>WNGG01000998.1_pt1 | contig 43557 bp, 42 predicted proteins | sample 5400661 | NCBI WGS metagenome assembly WNGG01 (sample SAMN13153372, study PRJNA577476) | soil metagenome | isolation source: 100 cm soil or saprolite under Garry oak tree replicate 1 | place: USA:California | collected 2016-06-15 | reverse complement strand
TGATGCCTTCAAAAATACGAAATGCCGGGCTGTTGTGCATTGCTTGGGACAGCACCTCAATCGTTGCCGGGCCATATTCGCGTTGTCCACTGGTATGGGCGACATGTCCACCCAGCTGTTGGGCCAGTAACTGCATACCGTAGCAGATACCCAGCACTGGCAAGCCGCTTTGCAGAATCGCAGGATCACAGGATGGAGCCTGCTCATCATAGACACTGGACGGCCCACCCGACAAAATAAAGCCCTTAATGTCCAGGTGCGCATTCTCTTGCAACTGCGCCAGCGTGGTATGAGCTGGCACCAGTTCACTATACACCTGACATTCACGCACACGACGGGTGATCAGCCGACTGTATTGAGAACCAAAATCAAGAACAATAATCGCTTGTCGGCGTTCTGAGGACTCCATATCTTACCCTCGGGGCCCACCGGCCACATAAATAATCTGACCGCTCACAAAACCTGCCTCATCTGAACACAGGAAACAAATCACATTGGCCACGTCGCGTGGTTGACCCACTCTCCGCACCGGTATCATCTTGACCGCCTCAGCAATGCGCTGATCAGGATCAAAGCCCATGCGCCGCGAGGTAGCACGAGTCATCTCCGTATCGATAAAGCCGGGTGCAACAGCGTTAACCGTAATGCCAAACGGCCCGAGTTCGATAGCCAGGGTACGTGTAAATCCCTGCAAGCCCGCTTTTACCGCCGAATAGTTTACCTGCCCCCGATTGCCCAGCGCCGAAGTTGAAGAAAGCGACACGATACGCCCATACTTCTGCTGCACCATATACTTCTGTGCCGCTCGACTACACAGAAACGCTCCCTTTAGATGCACGTTTATCACCGTGTCCCATTCTTCCTCAGACATCTTGAAGAGCAAGTTGTCGCGTAGCACACCAGCATTGTTGACCAGAATATCCAGGCGACCGAAGCGTTCTGCCGTCTTATCTATGGCCTCCTGCACCATTGCACTATCGGTCACATTGCACGGCACCATCAGGCTCTCCCCACCCAACCGCTCAATCTCTGCCGCCACCTGTTGACACCCTTTCGTATCTACATCGGCAAGGGCAACACGAGCTCCTTCCTCAGCCATGCGTAAAGCCGTTGCCGCCCCAATACCCCGCCCGGCACCCGTAATAAAGGCCACATTGCCCTCAAGTCGTCCCATGTTTTCTTGCTCCTTTTCTTTCGTCATTCTCTGTAGGAACGTGATTATGAGAGTTAACAAATTCATCCGGCTATGGGTCCATGGTGGGAGAGGCGGCATTGATGACGCCGGTCCGCCTGTGAAGAGGACTGGCGTCATCAATGCCGCCTCTCCCACGTCCGTAAGTATTTTGTTAACTTTCATTATCACGTCCAAGACGCATCAACCTAACGACATGATCGGGATATCGCGTAGGGGCGGGGGTAGCGTGGATGCGGGGTTGGGGCCCTTGTGGCCGCCCGTCGTTGCCTGCACGATCAGCTCCACTCCACAGACGGCCACAAGGGCCCCCACTCCACCCAACACCACTCCCGCCCCTACGCGAGACCTCCACATTAAAGGATGGAGAGATGTTTACCATTCGTAGCTTGAGTATATCACAATCGCGTCGCCTCCAGACAAAGAACTCCCTGCGACCCAACTTCCGCGCTATGGCGTATTCCGGCGGGCAGAACCATACAATCGCCGGGAGCCAGATCAATTGCGCTTATGGAGTCAGGGCGATCAGGCAACACAAAGCGAATGGAACCACGCACACAATACAAGACCTTCTCATATGTATGGCTATGCACAGCATATCTGTCACCTGGTCCATTCGACCACGCATACGGGGACAGTCCTTCCTGTTGCATACGTCGACGTAGCTCCTGTTCCTGCGGCGGCTGTGTCTCTTGCCAGCGAATAACATTCATCTTTGGTACTCCCTCTTTTTGTCTATCTACTCAGCAATGCTGCTTTTCAGTATAGCCAAGAGGAATGATGAGTGCAAGAGAGCATGATAACCGGGGTGTGTTTCATTTTTTTGCATGGCTGGGGTAGCTGCGCGAGCCCAGCCATGCAAAAAAATGAAACGCACCCTGATAACCGCGCCCTCTCAGGGGTAGGGTTTTTGAAGAAGGAGAACAAGCGCGTAGGGGCAGGGGCGGCGTGGAGTGGAGTTGGGGCCCTTGTGGCTGCCCGTCGTGCTTCGTGGAGAGTTGGCCCTTCCCCCTGCGGGCGGCCACAAGGGCCCCACACACAATCCCCCAGATTGCGTCCCCGCATCCGCTCCACTCCCGCCCCTACGCGAGGTGGCGTCTCTGCTCCCAAAAACCCTACCCCTGAGAGATAACCGCGCCTCCCCCATGCCCCACCCTCATGACGCCCGCAAGAGCCGTATATAGTAGTGACGCCCCTTGCGGGCGTCATGAGGGTGGGGCATGGGGCATGGAGGATGCAGCTTGCCCTCAAACCAATAGCGAGGTACAATAAATACCTAACCTCTCTTAGCACATGTCGCAGGCTCAGACATCGAAAAGGAGAATATATCTGCTGATGACCACGACACAGATAGCCGCCGCACTTTTCCAATTGCAGCAGCTTGACTTCGAACTGGAACGCCTGAATGCCGAACAGCAGGCTGTTGCCAACTATCTCAAAGGTAATGATCGTCTACAGAAGTTACGTACCGAACACCAGCTGGCCCAGCAACAATTGCAAAGCGGGCTACAGGCTCAGCACGAGGCTGAGTGGACTCTTGAAGATGTGAAACGCCGTCTCAATACCCAGGAACAACGCCTTTATAATGGCAGTATCAGCAACGCCAAAGAATTGTCCAACTTACAGCAGGAAGTACAACGTCTACGAGCACAGCAAAGCCGCCAGGAAGACATAGCCCTGGAAGTCATGGAAGCCACAGAGGCCCTTCAGGAAACTGCAGGGCATAAAGCCCAGGCACTTAAAGAGGCCGAAGCCGATTGGACACGCGAAAGTGCCTCTTTGATCGTACGCCGTGATCAGCTAGAGGCCCGCAAACAGGAACTTCTGGCACAACGCACGCAGCAGGCAGCAAAGCTTGATCCCATCTACATCACTCGCTATGACACGATGCGCCGTACCAAGCAGGGACGCGCCATCTCCAAAGTCGAGCAAAACTCCTGCCAATGGTGCCGTGTCATCCTCACTCCCAGCGAGCTACAACGTGTACGTATCAGTTCCGAACTTCAAACCTGTACCAACTGTGGCCGCATCCTCTATTATGATCGATAACATGGTTATACACCCTGTTATGATCTGGAATATTGACAAACCCTTGGGTGTTCTTGTACTCTAGTAATAGAGAGTAAATACGTAAAATGTTGCCTAAGCTCGGATGACGTTCATGTTTTTGCAGAGTGAGTGATATAGCAGGCATGATGACCGCAAGGGTCATCACTACTATACACGAAGCACTGGTAGAAGGCGTAGTATAGTAGTGATGACCCTTGCGGTCATCATGCTTCGCTGTAGTGATGACCCTTGCGGTCATCATGCTTCGCTGTAGTGATGACCCTTGCGGTCATCATGCTTCGCCAACATGATCATGTTTCGCAAAGATATGAAACTCACTCCCTAAGTTCTGGCTACGCCAGTTAGTTTTATGAGGAGGTGCAGAGTTATGAGAAAGCAAGTTTCTATTCCAACTGTGCTTGTATGCACCTTGTCTACCCGGCCGAGGGAAACGAGCGAACACAGCCAGACTCAGTCTTTGGGTTAAAGGACTTCTGGCACTTCCGCACCGCTATAAAGCTCCCTCCGCTGACATGGTAGACACACAACTTTAACAATTATGCGTGAAACCATGTTTTTTTATTCTCTTTGGAGGGAAAGCTTTGATTAACGATCCGGAAACGGAAAAACCACTGACCGGCGTAGTGTTGAACGGCGCACATGGCATCTACGACGTTCATACTAATGATGGTATCCTGCGCTGTACACTACGCGGCAAGCTCAAGAAAGCCTTTGTACAGGCTCAATCTAGCAAACCTATTCAGAAAGTACGTCCACGGCAAGACAAACTTCTGGCAACTACCACACGCACCGAGCGTATGGAGCGGCGCAACGCCAGCGAGTCTCTATTGCCCATGCGCTTATCCGTCGGCGACTACGTTAAACTACGCCGCCTCGACGCCAAAACCGGTATGATCGAAGAAATCTTACCTCGGCAAAACGCACTTTCACGCAAAGACCCAGGCTCAACCGATAAAAAAGTTCGGCAGCAGACCATGCTTGCCAACCTTGATCAGGTTGTACTGGTCTTTGCCGTGGCCCATCCTGAGCCACATTTCGGCATGCTCGACCGCTACCTGACCATCTGTGAGTCAGCCGAGGTGCAACCTATCATCTGCCTCAATAAAGTCGATCTGTCTCACGCCCCTGAGATGGAGCAAGCAGCAGAACTTTACAGCCAGCTTGGCTATAAAGTACTCTGGACAAGTACATATACCCATCAAGGCATTGATGAGTTGCGTTCTTTACTCAAAGAACATACTAGCCTGTTCACCGGCCCCTCCGGTGCCGGCAAGTCCTCTCTGGTCAACGCTATTGAACCAGAAATGGCGATCCGCACAGGCTTGATTAGCGATGCCACCGGTAAAGGTAAGCACACTACCACTGGCTCACAGCTTTACCCCCTATCGGATGGCGGCTGGCTCGCCGACTCAGCCGGTATTCGCGCCCTCGCCGCCTGGAATATACCACCCGAAGAGATGGCTCACGACTTTGTCGAGTTCCGTCCCTACCTCGGCGAGTGCCTCTACTCCGACTGTCAACACCTCGACGAAGATGGCTGTGCCATCCTCCAGGCCGTCGAAGATGGCGTGATTAACAAACGACGCTATACCAGTTATGTACGGATTGTGACAGGGGAAGAAAGATAAGCCAACAAGACAAAGCAGGATTTTCGCTATAGGGTGCGCGTCATTTTTTACATGGCTGGGCTCGCGCAGCTACCCCAGCCATGTTCGCCACATGTGGCGAACATCCCACTTTGTCTTGTTGGCTTATCTCAGAATATCTCCAACCGCCTCCCCCACTCCCCCCACCACCTCCTGATCCTGCTCCTCCAACACCGTCCGTGGATCCAACAGCAGCGTATCCCGCAAGATGCGCGTCACGATTGGCACGCTCCTCATGCGCAAGCGTCTTGCCAGCTCATCCAACGATGCCGATACTCGTGCGGCATCGATGGCTAGCAGCGTTGTCGGCAGGGTCTCACCTGGCAGAGAGCCACCGCCAATCGTCGACTCCCCACCTTGGAGCCGCGCCGGAACTCCTTGTGCCTGCAACTTTGAGGCCCAGCTAGTTGCGCGGCTGGTGATCTTCTCAGGACGGGCGGAGATCATGCGCCAGATGGGAATATGGGTTTCTGCTTCGTTGCGTTGATAGTGCCTCAATGTCGCCTCTAAAGCAGCCAGCGTCATCTTATCGATGCGTACCGCTCGCATGAGGGGATGTTTGGCGATACGTGCTAGCACACTGGCCTTCCCTACCAAAATACCCGCCTGTGGCCCTCCTAACAGCTTATCGCCAGAGAAACACACCACATCTGCTCCTGCCGCCAGACTCTCCTGTGGCGTTGGCTCGTGTGCCAACCCGTAACGCTCACTGGCCAGTAAGCAGCCACTGCCCAGATCATCCATAACCAGGAGATTGTGCTGATGAGCCAGCGCAGCCATTGCGCTGACAGGTGTAGACTCCGTGAAACCGGTAATCAAAAAATTGCTGGGGTGAACAGAGAGCAGCAAGACTGTGCGCTCACTCAGAGCCGCCTCATAATCGCCAATGCGCGTGCGATTAGTTGTCCCCACCTCAACTAAGTGACAACCACTCTGGCGCATCACATCCGGCACGCGAAACCCCCCGCCGATCTCTACCAACTGCCCACGCGAGATAATCACCTCACGCCCCACTGCTAGCGTACTTAAGGCCAACAGTACTGCCGCTGCATTATTATTAGTGACCAGTGCCGCCTCACCACCCGTTAACTCACACAACAACATTGCAATATGGCTGTGGCGCGACCCTCGTGTACCGGCTTCTAACTCATACTCCAGATTCGAGTACCCCGCGGCCACGCGCTGGACTGCCTCCAGAGCCGCTGGCGAAAGTGGCGCACGGCCCAGATTCGTGTTGATGATCACACCGGTAGCATTAATCACAGGACGCAACTGTGCCTGTTGCCTTTCCTGCAAGTACTTTTGGGCCACCTGCAAAAGCTGTTCAGACGAAGGACACATCGCCCCATTACGGATATCCTCACGTGCCTGCGCCAAGCTTGCTCGTAACGCTTGTAACGTCATCGGTCGTGAATAATGATTGATAAACTCCTGTCCTTGAGAAGATTGCAGAAGCTCATCAATAGATGGCAAGAGCCGCAGCTGATTCGAATCAATTGTCATACTCGACCCAAAGCAATTTCATAATAACACAGCCACTTCGCCCTCTCGTAGTATAGTAGGGACGACCCTTGCGGTCGTCCTACCCTGGCGGTCGTCCTACCCTGGCTACCCTTGCGGTCGTCCTGCCCTCTCCATGATCACTGCTTAATGCAATGCATAAAACATGGTGATCGCCAGACTATTCGCGATTTTCCCCATGACAGCGCGTAGGTCCGCCTCGTTGAGCTTGCAAATGGCATATTGGTCGGCCAGCAAGGAGCGCAGCACGGGGTACATCAGTTCCGTCTTAACCAAGCTATCGGTGTCCAGTAAAGGGTAGTCTCGTTTTAAGAGCAGGTGATGATAAGGGCGAAGTTTACCACGATATGAGGTAAGAGCTACAACATTGACCGCCCCGGCATGGCGACAGAAGGGATCACCAGAAACAACCAGGGCGGGATGCCAATCCAGAATACGCTTCTCTTCAATGCCCGGTGGCAGCGACGGATAACCAAAATTTACCCAATACACCATGCCGAATTGCACAGGCGTTTGATACGTCAGTGCATCCGGTGCAAGTTCTGGTGGATGAGGCATTGCTTATTACATATCTTCTACTACGAGTAATACGATACGGCTATCGTGAATGGACGTATGCTACTGACGACGCATAAACAGAAGCTTCGCTGCCAACTTCAAGCTGTGCATGAAAACAGGCAGAAGTGAGTGACCAGGAGCGTGAGACCAAGCTGAGACGCTCTTCTCGTTCATCCTGACTTTCTTCCTGAAGGGCGGCAGCTATGACGTCCATCTCACGCTGATATTGTTCGATAAGTAAGGAAGAACGACCGAAGTCACTATTTGTCGTCATAAAGTACCTCTTTGATTCCAAGTACTACTCATCGTACACACATCTATCGCGGAAAAGGTTGCTGCAATATGCTGTAAATCGTTGCTATACTGCAAGAGAGTACGAGGTATGTTTTTTTCTCCAACTTTTGTGATTATACCAGCAAATTATGCAATGCGCAAGACTTTCCGGTACCATTTTATGGGGAACACCTTGATCTCTCCATTCAAACCGTTATGAAGTGTCAAGTATTAGCCGTGAGCAATAGCGTTGTCATCAACTGCCCTTGCCGATAGGCAGTAAGAGCTCCCCCTTCCCCCGAAATGGGATCAATTTGTCCATCACCATTCGTATCCACTCCATGATAGGCGGCATCGGCAAGCCTTACTACATCCTGAACTGCCGTCACATCGCTTGGATTATTCAAGAGATGGAGCGCATCTTGCTCAATCGTCGTTACCCATCCTTTGACGTCTGTAAGCACGGTTATCAGCAGTTGGGCATGCAAGCGCATCATATCCGTCGCATCCGGCTGACTGATGGCGAGAGTAGCATGTTCTCCAGAATCAGTGAGGTAACCCTGCCCCAACAGACCGAAGCCATCACTCGCTGCGATGACATCATGTTGAGCACAGGTTGGTGCCAGCGGCTGGTAGTGTGGACCTTGCTTGCCCTCAATCACATCTATGATATTCTGCGCTACGCAACGAATTGCCATAGTATCGTGGCTAGCCTCAACACTCTGTAGAACATCTGCCTGAATGTTCAACATGCGTGTTTGCTGCAAGACCCCTACCAGCACTCCGATCTGTCCGGGTGTCCCGGGAAAACTAATGAGCATGTGTCCAATATGCGTAGAGGATTTGGGAGGAAAGGTGCCGATGAGCATCACTTTACCTATTGGTAACCTGTCTATTCCCTGTTCCAACGTGATCTTTATCATCTGTCCTGCACTAAGCAGATTGGTGTCAGATGCTTTATAGTTCAGGGTATAGGTCCCATTCGCTCCTGAGAGAGTTCCTAGCGGAACAACTTCCTCTTTCGCATCATTGATGAGCCAGGCAGCATAATAGTAACCAGAGGGAGGGACATTTAAACCGTGAATTACCACACTGAGAGAATCGCTGTGCCCTGGTAACTCACTTGGGTTATCAAAGAACATTACCTGTCCAGTCGTACTCGGCGTAGCAGCACCCTGCTTTGCAAGCGAAAGAATCCCAATGATACCGCTTGCACCAATTAGCAGTATAAGCAGCAGAGCAATTAATGCGATACTTCGAACATTCTTATATCGGAACCGACGCATTAACGCGGCTCTAGGATAGCTACGCAATGTAAGAGAGGTGATACGGTTCTCTATTTGATATTTATGGTCTTCTAAGCCTTCAGAAGAGGTAGAAACGGCTAATTTGTGTAAATCCCCATTGCTACTTCCCGCCCATGTAGCGGATGGTACTTCTGCTTGTGATGAGACAACCACCAGAGATGGATGCTGTTCTGAGATGCCTGATATTGAAAATGTTCGATATAGGCTTCGCGATCCTTTACAGTCAACGTACTCGGCTTACTCAAAATACACAGCAGATAAGTTTGGGTCGCATCTTCAGTATGAGCGAGAAAGACAGACCCCCAGATAGTTTGCTCGATAAACTGCTCCAGGCGATAATCTCCTAGCTTTGTTCTGGTCAACTTCTCATCGGTAATAGCCCTCATTGAGACAGTCCTTTCACCATCAAAGCCATCGGTCATCTACCGATTACTGGGCGCTATTAATCAGCACTAAAAGTCATATATATCGATATACTTACTACGATGACAATACGTGAATATGTGATTTACGCTAATAGTGTGTTAAGAAGCATAACAATAATTAGGAAAGCTCTTCCCCTTAGGGTAAACGAACCAGCTTGTAGAAAGTAACTCTACAATAGTATTTTCTTTAGGCAAGGTTCAAACGAACTTGACAGTCTAAGCGCGGATTATGCAGAAACTGTCAAGTGACATGGTAGAGCATAAAGCTTGTGTAAGCAAATTAAGTAGTACTAAAGAGCTAGAGTATAACGGCCTGTGACAACGAGAACCGTTATGCGGAGACGAAAAGGTGAGTGCTGGCTGCTTTCTCACATTTCATGAATATCTACGGCGGGTTTAGTTCTCTGAAATTTCAGCTTTGGTAAGAGCCTCTGAAAATGCTTGACAGCGCACAAAGTGTCGGCTATAATGGACACGTCGATCACTCAGGAAGTACGAATGCGTGTTCCTTGTGACGAAAGCAGGTTTTTTTGAGTTCCTTCGTCGGTTAGTCCGCTTCGTCTAGCTTGACCTCGCGCATCCTAAGGTAGTGGGGACATGTAGATGGAAGGCTCACATCCGGTGAGAGCTTCTCAATCCTGGGCAGTTACCAAAGTGGCCAACTGGGGCTGACTGTAAATCAGCTGGCTTTCGCCTTCGGGAGTTCGAATCTCTCACTGCCCACCTAGACCTGCCCGTGTGGCGCAGCGGTAGCGCACAGTCTTGGTAAGACTGGGGTCATGGGTTCGATTCCCATCACGGGCTCCTGTGGTATTCTGAAGAATACTGTGCCTCTTTTGAGGGTGCATACCTTCACCATACCCGCAGTACGCCCCGTTTCGGGTACTGCAAGGACGTACAAGAGCTTTTGCTGCCGTCTTCTGGAAAAGATCGTCACTTCCCCCTCCTTATAAACTGAACACGTTCAAATCTATCATCAGGGGAAGTTTTCTAAATAGGGGCGATCAGTGCTATCCGGGGACGGCTGCTGCATGTCTATACCCATGAGTTGCTATTTGATCGCAAGCAGAATTGTCAGGAGGAGCCACTAAAAAAATGGCAAAGAAGAAATTTGAGCGTAACAAACCGCATGTGAACGTGGGCACGATCGGTCACATTGACCATGGCAAAACCACCTTGACGGCCGCCATCACCAAAGTCCTCGCCGCCGCCAAACTGGCCCAGTACACCGCCTTCGACCAGATTGACAAGGCCCCCGAAGAGCGCGAGCGCGGCATCACCATCGCCATCGCCCACATCGAGTACGAGACCGCGAAACGCCACTATGCCCATGTGGACTGCCCCGGCCACGCCGACTACATCAAGAACATGATCACCGGTGCCGCCCAGATGGACGGAGCCATCCTGGTGGTCTCGGCCCCCGATGGCCCCATGCCTCAGACGCGCGAACACGTGCTGCTGGCCCGCCAGGTGGAAGTGCCGGCCATGGTCGTCTTCCTCAACAAAGTCGACATGATGGACGACGAGGAACTGCTCGAACTGGTCGAACTGGAAGTGCGCGAACTCTTGAGCAAGTACCAGTTCCCCGGCGACGAGGTGCCCGTCATTCGCGGCTCGGCCTTGCAGGCCCTGGAAAGCAAAGGCGACCTCACCCGCACTGACGCGGCGGCCCACTGCATCTGGGAGTTGATGGATGCCGTCGACAGCTACATTCCCACGCCCCCCCGCGCCACCGACAAGCCCTTCCTCATGCCGGTGGAAGATGTCTTTGGCATCAAGGGACGCGGCACGGTGGCCACCGGACGCATTGAGCGCGGCCAGGTCAAAGTGGGCGAGTCGGTGGACATCGTGGGCATGAAGGAGCAGACGCGCACCGTGGTGGTCACGGGGGTGGAGATGTTCCAGAAGACGTTGGATCAGGGGATGGCTGGCGACAACGTGGGCTGTCTCTTACGTGGGGTGGAGCGCAGCGAGATTGAGCGCGGGCAGGTCTTGAGCAAACCCAACTCAATCAAGCCGCACAAGAGCTTCAAGGCGCAGGTGTATGTGCAGGTGTATGTGCTCTCCAAGGAAGAGGGAGGACGACACACCCCCTTCTTCAACGGCTATCGACCGCAGTTCTATGTGCGCACCACCGATGTGACGGGAGCCATCAAGCTGCCCGAAGGGGTGGAGATGGTCATGCCGGGTGATAACATCGAGATGACGGTGGAACTCATCCAGCCGGTGGCCATGGAAGAGGGCGTCCACTTCGCCATCCGCGAAGGCGGTCGCACCGTGGGCGCTGGCGTCTGCACCAAAGTCGAGAACTAAGTTTCGCAACGCCGTTCCGAACTTTGAAAGAGTTGTAGAAGCGCAATTCATTGCGCCCTCTGCCTACGCCACTGGTTGTGCAGCCACCCCGAAGGAAGTGGGCGCAATGAATTGGGGCACTGCGTGCGGCCCCTACAACTCAATCCCATTGTTGGGGCAACGGCTAAACAATCGGTCATCCTGACTGTTCATATGGTATAATCTATTGATAACCCTTATGAACTGCTCAAGGAATCATACCTCGTATATAGTAGGGACGACCCTTGCGGTCGTCCGAAAGGCAGAAATTCATGGCAAATAAAGGTAAAGAAAACCGTATAGTAGTTACTCTGGCTTGCAATACCTGTAGGCAGAGAAACTATACCACCTCGAAAAATAAAAGAAATAATCCAGAGCGGTTAGAATTTAAGAAGTTTTGTCCTACCTGTCGCGTGCATACAGCCCATCGCGAGACCAAGTAGATAATAGGGTACGGTCACTACTGATCGGGAAAGGTTGAACGTGGCAAACAAAATGGCCGACAAGAAGAAAAACGCTCATCAGGGTGCAGCACGTAGCCGACCTCGCCAGGGCCAGATGCTTGTATCATCGGCTCGTAAGAATGGCAGTGAGCAGGACAAGCCCGCGAAGGCTGTAGCACCTGAACGCGAAGAACGCAAAGCTCAGGACAAACCCGCGAAGGCTGTAGCACCTGAGCGCGAAGAGCGCAAAGTTCAGGAGAGCAAACCTGTGCGGCGTGAAACCAAAAGCCAGAGCAAAGGCCCAGCTGATTGGCAGATTCGCTTACGTACTAATCGTTATATTCGTTTCATCCTTGACGCATATTATGAATTGCGCCATAAAGTGACGTGGCCCTCTTTTAGCGAAGCTCGAACCATGACCATCGTGGTCATCCTCCTATCAGGTGCTGTTGGTCTCGTCTTATGGGTAGTAGACCTGGGACTTCAATATCTCTACTTCCTGCTTACCCATATTGGTCATTAGGCACATGACCCAGAAAGCATGAAGGAAAACACCGTGGTTACTGAGCATACCGACAATACCAATACTGAGACAGGAAGCTCAAGCGTATCACCTCGTGACACCATTGCACAGAACTCGAGTTCTGGCAGCGGTGAACGGGCATGGTATGCCATCCATACCTACTCAGGTTACGAAAATAAAGTGAAGAGCCACCTTGAAGCACGTATCGCCTCTATGGATATGCGTGACAAAATCTTCCGCATCATCGTCCCTATGGAAGAGGAAGTAGAAATTAAACAAGGTCAACGGCGCACAGTACAACGCAAAGTCTTCCCCGGCTACGTACTGGTGGAGATGATTATGAGCGATGAAGCCTGGTATGTTGTACGCAATACTCCCGGTGTCACAAGCTTTGTCGGTTCTGGTACCCGTCCCGTTCCCCTGCAAGAGCACGAGATCAAGTCTATCCTTAAGCAGGTCACTAAAGAGACGGATAAGCCCAAGGCCAAAATTAGCTTCTCCAAAGGTCAGAGCGTGCGCGTCATCGATGGCCCATTCACTGAATTTATTGGCACGGTCAGCGATATTAACATGGACCGCAACAAAGTTACCGTGCTCGTCTCATTCTTCGGGCGTGAGACCCCTGTAATTCTCGATTTTCTCCAGGTTGAGAAAATCTAATCCCTTAACTAGGCATCTTTGAGGAGTTTGAAACAACATGGCAAAACGCGTGAAAGCAGTAGTTCGTCTACAGATACCAGCTGGCAAGGCCAATCCTGCACCACCCATCGGTACCGCATTGGGTCCACAAGGCGTCAACATCATGGCGTTCTGTAAGGAATACAATGCCCGTACTCAGGATCAGATCGGCACGATCATTCCAGCGGAAATCACTATCTACGAGGATCGCTCGTTCACATTCATTACCAAAACACCGCCAGTACCGGACCTCTTAAAGAAGGCGGCAGGCGTTGACAAAGGCTCTGCTACCCCCAATAAAAGTAAAGTTGGTTCGATTACCCGCGCTCAATTGCGTGAAATTGCTGAACTCAAGATGAAAGACCTCAACGTCCTCGATATCGAGAGTGCTGAGCGCACCGTCGAAGGCACAGCACGCAGCATGGGTATCACCATTAGTTAAGATTCAATGTAGTTCATCAAGGATTGCCCGTAAGTTACTGCGGTTATCCTGCCACAAGGAGGGCAAAAAGATAATGCCAAAACATGGCAAGAAGTACATGGAGGCACTCAAACAGGTAGAACCAACTAGGCTCTACCAGCCTCAAGAAGCTGTTTCACTCCTCAAAAAGATTAATTACGTCAAATTCGATCCCACTATCGAAGTTCATATGAAGCTAGGCGTTGATCCGCGTCACGCCGACCAGATGGTACGCGGTGTCGCTATGTTGCCAGCTGGCACGGGTAAACAGGTCAAAGTTCTGGTCTTCGCCCAAGGCGAGAAAGCCAACGAAGCCGAAGCAGCTGGTGCTGACTTTGTCGGTCTTGATGACCTCGTCAAGCAAATCGAAGGCGACTGGTTCGGTTTCGATGTCGCCATCGCTACACCCGATGTCATGGGTAAAGTCGGTAGGCTCGGTAAGAAACTTGGCCCCCGTGGCTTGATGCCCAGCCCCAAAGCTGGTACAATTACCTTCGACCTCGCCAAAACTATTGCAGAGGTCAAAGCTGGCCGTGTAGAGTTCAGAGTCGATAAGACAGCTCTGTTGCACATTCCAGCAGGGAAGGCGTCATTCAGCGAAGACGCTTTGATGACCAATTTGACATCCGTCATGGACGCTGTTGTCCGTGCGCGTCCGACTGGCGCGAAAGGTACCTATGTTAAAAGCATCGTTCTTTCGTCCACTATGTCGCCCGGTATTCGCTTGGATGTGCCATCAGCCCTGGCTCTGAAACCTTAATCAACAGAATATTCTCAGCCGAAGACAGCAAGTATGCCTAAGAGCATCGAAATGACATCTGTGTCAGCTTGCCGAGGATTAGATTGAACAGGCAGTTAACGTTCCGAGCAGGGCGTTCATAGGTCTGTCTGTCACTATCTTATAGATACCCTTGGTCTTCGGTACTTTCGCGAAGGCCATTTTTATTGCTCATAATCTCGAAAATGGCAGTTTAAAATCCCAGGAAAGGAGGGAGGAGCATTCATGCCAACACAGGCCAAGGCAGAGAAAATCGATGAATTGACTGAGAAGCTGAGCCGCGCTACCGTGGCTATTCTGGTACAAACCCAGGGACTCACTGTCAAAGACATGAACGAACTCCGCGGTAAAATGCGTGCCGCAAAGTTAGAGTTCCAGATCGCTAAAAACACGCTCTTACGCATTGCTAGTGAGCGTAATAACATGACAGCACTCGACAAGAGCATCTTCAATGGTCAGACTGCCGTTGCTTTAGGCTACGACGACGAAGTAGTTGCTGCCAAAGCAGTGACCGACTACATCCACACCTCAAAGGTAGCGGTACTTAAATCCGGTATCCTTGGTGGACATACCTTGACTGCTGAGCAGATTGAAGATATGGCCAAAATGCCCGGCGGTAAAAATTATGCCAAAGCACAGGTTGTCGGCACTATTCAAGGCCCGCTTGCCAGTACTTATGGTTTATTGACCGCACCATTGCGCGATCTCTGTTATGTCTTACAAGCACACGCCGACCAGCTAGGCGGCGCACCTGCTCAAGAGTAATTTTAAGAGCATCTGGCCTGAAAGCTAGATGAGGGATGAAGCAATCAAACAAGTAAACAATGGAAGGAACACATACCAATGTCCGTAGACAGCCTTATTGCTGAAATTGAGCAATTGAACGTACTTGACCTCGTAAAATTGACGAAAGCCCTTCAGGAGCGTTGGGGCGTCAGCGCAGCACCCGTAGCTGCTGCCGCAGCCGGGCCAGCAGCACCCGCCGCTGAAACCGTCGCCGTTGCACCCGTTGAAGAGAAGACCGAATTCGACGCTATTCTCACCGAGATTGGCCCCAACAAGATCAACGTCATCAAAGTTGTGCGCGAACTCACCGGTCTAGGTCTCAAAGAAGCCAAAGCCGTTGTCGACGAGGCTCCCAAACCTATCAAAGAAGCCGTCTCCAAAGAAGAGGCTGAGAAGATCGCCGCCAAATTGGCTGAGGTCGGCGCAAAAGTTACCATCAAGTAATATTATGCAATGTAGGGGCACAATGGATTGCGCCCCTACACTGCTCATGTTATAATGCAGCAAGTAGTTTCTTTCCCATCTTTGCATACAAATAGCTTCTGAGAAAGAAATCCATATGCTTGCACACGTCTTGAAAGGCAGGTGAATTACTAGCGTGGCATTGACACTCGAAGAAAAAACGGAAACCATTGCGGATTCCCGTATACATGAAAGCGATACTGGTTCGCCAGAGGTACAGGTCTCACTGCTTACCCGGCGTATCAACCAACTCACAGAACATCTCAAGGTACATAAGCATGATCTACACTCACGCCGTGGCCTTATGATGCTGGTTGGGCAGCGCAGACGTCTGCTTGCCTACCTGAGTAAGAAGAGTCCAGAGCGCTACCGCGCCCTTATCGCCAGGCTTGGCTTGCGCCACTAGTTCCGTACTTTTGATGGACGCGGTCGGCGCAAGATTGGCCTGTGCCGCCAGGACAAAGGAATACCTATTTCTGTCCCAAGGACCGACCGCCTCTCCACGTTCTCCATGGGCAACCATCAGTAGATTGCCCCTGCACTCATCGTGCAACGTTTTGAAGGAATATTGCGAAACAGATTTGTGATACGAATCCATAGTGAAATAAAGAACGGAAGCAGACGAGAGATAGAAAGCATCCCGCAAATTAGTATGGGATACACGACATTGTAGGGAACCCGATTTATCGCGTCCCACGGGTGGAGCGCGGCTTTCACCCACCTGAACTTACCACTCATCAAGTGAAGAAAAAAGATTGAGAAACCCCAGGGAATTGTGCGCAAAGGGTAGGAACTCCTGGGAATTTTAAAGCAGTAACCATGTATGGGGAAGTACTCACGTTTAGTAAACCCCTACGTAGTAGTCGGAGGAATTATGATTCACCGTCAAGAAGCTGTCATTGGTGGCCGTGTCATGAGCATTGAGACCGGACGAGTGGCAGAACAGGCCAGTGGCGCAGTATTGGTGCGCTATGGCGAAACCGTCATCCTGGCAACCGTAGTTGGTAGCAATGAGCCTCGGGAAGGCATAGACTTTTTCCCTTTAACCGTTGATGTAGAAGAGCGCATGTATGCCGCAGGTAAAATTCCCGGCGGCTTTATCAAGCGCGAGGGTCGCGCCTCAGAACATGCTATCCTCGCCTGTCGTCTCGCTGACCGTCCAATTCGTCCTCTTTTCCCCAAAGGCTACCGCAACGATGTGCAGATTGTGATCACCGTCCTCTCTGTTGATCAGGAAAATGACCCCGATATCCTTGGTATTGTGGGTGCATCAGCAGCACTGAGCATCTCGGATATTCCTTTCTCTGGTCCTGCAGGTGCCGTGCGCGTTGGCTACATTGACGGTCAGCTCGTCGTTAACCCCTTTGAGTCGCAAATGGAACACAGCCGTCTCGACCTTGCTATCGCCGGCACCGCCGATGCGGTCATGATGGTCGAAGCTGGTGCCAAAGAGCTACCTGAAAACCTAATGCTCGAAGCTGTGCGCTTCGGCCAGGATGCCCTGCAAGACATCATCAAAATGCAGGAAAAGCTGACCCAAGCGGTTAACAGAGCCAAGCGACCCTTCATTCCTTCCCCCGTTGACGCTGCTTTGCAGAGCAGGGTGGCTGAGTTTGCTCGTCCACGTTTTGATGCCGCCGTCAACCATCCTAATAAAACCGAGCGTTCCGCCGCCCTGAGCAAGGTACAGGAAGAGCTGATCAATACCATGGGTACTGAGTATCCTGATCGCCTCAAAGATATCATGACCTTTTACGAAAAAGAGCTAAAAGCTTACGTTCGTAACAACATTCTCGATAAGGGCATCCGTCCCGACGGACGCGATCTCAAAACCATCCGTCCCATTGCTTGTGAAGTTGGCTTGCTGCCACGCACACATGGTTCAGCCATCTTTACTCGTGGGCAGACACAGGTTCTCAGCGTCGTTACCCTGGGTTCTCCTGGTGAAGAGCAGGTTCTCGATGGCCTAGGCTCTAGCGAGAGCAAACGCTTTATGCACCACTATAACTTCCCACCCTTCTCTACTGGCGAAAGTAAGCCTTTGCGTGGCCCCGGTCGCCGCGAGATCGGACACGGTGCCCTGGCCGAACGAGCCGTCGCCGCCGTCATTCCCTCAGCCGAAGAGTTTCCTTACACTATCCGTGCTGTCTCCGACGTTCTTTCGTCCAATGGCTCCACCTCGATGGGCTCCGTCTGCGGTACGACCCTGGCCCTTATGGATGCAGGCGTTCCCATTCATGCCCCCGTGGCTGGTGTCGCCATGGGCCTTATCACCGGCGAAGGCGAGCGTCTAGGCAAATGGGCCGTCCTTAGCGACATCCAGGGCATCGAAGATGCCCTCGGTGACATGGACTTCAAAGTAGCCGGTACCGCCGATGGGGTCACCGCTCTACAAATGGACATTAAGGTCAAGGGCATCACCTACGAAATCATGGCCAAAGCCCTGGAGCAGGCCCGTGAAGGTCGTATGTTCATCATGGAAAAAATGCTCGACACTATCGACGCTCCCCGCGAAGAGTTGTCCGACTATGCTCCACGTATCCAGTCCATCAAGATCAATCCCGACAAGATCGGTGCCGTCATCGGTCCAGGTGGCAAAACTATCCGCAAGATTCAGGAAGAGAGCGGTGCCAAGCTCGACATCGATGACGATGGTACCGTCAACATCTCGGCCAACTCCGGCGATGCAATGCAGCTTGCCATGGATGCTGTACGCGCTCTCACCGAAGAGGTCGAGGTTGGACGCATCTACACCGGTACCGTTCGTCGCCTGGTCGATTTCGGTTGCTTCGTCGAAATTCTCCCCGGCAAAGAGGGCCTTGTGCGCACCTCACAATTGGCTGACTATCAGGTCAGTCGACCCGAAGACGTTGTCTCCGTTGGCGACGAGATCACTGTCATGGTCATCGAAGTCGATCCCCAGGGACGCATTAATCTTTCACGGCGTGCCGCTCTCAGTGGTGAATTGCCCAGTCAGGCCGAAATGGATAGCGATCGTGGACCCAGTCGCGGCCCCAGCCGTGGTGGCCCTGGACGCTCCGGCGGCTTTAGCGGCGGTCGCGACCGCGACAACATAGCACCCAGTCGTGGCCCTGGCAGCTACGGTAACGACCGGGGCGGCTACGGTGGTAATCGCGACCGTGGGGGCTATGGCAGTGGCAATCGCTCCAGCGGCTATGGCAACGACCGTGGTGGTAACTTCGGTCAACGCCGTCCTATGGGACCCGGCACTGGTGGCGGCCCTAGCGGCCCCAATCGTGGCCCACGTCGTGACACTGGCTTCGGCAACCGCCCACCCGACCGCCGCTGGTAAGCAAACAGGGACTCCAAATGTGGAGTATCGCGTAGGGGCGGGGGTGGTGGAGATGGGTGGTGGGGGCCCTCGTGGCCGCCCGTGGGAGGTGCGGGGTTAACATCCCTCACCTTCGCGGCTATCAGGATACAACAGGCACTACCTAAGGCCCTTACGCGATACTCCGCATATTCCGAAAACCCGCCCTAAACTCTATATTTTCTAGAAAGAGGTAGAAAAACCATGTCCTCAGAGGAGACACTTAAAGAAATAGCCGCCGAGGTCTCCACCTGCACAAAATGTGACCTCTGTAAAGGCCGCACCCATGCTGTTCCCGGTGAAGGCAATCCACGCGCCAAACTCCTCTTCATCGGCGAAGGTCCCGGCTTCTACGAAGACAAACAGGGACGCCCATTTGTCGGCCCCTCTGGACAACTCCTGGCAGAACTCCTCCAAGGCATTGGCCTCAAACGTGAAGACGTCTTCATTACCAATGTCGTCAAATGTCGTCCCCCCGAAAATCGTGACCCACTCCCGCCAGAAATCACGGCCTGCAACGACTACCTTGATAGGCAGATCGCGGCCATTCAACCCCTGGTCATCGTCACCTTAGGGCGCATCTCTATGTCCAAATTCTTCGCTGGCGAAAAAATTTCTGCCATCCATGGTCGCGCCCGTAAAAAAGACGGCTATATTTGCATACCCATGTTCCATCCGGCTGCTGCCCTGCGTACCGAAAGCTACAAAATCATGCTCCGCGAAGACTTCAAAAAAATTCCCCTCGTCCTCGCCGAGGCCGAACGTCAGGCCACCGAAGCCAGCACCAAACCCGCTGTTCCCTCTGCCCCAGCCAAAAAAGAAGAGCCACCACAGCAAATGTCACTATTTTAGGACAAACAGCATGCCCACAGGCCGAACTACAGCGCAGTTCGGCCTGTGGGCATGCTGTTTGTCCTCACCTGTTACCCTGCACGCAGGAGCATATCCATATACTTCTGGCTTATCCTAAACATCACCACACCCACTAACCCATGTACCAGCAGCAGTACCAGTATTGCTACCAGCAGTGGCAACTTTCACAGAATCAACAGTGAACCCCCAAACAGCATCAAGCTCATTTCAGTAGAGCCAGCCGTTTCGGCGTAATCGCGGCTGTGATTCGTCAAAGTTTATGGTTCTAGTCGTACGCATGGCTTAGCTCCAATGTCAGCCATGAGGCAACAGCAGCACAGAAAGTACAAATCGGCCTACCATTTGAGTGAATACTATCCCGCAGCGCAAGTCAACGCAATGTAACGGCAAAGTTTGGCTTCAATAAAGGTATCATCGCCTTCAATGAGCATCCGGCCAAGTTCTGGATAATCAGCAACGTATTGTTCTACTTGCTTGCTTAAGGGCTCATCTCCAGCCTGTTTGTTGCGGAAGTATTTTTCCAATTCTTCTAGCAGAGAAGGCCTTTCGGCAATTGCTTCAAACACATCAGGGAATTGATATTTGATTACTATGAGCTTCGCTAAAAGAGAAGGTTTAATCTCCTCATCACCTTTTACAACATCACGTATAAACAGGAAAGCCCTCAGGATACACTTGATCTTACGTGGATTAGGTGGTATTCCGGCAGCGAAAATACTTGCGCATTGCTTGATATCCCCATCACAACTCAAATTTGTCACAAAATTCTCAATTTTAAACTTAGATAGTAATGGCAGAAAAATAGACTGTTGGAATATCTTTTCCATGTAGCATTCATAAAATAAAATCCTTTTGCGAAGAAGTCCATTTTGATCATTATCTAGAGTCATCATCTCCTTATACTTGGCAGCAATAGATACTTCTATCATTTTTCTATCTAGAGCTAATAAAAATACAAAATCCTTGCTATCCTGAAAAGCTACGATTACTTCTAGCACTTGTATGGTTTTCTCCGGCGAGCATCTATCTAAGTCATCGATGATAACGACAAGTGGTTTTCTTGGCTTAAGTTGATTGATGTTTTCCCGAAATGTCTTGAACTCATCCAAAAAAGCGGGATTCCGATAACCTGGTGTGTCTCCAGTTTTTGTAACCTTGACGTTAAGACTCTCTTTAACAAAGCCGAACAAACTACTTAAAAACGGGAATGCGGCTGCGAACCCAAGGATTTTGACGATGAAAGACTGAAAACTTGTAGGTAGTACTGAATTATTTGTCTTTAGAAAATCTACAATTTGCCCACTATTCAAACCAAGGAGTATAACGATACCGATAAAAAACAAAGCGAACCTGAGGAGTATAGATCCTACCTTGATAACTGCAGCACGTAATCTGGAATTAGCCAGTAGATGGCTTAGCCCAACCCGAACTTTTGGATACCAGTCTGCCCTCTGCTTGGTCTGATCAAGAATTGTCTTTAGTAATGCCACCCAGAGGTGATCTTCTTCGTCATATTCCCAGGCCTTAAACCAGATAGGCTTGATATCTTTTTCGAGATGCTTTTCTATCATCTGCAAAAAGCTAGTTTTACCGCTTCCCCATTCGCCATATATACCCATCGTTATTTTCGTGTTCTTATTGTTGATGTTTTCTGCGACAGAGTTGATGTTTTTTGCGACAGAGATAGCAAAATCTTCAAAGCCTAAGAGATCATCTGTCGTTGGTTGATCAACCAAGCGGTCCACTAATTTCCCGGAGGTCTCCTCGGCCGTTTCATTCACGGGTTGTTTTGTGGTGTTCGGCATATGTCTAATCACCTGCTTAGGAATTATGAGGCATATCCGGTCCTCTCAGGACATTTTATGCCTAAAAGTACACAGGTCTCTTTGATGCGATAATCTGTATAAATGACGAAGGTAACAAATATTTTTGGGGGATGACTTTTTCACAGGAGAAGATGAAGATAACAAAGGGAGATATAAATTCCCCTACAGCGATTTTGAAAAGGTTCACCGCTGTGGAGTGCTTGCTTCAGATAAGCAAATCCTCCGGCAACACCGCCAACCCTGCCTCCGTCATCTTTCCCTCCCTCAACAAGCGCACTACCCGCGCACGATTAGACTCCGACCAGCGGCTCTTCGCCCGTCGAGGAGTAAACCGTCCCGCATACCTCTCCTCATCAATTCCCTTCGTTGCCCCATCAATCCAGCCAAAACACAAAGCTTCCTCCACAGACTCCTCATAGGCAATGCCTGTCTTGCCAGAACTTTTCTTGTAGTAGATCAACCATATTTCCTTGCGCTCAGCATGATGTTGCGCCAGCCACTCGCGCCACTCCTGGGGCGAAGTGACGAGGAGGGTTTCGGTGATTTGCATGAAGTAGCCATTCTCTGGTTAATCGCTTGTAGTTAGATTTTCCTGGGCATGTTTGGCTCGTATTGCCCTGGCCCGTTCTAATAGCTTTGTTGCTTCGTCCTCGCGGTTTGTTTTTTTCAAAAGCTTGACGTACTTTTCCAGGATTGTAGCTACATCAGGATGTTGTGGTCCAAATACTTTCTCACGGATCGCTAATGCTCTCTGGTAGAGAGATTCTGCTTCTGCATACCTACGTTGATAACTGTAGAAATCTGCTAAGTTGTTGAGGCTATTTGCTAGGGAAGGGTGATATAATCCAAGAGCTTTCTCTTTGATTGCTACTGCTCTTTTGAGGAGGGGTTCTACTTGAGAGTACTTACCCTGCGCGCGATAAATTGTAGCTAAATTGTTAAGGCTAATTGCCACATCAGGATGTTCTGGCTCCAGCACTTTTTCCAGTATAGCTAGTGCTTGTTCGAAGAGTGATTCCGCTTGGGAATACCTACCTTGTTTACGGTAGAGCGTCGCCAAGTTGGTGAGACTAGTCGCTACCCACCGATGCTCTAGCCCAAAAGCTTTTTCATAGATCGCTGGTACTCGATGAAGCAGTTGTTCAGCTTGATAGTACTTATCTTGCTTCAAATAAAGGCGTGCCAAATTATTAAGACTAGTTGCCACAGTAGGATGCTCCGGTCCTAATAACTGTTCCCTAATTACTAGGGCTTGCCGAAAGAGTTGCTCAGCTTGAGAATATTTACCTTGTTCCTCGTAAACTGTTGCTAGGTTATTGAGACTGCTTGCTACATCAAGATGTTCTAGCCCAAACAAATTCTCTCTGAGTAGGAGTGCTTTCTTATAAAGCGGCTCAGCTTCTGTAAACTGTGCTCGTTGCCATAAGTAGACTGCTATGTGATTAAGGAATTCAGCTGCTTCTGCAGACATCATATCCCATTGCTCGGTTAGTTCAACACACATTCGTGCGTGTGGAAGCAAACGCTCACATTCAGGCCATGTTTTGTACTCAGCATCTGGAAAAGCACTGTTTACAGCTCGCATAGCAAGTTCTGCCCACTGCCGTTGTATCTCTTCATCCATCTCATCCTTGAGCACCGCCTGTACCAACCCGTGAATATGAAGCACATGACCATCGGGATCGCGCTTCAGCAGCGAATACTTGCGTAACTCTTTGATGGCAGCATCCAGCTTTACCTCATCCGAGGCTACAGCCTGAAGATCTGGTCTAAGCTCATCTGCACCCTCGGTAATAATCTCTTCAGGAATAGCATCCGGAGCCAGGAACGCACACAGGCGTAATAAGTCGGCCGCCGCCGCATTAGCTTCTTCGACTCTCTGGAAAGAGAGTTTCCAGGTGGTAGCAACCGGTTCGGGGTGTTCGGAGATGAAATCGCCACGATATTGTAAGAGGAAGTTGCGCTGCGTCTGGTAGCGTTGCAGATAGCCAGTCAGGCCACATTCGTTCTCCTCAATGTAAGCGGCAGCTTGCTCAAGGGCGAGTGGTAGACCATCAAGGACTTGCACGATTTCTTTGGCTTGAGCAACATCGTCAGGAGATACCGTGTCGAGCAAGGCATCGGCATCGATGAAGTTGGCACGATGGAGCAAAAAGCGTGCGCCTTCTTCCAAGTCCATCTTCTCAATTTCGACCTTCTGGGCCAGACGGCCTACTACTTGGGCGCGAGTTGTCAAAATGATATGTCCCTTGCTCCGTGAAGGAATGAAGTCTTTGGCCATCTGTAAGTCGTCTGCGTTGTCGAGGATGAGCAGCCAACCGGTATGATCGTCTAGCCACTCTTTAACGGCTTCGACGATGCGCGGTTGCTCCTGAACATCCTTCACCGGCAGATTCAGCGGAGTGGCAAGAGCAGCAAGGTCTGAATTGAGGTTCTCACGTTTCTCTGCGCGTAACCAGAAGATATGTGAGTAGTCGTCCTGGTGACGGTAGGCATATTCGACGGCGGTCTGGGTTTTGCCGATGCCGCCCAAACCAGCGATGGCCTGAGTGAGAGCGGCTGTTTTGTTGTTGTTGAGGGCGTTGTGTAGTTGATTGAGAATGTCTTCGCGACCTGTGAAGTAGGGGTTCTGGGCGAAAGGGATGGTGAAGATTTTTTGGGAAGGATTCGGGACGTCTGATTGCTGTTGTGTCTGTGATGCAGATAGTAGCATTGCAGAGATAGCCTGTCGAAGACCGTGTGCAACGTTCAAGAATGCACTATCACGATTAGGCCATTCAGTAACAGATTTGTTGTTGTCGGGCAGTGACCGTAGCTTGCCGAAGGGGTAGTTTTGCCAATCGCATGGGCGTAAGATGATGGGAATAATTAGGACCTGCCCAGTATTGTATCTTTCAATAACGCGATCCAGGAGCGCACTTTCACAAAAATCGGAAGCGAGGAAGCTGGCACTGATGAGGAGCAGAATAACTTGGGCAGAGTTGAGATGGGTAGTGATTTCCTCTTGCCAGTTGGAGCCAGCACTGATGGAGCCTTTGTGCCAGGGAGCAATAAGCCCTTCTCGCTTGAGGGAAGTGAGGTGATTTTCAAGTTCCTGACGGAGAGCTTCGTCTGCCTCTGCATAGGCGTAGAAGAGGTTGACGGGAGTTCTATCTGCACTCGTAGCTTCTATGGGCATGGTTCGTTCCTCTGCTCTTTGTATTGTACTTTAGAGGAAGTATAACGCTTTTTGTAGTGTGTATCAAGCAATTGATGTGATTGTGATTTTTGTGGAGACAGGGCAGGCATGCCTGCCCTGTCTCCACAAAAATCACAATCACATTCACCCTTTTTTCGTGATACAATTCTCTCACACTATTTCTCTGATAGGAGGCTATGGATATGCCAATCGCCATTATTGTTCATGGTGGAGCGGGACATATCTCTGCTGAACGAGCCGATGAGTATAAAGCAGGCTGTAAAGAAGCTGCCATGGTCGGGTGGCGCATTTTACAAGAAGGTGGAGCGGCCCTCGACGCCGTTGAAGCAGCTGTACGTACACTAGAAGATAACCCTATTTACAACGCAGGCACAGGGTCTGGCCTCACCAATGAGGGCAATATTGAGATGGATGCGGGCATCATGGAAGGCAAGACACTCCAGGTAGGAGCCGTAGCGGGTGTTGAACTGATCAAGAATCCAATTTCGCTGGCACGTAAAGTCATGCATAGTCCCCATGTATTGCTGGTGGGCAAGGGCGCACAGAATTTTGCGCTTGAGCAAGGTATGTCGCTCTGCACATTCGAGGATTTGTTGACTGAGCAGCGCTACCAACAATGGAAAGAGCGCCAAGCCACGCAGACAATGGCGGAAGCAGATAGGGAGGAAGAGCAACGCTACCACCAGGACGAAGCCAGCTCGCTCGCTGCACATGAGCAAGAAAAACACGGTACAGTTGGAGCAGTCGCCCACGATGCATCAGGTGTCCTGGCAGCCGCGACTTCAACCGGTGGCACGCTCAATAAGTATCCAGGGCGTGTCGGCGACTCTCCCCTGATCGGCTGTGGCTTCTATGCCGACGAACATGCAGCTATCTCCTGCACCGGCTATGGCGAAGACTTCATGCGCCTCTTGATCGCCAAGCGTGCCGCCGACATTGTTGCCTGTGGTGTCGCCGCCCAGGACGCCGCCAAAGCCACCATTGCCATATTGAAGGCCAAGGCGACAGGAACCGGTGGCTTGATTATTGTTGACTACCTCGGCAACGTCGGCTATGCCTGGAACAGCGAGGGCATGTCTTATGCCTATATGCATGAACATCTGGAAGAACCTATGGCTGGAATATAAAACATGCACACACTACGCGACATACAACAAGAAATAGATACCCTCATCAAAGATGAATGGCAGAGCAATTACTGGCACCCGCTCTCCAGCCTGGCCCGCCTGACTGAGGAGGTGGGTGAGCTGGCCCGTGAAATTAATCATGCCTATGGCGAAAAGCCTAAGAAGGCCAGTGAAGAGCAGGGCGATATTGCTGCAGAGCTCGGTGATATTGTGTACATTGTGGCTTCACTAGCTAATTCTCTTGACATTGATCTTGATACAGCCTTTGAAGGGGTAATGGCAAAATATCGCCAACGGGATGCCCAACGGTGGAAACAAGAAAAGGCATAGGAAATATTGGCTAGCCAATATTTCCTATGCCTTTTCTTGCTCTTCAAAACCTCAATGTGGAATGAATAGATGCCCGGCAAAGAAACCCACCACAAAAAACAGGGCGAAGATGATCAGACCGATTAGAAGGAGCCAGAGCAGGGAAGAACCTTGTCTCCTCTCCAGTGGCATCTCTGCCCGAGCATAGCCTGCTGGCACAGGACGACGTCTGGTGATAGGTCGTATAGGAACGGCTGACTCAGCAACAGTAAGGGAAGAGTGCGCTTCATCTGTGGCCATAGCAGCCATCTGGAAGTTGTTATCGTTGCGGTAAGCAGAGGCAATCCCAACTGATTGCCCATCGGGGAGGAGATTACCCACTATGCCAACATCAGGAGATGGCATGGGTCGCACAACTTCTGTCTCTTGTAGTGGTACAGCTTGGCTACTCACCAGCACGGGCACAGCTAGTTGCAATACCTCTCTCAGAGCCTTTAATTCTTCGTAGAGAACACTGACAGTAGAGATGTGCTGTGGATGATGGCGTACGATAGTGCGTGCCACAACATCACAGAGTTCGGCTGGCACCGTGCGTGGAAAACGCAGACGACCATCAGAAGGCGGCTCAACAACGGTGGCACCAGGAGCATGATTGGTGAGCAATTGATAAAGGAGCAGACCAATGGCACGTGTATCATCAGCCTGCCGCCCAGGACTGATCACACCCCATGACTGGTCTTTATCGGCAAGCGGCTCCCCCTCATCGCCACTTATAACGTTCCACGTGGCAAAGTAAGTAAGGTCGCTCGGTAGGGCAAAGTTGTTGACGCGAATGCGTCCGCTGGAATCGCGCAAAATGGCACCGGGAGTTAGATCACCATGACAGACTTTGCGTGAGGCACTGCTGGCATAGATTAAGGCAGAGCAGATTTGCTGGCCCATATGGGCTATTTCGTAGGGCTGCAAGGGAGTTTGCAGCAAGGTGGCGAAGTCATCTCCCTCAACATATTCCTGAATAACGTACAGCTTATCGCCTTTGACCACCAGATCGTAGAGAACAACAATATGAGGATGCGAAAACTGTGCTGTTAGCCGCACTGCCGCTCGATATGCTGGTATGTGGACTGCTGAAACTGCTTTCACAGCTACCATACGTTGAAATAGCTGATCTACCCCCTGGTACACTGTGCTGTATGGTCCCTGTTTTATCAAACGTTGGAGCAGGTAATGCCCACCAATGACCAGACCTGTTTCCACAATATGCCTCTTACTTTACCTTAGAAAACCTACTTTTCATCCTTGAAAGCCTGGGCCAGCCCTGCCCCTACCATATACGATCTTTCAGGGCCATACCTTGCATAGTAGGGGCAGGGCTGGCCCCCATAGGCGTTCACTTAAGCCTGTCATCCTGAGCGCGAGCTTTGGATCTCTGGCTGGGCCCAACGCCGATCCAAAGCTCGCGCTCAGGATGACAGGCGTGCTTAAGTGAACGCCTATGGGGCTGGCCCCTGCCCACGCCTTGACACTCCCATTAAACATCTTGTAGGGCCAGAGTGACTGCCCCTACGATATTGGCCTCTGAACCATGCTTGCTCTGTACAACTTGCACCGCTTGCCCGGTGGCTGGTAAGCACAAGGCCCGTATGCGCTCCTGTAAGGGTGCTATCAGCAGCTCCCCGGCCAGGGCGACTTGCCCACCAACGATAATCTTGCCTGGGTTCATAAGCTGCGCTATGTTCGCCAGGGCTATACTGAGATAGGTCAGCACCTCACCGACGATCCGTTGTGCCACGGCATCGCCTTCAGCCGCGAGGTGAAAAACCTGCTCTGCTGTGATACGCTCAGCTCGCGCTCCCGTGACCCGCCGGATCGCTGCCTCTGTCTCAGGATGTTCAACCGAGAGACCGATCATGGTACGGGCAATGGCCTGGGATGAGGCAATCGCTTCCAGGTGGCCGAACCTACCACACGAACACCGGGGACCATTCTCCTTGACCAGTATGTGACCTATCTCACCGGCCATACAGGTCGCTCCGTGATAAATCTTGCCGTTAACAATCAGCCCACCACCGATGCCACGTCCCAGCCCAACATAGAGAGCGATGCGTTCCCCGGCACCTGCCCCATAGCGCACTTCGGCCAGGGCCGCTGCATTTGCATTGTTATCAATTATACAAGGTATATCAAGCTTTTGTTCCAGATAATCCTGCAAGGGAAAGTTATCCCACCCATGGGCACGATGCAGGCTACGTACAATCCCATGTCCTGCATCGACCAGACCACCAACCGCTACACCTACACGCAATACACGCCCATCTCTTACGCGTTCCGGAACCATCACCTCAGCAAGCATTTCATCTAGCAGTCGCAAGACCGTTTCCGTATCAGCTACATGCTCTAACGGACGACGCAGTCGGTACAAAATATTTCCATTCAGATCGGCCAGGGCCACTGTTTGACGTGAGCCGCTACCGCTTATCTCAACTCCTATCACATAGCCCTGAGTCGCGAGCAAATTGCCCGTTATCCTCCGTTGTCCCGGCTGCCCTGAGAGATCAGAGGAATGTGTGAGATGTCCTGAAATATACGGTGTTGACACGTTTTTACTCCCATATAAGACCATAGTCTTCCGCTCCTCTAGCATGAGGCCCAACTGAGACAGCGCACCTAGTATACCATATATGCGTAGTGACGCAAAGTGTTGCAATACCCGCTCTATCTTGCTACAATACCCTTGCAATAACATATCGCAAGCATTTCTCCTGGGAGCAGGTAAACGCATGGCAGCATCAGCGGCGCACGGACAGGTCTTTGTAGGACCCGGCCTGAGTCCTTTCAAACGTATCATGACCATAATTGGCGTGGTCGGCGTCATCGTTTTGGTCTTATGGATCGCCATTCATCAGGGAGCCTCAGCCATCGGAAGTACTATTGTCGCCGTTCTCTTTATTCTGGGTTTTGTGATCTATCTACGCATCGTGGCACCGGTTCCCTTCACTATCGAACTGGAGCCAGAGGCATTGATTAAACGTAGTCGCAACGGGGAAGTGATCGAGGTGCGCTGGGAGCAGATGACACGCATCAAAGAAGAATTTTTCCCCAATGGCAAACGCATCGGCCTTACTGTCTATCGTAAACCGTCTACACCCCAGGAAAAAACCAAAGCCTGGGCGGTATACCGCGACGACGTAACCGACATTGATAGCCTCGCCGAAACACTCAAACAGGCCATCCCAGAGACGTGTACATGGCAGAGCGAAACAGTGCATGAATAATGCACTTGAAGAAAACGCTTTGGGTCTGATGGAAGCCTTTACTCAGCACCAGAGGTATTCATGTATACGCCCGTGCTTCAGTCGCCTTAAAGGCGGCATAGATCTTTTTCCCTTCACTCAACTCCATACGGCTAGCTGATGCCTCAGTAATTTCAGCGGTGAGTGGCGGCAATGCCGCATCGAGCACTAGACTGACGCGTACGCTGCCATCGTTCCCATTGCCTGTGTTTGAGTCCCTTAGGCGCAATATTTGCACAATCTCTCCGTAGAAAACGTTGCGAGCTGAGCTATCAGGCGACGCTGCATAGAGCGTAATACTGCGTGGATCAACCACCACGTAGGCTTCCTCGCCTATGTTTGGTCTTCCGGTAGCAGAGCTGGCTTCTTCAAATGCAGCCATCACTTGGAGAGGTGGTCCGCTCTGTGTACCGTTCTCAACGCAGATGGTACATAACCTTTTCGCTTCGCAACTCAGCACACGCCCACGGAAGAAATTCATACCCACCAGTTCCGCTACATAGGCCGATCGCGGATGCTCTAGCAGGTCGCGCTGGCTACCCTGCTGGATCACCTGCCCATGATCAAGTACCAGGATCGAATACCCGAAGAGCAGGGCTTCCAGATAGTCGTGAGTAACTAAGACGGTGGTGATACCCACATCCGCCAGGATATGGCGCAACTCCTGACGCACCTCGCGTCGCGTCTGCACATCTAAAGCCGAGAGTGGTTCGTCTAAAAGCAAGAGTTGTGGTTGTAGTGCCAAGGCACGAGCAATAGCCACACGCTGTTGCTGCCCCCCCGAAAGCTGTGTCGGACGTCGCCCATTCAAGCCGCTTAAATGTACCTGTTCTAGAGCTTTGCCCACACGTTGCTGGACAAGGGAGCGAGGCAAATGCTGCGCACGTAATCCAAAGGCCACATTTTCAAAAACGCTCAAATGCGGAAATAACACGTAGTCCTGAAAGACATAGCCAAAGGGCCGCTCCTGTGGCGGCACAACAATACACCGTTCACTATCAAAATAGGTAGTATCATTAAGCGAGATATGCCCTTGTTGCGGGCTCAACAACCCCGCCAGCAAGCGCAAAACCGTGCTTTTACCAGCACCACTCTCACCAAGCAGAACAGTCGTTTTGCCAGTCTCCGCAGAAAACGCCAGATTTAGATGAAAGCTATTGAGATGAGTATCAAGTACGGCCTGGAGCATGTACCTTTCGCCAACAGTATCGATTTTTGCACAGTACGCAGCATGGTGAGCATGATGTTCCCCCTCCACCCCATGATGACCTTGGCAGTCATCATAGCGCGAGGAAGCTATCATGCCACCGTTGGAAGCAAGAGCGCACGCACTCCATCCTCCGTGGTTTGAGCCGAAATCTGCTCAAAGAGAAAGTTCAGCGCATCAATCTTGTCAAGATGAGCGACCTTTTGCTGAGCCATTTGGATGAGAGCCGGATAGCGTACTCGCACAAGAGTGACAATGGCATGTTGTAATCCATGGACTTCACCCTCAGTTTCAAGCTGAGCTCTTCCCTTCTCAAGCTGTGCCCTCTCTGCCTCAAGCTGAGCCTCAAGCTGAACTCTTCCCTTCTCAAGCTGTGCCTCAAGCTGAACTCTTCCCTTCTCAAGCTGTGCCCTCTCTGCCTCAATCTGAGCTTTTCCCTTCTCAACCTGCGCCCTCTCTGCCTCAAGCTGCGCTCTTCCCTTCTTAAACTGCGCCTCAAGCTGCGCCTTACTTGCGGCAACCTCGGCCCGTATCTGCTTGACTCTGGGATGATTTTCCCATAAGGAATCGTACACCTGTAATTCCCTCCTGATGCGTTCTTTTTCACGCGCCGCAATCGTTTCCGTGCGCTCTAATAAGATTTCCATCCAGACAAACTGCTCGGCAAACCTCTCTTCACGTCCCCGACAGAACTCAAACAACTCATCCATAGCCGTCCGCATCAGCACGTGATCCACCCCCTGCATGGTCGGCAACACGGGATACATTGCGATGATATGTTCTTTGACGTAATAGGCCCCATCCTCTTGAAAGAGGGCAATTTCCAGAAAATCAAAGGTCACAATAGGTCGTTTTCCACTGCTGATAACCAGCGGTGAGCCAACTTCAGCCACCCGCCGCAAAATTCACCTGCCAATCTCCGCCATGCCACGCGGCATGTAGCATATAACATCCAGCAGCAGGGAGAAACATAATAACATTCCAGGCATCTCTCAACTTGTTCCCATCTATATGTATAGGTGACACTGCAGGATATCGAGTATCCAGGGGGAAAGAGGCAGTTGGATTGTCAAACGGGTCATGAGCAAAGAGTAACGGTATGCCATTGCCCAGACCCCTACCACTGAGCGTGACTGGCCCTTTGTAATTCGACTGCACCTGTAACGAGAGGGTTACCATCCAACCGTAGCCATTGGGAAAAGCTTCCACTGGAACAGGTCCAGGCAACAGGTACATCGTGGCATATGGCCCGTTGAAATCTCCCACCCACACAGGTGCATATCCCACCTCCTGGCTCCCATCCACCTGTGGGCGAACCGGACACCTCGCTCCTTGTGGAGCTGGCCCCAGCACGTTATTGTTCACCTTAATAAAAGAACCCTGCGAGGTGCCATCCTGTCTCCAGACAGTGATGCTGGCAAAGGAGTCAACACTGTTGCCCTCCACTAGCGGCGTGGGCATCGGCGTCGGAGCCATAAATAGGCTGCTTATCATGGTTCGCAACGGAGAAAAACTTTGCAAAATAAATGAGCAGATCAGCAGCAACGCACAGCCTACCAATACCAGCCGCCAGAGACGTTTTTTCGGAAAATGTGTCCATCTGCCAAAGCTACGCGCTATGCTCTGCCTGTCATTTGCTTCATCAGAAGGCAGATCGCTGATCTCTAATTCAAAATCACCCGTGGCGTCATGTTGAACCAGCTTGTTTTTAGATACGTCCGCCAACAACCATGTCCGCATATGAGATGAAAGGAGCAAATGTCGAGTAGATACTATGAAGAGTACAGCATGCAATTTCGTCCACAGCCATGACCTCTGAACTGTTAACTTCCCTGAGATACTACGCATTTCATCATCATCCATCGGCAAATCGGAAAATTCTATCTCGAAATCGTTATCGCTCAGGTTTTCTTCTTCGATGTCGTGCATATGTACCTCGACTGTTACCTTTCAGGGTAAGCATGCCTTAAAGAATTCACATCCTCAACAATACCTCCCACTTTGACACACCATAACAATCATACCTTATGCATAGTTCTTATCACAAGTGAGCCTGACCCCCTTGTGGGGGTCAGGCTCACAAAAATATGAACCGCACCTAATTGCTGCTCTACAGACTAAACCCCACACTTTTTTCTCTGAACTCGGAAACCTTCCCACTCCCATCTTCGTCCTTACTATACATCGCCTCCAAATTCCGCCACGTTTCGCTACCACCGAGATGATAAAGCGTGATACCTGCTAGTCGTAGAGGCGAGGGCGTATCACTGGCAAAGAGGATGCTGACAGCGTGGCCAGCTTGCTTAATACGGGCCAGGGTATCTAACAGTCGCTCTGTCATAGTACTGGTGATCACAACAACAGTGGCTCCAGCAGGGAGACGAGTACGCTCGGTCTGGATAATGTCCTCCAGTGAACCACCAAAAGAGGGCAGAATGCGTGCCAGCATTTCCATGATACGTTTGCGTTGCTCTTCGCTGCTTGAGGGAGGTAAATGAATGCGTCGTCGCTTCAACTGAGCAGCTATGGTCGCATCCAGATTGGGCACCTCTTCGCCTTGCTGTTCAGCCTCAAACTGCACTTGCTCCTCAGGTAGAAACATAAGCGTGTTGGCGTACAGTCCTACGGCATATCCTTCGTTCAAAGCCCAGTCAGCCACTGAAGCGGCGGCACAAATTGACAACTCCTGTATCTCTGGCTGTATACCATGAATAGCATCGATGTAGGTTGCAACATTCAGGAACAGCACCAGCGTATAGGTTGTGGTCGCCTCATAGACTTTGCTCTGCAACTGCATCGTGTGAGCGGTCGCCTTCCAATGCACACGCCGCAAGCTATCGCTGTAGGCATAATCACGTATGCCGATCACACGCGAGGGGTCTTCTAACAGTCGACGCGGCGTACGCTGGTCTCCAAAGGGATGCCGCGATGGCAGGTTAAAACTCATCAATGGCACTATGAGAGGATAAACCAGCAGATATTGCCACTCGTCCAGTAACTTCTCGTTGCTAAGGAAACCAAAAACATCCCCGCTACGTATCCCTGCCGGACCAAATTTATGCACGCCCCGCATATTGCAGCGCACGGTATAGCGGCGGGTCACCCGTTCATACCAGCGAGTGCTGAACAAGTTGTCGAGAATAACTGTGTCGCCAATTAAACTGACACGCGACCTCTGTCCGCTCATCGTCAAGGCACGCGGCACCCTATCCTCTACCTCTAACCACGGCAGAGGCAACAACTTGGCATTCTCGACTGAGAGCGAGAGGGTGATCTCTTCTCCAAAGAGTACTTTTTGTTCGCTGAACTGACGCGAGTAGTGTACATGCTCAAGGCAATACGTAACCCAGATATCTGTCGTACCCACCACAATCAATATTAGTAGGCCGATCACGATCAAGAGGGGCTGATGAAATGGCACACTGGCCGCGATCACCACTAGACCCAGCCAGTACCATCGTCGATTCAAGACTGAAGGGCCCATGTTGCGTTCAAGTACTCGTCTCATGATTCCACCGGTACCGCTACGCTATGGAGTACGTCATCTACAATCTGTTCCATCACGCGTCCATGCAAACGTGCTTGATTAGTGGCAATCATCCGGTGCGAGAGAACTGCTCGTGCCAGATGCTTCACATCGTCGGGAATTGTATAATTTCGCCCGGAAACGGCGGCATATGCCTGCGATGCACGGTACAGGGCCAGCGTGCCGCGAGGGCTAACACCCAGTTCAATGGCACTATGAGTGCGGGTAGCTCGTACTAGTTCGACAATATAGTTCTCAATGCCTGGCTCAACACGCACTTGGCGAATCAGTTGTTGTAACGTCTGTAAACGCACCGCAGCTACTACCGGCTGCAACTCCTGAAGTGGTTGCTCTTCACGGAAACGCTGCAAGATCAGTCGCTCTTCCGCTCGACTAGGATAATCTAGGCGCAAGCGCATTAAAAACCGATCTAGCTGTGCTTCTGGTAAGGGAAATGTTCCCTCCAACTCCACCGGATTTTGGGTAGCGATGACCATAAAGGGTCGCGGTAAAGCCAGCGTCTCACGCTCCACACTTATCTGTCGCTCCTCCATCGCCTCGAGGAGAGCGGATTGTGTGCGCGGGGTTGCACGATTAATTTCGTCGGCCAGCACAACCTGCGCAACCAATGGACCCGGTCGGAATTCAAACTCTCCCTTTTTTTGATTGTAGAAGGTGATACCCGTGATATCTGAGGGGAGCAGGTCAGGTGTAAATTGAATACGCTGAAATGAACAGCCCAGCGACTTTGCTAACGCCTTCGCCAGCATCGTTTTACCTATCCCCGGCACATCTTCAAAAAGCACATGCCCTTCACAGAGCAACGCCACCATCAAGAGGTCAATAACCGCTTCCTTGCCTACAATGACACGACTCACGTTCTGGCGAATAGTACGAGCAGCTTCCTGCACCTGGCGAATCTCATCCTTTTGGGTCATAGCTTATCCTCTTTAACCAGGCTAAAAGTGCATAAAGGCGCATTACAGCGGTTGCCAAAAGTATTGACCTATACGGGAGACGCTCCACTTGGCCCACCAAGACCTGTTGTGAGGGTTCAACACTTCTGCGAACCGCTGTAAGCGGCGAGCAGTCAGGTACCCAACAGGCAGCCCGACCACCAGGGTCGCCCCTCCCCCCTGCTGTCATCCTGAGCGCAGCGCCGATCCTGAGCGCAGCGAAGGATGACAGCAGGGCTTAAGTTAACGCCTATGGGGGCGCCCCTGCATGTTGTCCAAGATATACTTAAGAGCATTATATACACAAATCGAACGAAATTTCATCCTTTCACACCTACATCCTCGAGAAGTGGAAGAGGGCCTGCTACGCGGTAGCAGGCCCTCTTCCACTTCTCGTTTTTATCCTGTCGAACCGTTCCTCCCCACCTGTACCGCTACCGTCTGCGACTCTACGACTTGCCCACGGCTATCTCGTGCAATCGCTGTTACATCAGCACTTGCGTTGCCAAATTTGAAAACCAATACAGACCAGGTGATCGTGGCGTTGCCATCCCCATCTGTTGTACTTGGCCCGGCATAGGCTCTGTAGGGTTCTGCATTATAGACGATATCCAACTCCACACTCACATTGGGCTGGCTCGCACTCACTTCAACAGGAACAGAGCTGCCGTTCGTAACACGGCTGGGAATGTGGGTAATCTGTAGTGTTAGCTCCCCTCCCGGGTTCGGAGTTGGACTTAGCTCAGTCGTTGGTGTGTTATCGGGCGTATTCTGAAGGATCACTGTGCTCTGAGGTGGGGGCTGGCTGCTACTTCCACTACCCTGCCCACCACCAGGAGTAGGAAATTTGGGATGCAGGTCCAGCGTACCGCTGGGTACAACTGCTGTAGGTGCATTCTGTACATACAAGCTGGCTTGTCCAAAAAAGCCAGCATAGCTCAGCAGAGTCGTACCCACTAGCGACCCAAAGGCCACGGCAGCAATCAGCACCATTCCTATGGCAATAAATAGTACTTTGTAAGCCGGGTCTTTGCCCCAAAAATAGCGCAACTTCGCCAAGGGAGAGGGAGGAGAAGGTGTACTGGTGGGCCGGACAAGCTGCTCAGGCCGCACCGTCGGTATCCTCTTGCTCGTCGTGTGATACTCCCGGCTATCATAAGCAGGCAATACCAGTTTCCCCTGCATTTCCAGCGCTTGTGATGACGACTGTTGCTCTAATGGCTCTCCATTGGCTTCCGTTTGTGGGATTTCAGGCTGCTCTATCATCAGACCTCCGCCTCTGGATACCCCTGGCTTCAGCCATGGGGAGGAAAGAGGCGTTCCTTGTTGGGGCAGGGGTGGATGGGTCAAGCCGCCACTCCTGCCTGGTAACTATAGCCATCACATCGGTGAATGGGTGTGCAGAAGCGATGGCTAATCCCCTGCACCGTCCCGTTTGCAGTGGCGATATTAAATGAGCCAGTAGTACGTACAGCAACCCGCCCGACATAGATTCCCACTTTCTTGCCTGTGAGAACCTCTGCACGCACGATGTCACCAGTTTGGAAGCCCTTCACGTGCTTAGCTTGTTTGGGTCCTGTTCGTGGGAAGCCGTACTTATCCATCCGACATATCTGCCTACAACCATGCCCTGTGGCTGTGATGAGCAAGGGTACTACGGCATCAGTTGAAAGCAAAGTGGGAGTTGATGCTCCGACACAGGCCGCATCACCCCAATGGGTCTTAGGCAGGTTCCGTTGGCTACGATTGAACTTGGTCAGCCCTCCTGAGCCACATTCGAGAGGCAACCCGATTGTCTTGAGTCGTCTAAAGAGTTCCCATCGAGTCGCATTGACTGCCGCCGCATCATTGAGTGTGCCTTTTGCTTGAGTGAGAATACGCTTGAGTACTTCTGGCTTGCCCTTGAGAAACTCCTGAATATCTCTTGTGCCTTTGGCAATATTGCAGGGTTCACAAGCTAGCGTTAAGTTGCTAACGCGATCGGTGCCGCCCCTGCCTCTGGGATGGATATGCTCAATTTGCAGAGCTACATTGGTTGCACCACAATAAGCACATTTGTGTTGCCACTTCTCCAACAAGTACTCTCGCAGTTCATATCCGGCTAGGGTGCCTTGCTGGTACTGAGTACCGCTAATCTCTGGATTATCCATGGCTTGCAGGTCGAATTTGACCAACTCCTGACTGATAGCCGTGATTGGACAGAGGTGCATCAAACGCGATGCCCAGGTGAGTGTGTTCGCCAGACGACTTGAGAGAGAAGGTGGCAACCATCCCGTTTTCTTGTTGCGTCGGTTGTTGAATCGTGGCTTCCTGTATCGGGTGTGGCGCTGGCGTCGGCTATGTCGAAGAGCACGCCGATCATCCATGGCTTTCTTGATGGTTTGCCCTCGGTGGGTGAGTTCGGCGGCAAACACCACTTCCCCTGTGGCATCGTTGACGATTGCCATCCCGGTTGTTTTGCTTCCAGGGTCAATCTTGAGACGCAATGGTTGGAGGACTGGGTGTTCGACCGCTCCCTTCAAGATGAGCGTGAAGGGATAGCGTTTGAACACAGCGGCTTGCCCAGTCGAGAGCAGGATGCGTGCTCGTCCAGGATGGACAGGGTTCAATGCTTGTTTGTTGGTATCTAACATGAACACTTTGCTCATAAGAGCCTCCCTTGCGGGGTAATGGTGGCCTCGACAAGGTTAGTGAGAGGTTTGGCGCAAAGAGCACTGGGTTAACCCGTTAGCCCTGTTTAACCATTTGCCGTAGAGCCTGGGGCTGGCTGCGCACCCCAGGGTACCTATACATTCTCTCCTAACGTAGGCTTACGCCTGAGTCTGGTCAGGTTCCGGCTTGCTCACGCAAGCCCCTAGCTTCAGCTCTGGGGTTCCTGACGTATTGTACAAACTCCTCCTATCTATTTGAGATACGTTGATACATGCCGATATGATTTAGTGTATCTGATCTTATCAGGTGTGTACAAGTATTTAACCAGAAGGGCTATTACATGTCCGACAATTGTGCCAGATGTTCTATGACGATTTCCACTGGCAACTGTGCTAATATTGGTTGCTGCACAACCTCAACAGATGGGCCCCATGGTCGCCATACAGACGGCTCGCTCGGCCCAAAAAGAACGATAGTCGGTACACCCAGCATTGCTGCTAGATGGGTAATGCCTGCATCATTGCCTAAATAACAACGGCACTGCTGTAGTTCCTGTGCAACTTCTAAGAGAGGGGCATCAAGCAGGATGTGCAACATATCCGCTTGAGCAGAATATACGAGGAGTTTTTGTAGTTGAGCCATGCGCTCATGGTCAGCTGGCCCTGCTAAAAGCAAGACAGGAAAGTTATGCCGCCAGAGATATTGAATAACGGCTCCAAATGAGGATATAGGCCAGCATTTCTGCACACCGCCGCTACCAGGGTGGATAGCAACGGACCGCTCAAGGGAACGGATACGATCTTGGTTGTAGGGGCGCAATTGATTGCGCCCACCTTGCACTAGTTCGTTATCCCCTGCTGTAGATGACAAGTTAGAGGGCGCCATGCATGGCGCCCCTATATGTGGTAATCCTATCGTCTCGGCCAGGTAATCCACCACATATATCCGTCTTCCCTGTGGTGGTCTCCCTGGCGCAACTATCACATGCTTGACACCAACTTCGTGCAAGTTCTCTACGACAATACCATTCGGATCACGCATCCAACATACAGCCAAATTTGTCTGCACTAACTGTCTCTTTAGCACAGTATTTTGTATACCCTGCGTTGAAAATAACTCGCTCCACTTCAGATCACCGTAATCCTCGACCTCTTCCACCACTCCCCATGCTATCGCCAGAGGTAGAACAGCTGGGTTGCCTACCAACGTGATATGTGGCGAGCCGTACTGTGTTCTGAGTGCTTGTAATATGGGAAAGGTGAGGAGCGTATCACCGATGGCTCCAGGGCGAATGATCAGTATATGCACATTGTGCTCCGCTTATACTGGCTGAAGACGAATCAGGGCATTGCCCTTTTGCACCACTTCACCATTGATTGCCACTATTGCAATGACTCTACCTGCCACCTCGGCCTGAATTTCGTTAAACACCTTCATGGCCTCAACCAGTGCCACGACCTGACCAACCTGTACGACATCTCCTACAGAGACAAAGGGTGGAGAGGAAGGTGAAAGCGCACCGTAGTAGACACCGGTGAGCGGAGCAATGATCTCCACACTCCTCTCTTGCTGGACCCCCGGTGTACCTACTTGACCCATCGTGGCATGCATGGATGGTGCTGCAACCATCACCATGCCAGGCTGGCGGCGAATACGAATCTCCGTACCTGCCTCGGTCAATTCTAGTTCGCCGATGCTACTGCCTTCGAGCAAGTGTATCAGCTCTTCAACACGGTCGATCCATGTTGTTTTGAACTCGTGTGTATCCATCTTGATTATTCTTCGTATCGTTTGAAAATCAGGCAGGTATTGTGGCCGCCAAAACCCATCGAGTTCGACATGGCAACATTGATCGTGCGCTGCTGCGCCTTGTTAGGAACGTAGTTGAGATCACAATCGGGATCAGGATGGTGCAAGTTAATGGTCGGCGGTATAATACCCGTTTGTATTGCCATAACAGAAATCACCGCCTCAATGGCACCTGCCGCACCCAGCGTATGTCCGGTCATTGACTTGGTAGAACTGATCAGGAGCTTGTAGGCATGATCACCGAAACAGGTCTTGATAGCCTGAGTCTCTGTGCGGTCATTGAAAGGAGTTGAGGTCCCGTGCGCATTGATATAGTCTACCTGATCAGGACGCAGATTGGCCTTTTGCATGGCACGGCGCATGGCACGCACCAGACCAGTACCGCCGGGAGCGGGTTCGGTCACGTGGTGGGCATCGCAGGTAGAACCGTAACCCACAAGTTCCGCGAGAATGGTTGCACCACGTGCTCTGGCGAAGTCCAGGTCTTCCAGGACGAGTATACCCGCTCCTTCCCCCATCACAAAGCCATCGCGGTTAGCATCGAAGGGACGGCTGGCTCCCTGAGGGTTATCATTGCGACGCGAGAGCGCGTGCATATTGTCGAAAGCAGCCATAGCAATGGGTGTGACAGCCTTCTCAGCCCCACCAGCCATCATAGCCTTGGCATCGCCACGCCGGATGGTCTCCCAGGCTTCACCAATCGTATTACCACTGGTGGCACAGGCTGAGACTGCCGCCCAGTTCGGACCTCTGGCCCCTGTAAGAATTGAGACAATACCGGGTGCGCCATCAACAATCATCATATTGATAAAGAAGGGACTAATGCGCTCAGGGCCTTTTTCATGCAAAACTTTGAATTGGTCGTGGAGCGTGACCAGACCACCAATGCCACTACCGATATACACACCAATATCATCGGCGTTCTCAGGAGTGATCTCCAAACCCGCGTGCAACAAAGTCTGCTTGCTAGCCATGATGGAAAGCTGCTCAAAGGGGTCGTTGCGGCGGGCTTCTTTACGATCCATATAGGCAGAAAGATTGAGGTTCCTAACCTCAGCTGCGAAATGGACACGAAAGCGACTGGTATCGTAGCCCTTAATTTCAGCCACGCCACTTTTTCCCTGGCAAAGAGCCTCCCACGATGTGGCTAAGTCATTTCCCAATGAGGTAATCAGCCCCAAGCCGGTTACAACTACACGAGACATATTGTCACCTCCAGTATTGTCTATATACCTAATGCCACGGCCTCATCCTGGATAAAACGAGTGTACGTCTCTCCACGAATAAAGCCTTCATGTTGCAAAAGTCGCTGGTGAAACGGAATCGTGGTCGTGATGCCCTCGATGACATATTCATCCAGAGCGCGGCGCATACGCACGATAGCTGCTTCACGAGTCTCAGCCCAGACGATCAACTTTGCCAGCAGCGAGTCATAATGCGGTGGTATGGTATAGTTAGCGTAGAGATGGCTGTCCACGCGCACACCTGGACCCCCGGGCGGCAAATAACGTTCGACTGTCCCCGTCTGTGGGCGGAAATCCGCCTCGGCATCTTCTGCCGTAATCCTGCATTCGATGGCGTGACCATGCGGGCGAAGTTGCTCCTGCTGAAGTTGTAACGGCAGACCAGCCGCGATACGAATCTGCTCCTTGACCAGATCAGTCATTGTCACCATCTCAGTCACCGGATGTTCTACCTGTAGACGGGTGTTCATCTCCATAAAATAATAGCGATCCTCTTCATCTAGCAGAAATTCGAGCGTGCCAGCATTACGGTAGCCAACAGCCTGCACCGCTTGCACCGCTTTCATGCCGATTTCCTCACGTAACTCCGCCGAGAAGAGTGGACTAGGCGATTCCTCCAGTACCTTTTGATTGCGTCGCTGGCAAGAGCAGTTGCGCTCTCCGAGATGAACACCATAGCCGAAATTATCGACCAGCACCTGAATTTCTATGTGCCGTGCGCGTTCCAGATAGTGTTCCAGATAGATACCATCGTCGCGAAATGCCTCGCGGACCTCGTTTTGTGCCACAGGAAATATACGCTCAAACTCATTTAAGTGTTTCACAAGGCGAATGCCACGTCCACCACCGCCTGCCGCCGCCTTGAGCATGAGCGGGAAGCCAATCCCACGAGCCGCCTCTACCGCATCAGCCAGTGTGCGTAGCACAGGCGTGCCGGGGAGCAGAGGCAGACCAAGCCCGGCCATAGTATTACGCGCATCTACTTTGTCGCCCATGATTGACATGACCGATGCCGGGGGACCGATAAAGGTAATCTGTACATCAGCGCATATTGCGGCAAAGCTCGTATTCTCAGAGAGAAAGCCATAGCCAGGGTGAATAGCATCAGCCCCACAAATGAGGGCCGCGCTGATAATATTGGGAATATTGAGATAGCTTTTACTACTGGCTGCCGGACCTATGCAGATGCGCTCATCGGCCATACGCACAGGGAGAGAATCGCGGTCAGCTTCCGAATGGGCAATGACACTACGTATACCCATCTCGCGACAGGCACGGATAATGCGCAGGGCGATTTCACCACGATTGGCGATCAAAATTTTCCGAAACATCATTGTGCTTGTATGGGCATGAAGCATGGGGTCTCTAGTCTTAGCCTCCCATGCCTCATACCCGCGCCATGCTTATTGGCTCCTCCATCATAGCCTACACCGTCCTTTATATAAGGACGGTGTAGGCTATTATATCACGCTGGACTGAGCGGCTGCAAAAATAGAGATGATATGGGTAAAGGACAGGCTTCCGTACACGCTCTACGCTAGAACCATAACCATTTCCCTCCAATCACAACCGATTGACGTTTAGACTAAAATTCTGTTATGCTAAGCATCAAAACCATTTCCGTTTTTTCGTTAGCGTAAAGAATAGACAGGCAGGAGCCTCAAAGAGTGTATACACAACGAGCGAGAAATGCTGACGTTGCCAGCATTTCCCCAAACTCCATATAAAATGAGAGGGTAATCAAGAAATGATCAACCTGGATGATCCCACTCTTCATGAACGCCTGTATCGCCGGATGCCCGAAGGCCGCTATGAGATTAGCGAGATCGATCTGATACTCAATATTCGCGCACAGCACGCACAGGGTAACACCACCGGTGTGCGCCTGTTGTGCGGTGTGTTGTTAGAACGCTGCGGAGGCGAATTTCAGAGGCGCACTTTGGGCCTGCGTCACCGCCCTGACCTGCGTGAAGAAGCCATTGCCAATATGAATGAACATCTTTTGCGCGAGGCACTCGATCCTCACGAAGTCTTTATGACACAAAACTTTATTCATTATTTGCGCTGCCTCTGTGCAGATGAGTTTACGCGAGTGCTACGCCAGGAAGGCTTGCACTATCGTCGCGACGCAGATGGTCGCCCGTCGGGGCGTCCACAGCACGTGCCGCGCTCACTGATCGAGCCACTACGGCCAGCACCAGCCGATGACGAAGGTATGCTCACAGCAGATGTGGCCGATCCGCAGGATCAATATGAGCGACTTCATGCTGAAGAGGAAAGTACGCGCATACTCACCTATTTGAGCGATCCCTTAGACCGCATGATTATGATACTGCGAGCTATCGAGGGTATGAAATGGGACGACATCGCTCTGGCTTGCAAGCGCACCGAGCGCACCGTGCGCCTACGCTACGAACGCGCACGCACTCACCTGCGCGAATGCATCAGCCGCGAACAAGTAGCATACACAAACCATAGGAGTCAGATATAGCATTGCACGATGATCACAGGGCGGAGCCTCCATCGCCCCGCCTGGGGCGCGATCAATCGGGCCCCTACAGAAAGACAAGGCGTCTATAGTATGAATATAGGTCAGGAACCCCATAGCTCTGCGCTAGGGGCTTGGAGAACGGCTATTCCAAAGCAATTCCCTGACTACCGGCCACATCTCATTCTGCGCAATCACGCAGAGTTGCATGTGGAGCAGCGTATCTGGCTAAGAAAGAGGGAAATCCCAGGCTCATGTGCTAGG
>WNGG01000581.1_pt1 | contig 43564 bp, 44 predicted proteins | sample 5400661 | NCBI WGS metagenome assembly WNGG01 (sample SAMN13153372, study PRJNA577476) | soil metagenome | isolation source: 100 cm soil or saprolite under Garry oak tree replicate 1 | place: USA:California | collected 2016-06-15 | reverse complement strand
CAGGGCCGCCGTCACCGGAGCGAGAACGGCCCGGTAAAACCGCGGGCGGGTTTACCGGCACGCCTGAATCCCGGCGCCGCCGGTTAGCGCATTCTTTTCCCGGGCGGGACCAATGACCCGGGTCAAAAGGAAAGGCCGGAATCAGTCACGGCCGGAATCAGTCACGGCCGGCCCGTCGCTGGCCGGCCTGCTGGCGGCGGCCTTCGCCGTCACCGTCGGCACCGGCTCGATACGGCTGTGGATCGTCTACCTGCTGGCCGTCGCGCTGGGCTTCGTCAACGTCTTCGACAACCCGGCGCGGCAGAGCTTCATCTCCGAGATGGTGCCAGCCGACGACCTCCCGAACGCCGTCACCCTCAACTCGGTGGCCATGAACACGGCCCGGGTCTTCGGCGCCGCGCTGGGCGGGGTGATCGCCGCGGCCATCGGGCTCGCCCTGTGCTTCGCCTGCAACGCGCTCTCGTTCGGGGCCGTGCTGATCTCGCTGGCTGTCATGCGCACGTCCGAACTATTCCAGGCCAAGCGGGTCGCCAGGCGAAAAAGGCAGGTCCGGCAGGGCCTGCGCTATGTGAGAAGGACGCCGGAACTGCTCATCCCGCTCGTCATGATCGCGGTGATCGGCATGCTGGCCTGGGAGTTCCAGGTGACGCTGCCGCTGATGGCGAGCCAGGTATTCCACCACGGCGCCGCCGCCTACGGCGTGATGGCCTCGGTCATGGGCGTCGGCGCGGTCGTCGGCGGCCTGATCTCGGCCGCCCGGCCCCGGCCGCGGGCGCGTGCCCTGTGCCTGGCCGCCATCGGCTGGGGCATCGCCATCCTGGCCGCGGCGGCCGCGCCGAGCCTGGCCCTCGAACTGACTGCCCTGCTCTTCGTCGGCTACGGCAGCATCACCTTCAACTCGCTGGCCAAGACCACCCTCCAACTGGCGGCCAGGCCCGAGATGCGCGGCCGGGTGATGGCGCTGTGGGCGCTGGCCTGGCTGGGTTCGACCCCGCTCGGCGGTCCCATCGTGGGCTGGGCGGGCCAGGCCATCGGCGCCCGCTGGGCCCTGGTCATCGGCGGCCTGCCCACCCTGGCCTGCGGGATCCTGGCCCTGCCCGCCCTGACCCGGATAGACCGGCGGGCCAGCCGCCCGGGCGGCCCGGCGGAAGCGGATCATCCGCCCGCGGTCAGCTCCGTCAGCCCGGCCGGGTAAAGCGGCGGACTGACCGCATCCGCGGCCCGCCAGAGCACCCGCCTGGCCGGGTTGTCCAGGATCCGCTGCTCCTGGATCTCGTATGCGGCCACATCCTGGAAAGCCGCGGCGAAGATGAACACCACCTCGTGCTCGGTCCCGCCCTGCCAGCCGAAGATGTTCTCCAGCACGCCGAGCAGCCGCACGCCGGTCAGCGCCTGGCCGATCTCCTCACCGAACTCCCGGTGGATCGTGTCGAGCGCGTACTCCCCGAACTCCACGTGCCCGCCCAGCGGCCGCTGGAACGGCGGCTCCGGCCCGGCATCGGACTCGGACACCAGCAGCGCCCCGTCCCGGGGCCGCCTAATGACCGCCATCGCCTTGATGATCTGCCGCTTGCCCGTATCCGATGCCACCGGCCCGTCCTATCACGGCGAACCCGGTGCTTACCATTTTGTTACCTAGGCGGTTGAACCCTGCTGCCGGCCGTCACGTGATCAGGGTTGTGGGGAGCATGAGGGGGGCGTCACTGCCCCGGCGGTCCTGGTACGGGATCGCCGGGGCGGCACTACTTGTCGCCTCGGCAGCCATTCACCTGGACCTGTACGTGACGGGATACCAGTCGATACCGACCATCGGCTGGATGTTCCTGCTGCAGGTCATCACCGCGTTCGCGCTGGCCATCGCCATCCCGCTCACCGGGAGCTGGGTGCTGGCCGGGCTCGGAGCCGGGTTCGCGCTCAGCACGCTGGGCGGCTACCTGCTCTCGCTCCGGTTCGGCCTGTTCGGCTTCACCGAGGTGCGCACGACGGCGGGGATCGTGTCCGGGATCATCGACGTGGCCGCCTTCGCCGCGTTCGCGCTGGCCGTGGCGCCCGTGCTGAAGCTCGGCCGGCGCATGGTGCCGGCCGTCATCTCCTCCTCGGTGGTCGCGCTCGCCCTGCTCGTAGCCGCCGTCGCCTCGCCGAAGTCGCAGCCCGCCGTCGCGGCCGGCGGGCAGACGCTGGACGCCAGGCAGGTCGGCAGCGTGATGCTGCTCACCAACGCCAAGGGCTTCACGCTCTACTGGTTCGCCCCGGACAGCCCGAACAAGTCCGTGTGCTACGGCGACTGCGCCGCCTACTGGCCGCCGGTGGCCGGGAACGAGGCGGCCGGCCCGGGGGTCACCGGGAAGATCGGCACGATCTCGCGCACCGACGGCACCACCCAGGCCACCTATGACGGGCATCCGCTGTACACCTACGTCGGCGACAACGCGCCCGGCGTGGCCGCCGGGAACAACATCAACCTGAACGGCGGGCTCTGGCACGACGTGCCGGTCGCGGGCGGGTGACCGCGGGTCTAGGATGTGCGGCGTGTCCGAGCCGTTCCCCGACCCCACCACCCCGGCCAGTTCCCGCACCGAGGTCTTCCTGCGCTACCTCGACTTCTTCCGGTCACGGGTAGCCGCCAGGATCCAGGCCCTGCCCGAGGCCAGCTTGCGGAGCAGCACGCTGCCCTCGGGCTGGACGCCGCTCGAGCTGGTCAAGCACCTGCGCTACGTCGAGCTGCGCTGGCTGGAGTGGGGTTTCGAGGGCCGTGACGTCGGTGACCCGTGGGGTGACAGGGCCGGCGGCCGCTGGTTCACCGGGCCGGACGAGACGGCCGCCACGCTGCTGGCCGACCTGAACGCGCAGGGCGCGCGGAGCCGGGCCATCATCGAGGCCCACCCGCTGGATGAGGTGGGCCAGCCCGGCGACCGCTGGGACGGCGCGGACCCGGCGACCCTCGAGCGGGTCCTGTTCCACCTGATCCAGGAATACGCCCGGCACGTCGGCCACCTGGACATCGTCACCGAGCTCGCCGCCGGCGCGCCGGGAGAATAAGGCAGGTCATCGGTCCCGCAGGATCTCGAAGGTCCGCTCCTGCCTGTTCACGGCGGGCCGGGTGGCTAACCCGTCTTGTCGGCCACGCACTGGTTGACGCACTCGCCCAGGCCCTCGATCCAGGTGCGCAGGACGTTGCCTGGCTGCAGGTAGACCGGCGGCTTCCGGGCGTCGCCCACCCCGCCGGGGGTGCCGGTGGCGATCAGGTCGCCGGGCCGCAGCGTGATCGCCTGGCTCGCGTAGGCGACGATCTCGGCCGGGCCGAACAGCAGGTCCGAGGTCCGCGACTGCTGCATCACGGCCCCGTCGACCTCGCACCGGACCTCCAGGTCGGCGGCGTGGCCGACCTCGTCCGGGGTGACCAGATAGGGCCCGGCCGGCGTGGAGTGCTCGAACATCTTGCCCTGCAGCCACTGCAGGGTGCGCCGCTGCCAGTCCCGCATCGACACGTCGTTGATCACCGTGTACCCGGCGATGGCCGCCGAGGCCTCCTCGGGCGTGGCCCGGTACACCGGCCGGCCGATGACGACGCCGAGCTCGACCTCCCAGTCGACCCGCTCGCTCACCGATGGCAGCACCAGGTCGTCGCGGGAGCCCATCAGGGTCTCGGCGAACTTGGCGAACAGCGTCGGGTAGGCCGGCAGTTCCCGCCCGGTCTCCAGGATGTGCGACCGGTAGTTCAGCCCGACGCAGATCACCTTGCCCGGCCGGGTGACCACCGGCGCGAAGTCTGCCCCGGCGGCTGGCACCGCCCGGGCTCCGGCCCGCTCCTGCGCGCCGCCCGCGGCGAGCAGTTCCCCGACGTCGCCCGCGGCCAGCGGTATCAGGTTGTCCCCGTCGAGCCGGGCGGCCGTAGTCCCGTCATCAGTCCGAATGGTGGCGAATCGCATAGCGCGACTCTAGCGCGCCCTCCGGACCGGCATCCTAGTCACATGACCCGGGCAGGCGTGGCGCTGTCCAGCCTCGCCGCCGATGCGGCGGCCAAGGCTCCGCGGCGGCATCCTGCTCGCCGGCCCTGGCCTGGCTCTGGAACCGCCGCGCCCGGCCTGCCGGCCCTGGTTAGGCCGCGGCTATTCATATATGATTTGCGCACCATGACTGCCCTGGAACGCGTTCCCGGCAAGGTCGTCGCGGTGCACGTCAGTTACCGCAGCCGTGCGGCCGAACGTGACACGATGCCGCCCTGGCCGTCCTATTTCCTCAAGCCCCCCTCCTCGCTCGCCGACAGCGGCGACCCGGTCGCCCGCCCGCCCGGCTGCGAGCTGCTCGCCTTCGAAGGCGAGGTGGCGCTGGTCATCGGGCGGTGCGCCCGCCGGGTCAGCCGCGCGGACGGCTGGGACCACGTGGCCTGGATCACCGCCGCGAACGACTTCGGCGTATACGACCTCCGGTACGCCGACCGGGGCTCCAACGTGCGGTCCAAGGGGATCGACGGCTTCACCCCGCTCGGCCCGCGGCTGGTCGACGCGCGCGCCGTCGACCAGGCCGCCGTCCGGCTGCGCACCTGGGTCAACGGGAACCTGGCCCAGGACGCCTGGCCGGCCCGGGACATGCTGTTCGGCTTCGCCGACATCGTCGCCGACCTGTCCCGGCTGGTCACCCTGGAACCCGGCGATGTCATCCTGACCGGCACCCCGACCGGCTCGACCGTGGTGAACCCCGGCGACGTGGTGGAGGTCGAGGTCACCGCGGGGGAGCGGTCCTCGGGCCGGCTCCGCAGCCCCATCGTCGAGGCGGACTACCGCCTGGATCCGCCCGGGGCCATGCCCCGCGCCGACGCCGCCTCGTGCGAGGCCGCTTACGGCGCTGCGCGCGGGGGGCCCGGGGACCAGCCGCAGGCCGTACTCGACGGGCTCCGCGGGGTGTCCACCGCCACGCTGGCCTCGTTGCTGCGCAAGCGCGGCCTGAACGGCCTCACCCTGGACGGCCTGCGGTCCACCCGGCCGGGGACACCGATGGCCGGGTACGCCAGGACGCTGCGCTACCTGCCGCTGCGCGAGGACCTGCTGACCAGGTACGCCGGCATGAACGCGCAGAAGCGCGCGATCGAGGAGATCCGGCCCGGCGAGGTGCTGGTCATCGAGGCGCGCGGCGACCTGTCCGCGGGCACCATCGGCGACATCCTCGCGCTGCGCGCCCAGGTCCGCGGCGCGGCCGGCATCGTCACCGACGGCGCGATCAGGGACAGCGCGGCGCTGGCCCGGCTGGCGATCCCCGCCTATCACGCCGCCGTCCACCCGGCCGTCCTCGGCCGGCGGCACGTCCCGTGGGAATCCGGCGTCGCGGTGGCCTGCGCGGGCGTGACGATCCAGCCCGGCGACATCCTCGTCGGCGACGCCGACGGGGTGGTCGTGGTCCCGCCGGGGATCGCGGCCGAGGTGCTGGCCGATGCCCGGGAGCAGGAACGCCAGGAGGAGTTCATCGCCGCCCGGATCGCCGAGGGCGAGTCCATCGACGGCCTGTACCCCCTCGGCGACGCCCACCGCGCCGACTACGAAGCCTGGCTCGCCAAGCAAGGTGATGCCCCGTGACCACTGCGCCGCCCGGGCTCCCGGCCAAACTCCAGCACTTCATCGGCGGCGCGCACGCCGGAAGCGCGGACGGCGCCACCTTCGAGGTCGCCGACCCGGTGAGCAACCAGCCGTACGCCAGCGTCGCGGCCGGCCAGGCCAAGGACGTGGACCTGGCCGTCACCGCCGCCCAGGCCGCGTTCGCCGACGGCCCCTGGCCGGGCCTGCCGGCGCGATCCAGGGCCACGATCCTGAACCGGATCGCCGACGGCATCGAGGGACGCGCCGGCCGGATCGCCGAACTCGAGACGTTCGACACCGGCCTGCCCATCGCCCAGGCCCGCGGCCAGGCGGCCCGGGCGGCGGAGAACTTCCGCTTCTTCGCCGACCTGACCGTGACCCTGCACGAGGACGCGTTCCACAGCCGCGACCAGTTCGGCTACGTGATCCGCAAGCCCGCCGGGGTGGCCGGCCTGATCACCCCGTGGAACACGCCGTTCATGCTGGCGACCTGGAAGCTCGCGCCCGCGCTGGCGGCGGGCTGCCCGGTGGTGCTCAAGCCGGCCGAGTGGACGCCGCTGTCGGCCAGCCTGCTGCCGGAGATCATGACCGAGGCCGGCCTGCCCGACGGGGTGTTCAACCTGGTGCACGGCATCGGCGAGGTGGCCGGCGCGGCGCTGGTCGGGCACCCGGATGTGCCCCGCATCTCGTTCACCGGCGAGACCGGCACCGGGCGCACGATCATGGCCGCGGCCGCGCCGCACCTCAAGGGCCTGTCGATGGAACTGGGCGGCAAGTCGCCGTGCGTCATCTTCGCCGACGCCGACCTGGACCAGGCGGCCGACAGCGCGCTGTTCGGCGTGTTCTCGCTGAACGGCGAGCGGTGCACGGCCGGCTCCCGGATTCTGGCCGAACGGGCCATCTACGACGCCCTGGTCACCCGGCTTGCCTTCCGGGCCGAACGCATCCGCGTGGGCGACCCCGCCGACCCGCGGACCGAGATCGGCGCGCTGGTGCATCCCGAGCACTACGCCCGGGTGCTCGGCTATGTGCAAGCCGGGAGGGACGAAGGGGCGCGATTGGTGGCAGGCGGATCGCGGCCCCAGGGACTGGCAGCGCACCTGTCCGCCGGGAACTACCTGGCCGCGACGGTGTTCGCCGACGTCGAGCCGTCGATGCGGATCTTCCGTGAGGAGATCTTCGGGCCGGTGGTGTGCGTCACCCCGTTCGGCGGCGAGGCCGAGGCGATCACCCTGGCCAACGCGACCGCCTACGGGCTGGCCGCCTACATCTGGACCAGGGACCTGGCCCGGGCGCACCGGGTGGCGCACGCGGTCGAGGCCGGCATGGCCTGGGTCAACTCGCACAACGTGCGGGACCTGCGGACCCCGTTCGGCGGCGTGAAGGCGAGCGGCGTGGGACGCGAGGGCGGCCCGCACAGCCTGGACTTTTACACTGAGTCGCGGATCGTCCACCTCCCGCTGGGGGACACCCGCGTCCCCCGGTTCGGAGCGTGACGATGACGCCAGCCCCGCCCGACATCGTCCGGGCCGCCTACGCCGAACTGGTCGTGACCGACCTCGGCGAGGCCCGGCGATTCTGGGTGGACCTGCTCGGTCTCGTCGTCAGCCACGACACCAGGGACGCGCTCTACCTGCGCGGATACGATGAGCTCACGCACCACAACCTGATCCTGCGGCAGGGCAGCGAACCCGCGGCGGCCAGGCTCGCCTACCGGGTCCGGGCCGCGGCCGACCTGGACCGGGCCGAGGCGTTCTTCGCCGCGCTCGGCTCGCGCACGGCGCGGGTGCCAGCCGGGGTCACGCCGGGCGTGGGGGAGGCGCTGAGGGCCGAGGACCCGCTCGGCTTCACCGTGGAGTTCTTCTTCGACGTCGCCTCCGCCGAACGCCTCCAGCAGCGCTATGACCTGCGGCGCGGGGCCGAGCTCGCCCGGCTCGACCACTTCAACATCGTCGTCCCCGACGTCCGCGCCGCCTACGAGTACCACGCGTCCCTCGGCTTCGGCCTGTCCGAGACGATCGAGGACGAGCACAACCTCTACGCGGCCTGGATGTTCCGCAAGCAGACCGTGCACGACGTGGCGTTCACCGGGGGAGCGGGACCGCGCCTGCACCACCTGGGGTTCTTCGCCCACGAGTCGCACCAGGTGCTGCGGATCTGCGACATCCTCGGCTCGCTGCACGAGGAATTCCTGATCGAGCGGGGCCCCGGCCGGCACGGGGTGTCGAACGCCTTCTACGTGTACCTGCGCGACCCGGACGGGCACCGGGTGGAGATCTACACCAGCGACTACTACACCGGCGACCCCGGCCACCCGGTGTTGCGCTGGTCGGTCCGCGACCCGCGGCGCCGGGACTTCTGGGGCCACCCGGTGATCCCGTCCTGGTACACCGAAGCCAGCGCCGTGCTCGACCTGGACGGCCGCCCGCGCCCCGTGCTCGCAGAAAAGCAGACCGCCGAGGTCAGGGTCGGCGCGGACGGCTTTACCTTCTGACCGCTACCGGCCGGCCCGCTCGATGGAGAGGTCCCGGCGGTACGGTAAGACCGCACCGCGAGCTACGTCAGTTGTCCCGCCCCAGGAGAGCACCCATGCCACGCCAGATCGTCCTCGCTTCCCGGCCGTCCGGCTGGCCGGCCGAGGCCAACTTCGCGCTTACCGAGGCGGACCGGCCCGACCTGGCCGAGGGGCAGGTCCGGGTGCGCAACCTGTTCATGTCGGTGGACCCGTACATGCGCGGCCGGATGAACGACGTAAAGTCCTACGTCCCGCCGTTCCGGCTCGGCGAGCCGCTGGAGGGCGGTGCGATCGGCGCGGTCATCGAGTCCCGCTCGCCCGACCTGGCCGAGGGTGACCTGGTCCTGCACATGCTGGGCTGGCGGGACGAGGCGGTCCTGCCGGCCCGGCAGGCCCGCAAGGTGACCGCCGCGGCGGGCCTGTCCCCGTCGGTTTACCTGGGCGTGCTCGGCATGCCCACGCTGACCGCCTACGTGGGCCTGCTCGACATCGCGTCGCTGAAACCAGGCGACGTGGTGTTCGTCTCCGGCGCGGCGGGCGCGGTGGGCAGCATGGCCGGCCAGATCGCCAGGCTCAAGGGCGCCAGGCGGGTGATCGGCAGCGCGGGCAGCGCCGACAAGGTCCGCTGGCTGCGCGAGATCGGGTTCGACGCCGCCTTCAACTACAAGGCCGGCCCGGTGGTCAAGCAGCTCCGCGAGGCCGCGCCGGACGGCATCGACGTCTACTTCGACAACGTCGGCGCCGACCACCTGGACGCCGCCCTGGTGCTGCTCAACCAGCACGGCCGGGTCGCCATGTCCGGCGCGATCGCCCACTACAACGCCACCGAACCGCCCGTCGGCCCCAGCAACCTCGGCCTGGTCATCACCAAGCGGCTCACCCTGCGCGGTTTCATCGTCTCCGACCACCAGCAGCGGATGCCCGACATGATCGCCGACATCAGCGCCTGGCTGCGGGACGGCACGCTCACCCACGCCGAAACCATCGTCGACGGCCTCGACCGCGCCCCGGCCGCCTTCATCGATCTCCTCCGCGGCGCCAATACCGGCAAGATGCTCGTGCGCCTGTGATGCCCCGCCGGCAGTTATGCCTCGCTTTGATCACAATTCACGCCGTTGCCGTATGCTTCGTTTAACCAGCCTGAGGTCGGGAAACACCACCAACCCCAGAGTTCTGCCAGTGTGGAGGGCCTATGGCCGCACCTGCCTCGTCAGCTGCATCTATGCAGCATGAGGGCGACCGCCGCGCGCTTCAGGCGGCGAAGTGCGCCCTGTGCGACATCGAGCTTCCGCTCGCCCTGATGGTGCCCGACGGCGGGCACGCGTGCACGGACCTCCGCTGGTATTGCAAGGACGCCCGGTCGTGCACCCAGCGCTGGACCTCCCGCCTGGCGACCAGGCGTCAGCGGTCACCCTGATCGCGGCCCGGGCCGGCCGCCGCCCTGGCCGCGAGTTCGCGCTCGAGGTCCGCGACCAGGTCCGGGTGGGCGCTCAGGCCCCATAGCACCTCCGCCGGGACACCGAGCCGCCGCGCCGCGAGCCCCACCACCGGCTGAAGCATGCCCAGCGCCTGGGCCAGCCCCTCGTCCCGGGCATAGGTCGGCGGCAGGTCGTCGAGGGAGAGCTCGGCGGGTCGCCGGAACGTCCCGTCCCGTCCCGGCAGCCAGGCCTCGCGCCCGGCCGTGACCGCGATCCCCGACGTCACGCGGTCCTGGGTGACGTCCGAGAACGACGGGAGCACCGACCTTTCCACCACGCCGGCTACCAGCCGCCGGTTCGGCGCGAGCAGGACGTTCCAGACGTATTCCGAACGGGCGTGGCCGGGGCGCCGCAGCGCGAAGTCCAGGCCGTCGATCTCCGCGCCGGGGTCGAAGCCGTCAAGACCGCGCTCGTTCCGGCCGAACTCGACCGTGACGACCACGTACCCGAGCTGGTTCGGCGTCCGCGCGCGCACCTCGACGGCGGCCCGCACGCCCATCCCGCGCAGCTGCGCCAGCCACGGCCCGTAGCGGTCGCCGGCGAACCAGATGTCCGGGTTCCCGTCGAAGTAGACCTCCAGTTCCTTGCTCCGCTGGTAGAGCCCGGGCGGCGGCATCAGCCGCTGTTCGCCGGTGGCGGCGTTCTCGCCGATCAGGAAGGCGGTCTGCCGCACCCGTTCGAGCAGTTCCTCCCGTCGCCCGGCGGCGTCATCCAGCGCCCGGACGATGCACTCAAGGTCGGCGTCATGCCGGCCCGGGTCGAGCTCGGCCAGCTCCAGGCCGTCGTACCGGGGCAGGATGATCTGCAGTACTTCCGCCGTCAGGTCCGGTTCTGACAGGTTCAGCGCCGCCAGGAACTGCCGCGCCGCGGGCGCGCCGGCGATGGCCCGCCGCACGGTGGGCAGGCTGCTGACGACCGGGCCGGGCAGGTAGACCGCCGGGCGGTCCTGGCCGTCGAAGGGCGCGACCTGACGTCCGTCTTCCAGCCGGATGAACGGCTTGGCCCGGGCCGGGCCGGGCTCCTCGCCGTCGAGCCGGGGCGCCCGCCACAGGGCCGGATCGGTGAACAGGAAGGCGTACAAGCGCGTGATCCAGTCATCGGGCTGCGCCTGGAGGAACTCGCCGGTCAGTCGCGTGGCCACCTCGGCCGGCGTGATCTCGTCGATGCCGATCTCTTCCCGCAGGTAGTGCCACAGAACCGGGGTGAGGTGCTCGGTGATGGACTCAGCGGCGAACCAGACGGGCCGGCCCGCGCCGAGCAGCGCGCCCAGCTGATCGGGGGCGAGGAGCTCGCGCACCTCCGGACGGCTGGACAGTTCCAGGTCGACGGCCACGCCGTAGCCGCCGCCGGCCACCGGAATCAGCGGTTCGGCGGTGAGCACCTCGCACACCGCGTCGAACAGCGGGCGGAACATCGACCCGGGCGGGAACCGCGCGGCGTCGACCGGCAGCGCGGTCAGCACGTCGGCGGTGAGCAAGCCGTCGTCGCGCAGCCAGCGCAGCACGTCGCACAGCAGGGCGCCGGTCTCGCGCACCAGGACCTGGTTCGACGGATCATGCCCGGGGATGTTGTCGCGGGCCGGCGTCGTCCGGTACGGCCCCTGGACCAGGAAGCCGAGGAACGTCTCCTTCTCGGTCGGGAAGAACACGGTGAGCGGCGAGCTGTCACCCGGCACCAGGCGGCCGCCGTCAGACCGCAGCGCGATCTCGACCGGCGGCGCCGGCTGGCCGAGGCCCTCCACCTGGCGCTGCCAGGCCAGCCACTCCTCGCCGCGCCGCCCGTCCCGGGACAGCGTGACCTGCCGGCGCGACCCGGGCCCGGCCGCGACCGAGCGCTCGATGACCGATGCGGGCACCCCGGCGCCGCTTATCTGCAGCCGCCCGATGCTCCGCAGGAACAGCAGGATCCGGGGCTGGATCGCGGTCAGCGCCGCGGCGATCTCCCGGGCGGCGACGGCGGCGGGCACGCTGTCGTGGTCCGAGGGGTCGTGATCGAAGGGAAAGACGAAAAGCGTCCCGGCGGACGGCGAGGGCGCTGGCTCCGCCGGAAACGGCCGGACGTAGTTCTCGATCCGGAAATGCTCGCCCCCGCTGTAGACGCGCGGGGATCTCGTGTACGCGTACACCGACTTGAAGCCGATGCCGAACTTCCCGATCGCGGTGAGGTCCCCCGACTTGCCGCTCTTGCCGACCCCGCAGACGCCGCGGACGTCGGCCTCGGTGAACGGCCGCCCGTCGTGCCGCAGTTCCAGCCGGTCCGGGTAGAGCTCGAAGGCCAGCTCGGTCGCGCCGGCGTCCTCGGCGTTCTGGATCAGCTCGAAGATGAAGTGGGTGCGCTCGCTGTACAGCTGACCGAGCAGGTCCAGCACGGCGGTGTCCCAGCCGTACCTGGCGATGTTCTCCTCGCGGATCTTCTCGTAGTCAGCCGCCACCGCCGTCCTTTCCTGCCGCGGGCACCTGCGTTGAATGTAGGCCATCCCGCGGCAGGACAGTGACGACTCAGCCCTGCAGCACCGCCTCGGTCTGGGCGGTGTCTTCGCTGCCGCGGTAGAAGGCGATCTTGCCGTCACGGAAGACGAAGAAGTGGTGCAGGCTCATCGCCGCGATCTTGCCGGTGGCGCGCGACCTGGCCCGGAAGTGCACCAGGGTGAGCACCTCGGTGTCGTTGGCGGCGAACGAGACCGGCTGGAACTCCTCGACCTCCATGGTCGAGCCGAACGCCGTGAAGAACGCGGCTACCTCGTCCTTGCCGTGGCGTACCCCGTACCAGGGCGCCGCGGCCGAGGAGGCCTCACTGGCCCAGTCGACGTCGTCGGTCACCGCGTCGAGGATCGCGGCGATGTCGCCGCGGCCGAAGGCCTCGTACACCTGCGTGATCGTCTTGATGTTGGCGTCAGCACTCATGGGGAACCCCTCCCTGCCGGCGGAGGCCGGCCTCTGGCAACGCTCAGCTGCCGGTACAGGTACGTCGCCGGAGCCGGCGGGGGATCACCCAGGGGAGTCAGTCCAGCGCCAGCGTGGCCGCCGCGGCCAGCACGCCGACCGCCCGGCGGGAGTCCCCGGTGATGTGCGCGTCGAGTTCGGCCGGGGTGATCCGGTTGCCCGCCAGCCGGCAGAACCCGACCGCGTCGGTCACGATGGCCACGCCGACCGGCTCGGGCGGGCTCTGGCCGACCGCGATCTCCCAGGTTCCGCCGCCGGGCCCGGTCAGCACCAGGTGCACGTCCACCGGTTCCCGCAGGCCCGTCCGGGCCGCGGCGTACGGCAGCAGCCGGGCGGCGAGATCGCTCATCAAGCGCAGCACCGGCGTATCGGGGACCGAGGGCGGCAGGCCGACGGCGCGGCGGATGTCGTTGTCGTGCACCCACAGCTCGAAGGCCCGGACCACGAGCAGCGCGTCCACCGGAAGCCGGATGCCGTGCACCGAAACGGTGCTGCCGGACTCGCCGGCCAGATCCAGCGTGCGGTCAGCGGCTGCGCGCCATTCAGCCCGGGTCTGGGCGGGGGAGCGGTCAGCCTGGCGCACGGCCGCGGGCTGGGTCGACTCCACATGGCTGGCGAAGGCCACATCCGGGTCTCCGGCCACGCCGCGCTGCACGTCCTCCTCGACCCCGGTCAGGTGCCCGACCAGGCCCTGGACGTCGAGACCGCGCAGGGCCTGCTTCGTCCAGTCCTGCTCGCCCAGCGCGCACAGCAGGCCGTAGAACGCGTCGGCGGCGCGGCCGAACGCCTCGGCCCCGGAGATCTCCGGCACCGCGGGCACCGGCTGGTCGGCGCCCCGGGCCAGCAGCGACGCCGCCATGACCCGCTCGCGCAGGCCCATCGGCAGGGCCGCCTGCTCCTGGTCCGCCGCGGTCATGAGGACTCCAGCAGCTGCCGGTCCAGCACGGTTTCCAGTTTGGCCATCGCCAGCCTGAGCCGCGACTTGGCGGTGCCCTCCGGGATGCCCAGCGCGCTGGCCACCTCGCGGCAGGTCAGCCCCTCGAAGTAGGCCAGCTCGACGACCCGCCGCTGCCCGTCGGGCAGCAGCTGAACCGCCGCCCGCACCACGGACGCCGTCTCGGCCGCCATCACCTCGTCGCCGGCCGAGCCGGGCGGGTCCGCCGGGGTCAGCCGGTAGTGCCGTTCCTGCCGCGCCACGCGGCGCAGTTCGCTGCGCATCACGTCGACGGCGCGGTGCCGGGCCAGCACGATCAGGTAGGTGCGCAGCGACCCGGCCGCCGGGTTATACCGGTCCGGATGACGCCATAGCTCCACGAACACGTCCTGGACAACGTCCTGCGCGGCGCTGCCGTTCCCCAGCACGCGCAGCGCGCCGCCGTACACACTCGATGCCAGCTGGTCGAACACGTCAGCCAGAGCCCGGTCGTCTCCAGCCGCCAGACGCGCCGCCAGCAAGGCGTCGCTCCCCTCCACCCCTCGGACGCTAGCCTGATACCCGCCCCGCGGGCAATGCCCGGCCACGATCACCATCGTGACCGCATCGTCGAAGCACAGCTGAGCCGTCACCGCGCTCCTTTTGTACGGGGATCTCACCGGGGATACGTCACCGCGCCCCGGACCGGATCAGTGCGCCCCTTTGACGCGCGCCCTTTGACAGGCGTCAATGCATTCGTTTAGCGTCGTTTGTCCCGTATCAACCTTTTCCCCGGGGGGGGCAGGCATGCAGCGGATGCCCGCGGTCTCACGTCAGGCCTGGATGCTGGCCCTGTCCGGGGTCGCAGGCCGGGGCGGCGGCCCGCGCCGCTCGCCGGTCGAGATCATCGCGACCATGGGCTCGTACGTGACCCGCACCCCGGTCGCCGGGGTGTCCGGGCTGCGCGCCGGGCCGTTCGGCCGCTGGGCCGACGGCGTCACCGCCATGCGCGACGACTGCGCCGCGTTCGCCCGCCACTGGCAGGCGCACAACGACGGGGTGCTGGCCGAGGAGGGCCCGCTGTGGGTGGTGCTCGGCGACTCCACCGCGCAGGGCCTCGGCGCGTCCAGCCCCGACGGCGGCTACGTCGGCCAGGTCCTGGCCGGGCTCCGCCAGCAGAGCGGCCTGCCCTGGCGGGTCCTCAACCTGTCCGTCTCCGGGGCCCTCACCCGTGACGTGACCGGCGCTCAGCTGCCCCGGCTGCCCGCCCACGCCGACCTCGTGACCTGCGGCATCGGCGTCAACGACATCCTGTACACCAGCCCGGCCAAGCTGTTCGCCGACCTGCGCGCGCTGATCGCGGCCGTCCCGGACCACACCGTCCTGCTCGACCTGCCGCTGCCCGCGGGCTGCTGGGGCTTCCTCGGCCGGGCCAGCGTGCCCTACGTGACCCGGATCAACCGCGCCATCCGCGCGGGCGCCGCCGCCCGCGGCCTGCCCGTCGCCCAGGTCTCCGCGCACTTCCGGCCGCCCTGGCCCGGCAAGTTCGCCTCCGACTGCTTCCACCCCAGCCAGGCCGGCTACCGCGACTGGTCCCGCGCCCTGCTCGCCGCCGTGGCAAGCACCCCCGCCCGTTCGGCCTGAAGAGCTTTCGGGCCGAACGGACCCGGCGCGTGCCCCGGTAACTCCCTCGCGCCGCCCCGGGGCGGGTGGTTATCCTGGTCCCATGGTTGCCCCAGGACGCCTGCTTCTCGCCGGGCCGCGCTGACACGACGTTCCTCAGCGCGGCCGCCCCTCATGCGTGAGGGGCTTTTTCATGTCCCTGTGGATCAGCGGGAGGACCGATGGACGCCGATGGGCCGCCGTTCCGGTACGACGCGCGGCTGGCGGGCGAGATCGAGCTGCGCTGGCAGGAACGCTGGGAACGGGAGGGGACCTTCCACGCGGCGAACCCGGCAGGCAGAGCCCCGGCCGGCGCGCTGTCCGGCGGCGCTCTGTCCGCGGGATTCGGCGAGGAGGCCGGGCGGCCCAAGTTCTACCTGCTCGACTTCTTCCCGTACCCCAGCGGCATCGGGCTGCACGTGGGGCATCCGCTGGGCTACATCGGCACCGACGTGTTCGGCCGCTACCTGCGCATGACCGGCCATCATGTGCTGCACCCCTTCGGCTTCGACACGTTCGGGCTGCCCGCCGAGCAGTACGCGATCGACACCGGCCAGCACCCGGCCGTCACCGTGCGGCGCAACGCCGCCGTCATGCGCCGCCAGCTGCGGCGGCTGGGCCTGGCGCACGACCGCCGCCGCGAGATCATGACCAGCGACCCGTCCTACTACCGCTGGACGCAATGGATCTTCCTGCGCATCTTCAACAGCTGGTACGACCCGGCCGCCAGCCGGGCGCGGCCGGTCAGCGAGCTGATCGACGAGTTCGCCTCGGGCCGGCGCGCCACCCCGGACGGCCGTCCCTGGCGGGAGCTGCCGCCCGCCGGGCAGCGCGACGCCGTCGACGCGCACCGGCTGGCCTACCTGTCGGAGCAGATCGTCAACTGGTGCCCGGGACTGGGCACCGTGCTGGCCGACGAGGAGGTGACCGACGAGGGCCGCAGCGCGGTCGGCAACTACCCGGTGCACCGCAGGCCGCTGCGCCAGTGGATGCTGCGGATCACCGCGTTCGCCGAGCGCCTGCTGGCCGGCCTGGACGAGGTGGACTGGCCGGAGCACGTCAAGCGGCTGCAGCGGAACTGGATCGGCCCGAGCGGCGGGCCCTACCACCTGAAGGACTGGCTGTTCTCCCGGCAGCGCTACTGGGGCGAGCCGTTCCCCATCGTGTACGACGAGGCCGAGCCGGGCCGGCCGGTCGCGCTGCCGGAGGACATGCTGCCGGTGACGCTGCCGGAGATGACGGACTTCCGGCCGGTGCCGCAGGACGACGCCAGCGACCCGGTGCCCGCGCTGGCCCGCGCGCCCGGCTGGGCGCAGGTCACGCTGGACCTGGGCGACGGCCCCCGGCGCTACCGCCGCGAGCTGAACGTCATGCCGCAGTGGGCCGGCTCCTGCTGGTATTACCTGCGCTACCTGGATCCGTCCAACGAGACCGCCCTGGCCGATCCGGGCGCCGAGCGGTACTGGATGTCGCCGTCCGGCGTCGACCTGTACGTCGGCGGCGTCGAGCATGCCGTGCTGCACCTGCTGTACGCGAGGTTCTGGCACAAGGTGCTCTTCGACTGCGGTGTCGCGGGAACCCCGGAACCGTTCGGTAAATTGTTTAATCAGGGGTATATCCTGGCCGACGCCTTTACCGATTCCCGCGGCCTGTACGTGCCGGCCGCCGAGGTGACCCGTACGCCCGGCGGCTGGGAATTCGCCGGCCAGCCGGTCACCCGGCGGGCCGGGAAAATGGGCAAGAGCCTGAAGAACGGCATCAGCCCGGACGACATCTGCGTGTCCTACGGCGCCGACACGCTGCGGCTGTACGAAATGGCGATGGGCCCGCTGGACGGCGACCGGCCCTGGCACGCCGACGACATCACCGGCATGCACCGTTTCCTGCAGCGCCTGTGGCGCCTGATCATCGACGAGTCCACCGGCGAGACCCTGGTGAGCCCCGTGCCCCCCGATGCCGGTCCGCTGGCCCCGGCCACCGCGCCTGCCGCCCTGGCCCCGGCCACCGCGCCTGCCGCCCTGGCCCCGGCCACCGAGCCGGCCGCCCTGGCCCCGGCCACCGCGCGGCTGCTGCACCGGACCATCGCCGTCGTGCGGGAGGACTTCGCGGTGCTGCGCTTCCACACCGCCATCGCGCGGATCATCGAGCTGACCGCGCACGCGTCCCGGCTGCCGCGCGTGCCGCGCGCCCTGGCCGAGCCGCTGGTGCTGATGGTGGCGCCGCTGGCCCCGCACGTCGCCGAGGAGCTGTGGCAGCGGCTGGGCCACCCGTCCTCCCTGGCCCGTGAGCCGTTCCCGCAGGCCGATCCCGCGCTGGCCGCCGCCGCCAGCGTGACGCTACCGGTCCAGGTGAACGGCAGGGTCCGCTTCACCATCGAGGTGCCCCCGTCGGCGACCCGCGACGACATCGCCGAACTCCTGGCCGCTCACCCTGCCTACCCGAGCGCGGACGTGGCCCGCCTGGTCATCGTCCCCGGCAAGATCGCCAGCATCGTCCTCCGCTGACCCGTCCCCGCCCCGCTCCTGGGCGCTGGCTCACGTCTCGGGCTGGCGGCGCCGCGCTGGCGGCGCCGGGCCGGCTGGCGTCGTGCCGGATATGACGGGTTTGCGAAGAAACGGGTATTTCTGCCGGGCGCGGCGCGATCAACGGCCTGGGGTGCGTGGGCCCCGCACCCCGATAGACGGGGTCAGGGGCCCACGCACCCCAGCCTGGCCCCCGGCAGCCACCTGGTGATCGCGCCTGGCGGCCGGGCCTCCCGTCGGCCGCTGTAACACGTTCTAGAATATCGGCGTCGGCTCCGCAGACCCGAGGGGCGGCCGGATGGCCAGCGTCACGATCAACGTGCTCGACCCGGAGTTCTACGTAGACCCGTGGCAGGCCTACCGCTGGCTGCGTGACGAGGCCCCGGTCTACTGGGATCCCGTCCAGAAGCTGTGGGTGATCTCGCGCTACGCCGACGTCCTCGGCGTCGAGAAGGACACCGCGCGCTACTCCTCGGCCGAGGGCTCGCGCCCGCTCGTCGACCAGCGCGAGGACACGTCAATGATCAACATGAACGACCCGGCGCACCAGGAGCAACGCCGGCTCGTGTCCCGCCGGTTCACGCCGCGGGCGGTGCGCGCACACGAGAGCCGCGTGCGCGAGATCGTCAGGGAGATCCTCGATGAGGTCACACCGCTCGGGCAGTGCGAGGCCGTCGAGGCCATTGCGTCCCGGCTGCCCGCGATCATGATCAGCGACCTGCTCGGCTACCCGCGCGAGCTGTGGGAGCGCGTCCGCTACTGGTCCGAGCAGACCATGGTGCTTTCCGGGCAGACCTCGCCGGAAGGTCCCCCGCACGAGATACATCCAGGCCTCCTCGGCTGGAGATCCGCGTCCTGTTCGAGGAGCTGCTGCGGCGGATGCCGGACTGGGAGCTGGCCTGCCCCGGCGAGCCCCGGATCGTCCCAGCCACCTTCACCCGCGCCTACGACCGGATCCGCATCACGTTCACCGCGAGCCGGCCGTAACGCGACCGGACCGTAACCCCGCGGTGGACGCTGGGCTTTGGTTGCCCGGGCACCGGCCCAGTGTGCCGCCTGCCGCAGGAGGATCGCGGTCGGCGGGTCCGGTGAGATGCCGAGCTGCCTCAGTGCCGAGCAAACCCGCCGGTGCGCCGCCGCGATCTGGCCGGGACGGCGGCCCCTCAGGGCAGCGGCGAGGGCGACGCGGTGGCCGCGGGCATCAAACGGTTCCAGCGACAGCGCACGCTCGGCCAGTGCGAAGGACCCCGCCGCGTCGTCGGCCACAAGACGCAGTTCGCTGAGCGCCAGCAGGTGGCCGACGTGCCGGATGCGGACCTGGTCGACCTCAACCTCGACGTCCGGGCTACGCACGTCGTGCAGGTCCGGCAGCACATCGCCGCGCCACAGCGCGGCCGCGTCGGTAAGCAGGGCGGCCGCGCGGTCGATGTCACCGTCGGCCCGCGCCTGGCCGGCACGCTTGTCCAGGACATCAAGGGTCCACAGGTCCACGCAGAGAAACTCCGACTCCAGGAGCCGGATCGTGTCACCGTCGGTGCGCAGGTGGTAGCTCGCGTCACCGCGGCATCGATCGGGCTCGAGCAGCCGGCGGAGGTGGGTCAGGGTGACACGCATGTTCCTGGCCGCCTTCGCCGGGTCCAGTTCCGGCCAGAGCAGCTCGATCGCCTGATCACGGGTCAGGACGGGGCGCAGGACTAGCGCGCTGAGCAGTTGGCGCACGCGTGCCCGCCGCAGCTCCGGCGCGTCCACCGGCATGCCGTCCCGCGTCAGCCGCATCGGTCCGACGACATCGATCTGGGTCCGGTGCGCAGGGGGCGCGGGCAGTGCCGCAAGGAGCTGCGCAGCTCCCGCCGCGAGCGGCTGCCGGGCCGACCGCGCCGTCTCGCGGAACTGCCGGTGGGCCGCCGGCCCGAGCGTGTCAGCTAGCCAGCGGCCGAGCCTGTGCCCGTGAGGATGACCCGCGGCGGCGAGACGAGCGGCCAGTTCGACCGACCACGGCAGCGGCAGGAAACAGAGGGCGTGCGCCGGGGCTAGTTCCCCCGCATCGGTCAGGTCGCCTGCCCGGGCCCGAACCAGGGCGCGTGCGGTCGCCCGTGCCGCGAGGTGAGAGGGACCAAGGGTGACGCTGTCCCAGTGCGCGCGCAGCCGATCGTTCAAGACGTAACCGAGGGCCAGGAACCGGCGCAGGTGCCGTTCGGCGAACCTGTCCTCAACAGGCCACCTGGCCAGGTGGCGAGCGTAGGCCTGCCGCGCCGCCGACTCCGCGCCGCGCGCTACCGCAACCGCCGCCTGGGCCGCGCAGGCCAGGGTAGCGTCGCGAGGGTTGTCGTAGTCAGCGGGGTCTCCGCAGGGAAGCGATGGAAACAGGGCTTCTTGACCGCACGAGGCCGCCATAACCGCCGCCATGACCGTGGCCACAAAGGCCTCCCGCGCCGTGGTCGTGGCCACAAACCCTTCTCGCGCCGTGGGCGTGGCCGTGACCGCCTCTGCGGGCCGGCCCTGGGCCTGCGCACCGGTCCCGGCGCCGGCCAAAGCGCGGGCCACGACCACCCGGCGTCCCTGGCGACGCAGCCGGCTCAGGTCGGACGGGTCACCATCGAACCAGCACGCTCGCCCATCACGCGCTCCGCCTGGACCCGCCCGCGAGCTGCCGCCTGAGCTTCTACCTCTACAACACGCTCGACGACGTCGACCGCGCCGTGGACGCGGTGGCCGCCGTCGCCCGGCTGAGCCGCGCTAAGCCCGGGTAAGCCGGCTTCAGGCCCGGCTAAGACCTATCTCAGCAGGCAAAATAGGGATTTCCTCCGATGCGCCGAGGAGGGCCTTACGGCGAGACTCAATGGTGACCGGCGAAGAGATGGCCGGAAACCGAGGAGGAACGATGAACCACAACGTGAGGCAGGGCGTGCGGGGGTCACTGGCTCGCATCGGCCGGCGCGTCGCCGCTATCGTCGCCGAGTGCAACTACGCCCAGGCCCGGGTGACCAGCTTGCGGGACACCCCGGCGCATTTCTGACCCGGGACAAGCGTTTCTGGCCCGGGACAAGCGTTTCTGGCCCGGGACAAGCGTTTCTGGCCCGGGTCAGACGTTCTGGCCCGTCCGGCGGATCTCACCGCGCGTTCTCGCCGCGGATGACGCCGAGGAAGTTCCTGACGGCTGACCGCGCCTCGTTGGCCGCCTGCCGGGTCAGGACGCTGACCGGGTTGACCGGCCCCGCAGGCTCGTCGTCCGGTTCCGCCGTGACGTGCATGCCCGCCGGGATGTCGGGCCGGAAATCGCCGGGCTCAGCGGGCCCGGCCACGACGTCGCGCAGCTCGTACCGCAGTGCGGGCTGGGAGCCGGAAAAGGAGATGCAGCGCAGCAGGACGCCGAGCTCTGCGTCCACGACGATGTCGTCAGGGAAGAACAACCCGCCCCACGGCCAGTTGAACGCGACGCCGAGACGGCAGCCGGGACGGTCGGCAGCCGTGATCTCCGGGCCGCCGGTCAGCTGGTGTTCCAGCAGCCAGGACGCGTCGAACAGGCTCCCGATCTCGCGCGGCAGCGGCGCGGCGGGCCCGCTGAATGCCTCGTGCTTGCCGATCCGCCACCGCCGCTCGCCGTCACAGATGACGGTCTCGGCGGGGTGCCCGGAGTACAGGACCGGCTCGATCCGGTACTGGCCGGATCCGTTGAGGCGGATCCGGCAGGCCGTGTGCACGGTCGCGATCCGCTCGGCGGCCGCGTCGATGAGCAGGCCGAGCCCGCCGAAGCCCGCGCGCCGCGCGCCATCCGGGATCCGGGCCAGCATCGCGGCGACGTCGCACCACTGGTGCAGCGTCGCCGTGATCCCCGGCGACCACCGGTCCGGACCGGAGTGCAGCAGGCGCAGCACCTCGTCGCCGGGCGGCGGCCCGTCGGCGGGCAAAGGCCCGTCGGCCGAGGGCATCTCCGCCTCGGCCTCCTCCCGTGTGGCCTGTTCAAAGGGCCGGGACCGGGACGACTTGATCAGCGCGCCCAGGCCGCCCGCGGCCAGGCCCGCCACGAGCTTGGTCACCTCCCAGCCGGGTCCGTTCGGCGTGCTCGTCCCGAACCCCTCCGGCGGCCCGCTTTCCTTAACGCCGTCCCAGCCGCCGGGCGGCCGGAACCGGGCGTCGTCAGCGGCCGGAGCCGGGTCGATCAGGAGGTCGGCGAGTTCGGTCACCCGGAGCGGCCTGCCGTCGAGGATCTCCTCGCAGCGCAGCAGGATGCCGAGTTCGGCGTCCACCGCGACCTCCACCCGGTCCAGCGGGCGGCGGGTGACCACGTGCTGGAGCTCCATGCCCGGCCGCGGTGTCGCCACGACCCGCAGGGCGTCCCTTCCGCTCACGGACGCCGGGCCGCCGGGTTCCAGGGTGAAGCCGGTAAGCAGCCACGACGGCCGGAGCATGCGTGCCGCCGGCGGTGGCTCGGGGCGGCCCGTCGCCTCGACGGACCAGCCGTCGTCGTCCGGCATGGCGTGCCAGCTTCGCTCCCCGTCACACCCGCTGAGGTGGCTCTCACCCTGCACGCGATACCGGCGGCCGGGCGAGATCAGCAGCGTGAACCGCCTCGATTCGGTGCCAAGCACCTCGGTGGCCAGCTCCCACTCGCGTCCGTCCGGCTGCGGCTCCCACGGGCTCGCCTCTTCCGCCGAACCCCACGGCGGCCACGGCACACCCGGATCCTCGTCCGTCAGCCCTCGCGGCGGCCCGAACCATGGCGCGAACCACGGCGCAGACCACGGACCGGCCGGCCCTACGCTGGCTGGCCGCGATGGCGGCCCGCCGTCGAACCGGCCCCGCCACAGGTCGCGGTCCCGCGTCACCCTCACCTCGGCGGTCAGGCTCAGCTGCGTCCAGTCCGCGCGGTACAGCAAGCTGATCAGGTCCGGCCCGTCGCTCATGGTGCCTCCAGACTCGAACGGCCAGGCAGGCATCCGGCCGCAGGCGTTCACCGCCACCGCCGTCCGCGACGCCGATCGTCGCGGCGGCTGCTATCTGCCGTCCTCTGGCAACTCGTCCCATGACCGGCCCGGCATCTCCGGTACCTCATCCCATGCCTTGCCGGGCTTATCCGGCACCTCGTCCCACGGCCTGCGCTTGGGCCGGCGCCGCGGCCGCGGCCACAAGGCCCGGGAGAGCAGTCTGGCCAGATCCGGCTCGTCTCTCATCGTTCCTCCTCACGGCGAGCCCGGCAGCGGCGGCACCAGGTGTCCGGCCGCACGTCCGGTCCCGTCTACAGCCTATTTCAGCCGAACGGGCTCCAGGCTCATGTCCGCCCGCGCAATCAGCGCATGGCAGACTCGGAAGCGATGTGTACGGTCGTGGTCAGCCTGGCGCCGGAAGCCCCGGTGCCGTTGCTGCTCCTGGGCGTCCGCGACGAGTTCGCCGGCCGCCCCTGGCAGCCGCCGGCCCGGCACTGGCAGACCCCGCAGACCCCGCAGTGGTCGCCGCTGATCGGCGGCCTGGACGAGCAGGCCGGCGGGACCTGGCTCGCGGTGCACCCGGACCTGCCGCGGGTCGGCTGCATCCTGAACGGCCGGGGCGAGCTCGCCCCGCCGGGCCGCCGCCGCTCCCGGGGTGATCTGCCGCTGCGCGCCGCGGCCGAGGGACGGCAGGCCCTCTCCGAACTCCGCCAGGACCCGGGCACGCTGTCCGGCTACGACCCGTTCTACCTGGTCTGCGCCGACCTGACCGCGGTGCTGCTGCTGAGCTGGGACGGGGTGAGCGCCACACTCACCGAGCTCGGCCCGGCCACCCACGTGCTGACCAACGCCGGCCACATGTACCCGCCCACGCTCGGCAACCAGCAGCTCGGCAACCAGCAGAAGGCGCCCGACGAGAAGGCCCGGCGCTTCGGCCCGAAGTTCGCCGCCGCCCGGCCGTCAGGCGACCGGGCCGCCACCCTGGCGGCCGCCTGGGCCGGCTGGCTCACCCTGGCCGGCGGCGACGGCCTGTCCGCCGCCGAACCCGGCGCGATCATCGTCCGCCGCGACCTCCCCGACGGCCGGGTGTGGGGGAGCACGTCGGTCACCCTCGTCGCCCTGGCCGCGGACGGCGGCCTGCGCTACGACTTCCAGCCGGACCCGAAGACCCCGCCGGACCCCGCGACCTGGTACCCGGTGAAAACCACTTAGAAGAACTCGAAGTACTCGCGCATCTCCCAGTCGCTGACGTCCTGGCCGTCCGGCACGGGGAACTCCGCCAGCGCGTCGAAGTACCGCCCGATCTCGAAGCGCTTCATCATGACCAGGTAGGAGACCAGCGTGTCGCCGAACGCCTTCCGGTAGAACGCGTCCGCGTCGAGCGCGTCCACCGCCTCGGCCAGCGACGCGGGCAGCGGCGGCGCCTCGGTGGCGTACGGATCCGCCGAGACGGGCGGCGGCGGCTCCGCGCCGCGCCGGACGCCGTCCAGCCCGGCCGCGATGTTCGACGCCAGGTAGAAGTACGGGTTCGCGGCCGGCTCGCCCAGCCGCATCTCCACGTGGCTGCCGGTGTCGCCGGGGGAGCCCTGGACCCGGACCAGCGCGCCGCGGTTCTCCACCGCCCAGCTCACCCGGTCCGGGGCGAACGAGTACGGGCGGAACCGCTTGTAGCCGTTGACCGTCGGCGCGGCGAACACGGTCATCGGCGCGGTGTGCTCGAGCAGCCCGGCGACGTAGTGCCGGCCGAGGTCCGACAGCGAAGCGGACGCGGAGGCGAACGCGTTCGAGCCGTCCGCGCGGGACAGCAGCGACTGGTGCAGGTGCCAGCCGGAGGAGAAGAAGTTCGGCAGCGCGGGGCGGCACATGAACGTGGCCAGCAGCCCGCGCCGCTGGCAGACCTGCTTGACCGCGGACCGGAACAGCACCGCGGCGTCGGCCGCCGCCAGCCCGGCCATGGGCGCGAAGCTGAACTCGAGCTGACCGGGGCCCCACTCGTCCTCTATCGACCGCGGCGGCAAGCCGACGTCGCACAGCGCGTCCCGGATGGCCTCCAGGGTCTCGCCCATGCCGTCCAGCCGTACCTCGGACAGGAACTGGTAGCCCCGCTCGAACACGCTGACCGGCGGCGGGGGCGGGGTGAACCCGGCGTTCTCCGGCGCCAGCTGCTCGGGCGAGCGGACGACCACGCTGAACTCGACCTCGAGCCCGGCCAGGTAGTCGAAGCCCGCCTCGCCGAGCGAGGAGAGCACCCGGCGGAGCAGTCCGCGGCCGTCGAGCGGCATCGGCTGCCCGTTGCCGAAGTAGACGTCGCACAGCATCCAGCCGGTCCGGTCCGCCCACGGCAGCACCCGGAAGGTGACCGGGTCGGGCACCACCACCACGTCCGGGAAGCCGGTGAATTCCGCGATGCCGAACCCGCCGCCGCGCGCGAACGCGGGCACGAACACCTGGTTGCCGGTGTCCAGGCTGTAGATGGCGCCGGAGAAGTCGAGCCCGTCGGACATCGCGGCGATCGCGGCCGCGGGCGACATCATCTTGCCGCGCGGGACCCCGTGCTGGTCGACGACCGCCAGCCGGACGGTGCGCAGGTCCAGCTCGCGGATCCGGGCCGCCACCTCGTCGGCTGCGGCCAGCCGCTCGGCCGGGGCCAGACCGTAGCGGGCTGCGAACCCGGGCTGCCCGACACCGGAGATGCCGCCGGGAGTATCGGTGCTCACCCGGCTTAGCTTAGGTGCGGCGGCAGCCCGAACGCAGGGAAGATCCGCTCGGTGTCGAGGAAGAACGTCAGGCGGCTGATCCGCCCGCCGGACACCTCGTGCACCTGCAGCGCCCACGGCTGGTGGCCGCCGGCCGGGTCCGGCTTGTACTGCGCCCACGCCTGGACGCCGTTGACCTGGCCGGCCGGCAGCATGATCGAGCCCGCGCACTGGCTCGGCGTCGGCTGGGTCATCCAGCGGCAGACGTTCTCCGCGCCCCGCACCCACATGGCGAACGGCGGCATCGTCATAAGCGCGTCGTCGTGCAGCAGCGTGACCAGCTGCTCCATGTCGTACCGCTGGAACGCGTCGACGTACTTGGCCAGCAGCTCGGTCTGGTCCGCGTCCACCGAGGTCGGCCGCTGCTCCTCGGGCAGCGCCGCCAGCGTGGCCCGGGCCCGCTGCAGCGCGCTGTTCACCGCAGCGACGCTGGTGCCCAGGGTGGCCGCCGCCTCGGCCGCGGGCATCTTCAGCACCTCGCACAGGATCAGCGTGGCCCGCTGCCGGGCCGGCAGGTGCTGCAGCGCGGTCACGAAGGCCAGCCGGATCGTGTCCCGCGCCACCGCGATGTCGGCCGGGTCGCCGTGCTCGGGCACCACCTTGTCATCGGCGATCGGGGAGATCCAGATGTCGTCCGGGTGGAACCCGCCGAGCAGCGACTCCACCGGCGGGGAGGCCGGCCCGAGGTCGATCGGCAGCGCCCGCCGCTGCCGGCCGCGCAGCATGTCCAGGCAGATGTTGGTGGCGATCCGGTACAGCCAGGAGCGCACGCTGGACCGGCCCTCGAACCCGTCGGCCGCGCGCCAGGCCCGCAGCATCGTCTCCTGCACGGCGTCGTCGGCCTCGAAACCCGAGCCGAGCATGCGGTAGCAGTAGCCGGTCAGCTCCCGGCGGTACTGCTCGAGCGTGTCCGGGCTGATATCAGCGGCTGCAGTCGGTGACATAGTTCCTCACCCTACGTCGGCCCTCTGACATTTTCAGCTGGCATTTCAGCGCGCGGTCAGCAGGCGGCCCTCTCCCGATGGCACGATCCCCGTCATGCTGCCTATCCTGCCTAAATGAAGGACCTGCTGGCCGACGCGGAGGCCGAACTCTACGCGGCCGACCCGGACGGCTTCACCGCGCGCCGCGCCGAACTGGCCGCCAGCGCCCGTGACGCGGGCGAGCCGGCCGCGGCCAGGCACATCACGGCGCTGCGTAAACCCACCCGTTCGGCCTGGGTAGTGAACCGCCTGGTGCGGTCGGACCCCGGGGTACGGTCCCGGCTCGACGACCTGGCCGCCGGCCTGCGCACCGCGGGCGACGGCAGCAGGATCAGGGAGCTGACCGCGGCCCGGGCCCGGCTGGTCGACGAGCTGACCCGGGCCGCGCTGCGGGCGGCGGAGCTGTCCGCGCCGCCGGCGGCGCTGCGCGAGGAGGTGACCGCCACCCTCGACGCGGCCATCGCCGACCCCGGGGTGGCGGCCGGCCTGGGCACCCTGGTCCGGGCCGCGCACTACGCCGGCTTCGGCCTCGCCCCGCTGGCCGACGGCCCGCCCGCCCCGCCCCGCGCGAAGCAGGCCAAGGCGCCGGCCGAGACCGTAGCCGAGCGGGAGGACCGCCGCCAGGAGAAGATCAAGACGGCCGAACGGTCCCTGGCTGATGCCGATCATGACCTCGAAGCCGCCCTGGCGGCCGAACGCGACCACCAGGACAACGTCCGCCGCCTGGAAGCCGGACTCGCCGACGCGCGCCAGCGCCTGGCCGAGGCGCGGCGTCAGTCCTACCGCGCCGAGTCCCGGCAGCAGCGGGCCGCCCAGCAACTCAGCCGGCTGAAGGAGTAAACCATCCCGCTCACCCGGTGCCTCTTATAAGCGTGAGGGTTGAGGCTTGCGGGGCTATGGAGGTGCTGCCGGTGGATGGTCGTCCGTCTGAACCAGACGGGTTCCGTGACTTCGTCGAGGCACGGTCGAACGCGCTGCTGCGGTCGGGCTGGCTGCTGACCGGCGACTGGCCGAGCGCCGAGGACCTCGTGCAGACCGCCCTCGCCGCGGCGTGGCCCCGGTGGGCCACGCTGACCAGGCAGGACGCGCCGGAACTCTACGTGCGGAAGATCATGGTCAACACGTTCCTGCGGTGGCGGCAGCGGCGCTGGACCGGTGAGATCGCCACCGGGCGGCTGCCCGAACTTCAGGCCTACGGGGACGCGTTCGCGCAGATCGACGCCCGGCAGGCGCTGATCGCGGCGCTGGACCGGCTGCCGCCCAGGCAGCGCGCCGTGGTGGTGCTCCGCTACTTCGCCGATCAGACGGAGGCGCAGACCGCCGCGGCGATGGGCTGCTCGGTGGGGGCGGTGAAGGCGCACGCGTCGAAGGCGCTGGCCCGGCTGCGAGACGCGCCCGGGCTGGCCGAGCTCATGACCGGAGGTGTGACGTCGTGAATACCGAGGAACGGCAGCTAGCGGACATGCTGCACCGGCTCGCTCCCGAGCCGCCGCGCCGGGTCACCGTGGAGGACGTCGCGTCCCGGCTGGCCAGCCAGTCCGACCCCGGCGGGTACCGGGAGCCGCGCCCGCGCCGCGGGTTCGGCCGGGGCTTCTCCGGCCGGGGCTTTCCCGGCTGGAATCGCGGCTGGGCGCCGGCGCTGGCCGCGGCCAGCGTCCTGGTCGTGGCCGGGACAAGCGCGGGCATCGCGACCGTGGTGACCTCGCATCACAGCCACGTCACGTCGCCGGGGACCGGGGCGTCGGCGTCGTCGGTCCCGGCATCGTTCACCCCGTCCGCGCCGTCCTCGCCGCCGTCGTCGCCGGCGGCCGGGACGCCGCTGCGGATCGCCGGCGGCATGTGGGGCGCCGAGCTGATCAACCGCCGGTCGTTCACCCAGGACTCGCTGGTCGGCAGCGGAGACTTGCTGTACGCGGCCTCGGCGGGCGCCCTGGACCGGATCGACCCGGCCACCGGGGACATCGTGCAGAGCACCCCCTACAGCCCGCCGGTCCCTGGCCGGCCGGTCGTCCTGGGGAACACGGTGTGGGTGGTGTGGTCCTACAGCGGCGGCAACGTGGTCCTGCACGGCTACGACGCCCGGACGCTGGCCCAGGTCGCGTCGGTACCGGTGGCCGCCATCGGCCGGGTGTCCAGCTCGGCTCAGGGGGTGCTGGCCGCCGGGCCCGACGGCCGCCTCTACCTGGCCGCGGGCCAGACCGTGGCGGTCCTGGATCCGGCCACCGGCCACCTGATCCGGCGGATCTACCTGGTCGCGGGGGCAGCCAGCGCGGTGACCGTCGCACCCGACGGGAGCAGGCTGTATGTCGGCATGGCGTCTGCGGACTCCTTCAGGCTGCTGTCCTTCAACCTGGCCAGCGGAGTGGAGGCGGCGTCGTCCACGATGGCCGGGGGAGGCGTCGGGAACCTGGTCGCGACCTCGGGTGGCGTGTGGGGCACGGCCGGGACCGGGATGAGCGAGCGGGTCTGGTTCGCTCCCGGCGGCGACCTCGCCAGGTTCTTCAATGTCAGCCAGGGCGTCGGAGCCGGGCTGGATTCGGTGCCGACCGTCAGCGGCGGCGCCGTGTGGATCGGCGGCTCGCACGCGCTCACCTGCGCGAACCCCGACACCGGGCAGGTGCGGGCCGGCACATCCATCCCCACCGACAACAGCATCGTGGAGTACTTCGGCAGCGTCACCGTGCTGAGCGGCGGCCGCACCTACGCCCTGTACCAGGACCAGGCGGCTCAGCTGTCCGGCCTGGCCACCCTCACGCCGCCTGCGAGGTGCTAGCCCGGGGGGACGACCCCCCGGAACCCCCCGATCACGGGGGGGCTGCCCGCCCCCTCGTACCCCCCTGGCCGGGTCCGTTCGTCACCCGCTCCGCGGGCGGCGGGGGGCCCGGCGGCGTTCCTTCGCCGAACGGCCGCCCGCCCAGTTCCTCGCGGTGGTGCGGGGTGATCCAGCCGGACAGGTCGGGGCCGGCCGGGATGATCTGCGACGGGTTCAGGCCGGTGTGCACCCGGTAATAGTGCGCCTTGGTCTGGGCGAAGTCGATCGTGTCGCCGAAGCCGGGCGTCTGGTACAGGTCGCGCGCGTAGGCCCACAGGACCGGCATCTCGGTGAGCTTGTTCCTGTTGCACTTGAAGTGGCCGTGGTAGACCGCGTCGAACCGGACCAGCGTGGGCCACAGCCGCACGTCCGCCTCGGTGATCGTGTCCCCGGCCAGGTAGCGGCGGGTGGCGAGCCGCTCGGACAGCGCGTCGAGCCGGGCGAACAGCTTGCCGTAGGCGTCCTCGTAGGCGGCCTGCGTACTGGCGAACCCGCACTTGTACACGCCGTTGTTCACGTCCTCGTAGACCCCGGCGCTGATGTCCTCGATCTCGTCGCGAAGCTTGTCCGGGTAGAGTTCGGGGGCGCCGGGGCGGTGGAACGCTGTCCACTCGTGCTCCATGTCCAGCGTGATCTGCCGGTAGTCGGCGGTCACCACCGCGCCCGCCGCGACCTCCACGATGGCCGGGACGGTGACGCCCCGGTCGTAGCCTGGCACCGCCTTCTCGTAGGCGTCCCGCAGCCAGTGGATGCCGAGCACCGGGTCCACCTCGCCCGGGTCCAGGTCGAACGTCCAGCTCCGCCAGTCGTGCTCCGGCCCGCAGATGCCCATCGACAGCGCGTCCTCGAGCCCCATCAGCCGCCGTACGATCATGGTCCGGTTGGCCCACGGGCAGCCCCGCGCCACCACCAGCCGGTACCGCCCCGCCTCGGCCGGCAGCGTCCCGTCCCGCCCGTCCGCCGTGATCCTTCCGTCCAGGTACCGGGTATCGCGTACGAATTCTCCCGCAGCGTTCACCCTTCCGACGCTACCCCATGCTTCCGTTTTCAACTATCTGGGCACATTCCCCGGCAGGCCGGGGCGGTTCGGCCCGGCCGTGCGCGGTCCGCACGGCCGCCCCCGCGAGAACCCGCCCCGCATCGTCGTACGATGTGCCGAAAAATGGTCGTGACGTGCGGATAGCCCTATCCGGGACTTCCTCCTCTGTCCTATTCCCCAGCCATGTCAGGTCGTTTGCCCGTTACCCATGGCATCGCTAGGATCACAGAATGTGACTGTGTCCGGTAGGGCACCGCTCACAACGGAGGAAGTAATGCGTAAGATCATCGCCACCCCCATAGTCGCCGGCCTCATCGGCATGGCCGCCCTCGCCGCCCCCCTGGCCGCGCACGCCGCCGACACCCCGACCACGTTCCAGGTCAATGGGGGATTGCTCAGCATCACCGTGCCGACGAGCAGTGTCGCCCTTAACGGTGTGACCGTGGGCACGACGAACCCATCGGGCCAGCTTGGCGCCGTCACGGTGGACGACGAGCGAGGGCTGTTCTCCGGTAGCTGGACCGCCACCGCGCAGTCCACGGACTTCACCACCGGGACCGGCGACTCTACCGTGACCATCGCCGCCAGCAACGTCAAGTACACCCCGGGCAGCACCTCCGGCGCGGTCGGCACGGCCAACTACACGCCAGGAACCGCGGGGGTGGCCATCGACACGCCGCAGACGGCATACAGCGCGGCCAGCGTAGTCGGCAGCGCCGGGGTCAGCTGGGACCCGACGATCACCGTCAACCTGCCGGCTCACGGGCAGGTGGCGGGCACCTACTCCGGGACCATCACCCATTCCATCGCCTAACCGACAACAGCCGACCCCCGGGCACCACGCCGCCAGCGTGGACCCGGGGCTGACGCATTTCTCTTCCGATCCACATTTCCATCGCTTGTCCGGGGGACATCATGATATTTCGCCACCTGCGCGCGGTCATCGCGCTCAGCTTCCTTGCCCTGGCCGTCGTGGTAAGCGCGGCCCCGGGTGTCAGCCAGGCGGCCACGGCCGGCTCGCCGGCCCCGTCGGGACGGATCGGCATCAAGCTAATCGAGATCCCCGCCAGCCAGGCCAATAACCCCCGGGCCGAGGAGTACATCATCGACCGCCTGGCCCCGGGCACGGTGATCCACCGGAAATTCCGGATCTCCAACCTGGGCAGCGCGCCCGTGCACGTGACCGTCTACCCGGCCGCCGCCGCGATCTCGCAGGGCATCTTCCAGTTCTCCTCCGGGAACACCCAGAACGAGATGACCACCTGGGTCTCGATCAGTCGGGGCGCCCTGACCCTGGCTCCGCGCAGCAACGCCACGCTCGAGGCCACCGTCGCGGTGCCCCACGACGCGCCGCCTGGCGAGCAGTACGGCGTCATCTGGGCCCAGGAATCCAGCAGCGGTGCGGGGAACGTCAAGCTGGTAAGCCGCGTCGGCATTCGCCTTTACCTGTCGATCGGCCCCGGCGGCGCCCCGCCGTCCAATTTCACCCTGGGCACGCCAGTCGCCAGCCGCACCTCCGCCGGAGTACCCGTCGTCCGCGTGCCCATGCACAACACCGGCGGCCGCGCCCTCGACGTCCGCGGCACGCTCCAGCTGAGCAGCGGCCCCGGCGGCGTGAGCGCCGGCCCGTTCCCGGCGTCATCGGTCGTCACGATCGCCCCCGGCCAGTCCGGCGATGACATCTTCCAGCTCAGCTCGAAACTGCCGAACGGCCCGTGGCAGGGCTCGTTCACGATGGTGAGCGGCCTGCTCACCAAGACAGAGAAATTCACCCTCGACTTCACCGGGGGACCCGCCGCCGCCGCGCGCAGCCCGTTCCCCGTCGTCCCGGTCGCCGCGGGCCTCGCCGCCCTCGTCCTCGCGGCCGTGGCCGTGCTCATCGCCCGGTCCCGGCGGACCCGGCGAGTCAGGATCAGCTAGCCCGCAGGGTCAGCGGACGCCGTCCTACAGGACGCGCTCACCGTTCCGGCGGGGGTGCCAGGTCCCGGCGGGCGGTCAGCGCGAACCACAGGATCAGCCCGCCGATGTCGGCCGGGGCGGCGGCGGTGCCGGGGATCAGCTGCAGCACGGTCAGGGACAGCACCGCGGCGATGGCGGCGCGCAGGAGCAGGCGCCCGGGCCGGCCGCGGCCGATCCGGGCCGGGAACTCCCGCACCGCGGCCAGCGGATGCCGCGGCCGGGAGCCGGACGGCCCGCCTTCGGCGGGCACCGCGGGCAGCGGCGCGGTGACCGGCTCGGCGGCCAGCCCGGCCCGCTGGGCTAGATCGGCGCAGGCCTCGCTGCGGCCCCACGGGGTGCGCAACTCAGCGTAGGCCGCCGAGGCGGCGGTGTACCGGGCCAGGTCCCCGCCGTCAGGCCGGTCGGGGTGGGTGGCCGCGGCGATGGCCCGCCAGGCGGCGCGGACCTGCTCATCCGGCAGGTCGGGGCGGGCGGGCAGGCCGAGGGCTTCGAACGGGTCAGGGTTCACCGGGCGGCTCCGGGGCCGAAGACGTCATCGAAACTGGCCGGGTCCGGCCACGATGCGGGGGCGGGGTCGTGGCGGGGTTCGGGTACCCGGGGCGCCGGGTCCGGAGCGGCGGGCGGGGGGAGCAGGGTGAGCGGGGAGGGCCTGGGCCGGGCGACCTGGACGAAGGTGGCCGCGCCGCGCTGGATGTAGCAGGCCTGGCCGACCTCCAGGCGGCGGACGAGGTCGGGATCCGCGACCCAGGCGCGCTGTTCGCGGGTGGTGCCCTCATCGCCCCAGGCGCCGCCGATGAGCTTGTGCGCGGTCTCCAGCACCCGGCGTCGCCCGGCCGCGGTGACCAGCGTCTCGGGATAGGGGACGTGCAGGACGAAGATGCCGCCGTCAGCGGTGCCCGCGATCTTGTACCGCTCATCCTCGGTCGCGCCCAGGCCCTGCCAGGACTGCGCCGAGACCTGCACCCCGATGCCGAGGGACCGGCCCCGCTCGTACAGGTTGGACAGCGGCACCCGGCCCGACACGGCGCTGTAGTCGTCGGCGGCGAGCAGCATCGCCCGCGGCTCGGCGTCCCGGTCCGTGGCGGCGCGGGCGGTCAGCTCGGTCAGCGCCATCGCCTGCGCCTCGGCCACCGACGGCTCCCGGGTGCCTTCCAGGATGCAGTACCAGGCGTCCGCGTCGGCCAGGGTGCCCGGGCCGTCCAGCGCGGGGCCGAGCCGGTTCAGCAGGGTAGCGTAGCGGAGCTGGATGTCGGGCAGCTGCCGGGCCGCCGCCCGGACCCGGGCCGCCTCGGCGGGATACCGGGCCGGATCCCACGCCGTCTGCAGCCAGCGGGCGTCCAGCCGGTCCAGGAACCCGGCCGTGCTCAGCGGCGGGCCGCCCGGCGCGGTGACGGCCAGGGTCAGGGCGGCTTGCAGGATGTCGGCGTAGTAGGCGGCGGCGCCGGTGCCGCTGTCGATCATCTGGTACAGCAGCACGGCCAGGTCCCGGGGCGGGAGGTCCCACAGGGACAGGCGGGCCTCGTCGGGCCAGATCGCGACGCGGCGGGCGCCCGCGCCGTAGAGCAGGCGGCGGGTGCGGTCGGCTTTGACCCGGGCGTCCCGGCCGCCCTTGCAGTCCAGCACGATCAGCAGCGGCCGGTGAGCGCGCCCGCCGCGGGCCGCGGCCAGGGTGGCGGTGAACCAGCCGGCCCACAGGCGGATCATCAGGTTGGTCTTTCCGCTGCCGGTGGCACCGACGATGACCATGTGCCGGGCGCAGGCGGCGGCGGGAATGGCGAAGACGGGGTGCCAGCGGTGCCCGATGGCGCGGATGGTGCCGCCGACCGGGATCCGCCCGCCCCGCGCCAGCAGGGGCACGGCTCCTGGGGCGTCGGTCAACCCCTGGGCGGTGCGGACCTGCCGCCGCCACTGGCGGGCATCGAATGTGATCGGGGCCGAGGCCATGAGCCCGCCCAGGCCGGTGGTGATGGCGTAGGTCCGCCACGCCCACGCCAGCGCGGCCAGGGCGAGCCCGGCCGGGACCGCGAACGGAGCCAGCAGCAAGAACGCGCGGGCCAGGTCCAGGGCGGCCAGGTGAGACCAGCCGTGTGTCCAGGCGCCCGCCGGCGCCAGCGCGACCCGCCGCCAGGCGGGCAGCCGCGCGAACTGGACCGAGAGCCAGACCCCGGCCGGGATCAGCGCCCACGCGGCGGCGCGGCGCAACCGCGCCGGCGGCCAGCCCCGCAGCCACGCCGCGACGTACCCGGTGACCGCCACCACCGTCACCGGCCAGGCCGCGACCGCGAGCGCGGCGAGCAGCAGCCACCCGCCCGCTTTGATCATCTTGCGGAGCAGCCACAGGCACACGGTCAGCTTCAGCCAGGACCACACGCTCATCGCTGCGGCTCCGGGGTGAACGCGACGGCGGGCAGCTCGCGGACCACGACCCTGGGCTGCTCCCCAGGCAGCAGCCCGTCCGCGGCGCGGGCCACCACGGGCCGGGCGGCCGGGGCGGTCAGGTAGATCACCTGGGCGTACCGCACCGCACTCAGGAGCCCGGTCATGATCCGCGTGGTCCGGGCGATGGGCTTGGGGGTCAGCTCGACCTCGACCGCCCACACCTGCCCGGCATACGGGCTGCCCGCGATGCTGGGCCAGTGGATCTCCGCGTCCGGGACATGCTCGCGGCGGCCGGCCGCGGGCCGGTCGGCGCGCAGCCGCCGCTCGGAATGCCACCAGGGCTGCGCGTACTGCCAGGCCGGGCTGCCCGCCAGCCACAACCGTGCGGCCAGCACCGCGCGGACGTGCGCCAGGCGGCCCAGCGCCGGGCGGGTGGCGGGAAACCCCAGCCCGGTCTCGGCCATCCCGGTCCGGGTCAGCCAGCACCACCCCGGCCCCGGCCCCAGCCGCCCGGTATCCGCGTACCCGGCCCGCCGCCACCGCGCCACGATCGCCGGGAGCCGATCCACGTGCACCTGCAGCGCCATGGCGAGCAGGTCGAACGGCGCGCCGTAATGCTCGCCGCACAAGAGGAGCCCGTCGATGTCGCGCTGGCTGAGCCGGACCGTCCCGGCGTCAGCCCGGCGGGCCGGGCGGGCCGGGCGGGCCGCGGTGCTGGTGTCGTGTGCGTGTGCCTGTGCCTGTGCCGTCATGATGTCCCCAGATTTCTCCCGCAGTAACAACAGCCTCAGTTGCCCCGTGTGCCCGTAAGAACACGAGATGTGACGATTTTTCCGCCGGGAACCGGTACGCGGCAGGGCCGTCGCGCCGCCGTAAGCGCATCGTCATGATTACTGGCTGTAGCGTCGACCGGGGCGGGAATTGGTCCGGGTGCATCGGTTCCTCGCTTGCGGATCTTCCGGCGTGATCTGCGCTGGCCGGTGTCAGCCGGAACCTGCCGGGCCAGCCGGGGCGGGGGCTGTCATCGGGGCTGGTTCTCCTGCCCGGGCGGGCGGCGCCAGGTGCGCGACGGCCGGGTGGGCGGTGGTGCGGGCGGATGGGCGCGAGCCGGCGCCCGTTCGGTATGAATGATCTTCCCGGACAGGATCGGTACCGGCGGGCCGGTGGGCACCCCGGCCGGTGGTGGTCAGGCCCGTCCGCTGGCGGCGGCCTGGGTGCGGGAGTGCTGTTCGGCCATGACCTCGGCCAGCCGCTGCTGAAGCAGCCCGCGTGCGGGAGCGTGGCCGGGCACGGACTTGAGGGCGTGTTCGAGCTCGTGCCGGTACCGCGACAACTCGTAGGTGGTCAGGGCGGGAAGCGGGTGCGGCGGCGGGTTCGGCGCGTCCATCGGGTCCTCCGGGTGGCTGGCGTGGTCGTGTGGGAGGTGCGGTCCGGGCTTCCGGCGCGATCGCAGGCGGCTGACGGTTGCCAAGGCATAACATGCCCTCTGCAAGTATGCTGCCAGAAATCGCTGTTCGGCAAAGTAGGTTTTGGTAAGTTTCCAATTGGAGGCGTGATGCCGGTCCGACCCAGCCCCACCGTCCGACGCCGCCGGCTGCGCTACGAACTGCGCCGCCTGCGCACCGACCGCGGCATGACCATCGAGCAGGTCCAGGAGGCCAGCGGCGGCGACATCAAGGCACCCAGCATCTCCCGCTGGGAGAACGGTGAGCGCAGCGTCCGCCCCACCGACCTGCGGCTGCTGCTGGATATCTACCAGGTCGCCGGCGAGCAGCGCGAGACCCTGCTAACCCTGGCCCGCCAGGCCAAGGAACGCGGCTGGTGGCAGTCCTACGCCTCCGCCATCCCTGAATGGTTCCAGGTCTACCTCGGACTGGAGGCCGAGGCCGCGCTGATCCGCGAGTACGCCGCAGAACTGGTTCCCGGGCTGCTGCAGACCGCCGAGTACGCCCGCTCGTTCCTGCATGCTCCGCCCGCCGCGGCCACCGAGGAGGAGATCACCCGCCGGATCACGGTGCGCCTGGCCCGCCAGGAAAGACTCACCGCAGACGACCCGCCGGAGTACTGGGTCGTGCTGAACGAGGCCGTGATCCGCCGCGCCGTCGGCGGCGCCGAGCCGATGCGTGCCCAGCTCGATCACATCGTCGCACTGGCCGAACTGCCGCACGTCAGCGTCCAGGTGCTCCCGTTCGGCGCCGGCGTGCACCCCGCGATGGAAGGAGCGTTCAGCACCCTGGGCTTCCCGGAGCCCGCCGATCCCGACGTGGTGTACATGGAGAACCATGCCGGTAGCCTTTACCTGGAAGAAGCAGCTGAGATCGACCGCTACACGCGGATGTTCAGCTACCTGATCGCCAAAGCGCTCGACCCGGAGGAATCCCGGCGCATGATCACACGGGTAGCCAGGGATCTCACCGGATAACCCACCAAGGGAGGTGCGGGATGACCCCCACGGACCCCGACCTGTCCCGCGCTACATGGCGGAAGAGCACCCACAGCGGCCAGGGCAACTGCATCGAAGTAGCCGACAGCGCGCCGCACGCAGTCGCGGTACGCGACTCGGCCGACCCCGGCGGACCCGCGCTGGCATTCACCACGTGCCAGTGGACGGTGTTCACCAGCACCCTCAAGGGATGAGCAGCTGACCTTCCATCAGATGTAAGTCCTCGCCGTGACCAGGGAGAAGGCGTCAGAGCCGCTCTCTTCTCCAGGAGCGCCGCCTTCTGGTGTGCCAAAGGCACTTCCTTGGCGCCGACGCCGTAGCTACCTCGATTCCGGTGCCGTGGCGGGACGTTTCCCGGCAGTGTTCTGGCGGAGTGCAGCTGGAGTGATCCTGACCTCTGGGTCAGCGGACGCCGTCCCACAGGGCGCGTTCGTCGCCGGCTGGGTCGTCCGCCGCGCTGACGGTCTCCGCGAGAAGACCGGTGGCGCGGCGAGCGGTGTCGTAGGGCGCCCAGCCGGGGTCCCCGCGGGTGATGAAGTTCACCCATACCCGGTGGACCTGATCCGCGACCGCTTGCGAGGGCGTGTCGCCGATCAGCGGGCGGATCTCCGCCCGGGTGGCGGTGTCGAACGCGAACGGTATCTCGACCCCGTGGCAGGCCCCGAAGCCGTGATTGTCCCGCGGTTCCGGGTGGTCGAACCGGTACATCCAGGTGCTGCTCGTCCCGGACACGGCCCGGGCCTCGGCGACCCGGATGGGCGGGACGCGGAAGAACCAGTCGGTGATCACGGCGGCTGCGATGTCGCCCGCGCTGGCACCCGGCCGGTTGGCCCGGTAGACGGCGAGAGCGCCGGCCGAGAGCCCGTAGGCGCCGGCCACGGCGGCCAGCGCCGCGTCGTCGATGAGGTCGATGGTGGCCGCCGCGACCAGGAACAGCCGCGCTTCTTCGCGGTTCGACCCGATCAGCAGCGGAACGTTCCCGCCCTGGCCCGCCGTGATGGACACCAGCGGCGCGGCCGGCAGGACCGAGCCGTCGACGGCGGGCGCGAACGGCAGCAAGCTCAGCGTGAGCTGCCCCCACCGGCCCGGGTCCGGCGCGGTCTGCACCTCGACCACCAGGTCCGACGCGGCCCGCACGAGCTTGTCCAGCGGGACCGACTTGATGGACTCCCGGTCCGGCGGCACGCCGAGCACGTCGGCCAGGTAGCCGCCGACCATCCGGCCCTCGTCCGTGGTGAGGGTGTGGGCCGCGGCTCCGCTCTGCGCGATGGCCCGGGCGAACAAGCCCTCGGCCAGCGGCATCGACAGCAGCGTCGTCACGCTCATGGCGCCGGCCGACTCACCCGCGACGGTCACCCGCGCCGGGTCGCCGCCGAACGCGCGGATGTTGTCCTGCACCCAGCGCAGCGCCGCGAGCTGGTCGAGCAGCCCGAGGTTGGCGACGCCGTCGCCGAGGTACAGGAAACCCTCGGCGGCCAGCCGGTAGTTGATCGTCACGCACACCACGCCGTCGCGGGCGAACGCCGTGCCGTCGTACGCGCCGACCGACCCTGACCCGTTCATGAACGCGCCGCCGTGGATCCAGACGAGCACCGGTAGCCCGGCCGCGCTGACGTCGGGCGTCCATACGTTCAGGTTCAGGCAGTCCTCACCGGGGATCACCACCTCAGGAAACAGCGGAGCGTACTGCGGCGGGTAGTCGCCCTTGGGCACCGTCGGCCCGTAAGCGGTCGCGTCGCGTTCGTCTGCCCACGTCGCGACGGGCTGAGGGGGAAGCATCCGGTTCGCGCCGAAAGGCGGCGCCGCGTAGGGGATGCCGAGAAACGCGGACACGCCGGATCTGGCTGTGCCCCGGACCACTCCGTCCTTGAGCCGGACCACCGGGTGCTGCGTCATCTCGCTCATGTGTTTCTCCGTTGCGACGTTGCCTGGATCTGTTGCACACTGTCTCCCAGTGCCGTTCACCTGTCAAGATCGCCGCCGCCCAGCCGCGAGGACTGGAGAAAGCTCCCATGGCAGCGCGTCACGCCGGTACGCCGCTACAGCGGCAGCTGGCCGGAACCGCCACCGCGCGGCCGACCGCGCTCGACGCCTTCCGCCTGGCGCGCCGGACCTTTCTGGCCGGCGACCGCGTCGACATGCAGGCCCTGGCCCGGACCCTCGACATCGACCGGGCGACCGTCTACCGCTGGGTCGGCTCCCGCGAGCAGCTGCTCGCCGAGATCCTCTGGTCGCTTCTCCACCCCACGATCGCGAACCTGCGGACAGCGCACTGCCAGGCTGGCCAGCCGGCCGTACCCGGTCAGTCCCCGGCCGCGGCGGTCATCACCGGCACCGTCCGTGCCGTCATCGCCAACCCCGGCATGCAGCGCTTTCTCGACCGCGAAGGTGACCTGGCCCTGCGCCTGCTAACCACCAAGGCGTCCGACTTCGAGGCCCGGCTGGTCGCCCTGATCACCGATCTCGTCATGGCGGAAACCTCGGCCGGCCGCCTGACCGCCGCCGTCCCCGCGGACCGCGCCGCGCGGGTCATCAACGCCCTCCTGCCCGCCTAGGCGTGTCAATTGACTTGGTAGCCGGTTCGCCCGGATGGGAGGCGGCGCGACCTCGTTGATGGTGAGCGGGCGTCCGGCCTGGCGCCGTCCGCCTGTCCGGCGCCGCGCGGCCATCCGGCTACTGCCGATCCGTGCGCGCCGCCTCCAGTTCTTCCCGCAAGGTGCGCTGGACGTAGGCCATGGCCTCCTGGGCGGCCGGGTCGGCGAAGCGACTCGCTAGTTCCTCGGGCGCGACGTCCTCCACCCGCTCGTGCAACCACCACAGGTGCCCCTGGGGGTCGCGAACACGGGCGACGCGCTCGCCGAAGGCAAGCATGGTCGGATCGGTCACCGCACGCGCACCGGCAGCGATGGCCTGCTCAACGGCCGCAACAACGTCACCGACGTAGACTCGCAGGTGAGCCGGGGCCGGCGGCCAGCCTGGCTTGGCATCGAACAGCATGATGACGCTATCGCCGATCTCGACCTCGACATGACCGACGTCTCCGTCGGGATCGAGCATCCGGGAGCCCGGAGTCTCAACAGCTCCGAACACCGCCGTCAGGAAGCGCACCTCTGCACCGGTGTCGCGGCTGATCACCCAGGCGTTGACGCGTGCGTAGCGCGGCGGAACCTGAACCTGTTGCTGGGATGACATGCCACCGATCATGTCAGAGACCACCGACAACTCTCGCGGCGAGCCACGCCGGCCAGCACGTGGCCTTCGCGCCGGCGGGGTACTGGCGCGGGCATCCTTGCGCGCCAGGTTCCCGCTTCGGCCAAGCCGGGCCCTACCGGCTCGAGCCCGGCGAGGAATGAATGGATGCCGGCCAGGTCGTGGTTGACGAACGTCCCGGCGGTGTACTCCGCCGCCAGCCGCTTGGCCAGTGCCTCGTCATCGAGCAGGCCACCGAGATGATCAGGCAGCTGCCCGGGGCTATCAGCCGTGCGGTACCCGCGTGTCACGCGCCGGGCGGCGTCGGGGTCCAGGAAATGCAGCACAGCGCCGAGGATGACGCCGATCGGGCGGGCCGGGCCGATGACGGCCCCCAGCCCGGGCTCTGACAGGAGGCCGGGCGGGGCGCGCAGGTCAGCCGCTACAGCGCCCACCTGGTCGCTGACCGCGAGCAGCGCCCGCGCGTGGGATAGCACGACGGGATCGGTGTCGACGTAGGCTGCCGTGGCGGCCGGGTTGACCGCCCGCGCGATCTGATAGGTGGCGGGCGCGGCTGGCAGGCCGGCACCCACGTCGAGGAACTAATTAGCTGATGCCATACTGGGCGGCCCAGGTGATGGCGCGGGCCAGGAAGGCCCGGTTCTCCCGGGCCATCGCGGCCAGCTGCGGCTACTAAAGATCCTTAACGGCGGGGGTTACGGATTCGGCTGACGGCCGTCGCGCGGGGAACGTCTCGGCTAGTATCTGCAGGCGCTTATGCGGATCGGCCAGCGGGTACCATCCGCGGCATGGCCATCTGGGACGACCTGAGCATCGCCCTGGCCCGGCTGGCAGGCCAAGACCCACGACCGCTCACGCACTGGCCTCAGCCGGGCTCCAGGCAAGACCAGCCACCGCCGTTTCACATCGGCCTGGCCGCCTGGGCTGCCACCGCTGCCGAAGAGCTTCACCAGCGCTTCGGCGCCGACGTCGAACTGACCGTGGGTGCCCTCCGCTACCCGCAGCGCACCCCGGCCGGAAGCCCCGGCCAGCCCGGCCGGGCAGCGCTGCCGCAGCTGGACCCGGCCCAGCTCCGTGTCGCCCTGGACGGCCCGCTCTCGGTCCCCTCAGGCCAATGTGTGCGGCACGGACTGCTGGTCACGAACATGACATCGCGGGCAGCCGAGATCGACACGAGCGGCGACCTTATCGCCGACGTCGTAAATCCCAGGACCGGGGCGGTGACCGGGGGCTACTCCGGTCCCGTGCGCATGATGCTTCAGGCCTTCAACGTGGCAGCCGGCCAGACCGCGCGGGTGCCCCTGCTTGTGGCGACCGACAGTTTCCTCCCTGACCTCGGCTACGCGATCCCCGCCGGAGACTGGGGCGTGCAGGCAATCCTGGACCCGGCGCTTGGACAAGCCGGGCGGACCCCCATCCTGCCGATCACGGTCCAGCCGTAACGACCACAAGGCACACGAAACGTCTAACTCCGGCATAACGCATCGCACGCCCGATGACCAGCTCAGTAACTCCGCTATTGAAGATCGTTAGATGCCAGCAGCCGCGCGGCTTGGTCCCGGTCGGCGGCGTAGTGGTCCTTGCCGCCCAGATACTAATGATGTATTGGGCTGGTAATCATATTTGCGGGCCCGCTGCGAATTTGCGCCGTACTGGATCAAGAGCGGCACTGCTGCGCGGCGCCGGGTTCGGCGCTTCGACGGCGGTAGCCACCACCGTTGCCTCGGCTGTCCCGGCTGTGTCGATGCCGTCATTATTGGTCGCGAGAAGAAAACCTTCCCGGTTCATCGCACGACGGGGGATGCTGGCTGCGGGTGATATCCTGGGAGGCCGCGGGAGACGCGGGTGCCGAAGTGCGCAAGTATCTGGTCCTGGGGTCTGGCAGTGGGGACACACCGGTTTCACGGTGATGAGCGGCGGTTCGAAGTGACGGCCGACTTCATCGCAGCCCGGTTTCCGGAGGCCCGGACCGCGGCCGACGTTGCAGGCGGGCAGGGAATGCTGGCGCGGCGTCTCCGTAAGCGGCACAACATTGATTGCGACGTCGTGGACCCGCGCGGCTGGGTTCTTCGCGGGGTTTCGAGCCGAGCCGAAGAATACCGCGTCGATATGGCGGGTTATTGCGACGTCATCATTGGCTTGCACCCGGACGACGCGCTGCGTGAAGTGGTCAACTCGGCGCGGGTGCGGCCCGTCGTCGTCGTGCCGTGCTGCAATTTCTGGCTGCGGGACACCAAGCTTGGCCGGGACGAGCTGCTCGACGCGATCGAGAAGCACCACGCCGCGTACGGCACCTCCGAACGGTTCGTCCTTGATTTCCGCGGTCCGCATAACCGGGCGCTGGTGCTGCGGCCGGCGTGCAGGACCTGAAGATCGCCCGGTACTGGCCATGCCCGCACTCGGCGGCCTGCGGCCCGCGCTATCCGGAAGATGATCTCTATCTGCGCAGGCCCGCAGATACGGCTGGAGGACCCGGAAAACCGCTTCTCCGCTGTCGCAGGTGGCGCCTACGATCCGAGCGTGGTGACCGGAATGCCCGCCTGGCGTGAGGTTCGGCTGCTGGTCGCGCGGGAGCTGGGTGAGCCGGTGTGCGGTGCCGGGCCGCTCGTGCCTGCGCGGCGGCCGGGGATGACGTGGGCGGCCTGGGCACAGCGAACCGGCGCGATCGTGGTCAAGGTCAGGCACGGTGACCGCGCGGAGGACAAGACGCGATGGTGCGCGGCGCATCTTCCCGCGCTCGGGGCGCGCGGGTATCCGGTTCCGGCGATTCTGTGGCACGGCATGATCAGCGCTGCGTGGCACGTGACCGTCCAGGACCGGCTCCCCGGCCGTCCCCTTTTCACGCTGGACGGTGCGCTGGACGGGCCGGTGCTTGACGGCTTGCTGCGCCTGGTCGAGCTGCAGGCCGGCGCCGGGATCCCGGCCGGGGACCGCGATTTCACCGGTTAGGTGGCGACCGTGCTGTTCGATGACTGGGACCAGGTGCGGGTCGGTGCGCCGCGGGCTTGCGCGGCGGCCGTCCCGCTGTCCGCCCGGCTGCGGCGCTGGCTTGAGCCGGCCTGGGGGCTGCGGCTGCCCGCAGCCGGCTATGCCCGCAACGACCTGAATCTGCCGGACGTCCTGACCGGCGGGGCAGTGATCACCGGGGTGGTGGACCGGGATGAGTTCGGGCTGGGCAGCCGCGCACTGGACCTGGTTGCCCTCGCCGTGGACTGCGAGGGCTGCGGCGACCGCGCCGCGGCAGGCCGCCTGCTGGCCCAGGCGGCTCAGGATCCGAGCACCGGCCACGCCGGCAACGCCCCCAAGGTCATGGCCACGTTACCTATTGACTGAACATCAATCTGAGTTTCCGCAGGTCATTCGACACTTTCCGTAACTTCGGCTACGGTGCGTGACCATGGATGGGGAGACTGTAAGGGATCTCGCGTGGCTGGAAGTCCCGTTGGTCGGTGCGCT
>WNGG01001666.1_pt1 | contig 43579 bp, 46 predicted proteins | sample 5400661 | NCBI WGS metagenome assembly WNGG01 (sample SAMN13153372, study PRJNA577476) | soil metagenome | isolation source: 100 cm soil or saprolite under Garry oak tree replicate 1 | place: USA:California | collected 2016-06-15 | reverse complement strand
GGCGGCGCGGCGGCTGCTGGTCACCGCCGATGCCGGCGGGTCCAACGGGTACCGGACCCGGGCGTGGACGGCCGGGCTGGCCGCCCTGGCCGCGGAGACCGGGCTGGCGATCACCTGCTGCCATTTCCCGCCCGGCACTCAATGCCGTTGCTTGTCAGCTGCGAACTAACGCGGGATGGAGCGTGAGTACCTTGGCGGCCACCCGGCGGGTAGGACGGCGGACCTGGCCTGCCGTGCGGAAGGAGTATTTCGAGGCCGGGCGCTTGAGGCACCGGTCGGCTTCCCGCAGGCGCCTGGCGCCGTTATCGAGCTTGCGGCGGACCTTCGCGGCCAGCATCGCCATGAACTGCCTGATCTGCGCGGATGTCTGTGCGCATTGGCGGATGACGCTGCGCCGCACGTGCTTGAGGACCTTGACGAAGGAGACGCGGTCCGGGTCGATCCGTTCCCGGGCGGCCAGCCGCATGATGATCCGGGTCAGGCAGTGGTGCACCGCCAGGTGCGCCCATGCCTCCTGGCGGACCAGTTCCGGGTCCGCTGACCGCAAGATTTCCTGCGGGCCGCGCTGGAACGTCTTGACCTGCCGGAAGGAAGATTCGCTTTCCCAGCGCTGATGGTAGAGGGCGGCGAGCTCGCCGGCGGGGAAGAGTGCCGGGTCCGTCAGGCCGGTCAGCAATCTGACGACCTCGCCCCCGTCGACGCGGGCGCCTTTCTGCCCGGCCAGGTTCATCCGCGCCAGGTACGTCCCGTCGTCCAGGACCTTCACCGGGCGGCGGGCCACGCTGGACCGTGCCCGGATCAGCAGGTGCGCCCCGGCCTGCGTACAGGCCTTCCATAGCGCCACCCCGGGAAAGCCCCGGTCCATGATCACCAGCATCCCGGCCGCGCTGGGCGCCATCGCGATCGCCAGTTCCGGCTCCCCGCCACGGAACCCGCCCACCCGGGCGTCGACCGGGGAGTGCGTCCCGGTCTCGGTTAACGTCACCACCCTGGCCTGGGGGAACCCCGCCGGCTGGCCCTTGGCGTCGACCGGCCCGCCGAACGCGGCCCGGTTAGGCGGCGTGTCCGGCACGTCAAGCACGAACCCGTCCACCGCGGCCACCCGCATCCCCCGCCAGAACGCGCCGTCCAGGCCGGCCGGGGCCACCGGCCCGGCCAGCCGGCGGAACACCGCCTCGATCACCCCCGCGCCCAGCCGCTGCCGGGCCCGGGTGAACGAGGACCTGGCCGGGATCGCCTCGCCCATCCCCTCCAGCGCTCCCACCAGGTTCTCCGCGACATCGTCATAGGAGTCCGGCTGGAACAGGGCAAGAGCGAGCACGTAATAGACCATGAACCGGGCAGGAAGCGCCCCGGGTCTCTGGTCCCGCTTACCGCACTCAGCCAGGACCTCATCCACCAGCCCGGCGGTCACCCACTCGGTGAGCACGCCCAGCCGCACGTCATCAGATAACCCGGTCCACGGATGCATACCCGCCATCATGCACCCGCGGCCGCCTGCCAGCGAAACGATAGTTCGCAGCTGACAAGCAACGGCATTGGGTGCCGGGCGGGAAGTGGCAGACCGTGATCTCCAGCCCGGTCTCGGCCGGGTGCCGGGCGGGAAGTGGCAGACCGTGATCTCCAGCCCGGTCTCGGCCGCGAGCCTGGCCAGCTCCGCTTTCCAGGCCCGGGGCCGGTACCCGCTGGAGCCGCCGGCATCGCAGGTGACCAGCAGCCGCGCCGCGTGCGGGTAGCGGTCCTTGCCGGTGGCGTCCCACCAGCGGCGGACCGATTCCGCGGCGAACTGCGCGGTGTCGTGATCGGTGCCGACGTTGACGAACCCTGAGTCATCCCCGATGTCATAGACCCCGTACGGGATCGCCTTGCCGCCCGCGGAGTCAGGGAAGTCATGATCGCGGACCCGCCGCGGGTCCCCCTTGACGCGCCATTCCCTGCCTTTGCGGGCATACAGCCCGATCAGCTCTTTCTTCTTGGTGTCGATGCTGATCACCGGGTCGGCGGCGGCCAGGTACCGCTTCGCCAGGTCGCTGATGTACCGGAACTGGGCGTCCCGGTCCGGGTGCCGCCTGCCCTCGATGGCCCGGGAGTTGCCCTGCGTGCTGAACCCCTCGGCGTGCAGCATCCGCAGCACCGCGTTCTTGGCGCACGGGCGCCCGGCCCGGGTCAGCTCCGCCGCGATGCCCCGCACCGACAGCGTCGTCCACGTGATCAGCGACATCGGATCCCCGCGGGTCGATGCCTCCAGCAGCTCCCGCAGCGCCGGGATTAACCGCGGATCATGTTCCTCCAGCTTCTTGCGGCCGCCGCCCGGACGGCGGACCCGCCCGGGCCCGGCGTCATCGCCGGACGCCAGCTCATCCGCGCCGTCCGCCACCGTCTGCCACGACGCCCCGGCCGCCTTCGCGACCGCGGTGATCCCGCCGTCCCCGGCAGCACGCGCCACCGCCCCCAGCACCAGCCGCCGCGATCTCTCATCCAGCCTCGGCAGCAGCAACTCAAGCTCCGGCCCCATACGCCCGATAAAATCCGTGTCCGCGCCCATCAGCACATCCTGCCACCGACACGCCACAAACTCAGATTAAAAAAGGACGTGTCCATAGAAGGGGTGCGGGGCCCACACACCCCAACGCGGCGGGGCACAGCGGGGCGGGGGCGGGGCGGGGCGAACTGAGACCCTTCCGGCTGGGAGTCAGAGGCTGGCTACGTCGGCCTGCTTGGCGCGGACGGCCTCAGCAGCGGCGCGCAGCCCGGCTAGTTCGGCTTCGGTCAGGTCGCGCTCGATCACCCGCCGGATGCCGACCGCGCCGATCTCGGCCTCCACGCCCAGGTAGACGCCGGAGATGCCGTACTGCCCGTCCACCCATGCGCACACCGGCATGACCGCGCCGGAGTCCTCCGCCACCGCGCGGGCCATCCGGGCCGCGGCGGCCGAGGGAGCGTAGTACGCCGAGCCGGTCTTCAGCAGCGCGACGATCTCGCCGCCGCCGTTCCTGGTCCGGGTGACCAGCGCCTCGATCTCGTCGGCGGGCAGCAGGCTGGCCAGCGGCTGGCCGTTCACCGTGCAGGCCGAGGGCACCGGGACCATCGTGTCGCCGTGCGAGCCGAGCGTCAGCGTCCGCACCGAACCGACCGGGACCGCCAGCTTCTCCGCCACGAAGTAGCTGAACCTGGCGGTGTCCAGCATGCCCGCCTGGCCGATGACCCGCGCGGGCGGGAAGCCGGACACCTTGGCGGCCAGCGCGGTCATCTCATCCAGCGGGTTGGACACTACGATCAGCACCGCGTCCGGCGCGTACTTGGCGACGTTCTCTACCACGTTCCTGACGATCTTGGCGTTGACCTCGATCAGGTCCATCCGGCTCATGCCGGGCTTGCGCGCCAGCCCCGCGGTTACGACCACGATGTCCGAGCCGCCGATCACCTCGTAGCCCTCGCCGGCCGGGCCGGTTGTCTGGCCGGTCACCTTGGTCTCGAACCCCTCGACCGGGCGCGACTGGTTCATGTCCAGGGCCAGCCCTTCCGGCTTGCCCTCGATGATGTCGGTGAGCACCACCTCGGTGAAGATGTCGTACTCGGCCAGCCGCTGCGCGGTGGTGGAGCCGTAGAACCCGGCCCCGACGACGGTTACCTTGCCGTTGCGAGACATACTCTGCAGAACTCCTTCGTCCGTGACTGCATGTCAGCGGGCCCGGGGCAGACACCAGGCTCGTTCGGGATCATTGGTTGTTGTCTTTACGAACCCATGGCCTGGCGCAGGTTGCCGTCCAGCGCGCCGAGGAATTCCTGGGTGGTCAGGAACGGGGTGCCCGGGCCCACGAGCAGGGCGAGGTCCTTGGTCATCGCGCCGCCCTCGATGGTCTGCACGCACACGTCCTCCAGCGTGCGGGCGAACCGGGTGACCTCGGGCGTGCCGTCGAGCTTGCCGCGGTGGGCCAGTCCCCTGGTCCAGGCGAAGATCGACGCGACCGGGTTGGTGGACGTGGGCTTGCCCTGCTGGTGCTGGCGGTAATGCCGGGTCACGGTGCCGTGGGCGGCTTCGGCCTCCACGGTGCGGCCGTCCGGCGTCATCAGCACGCTGGTCATCAGGCCGAGCGAGCCGTAGCCCTGGGCCACCACATCGGACTGCACGTCGCCGTCGTAGTTCTTGGTGGCCCAGACGATGCCGCCCTCCCACTTGAGCACCTGCGCGACCATGTCGTCGATCAGCCGGTGCTCGTAGGTGATCCCGGCCGCCTCGAAGTCCGCCTTGAACTCGGATTCGAAGACCTCCGCGAAGATGTCCTTGAACCGGCCGTCGTAGGCCTTGAGGATGGTGTTCTTGGTAGACAGGTAGAGCGGGAACTTCCGGTCCAGCGCGTAGCGCATGGTGGCCCGGGCGAAGTCGCGGATCGAGTCGTCGAAGTTGTACATGGCCATCGCGACGCCGCCGCCGGTGAAACGGGCGACCTCCATCTCGATGGGCTGGTTGCTGTCGCTGTCGGGGACGTAGGAGATCGTCACCGTGCCCGGGCCAGGCACCACGAAGTCGCTGGCCTTGTACTGGTCGGCGTGCGCGTGCCTGCCGATGATGATGGGCTTGCTCCAGCTTGGCACCAGCCGGGGGATGTTGGAGATCACGATCGGCTCGCGGAAGATGACGCCGCCCAGGATGTTGCGGATCGTGCCGTTCGGCGAGCGCCACATCTTCTTCAGCCCGAACTCGGTGACCCGCGCCTCGTCCGGGGTGATCGTCGCGCATTTCACGCCGACGCCGTGCCGCTGGATGGCGTACGCCGCGTCGATCGTGACCTGGTCGTCGGTCTCGTCGCGGCGCTCTATGCCCAGGTCGTAATACTCGAGCTCGACATCCAGGTAGGGCAGTATCAGCTGGTCCTTGATGTTCTGCCAGATGATTCGGGTCATCTCGTCACCGTCGAGTTCGACGACGGGGTTCGCCACCTTGATCTTGGCCATGGTTTCCTCAGGTTCCCTTCATGGAATCGCTGCTTATGGCAGCATCAGCGCGACCGCGAGCACCGCGGCGCCGAACACCGCGAAGGCCAGCACGTCGGAGGCTTTTCGGCGGGAGGAAAGCAGGCCCGCGTAGCGCGCCGGCAACACCAGCCGGGCCAGCGCCGCGGCCAGCAGCGAGCAGCCCACCAGCGCGGCGCCCCGGCCCGCGTACTTCGAGCCCTGCCAGGCCACGAACATCCCGGTGGCGGCGCCGCCCAGCACGACCAGGTAAGGCAGCCAGGCCACCCGGCTGCTGCCGGGATCGCCACGCTCCCCCTGGGAGCCGCGGGCCGAGCGGGATTCGCGGGACAGGCGGGATTCGCGGGACGGGCGGGGGCGGGTGGCGCGATGCCCGGCCCGGGCGCGGGGCGTGGTCGCCGGGCGCGCTTCGGTACGGGGCGCTTCAGTACGGGGTGCTTCGGTACGGAGCGTTTCTGTACGGGGCGTTTCGTCGCGGGGGACGGCAACGTGGTGAACGGGCGCCGGCGGCGCGACGGCATCACCGGGTGGCGCTACGTCACCCGTGGGCGCCAGTCCCCGGCCAGAGCCAGCGTTCGCCGGCCTATTCGCCATGCATGTGCCTCCCGGCCTTCCGCTCGGAAGTTTACCGGGGCTACGCCGGGCGGTTACCACCGTGTACCCAGGATCGACACGCAATCTCGCACGAGGGCCCGTGACACGGGGGGTAACCCAGTGGTAAGACCTTAGTCACGGCTCCGATAGAAGGGAGGGCACGCGGTGGACGCACCGTTCCTCCGCATCGAGGAAACAGGCGAAGTCTTTCCGCTGCGCGACGTGGTGACAACCGTTGGCCGCGGCCAGGGCGTGGACATCCGCCTGGAGAATCCCAGCGTTTCCCGGCTGCACGCCGAACTCGTCCGCCGCGGCCCGTACGTCTACGTCGTCGACCTCGGTTTATCACGGAACGGAACCAGGGTTAACGGGCGCCCCATAGCCCGCCGGGTCCTCGACGAAGGCGACGTGCTGAGCTTCGGAGCGGCCCGCTGCCGGATCGGCGGCATCCAGCAGGAAGAGATCGCCGCCGAGGCCGAGCTGCGCCGTTCGGCCGTCCCCGAGCTCACCCGCCGTGAGCTGGACGTGCTGACCTCGCTGTGTCGGCCTGCGCTCTCCGATGAGGCCTTCGCCACCCCCGCCACGGCGCACGAGATCGCCACCGACCTGGTGGTGACCGAGGCGGCGGTCAAGCAGCACCTGCTCCGGCTCTACCAGAAATTCCGGATCCCGGAGGGCACGAACCGGCGCACCAGGCTGGCCAACGAGGTCGTCGCGCTCGGCCTGGTCAAGCCGATCCCGCCGGCCGACCTCGGCGAGCAGTTAAAGGTGAATGTTCCTGAGCAGCCAGTGCGAGGCCGAGGTGATCAGGCCGTGCAGGCCGGGTAGCTGCCCGGGGATGTGCAGAGTCACGGCGGGCCAGTAGTACGGGGTCTGCGACGAGGCGAACAAGACGGCGGCGGCCGCGAGCGCCCAGACGGCGAGCGCGATCGCCGCCGCCGAGGACCGCGTGCGCGCCACGGCCCCGGCCATCCGGTTCAGCTGCCGCCGCGGGCGGCCCGAGCCCGGGCCGAGCCCGTACCAGGCCACCACGGCCGCGGCCGCGTACGCCCCGGCCCGCGGCATGTTCATGCTGTGCGTGAAAACCACGGCGAGGCCGTAGGCGGCCGCCCCGACGATGATCGCCAGCGGAGCCATCAGGACCTCGGTGAGCAGCGCCCTGGCCACCGTCAGCGGCGCGCTGACCAGCACGACCACCAGGTCGCTGGCCCGCGGGCCGCGCACCGACCGGCGCACCGCCAGCTTGCTCTGCGCCCGGTCCGCGGCCCGGAGCAAGGTGATCACGGCCAGCGAGGCGAGCAGCCCGGCTACCGGCAGCACCACGGTCAGCGCCACGGCCGCGACCATGAGGGCGAGACCGGCCATGGTGTTCGGGCGGGCCTGGGGGCGCGAGCCGGGAACCGCGGGTTTGGGACCCTGCGGGCCCCACGGGCCGGCCTGGTCCTTATAGTCCGCGGGCGGCACGGGCCAGCCTGGCTGGGGTTCCTGTTGTTGCTGCGGTCTTTGGGCTCTCCGGGCCGGCGCGTAGCTGACCGGCGGCAACAGGTCGGCGACGTCCTTGGCCGCCTGCTTGGGCGCCTGAGGGGCCTGAGGGGCCTGAGGGGCCCGGGAGGCCTGAGGGGCCCGGGAGGCCTGGGGCAGCTGGGGCACCGCCTGGGCCAACTGGGGCACCGCCTGGGGCAGCTGGGGCACCGCCTGGGCCAATTGGGGCACCGCCTGGGGCAGCTGGGGCGCGGCGGACGGGATCGCGGGCGCGGGGGTGAACGTCGGCTGCGGAGCCGGGATGGCGGTGAACGGAGAGCCGGCGTAAACGGCAGTCGAGGCCGGGCCCGCCGCCGACATGTCAAGCGCGGTGGCCTGGGCGCTGAGCCAGGCGGCCGACGGGCGGTGCGAGGGATCCCTGGCCAGCGCCGCCGAGATCAGCGGCACGAGCGGCGCGGGGACGCCGGTCAGGTCGGCGCGGCCGGAGACGATGCGGTAGAAGATCGTCTCGTAGGAGCCGCCGCCGAACGGCAGGTGGCCGGTGGCCGCGAACGCCATCGTCGAGCCCCAGGAGTGGATGTCCGAGGCAGGGCTGCTCGGCTGGCCCTCGATCACCTCGGGGGCGAGGTACCCGGGGGTGCCCATAACCAGCCCGGTCTGGGTCAGCCGGGTGGCGTCGCCGGTCTGGGCGATGCCGAAGTCGATCACGATGGGCCGGTCGTCGGTGAGCATCACGTTGCCCGGCTTCAGATCGCGGTGCACCACGCCCGCCGCGTGGATCGCGGTCAGCGCCTCGGCCATGCCGTAGGCCAGCCGCCGCAGGCCCGGGCCGGACAGCGGTCCGCGGCCACGGACCATCTCGTCCAGCGTGGGCCCGGACACGAACCGCGTGACGATATAGGGATATTCGCCGGTCACGTCGGCGTCGAGGACTTCAGCGACGTACGGGCTGCGGACCCGGCGCATGGTCTCCACCTCGCGGGCCAGCCGGCGGCGGGCGTTGGTGCCGTCCGTGCCGACCGGATGGAGTACCTTGACCGCCACCGGGCGGCCTTCCGGATCGCGGGCGAGGTGCACCACCCCCATGCCGCCTTCCCCGAGGCGGTCCTGAAGGCGATACGGGCCGAGGGTCCTCGGCAGGTGTTCCGTCGCAGGCATCGCGACTTCCAGAGTACGAAACAGATCGCGTGTTGTGGGACGATCCAAATGTTGCCTATCTATAACGACATCGCCGGGACCAGCATCGACCTGCGTCAGAGCGCGGCCCGGGGCACATCCGGGGCACATGGGGTCTCAGACAGCGGCGCGAGGAACGCGTCCATGATCTCCCGGGCGCGGTCCTCGTCATCAGGCATGAAGTGGCTGTAGGTCCGCAGGATCACCTCTTGCGTGTCCCCGAGGTATGCGGCGGTGCGGGCCAGGCCGAGGCCGTTGGACAGCCACGCTGACGCGGCGGTGTGCCTCAGCACGTGGCAGCCGTTCACCTGGCCGGCACCGGGGATGCCTGCCGCTGCCCATGCCTTTTTCCACCAGCGGTTGAACGTCGGCCGGTTGAGCGCGCCGCCTTCCTGCTTGGTGAACAGCAGGCGCCGGGTGACCGGCTTGCCGTGCTGCTTCGGGTCGCGGCGGTCGTGCCACGGCAGCGTCACCTCGACGGGCGGGTGCAGGCGGACGTGCTCGGCCAGGTGCGGGATCACCCGGGCGGACAGCGGCACATCCCTGATCTTCCGGTTCTTCGTCGGGGCGAACGTCAGCTGCCCGCCGACGTACTTGACCTGGACGGCGACATGCACGGTCCGGCGCAGGAAGTCGATGTCGTCGACGGCCAGGGCGAACAGCTCCCCCTGCCGCATCCCCACGGCGGCGCCGAGCGCGGCCAGCGCCGACCAGCGGCCCGGCAGCGCGTCGGCGACCGCGGCGACTTGCTCGGCTGACCAGGCGGCCACGTCCCGTTTGACGGCATTCGGCAGCTTCACCTGGGATGCCTTCAGCGGGTTACGTGCGATCAGGCCGTCTTCCGCCGCCGCGGTGAACACCGGGGACAGCATGTCGGCGACCCCGCGGACGCTGTTCGGGTGCAGCGGGATCGCGGCAAGCCAGCCCTGTACGATGCTGGGCTGCCGGGCCAGGGCGCGCAGCGGGTAGTCCCCGATCGACGGGGCGCCCGTCGGCGTGCGCCCGGGCGTCCCAGGCGCCGAGTAGACGTGCCTGCGGAGGCTGCCCGCCACGCGCTCGGCGGACGAGTCGTCGTGGGTCTGCCGGGCGCGCCAGGCTTCGGCGTACACCTGCAACGTCACGTCCCCGGCGCTCGGGTCGACGTAGGTGCCGTCCCGCAGCTGGGTCTTGACCTTCGCGTCGAACGCCTCGGCGTCGTTCTTGCGCTCGAACGACTTCTTGCGCTGGCGGCCTTGCTCGTCACGCCAGCGGACCTGCCAGCGCTGGTCGCAGCCGTGCTCGCCGCTGCGGACCTTCTTGCGGGTGCCGTCGTCCTGGCGCTGGGTGGTGAACCAGCGGTCGTAGATGGCCATCTGTCTCCTCACTCTGTCGTGTGATCGTCTGCACGACCCTGCCCGCCGTGACGGTTCGCGGCGGGCAGGATCGCGTAACAGCTGGCTACCGGCATCCACCGGGCGCCGGGTCCATCTCGGGGATCTCGATGCCGTACCGCTCGGCCAGGAAGCCCGCTGCGAGCCGCCGATGGCACTGCTCAGGCCCCGTGACCTGCTTTTCCCAGCAGAGCAGGCACAGAGCGCCGTTCTCGGCCGGGATGGCGCTGAGCTTCGCGTCGATGCTCTCGGCGAACTGGGCGACCTGGGCGAGGTAGCGCTCGTCGAAGTCGGGCGCGTCCCAGTAGGCCCTGCGCGGCGCCAGCTCGGCGACGTAGGGCCAATGGGTGTAGTCGCTCCAGGCCGGGTCGGGTAGGCGGACCCAGCGCGGCACGCCGAGGCTGATCCTCACCGCCGTCCCGAACTCCCTGCGGTATGCCCTCCACGAGCAGGTGACGATCCTGGGCAGCTCCAGGGCGGTCACTGGTCCGCCTCCTTGCTGGCGGCCTGCCGCGCCTTCAGTTCGGCCACGGCCTCGGCCCACGTCCGGTATCCGGTCGCCGGGTACTTCGCGAGCTGCTCGCGCAGGTAGCCGACCGACCAGGGGACGTCGCGGATGGGGTCGCGGCCGAGCAGGCCCTGGAGCATGGCGCGGGCGTGGCCGGCGCGCTCGAGCAGGATGCGGTCGGCGATCTCGCCATCGGCGACGGTGGCGCCGGAGTCGATGTCGAGGGCTTCGAGGACGGCGCGCAGGGCGTCGAGGAGCTGCGCCGGGTCAGGCGCGGTGCGGTCGGTAGGATTCATCGTGATCCTTTCTCGCTAGCTGTGGGGATGGGTCTGGGTGGTGGCCGGGACTGCCAAGTGGCCGGCCATCACCCGCAACTACCGATGTGGGCGAGTCCGAGGAGCACGTCGGCCAGGACCTCGGCCTGCTCCGGGGTGATCGCCATGTGCGCGAAGCCGTCGCCGTCGTCGAGGGCCAGCACGATGACCGGCCGGCCGTCCCGCTGCTCGGCGCCCAGGTCGACGAACGCCTCGCCGAGTTCGAGGTTTACCGGCGTGCCGTACGCGATTTCTGCTACTGCTGCCATTTCCGCTCCTTTTCCGGTCTGAGCTGGGAATATCACATTCCATTCTTTCAGACCGGCAATTCTGGTGAGCGTCGTTTGCATTGATAATTACGCCGTTTACGCAGGTCACGGGTTGTTCTCTAGTTCGCGTGGCCAGCGTCGTAGCCTTTTCAGCTTGCCGTCGTTGCGGAGCCGGTAAATGGCTAGCAGGCTATTTACGTCGCGGAGTACGACGTATTCATGCCCTGCCAGCCGGACGTGATGGCTGGCGGCGGGGTCCGGGTGGCCGGGCGCCTCGGTCTCGTCGGTGCCGTACCAGGCGGCCAGTGCCCGGCGCACGATGGCCGGGTCGTCGAGTCGTTCAGCTTCCATGCCCTTACCCTACACCTCGTGATACTCACCTTGGACAGCGAAAACTGGCCCGTGCCGTGACCATGTGCCCGGGATGTGCCCGGGGCGGCACGCTGGAGGCCGTTTGCACTGGTGGCAGCGCTGGCCGTGCAGTTGGGTGTCAACTGGATCACTCGCCGCCCTCGATCGCGAGGAGGTGCCGCCTGATGATCGCCTGCCCCTGAGCGTGCTGCTCCGCGGTGAGCTGGAACACGCGGCGGTATTCGGCGAGCGTGGCATCCAGCACCGCGAAGATCGCGGCGCCCTCCCGTTCGAGCACGGCCTGGTGCCGCTGCTCGATGCCGAGCCGGGCCATCTCGACCGCGATCCGCGCGAGCCGCGCCTCTGTCCGCTCGTACATCCCGAACAGCGGGTGCACGCGGCTCGTCTGCGTGACCTCGACCATCGGCGCCTCACCCCCCTGGCCGGGCCTGATCCGCCGCTGAGCCGCGCCCCACGTCAGGTCGGCGGGATCGAGCGCCTGGAGCTGGGCCACCAGCCAGACGATGATGCCGTTCGCCCGGTCCAGGCCGTCCTGCATCGCGTCGGCCGCGGTGGTGGCCACCGGAAGGCCCAGCCGCTCGGCCGCCGACTCCGCTGCCAGCCGCTCGGCCTGCTTCACCCCACCCGGACTCGAACCGCCGTGATTCGAGCACAAGCCCGCCCCCCGATGCGACGTACCAGCGCCAGCACCGCGGCGGCACGGCTTGCCGGTCGAGCGGGCATGCGCGCCGCAGCGCGGTTTTCCATGAGGTCGGCCGCCGGCCCCGTCTTCCATGGGGTCGCCGCTCACCGAGTGCCGTCCTCGTCGAGGCGGGCGAGTTCGGCGTCGAGGTCGGCTTGGGCCAGGCCCAGCAGGGCGATGTCGTCCGCGGTTGCGGGTACGAGGGTCATGAGGGAGACGCGGCGGGTCGGGCGGTGTGAGGGCGGGATGACGCTGTCCGCGTGCCACCAGAGTTCGCCTGCTGGCGGCATGACCCAGGTGTAGCCGGGTGCGGGGGCTGCCCAGGCGCACGGCCCGGTGCAGCTGGTGATCCAGAGCGCCGACCATGCGGGCGCCTGGTCGTCGTCCTGGTCGTCGTGGTGGGTGTCCGGGCTCCTGCCGAGGAGCTGGCGGGCTTGCTGTTCGGCTTCGTCTCGGGTCCACTGGTTGGTCCAGGCGGACCACGATTCCCGGTGCGTGTCGCAGTCCTGGACGGTGACCAGGTGGTAGTGGGCGCTGTCGGGCATCTCGTGGTCCTCCGTGGTCATGGCTGGCGCCAGTCCGGTTGGCCTGGCGGTTGATGGCGGTTGCGTGGTCACGGCGCGGAGCATCCCGGGCCGGTCTGGCTGCGCCCGGCCTCGACCGGAGCCGCGGCGGCGGGCGGCCCGCTGGGCGGCACGGGCGCGGCGTGCCAGTCTGCGCCACTCGTCGCCGCTGCTCACCGGTCCCACCACGGAGTGTTGCGCGGGTCCTGGTCGTCATTGTCGACCACGGGCGGCGCGGGTGGTCGCGTCTCGGTCGGCTCTGGCGGGGCCTGGTCGTCTGGCGGTTCGGCGGCCAGGCGGCAGAGCGCACAGCGGCCCTCCAACTCGCCATGCTCGCAACGGACCCCGGCCAGTACCTCGGCGGCTGGCGGCGGCTGCGGATAGTGCTTGGCGCGAGCAACGCTCATGGTGTCCCTCCCCGGTCAGCGATGGTCACGGGCTGGCCTCTTCTGGCGACTGGTCGCATGCGGGATAGCCGCAGCCCGCCGAGCCGTCGACGCCGATGGGTTTCCCGTGCCAGCAGCGGCGGACGTTGGCTGTCGGGCGGCTGGGCGGCCGGGCTGCGGCGCGGCGCGCGGACGGCTTCCGGCCGTCCGCGGCGCGTGCGCCGGTCTGTTCTGTCTGCCCGTCTATAGCGTGGCCGCGTGGCGACCTAGCCCCGGTCGCGTGGCGACCTAGCTCTAGGCCGCGTGGCGACCTAGCCGGTTCGTCCTCTAGGTCGCGTGGCGGCCTAGACAAAGCGGACAGATCGGGCGGACAGCTGGGGATGCGGACGGTGTAGATCGTGCGCGCCTTCTCCGACCGCTGAAGCTCGACGGGCGGCTGGACACGGATTAGCCAGCCAAGCCGCTCCAGCTCGCCCAGGTACTTCTTGACTGGCGTCGGCTTCCAGCCGGTAAGGCCAGCGAGCAGTGAGAGCGAGGGGCTGTACCCGCCCAGCTCGCCCGTGTGCATGCCGTCGTCGCGGAGCCGGCCGCACAAGGTCACCATGAGGTGCCGGGCGATTGGCGGCAGGTCGGACGCCTCGATGGCATCGACGACGCGCCAGCGGTACGCCTTCAGGGGGCGCCCGGGTCGCGCGTCTTCTACAATGGACATGCGAACGTCCTTCTGCGTAGGTCGTCGCGAGCTTCACCGGGCCGTCCCTGCCAGGGGGCGGCCCGTTTCATGTCCGTGCGGGCTGGCGGGGCTCGACCGCGTGGCTTTTCATCCAGGCGACGACCTCGGGCCGCCTGTAGTGGAGCCGTTTCGTAAACCTGTAGCGGGGTGGAGCCGTGCCCTTGGCGTTCATGTTGTAAAGCGTGTTCACCGGGATTCCCGTGAGGGCGGATACCTCCTCGATGGTCATCCACTCTCGTTCTTCCTGATTGCCCATGATGTTTACTATTCCTGCCATGGTGGCAGTCTCACCCGTAGCCTCCTGACCTGCAAGTTTCTACATTTGGCCTGCGTGGTGGCCTGAGCATGGAATTACCGTGCTGGACAGCACTGATCAGAGCTGAGTCGTGCTGAGTGGTGTAGAAGGGCTGCCGGTTCTACTTTCTTAGAGTTCACTGGGAATTCCGGCCGTGACTTCTACGCTGCAATGCGTGCCGTAGAAATAGCTGGGCGGCCCGCCATTCTGTAGAAACGGCCTGAGATCGCCTGAGAGCTTCCGCGTAGGGGATTGGGTTAAGGCGGTCCTGGAATCCCTGGAGGCTTCACCAGGCGTGCGGGACAGCCCCATTGTGTTCCCCTTGTTGAGCGGCCCTGCGGCTAGTCGCCGTCGAGCGCGAGCGACTCGGCGAGGGCCGTCAGCGCCTCGCGTGCCTCCTCCGCGCCGCCTGCGCGGCCACGCACCCCGTTAGCGGCCAGCTCACCCAAGGACTCGGCAGCCGCAACCAGCTCGGCCCTGGTCATCGTCGACAGCAGGAGGCCGAGCCCGTCAAGGTCACCGCCGTTGACGGCGAGGACTACGGCGATCGCGAGGCGCTGGCCTGCCGGGGTCTGCACCGTTACCAGTTCCCGCCGACGATGGCCCTGGCCGCTACGCCGTTCATCGCCGCGTTCAGCCCGGCCGCGGTCCTGGCCGGCTGCTGCTTGGACACGCCGATCAGCTCGCGGAGCTCGACCCGCAGCGCGGCGAGGTGCCGGACAACGTCATCCTGACCGCCGCCCTGCACCGGGCCGGCCCACCGGCCCACCGGACGCGGGCCCTGTGCGAGGCCGATCCCGAAGCCGCCGAGCGGCCCGGGGTTCCCTTGCCAGCTGCCGCCAGCCGCCCCGGTGACGTCGACAGGGCCGGTCTCGGCCATCCAGGCGTCGAACGCCCCCCAGTTCGGCATCGACGGGGCGGACCCGCCGCCCGAGCTGCCGCCGCCGCCGCCGGACGAGCTCGACCCCGACGCTTTCTGCGCCTTCTTCAGCGCCGAGGTGAGCTTGGTCGTCTCGTGCTTGAGGAGGGTCAGCTCGTGCCGCAGGTTCTTGATCACGGCCTCGGTCTGCTTGACCTGCGTTTCCTGGGAGGCGCGGAGCCGCTGGAGGCTCTTGATCTGCTTTTCCTGCTCGGCGCGCAGCGTCTTGGACGCCGCGCCGTCCTTCTTGTACTCGGCTGCCCGCAACGCGACGAGCTTGTGGATCTGGTTTTCCTCGGCCTTCCGCTCGGCCTGGAGGTGGTCCTTCCGGGCGGTCAGCCTGCCCATCTGCGACGTGCCGGACTTGTGCTCAGTCGCGGCCCTGGCCAGCGCCGTATTGATCTCCGAGACGGACCCGCCGATGGCCTTCTTGAGGTCGGGCAGGGACGCGGCGATACCAGCGGCGATCTTCTTCCCGATCGACAGGCCCGAATAGTACGGGTCACCCCGGCCGGATAGCGGCCCCTGCTTGGCCGGGCTGAACGGCAGGAACGACTTGAGGTGGCCGACCACGGAGCCGATGGCGTGGCCGATCGACCCGACCATGGACAGGATCCCGCCGATCAGCCCCTTGATGATCGACACGCCAGCGTTCCACAGCAGGCGGCCGACGTTTCCGAGGGCGGCGAGGATCATGCCGGGGAGCCGCTTGAAGTAGCCGATCAGGTCCTTGCCCATGGAGATCACGCCGCCCTTCAGCGCGTTCCATGCGGCAGCTGCGGTGTGGGTGATCGCCGACCAGGTGGCGGACAGGAACCCCTTGATGGCGTTCCACACCTGCCGCACGGTCGCCTGGGCGTCGTGCCAGGCTTTCGACCAGTGGCCGGTCACCAGGTCGAGGGCGACGTTGAAGATCCCGACGATGACATCCCACGCGATCTTGATCACCGACGTGATTCCGGCCATGCCGATGTGGATGACACCGGAGATCACCGCCCACGCGGACTTCACGACCCCGGAGATCAGATCCCACGCAGCCCGCGCCCCGGATGAGATAAACCCCCACCCGGCCCGGAAAATGGCTGTCGCGACCGCCATCATGACCTTGAAGATCGCGGTCAGGACCGCCACCGCGGGCTTGACGACAGCGACCGTGATGGCCCACTCGAACCTGAAAATGGCCGTGACCGTCTTCCAGACGGCCCGCCACACCTCCTCGATCTCTTTGCCGTGGGACTTCCACCAGCCATCGAACCCGCCCGTGATAGCGCTCTTAATCGAGTCGAACACGTGGACGACGATCCCGACGAGCTTGTAGAGCGCGAGCGCGGCCAGGACCACGGGGGCGAACGGGGCCAGCATGATCGCGGCCAGCAGCTTCCAGTGCCCGGCGATCCACTCGTACACCGTCTTGACCACGGACAGGACCCCGTGGAATGCCCCCTCGACGATCTTGCGGAACGTCGAGCTGCGCTCCCACAGGACCGCGATACCGGCGGCGAGGGCGGCCACGGAGACGATGATCAGGCCGATCGGGTTATCGACTAGCGCCGCGTCCAGGAGGATCTGAGCGTCCTTCCACAGCTTCACCGCCGTGACGACAGCCTTGATCGCGACGACGGCGGTGAGCAGGGTCGCGCCGAACGCCTGCAAGTAGGGGTTCTTGAAGGCAGGCCCGATCACGGCGGCCAGGTGCAGGATGCCGGGCACGACATCGGAGGCCAGGTAGTGCACGAACCGGGTGACCGGCGGCAGCAGCGCCAGGCCCATGCGGACCCCGATGGTCTCCACGCTGGACCGGAGGATCTTCAGCTGCGCCTCGGCGGTCTGCCGCTGCGCCGCGACCGCCGGCCCGTACTTGCCCATCCCGGCGGTGATCTGGTCCTGCTTCTGCTTCAGGACGCCCAGGTTGTTGATCATCGTGAGGATCGCGGAGGAGGACTGGCCGCCGCCGAACGCCCGCGACAGCAGCGCGGCCTGCTTCGTGGCGGATAGGCCGCTCGCGTCGAGGTGCTGCTTCAGGATCGTGATCGCGGACACGATCCCGCCGGGGCCCCGCATGGCGTCAGCCAGGGCGGTGCTGGATAGGCCGATGCCCTTGAGCTGCTTGGCCGCTACAACGCTGGGCGCCCCGAGCAGTGACAGGGACATCCGCAGCCGGTGAGCGGCCACCTCCGCAGGGACGCCTTCGTCGGTCATCAGCGCCATCGCGGAGCCGACCGATTTCAGGGACACCCCGAACGTCGTCGCGGCCGACAGGATCCCCGAGCCCATCGCGGACACGAAGTCGGCCATCTTCATGTTGCCCGCGCCGATGATGGCGTTGACGGTCGCGGCGGCCTGGCCGAAGTCTCCGGCGCCCTTGATCCCCGACCGCCATGCCGCCGCGATGGCGTTGGTGGTCTCCTCAAGGTTCGCCCCGCCGACCGCGGCTAGGTCGGACGCGACCTTGAGGGCCTTCATCGCGTCGACGTTGTCCATGCCGACGCTCTTGAGGTGGTAGAGCGCTTCGGCGAGCTGCTGCGGGCCCTGCTGCGTCGACGGGGCCAGCTTCAGGACCGCGCCGGACAGCTGCTCGACCTGGCCCTTACTGGCGCCCGCCTGCGTCTGGATGCGGGTCATCGTCGCCTGGAAGTCGACCCCGGACTTGATCGACGCGGCGCCGATCGCGGCGACCGCCAGGGAGGCGACCGCCGCGACCTTGAAAACCTTGTTGAACCCCTTGGAGAACGACTGCCCGGCGTTCGCCCCGGCCTTCTCCGCGTCCCCAGCGGCGGCGCCCTCCTTGATGCCCTTGGAGGTGTCGGCGGCGACCTGCTTGGAGTCGACGCGGAGGCGGACGAAAGCCTGAGCGAGCGCACCACCGAGAGCCATCGGTCAGTTCCCTCCCCGTAACAGCGGCTGGGGCGGGGCGCCGTCGCCACAGCGGCGACACGAGGGCAGTGAGTCACGCCCCGCACCCAGCACGAGATTGCCGTGCGGGCGCGGCCTGGAGGCGACCACCGCCCAGCGCGCCCGCACAGACTTGCCCCGGCCCATCAGAAGCCGAGCGATGCCTTGAGACCGAACCACTTCGCCGCGGTCGCGTTATACACGAACTCCAGCACGTCGACCTTCCCGGCGGCGGTGCTCAACGTCGGCGCCCCGGCCGTCCCCCAGTCGTAGGCCGTGCCGTAGGTCAGCGTCCTGGAACCGGTGCCATCCTGCGTCACGTGCACGCGGATCACCTGGCCGTCCACCGGGCCCGTAGGGTTGCCCAACTGGTGGCCGCTCGCCGTCAGGGTGACCCTGTAGTCGTTGCCGAGGGTGGCGTCGACCGCGATTGTCGCCGCATCGACCAGCGCCGCGACGGCGGGGGCCGCGGCGCTCGGCCACGAGGACGGCATCCCGTGGACATGTCGCACGTTCGCTGTCACCATCCAGCCGTCCCCGTTCGCGGCGATGCCCGGCGACGGCAGAGTCATGGACGTGGTCATCGGCTTGCTCCTTCTATCTCGGTGACCAGCGGCTGACCGCCATCTATGCCCGGCTGTACCGCGGTCAGCATGTGCGCGAGGTCGTCGGGGTGCACGTCGGCCGGGAGCACCGCGCCGCGGTTGAATCCGCGGTACATCCACAATTTCCCGTTCCCGCCCAGGCCGAGAGAGTTGCCCACCCTGATCTGCACGTACTCCCCGGTCACCTGATACCGCTTCGGCGTGTCCTCGCTCACTTGGAACCTCCCCGGTCGAATCCCATCTCGTCCCACAGCTCGTCGTCGGACAGCGCCGCTACGGCCTTGCGCTTGGCGGCCTGCCGGGTGTCAAACGCGGCGCGCGCCGCGTCGCTGGTCGGGAACACAGCCTCGTACTCAGGCGACGCCGGCTCCGGCTTCCGCGCCCCGTACAGGGCCTTGTAAACGTCGTCCTCGGGGTCCTCGGCCGCGCCTGCCGGGATGATGCCGCCCGCCAGCATGTCGAGCCGGGCCAGGTCGTCCCCCTCCGCGGCGAGCTGCCTGTAGAACGGGGCGCGGGAGCGGGGGATCTTCCCGCCGGCGATCGCGGCGGCGATGCGCGCCTCGGTCTCGCGACGCGGCCGGGCGGCTGGTGCCCTCGCCGCTGAGACGTCCCGCGCGGCCTGCACCTGTACCGGACTACCGCCGAACAGGCGCCGGTAGTCCGCGTCTTCGGGCGCTTCCGCCGCACTGACAGGCTGCGCGGTGCCGCGTGCTGGCCGGCCGCTCGCCGCAGTCTTCGCCGGGGCAGGAATGTCGGTGAACACGCGCTGCACCTCCACCGGGTCGCCGAACGTGATGTCGCTGCCGTTGATCGTCAGCGGCACCCGGTACAGGTTGCTCGTCGCGTCGTCGCAGACGATCAGCTGCGGCGGGTCGAGCTGCATCTCCGCGATCCAGTACGTCGCGGGCGTGCTGGCGTTCTCCATGTAGGCCCGCCGGACGTCCTCCACGCTGACGCCAGCGGCGGGCACTGCGGCAGTGCCGCGGACTCGTATGGCCTGGTTACGCGGCACGGCGCTCCATCCACTCGTGCAGGTCGCGGGGGTCGATCAGCCAGCCGCCCGTGATCCTGCTCTTCGTTGCCGCCAGCCGCCCCGAGGCGCACGCGGCCCTCACCGCCCGGTCGCTGACATCAGCTACCTGGGCTGCCTGCGAGGATGCCAGCTGCGCCGGGCGCACGCCCGCCGCGCTTCCGGCTGTGCCGATGACCTCAGCCCTTGCGGCGGCGGCTGCTTCCGGCCCGGCCGCGTCCAGGAGGGCGGGCAGGCAGGCAGCGACCAGCGGGATAGCCTGCATGATCTTGACGGCGACGCCGCGCAGCTCCCCGCCGGGCGGCGTGTAGCCGTTGCGGCGGTGGAACCGGAGCATGAGCTCAAGCGCATCGGCCACCTGGCGGACCTCGGGGCCGCGCAGCACCAGCTCCGGGTCCGTCATAGCCGCGTGTACTGCCCGCGGCCTTCTAGCCGTTCGAGGGCCGCGCAGCTCGATTCCTCGACGACCCACGACCCGCCGACTTTCTGGCCTCGCAAGCGGTTCTCTGCGAGCCAGCGCCGGATCGTGGCCTGCGTGACTCCGTGACGTTCCGCGGCTTCCGAGGTCGGGATGTACCTGGGCGTTGTTTCCATGCGCACATGACTGCCACAGGCCGTGGCAGTCTCGGCCCGGTCTCATGCTGGCCTGCGGCGACGTGCTGCCGCCCGGACCTATCACGGAGGGCGGGCTTGGAAACCGAGCGCCTGTCGAGGACGCGGCAACGGGCTGTCGGCTTGGATTCGCTCCCGGGGCCGCCCAGCTGGGCACGGCAGGCCGCCTGTCTCGGCAAGGCGACTCCCGGCTACGACCCGTGGCATCCTTTGCCGGAGGCGGCTCCGAGTGTCCAACGCGGCCTGGTCGCCGAGGCCGTCACGGTCTGCATGGCCTGCCCCGTACAGGTCCAGTGCGGGCGCTACGGCCTGGAGCTGCTGGCCGACGACTTCGCGGTCGCGGTGTACGGCGGCATGGACCCCGACATGCTCCGGGACATCGCCCGCCGGATCGGCCGGCCCACCCGCAAGACAGCCCGGCACGGCACCAGGGCGAAGTACGTCAACGCGAAGTGCCGCTGTCCGTCGTGCCGCCAGGCCAACGCGCGTGGCGAGGCGGCCCGGCGTTTGGCCGGGCGCCGCCAGCGGCGGGACTGCAAGGCGCTGGCCTCAAACGGCGGGCCGTGCGGGGCGCCTGCGCGGGACGGGTCGATCTTCTGCGCGCTGCATGCCATCCCCGAGCGGCCAGAGGAGGACTAGGCGGCGCAGGTGCCGCCCTGAGCGCGCCGCTGGCACCGCGCCAGGCGCACCGGAGGCCCTCATCTCTGGGTACGCCCAGCGCGGGCCACGCGCGGCGGCGGGTACTGAGGGCGGGACGCCGCCGCGCTGGTCTCTGAGCTGGCTAGCCTTCGGGCAGGAAGCGGCAGCCACGCGTTCCCGGGCGGTCCGTTCCTGCGGCCACGTGCCTGCCGACAGGGTGAGCCGCGTAGTCCTCCCGGATGAGGTCCAGCAGCCGCCCCGGATCGGGGGCGCTCATCGTCTCGTGGCTGTCGCGGCGCTGGGCTACCCACTTGCCCCCGGCGAAGTAGTGGATCAGGTAGGCGTCGCCCCAGTGCCACCGCAGGTCATCGAGCGGCCCTTCCCAGCCGGCCGTTGTCACCGGAATCCCGTCTGCTGCCGCATGTGGGCGCCTTCCCGGTCCCACTCGGCCCGGGCCAGCGCCCCCCGGATGATGATCTCGGCGTCCTTGCCGTCCAGGCCGAGAGCCGCGAGGGCGTCTTGCACGGTGCCGTCCTCGTTCGCGGCTGCCCACTGTTTCGCCGCCTTGGCGATGTCGTCGTGGCTCATGCGGCGGCCGCGGGGCACGCGGCTGCCGTCCTCCCCTGATCCCGTCACCGTCATTTCTACAAACTACATCGCTTTGCGTAGCGATGCGAGGCCACTAGAGGCGATAGGAGTATTTCCGCAGGTAGCGGGGGCTATATGGTCTGCGTCATGGCACCTGATCGCCCTGTCTTCGATCCTGACTCGGCGACGCCGCTGTTCGAGCAGGCAGCCGGATACGTGGCCGGCCAGATCGCAGCGGGCAAGCTGGCGCCGGGTCAGAAGCTGCCCGCTGAGCGGGATCTGGCCGACCAGTGGGGCATCGGCTATCAGACAGTGCGGCGTGCGATGCGGGAGCTGCGTGAGCGCGGCCTGGTGGTGTCCCGCGTCGGCAAGGGCACGTTTGTCACCGCCCCGCCCGCTGATGCGCCATAGCGACTGCCGCGCCTCGACGTCAAAGAGCCCCGGCCGGATCGCGTTGGAGTCGCTGATCCGGACGGGGCTCTCCAGCCGCGCCAGGTGGTTGCATCACCTCGCGCGGCTCCGGCTGCCCTGCTGCTTCGATCCAGACGGCGGCCGGTCTACCGGGCGTTGCGTCGCCCCGCCTCCTGGTAGCTCAGGTGGTGGTCGTGGCCGCCCTGCTGCTTCTATCCAGACGGCGGCCCCGCCCGGCGTTTGCGTCGCGCCGCCAGCGTAACCCAACTCGTCTATCTTGTCTAGGTCGTCTACCTGCCGGATGACTGGAGGCGGCTGTGCTGGTCGGCTACGGTAACCCCTGTGACGATCGACAAAGAGGGCATGAGGCCGTCCTACCTGCAACTGGCCGACATCCTCCGCGATGCGATCAAGCGCGGCGAGTACGAGCCGCACAGCAAGATCCCGTCGGAGAGCCGCCTGGTGCAGGAGCACGGGCTAGCGCGGGAGACCGTCCGCAAGGCCGTCCGCGTGCTCGCCGACGAGGGCCTGGTGACGATCGTCCAGGGCCGCGGCGTCTACGTCACCGAGCGGCCCTAGCGGCCTGGCAGAGCGCAGAGCGGGGCCGTTGGACCGCAGAGCCGGCTCTGCACTCGCTGACCAGCACAAACGCTAGACGGCTCTGCACTGCCAATCTGGCTCTGCGCGCTGACCTGCGGTGCAGGGCGCAGAGCGAGTCAGCCTGCCATGGCCGCGGCGTCCTGGCACCCCATGGGGTCGCTCACAGTCTCGTCGCGGTGCAGCACGATCAGCGTTCGGTTGCAGCGCCGGCGCTGCAACCGCTGACCAGCGGAAACGCGAAACGGTGCTGCAATGCAGCACGGGCGCAAGCCTCTGACCTGCGATGCAGCACGCAGCACGACACGAGCGTGTAGAAGGCCGGACGGTACCCCATGGGGTCGGCGGCGCCGGGCCTGGCGCCGCTCTGCGAGCCGCCAGGAGCCGGGTCGGAAGGTAGCAGCAGCCGCCACGTAAGGTAGCAACCTTGCTACCTTCGCTGACCAGCGGAAACGCGAAACGGTGCTACCTGGTAGCAGGGGCGCAACCCGCTGACCTGGGCGGTAGCAGGTAGCAGCATCCGGGCCGGTAGAAGGCCAGCGGGTACCCCATGGGTCAGCGGCGCCGTAGCGTCCGCGCCCGTGCTACCGCCTCGGCGCGGCCTGGTGCCGGTAGAGCCGGGCCGGTGGAAGGTAGAGCCAGCTCTACCTTCGCTGACCAGCGGAAACGCGAAACGGCTCTACCTGGTAGCGCGGCCTCTACCCTCTGACCTGCGCGGTAGCGGGTAGCGTCACACAGTCCTGGTGATGCCGCTACCGGACCCCATGGGGTCGGCGGCGGTCTACCCCACGCGGCGGCTCTGCGCTCTACCGCGCGGTTCCACCGTCGGCTACTTGCGCCCGGCCCAGATAACCACGGCGATGGGCAGAGCGAAGCTCAGGACGGTCACGTAGTGGTCAACGGCGGCCCGGTCTGGTCCCTGTACGCCCAGGAGGCCGGATGTCACGATGGCCAGGACCACCAGGGCGAGGATGCGCCCGATGTTCCGCTCGATCAGGTCGGGCTCCTGTACCGTCCCCTCCCCGGCAAAGCGCATCGGGGGCAGCACGACGCTTCCGACAGCGGTGGCCATGGCTACCGCGCTGGCTGTGGCCAAACCGGCGGTGACGGTCACGTTCGCGGCGACTGGCTCGGGCGCCGCGAGTTCGCGGAGGCTGGCGCCCATCGCGCGTACGATCCGCCGCGCGAGCGGCCGGGCCGGGCCGTTGGCCGCCAGCTCCTCCGCGGTCTTGATGATCCGCATCGCCTCGCGCTGGAGGGCTTCGCCGCCCTTGGCCAGCTCGGCCAGCCAGTCGGGCTCGCGCTCCTCGCTCATGTGTAGAAATCTAGCCGAACGCGGGGGCGGCTGCCGCTCGACAGCCGGGCACATCCGGGGCACTCGGGGCACACCCGGGGCACTCGATATCCATCTACATCCATCAGTGAGTCGTTCTGAGCAGTGTAGAAACGCCCTGTAGAAACGGGGTGCGGGGGTTGTGATGCTGGCCCCGGCGCCAGGGCGTACATTCGTTGCCTATCTGTAACGGCTGGGCTGGCCTAGGCTCGGCAGGGGCCGAACTGGCCCAGAGCACTAGAATCTAAGCGTGGGACTGACCTATGACTGAGCATGACGACGCGCTTTCGCTGGACATGGTCACTGCTGCGCTGCGCGCCGACAGCACGGATGTGGCCATCTACGCGCGCGTGCTGGCCCAGTCCCTCGGTGAGGCGCTGCCCGGCGACTGCGTGTCGGTCGAGCGGGACCGGTCCATGTCCGACCGGATGCGCGGCCGCCCCGGCGAGATCTCCAAGATCGTGGCCCGGCTCGGCGAGCTGCAGATGACGCTGGCGGTGCGTAACGGCCAGCCGACGGCCGAGGTCTGCCGCGCGGTGCGCGGCGTGGTCCTGTCCCGGCAGACGGTCCCGATCGGAGAATGGGCGGCGACGCTGGCCAGCGCGCTGGTCAGTTACGCCGAGCAGAACGCCCAGGCCGCCCAGGCCCTGCGCAAGCTCGTGGCCGGCAGCTGAACCTGCGCTTTCTCATGATCGTGCAGGGCCGCCGCGGCCGGGTGGCTCGACGTCGCGGCTTCCTCCGCGATGCGCGCAGCGGCCGGGCGCGGATTCGCGGTGCCTATGCGTTCCGTGATGCGAACGATGCGCCCAACCGATAAAAGATCGTGGTGGATCGGGGCTTCGGGGTGGATTTGGTGCACTATAGGCCACTTGGCCTCAACGGGTCGCTCGCTGGCGCGGGGGCTCGGGGCTCGCGGGCCGACAGCCGCGGGCGGGGTCAGTGGCCGGTGAAGGTGGCCTTGCCTGGGCCGTTTTCCAGGAAGCTGCGCATGCCGGCTCGCTGGTCCTCGGTGCCGAACAGCGCGGCGAACTGCACCCGCTCGAGCTCCAGGCCGGTGGCCAGGTCCACGTCGAGGCCGTGGTCGATGGCCTGCTTGGCCGCGCGCAGCGCGAGGGCGGGACCGGCCGCGTACGCCCGCACCATGTCCAGCGCGGCCTGGTAGACCGAATCGTCCGGGACGACCCGGTCGACCAGGCCGATGGCGAGCGCCTCCGCGGCCTTGACCATCCGGCCGCTGAACACGATGTCCTTGGCCTTGGCCGGGCCGACCAGGCGGGGCAGCCGCTGCGTGCCGCCCGCCCCGGGGATGACGCCGAGCAGGATCTCGGGCTGGCCGACCCGGGCGCTCTCCCCCGCGACCCGGAAGTCCGCGGCGAGCGCGAGCTCGAGCCCGCCGCCCAGGGCGTACCCGGTGATCGCGGCGACCACCGGCTTACCGAGGGCGGCGACCAGCCCGGTGGCTTCCTGCAGCCGCCCGGACCGCAGCGCCATCTCGGCGTAGCCCGCCTCGGCCATGACCGTGATGTCGGCGCCGCCGGCGAAGACCTTCCCGCCGCCGTAGACGATCACCGCGCGGACCTCGTCCGAGGCGGCCGCGGCGCGGGCGGCCTCCGCGAGCTCACCGGTCAGCTGGTCGTTCAGCGCGTTGACCGGCGGCCGGTTCAGGCGGATCGTGCCGATGCCGTCCGCGGTCTCGAGCGTGACGAACTCGCCCATCACAAACTCCTCTCTCTAAACGCAGGTCGCCGTTGGTCATGCCGGCCGGCGCCTGCGGGTAGGTGACCAGCCCGAGCTCGGCGCGGCTGTCGAGCAGCGGGTGATCCGGCAGCACCCGCACCGTGTAGCCGAACGGCCCGGGCTGGTCCAGCGGCACCTCACCGGAGTATCGCACGATGCCGTTGGCGGCGGAGGCACCGGCCGGGGGCGGCCCTTCGGCGGTCAGCACGACGTAGGCCGGGGAGACGATCTCGTCGGCATCGTCGGGCCGTCCGTAGACCACCTCCACCATCAGGTCGTCCGGGATGAGCTCACCGGGCGCCACCGAGACCCGCACGGTCAGCGACGAGCCCAGCGCCTGCCCGGCGGCTTCGGCCTCCACGTGCTCGACCCGCACCTGCGGCCAGGCCCGGACCACGCGGCGCTTCCAGGCCGCCAGCTCCCGCGCGGGGCCGAACCCCTTGGCGTCGGCCAGGTTCCGCGAGGACACCGCGGCGGGCACGTACAGCGCCGTCACGTACTCGCGGACCATCCGCTCGGCCTGTGCCTTCGGCCCGAGCGACCGGAACGTGTGCCTGATCCGCTCCACCCAGCCCTGCGGGATGCCGTCGGCGTCCCGGTCGTAGAACAGCGGCGCCACCGACTTGCCCAGCAGCTCATACAGGGCCGAGGCCTCGAGCGCGTCGCGCCGGGTGGCGTCGGCCACGCCGTCGGCCGAGGGGATCTCCCAGCCGTTCCCGCCGTCGTACCACTCGTCCCACCAGCCGTCCCGGACCGAGACGTTGAGCCCGCCGTTCAGCGCGGCCTTCATGCCCGAGGTGCCGCAGGCCTCCAGCGGCCGCAGCGGGTTGTTCAGCCACACGTCGCAGCCCTGCACCAGGGCATGCGCCATGGCCATGTCGTAGTCGGGCAGGAAGACGATCCGGCGCCGCACCTCCGGGGAGTCGGTGAACTGGACCATCTGCTGGATCAGGCCCTTGCCGCCCTCGTCGGCCGGGTGCGCCTTGCCCGCCACCACGATCTGCAGCGGCTGCGACGGGTCGTTCAGCAGCTCGCTGAGCATGACCTGATCGTTCAGCATGAGGGTCAGCCGCTTGTAGGAGGGCACCCGCCGGGCGAACCCGATCGTCAGCACGTTCTCGTCGAGGACCTCGTCGACCCAGGTCAGTTCGGCGTCGGACGCGCCGCGCTGCCGCCAGGAGGCACGCAGCCGGCGCCGCGTCTCGGCTACCAGCCGGGCGCGCAGCTCGTGCCTGGCCTGCCACAGCTCGCCGGCCGGGGCCGCCGCCGCCCGCCCCCAGTTCCCCCCCAAGGGGGGCCGGGGGGGTACGGGGGGGCGGGCAGCCCCCCCGTGATCGGGGGGGTCTTGGGGGGTCGCCCCCCCGGCCAGCAGGGCCGTGATCTCCGGCGCCACCCAGGTCGGGGTGTGCACGCCGTTGGTGACCGAGCCGATGGGCACCTCGCGGGTGTCGAAGCCCGGCCACAGGCCGGCGAACATCTCCCGGCTCACCTGGCCGTGCAGCAGCGAGACGCCGTTGACGCAGCGAGACGCCGTTGACCCGCTGGGCCAGCCGCATGCCCATCACGGCCATGTTGAACACCTCGGGGTCGCCGCCCGGGTAGGTCTCCGCGCCGAGCGCGAGCACCCGGTCGATGGGCAGCAGCGGGTCGTCGGCGAAATGCTCCCGGATCAGGCTGCGCTCGAACCGGTCGATCCCCGCGGCAACCGGCGTGTGCGTGGTGAACACGGTGCCGGCCCGGCAGACCTCGATGGCCTCGTCGAAGCTCAGCCCCTGCTCGGCGTACTCGCGGATGCGCTCCAGGCCGAGGAAGCCGGCGTGCCCCTCGTTGGTGTGGAACACCTCGGGCGAGGGGTGCTCGCGCAGCGCGCAGAACGCCCGGACCGCGCGCACCCCGCCCACGCCGAGCAGCAGTTCCTGGCGGAGCCTGTGGTCGCTGCCGCCGCCGTACAGCCGGTCGGTGACCTCGTGCAGGTCGGCCTCGTTCTCCTCCACGTAGGAGTCGAGCAGCAGCAGCGGCACCCGGCCGACCTGGGCCACCCAGATCTGGGCGGCCAGCCGCCGGCCCGCGGGCAGGCCGACCCTGACGTGCACGGCATGGCCCGCGGCGTCGCGGAGCAGCTCCAGCGGCAGGCCGTTCGGGTCGTCGGAGGGGTACCGCTCGGCCTGCCAGCCGTCGACGGACAGCGACTGGGTGAAGTAGCCGTGCCGGTACAGCAGGCCGACGGCGATCAGCGGCACGCCCAGGTCGCTCGCCGACTTCAGGTGGTCCCCGGCCAGGATGCCCAGGCCGCCCGAATACTGCGGCAGCGCGGCGGTGATGCCGTACTCGGGCGAGAAGTACGCCACCGCGGCGGGGCCGGCCTGGTCCCTGGGTCCCTCGGGCCCGCTGCCCTCGGCCGCGTACCAGCGCGGCTCCGACATGTACCGCTGCAGGTCCCGCTCGATCTCGCCGAGCCGGCGCAGGAAGTCCTCGTCGGCCCCGAGCACGGCGATCCGGGCCGACGGCAGCCCGCTGAGCATCGCGATCGGATCGCCGCCCGACGCCGCCCAGGCGGCAGGGTCGATCGACGCGAACAGGTCCGCGGTCGGGCCGTGCCAGGACCAGCGGAGGTTCAGCATCAGGCCGTGCAGCGCGGCCAGCGGCCCGGGCAGGGTGACGCGGACGGTAAACCGGCGAATCGCTTTCACGGGCAGACCTTAATGGGTCCGCACCCCTAACGACGAACTATCGGCTGACCCCAGAGCAAAAACCTGCCGTCCGCGACCGGAATATCAGTTCAAATTATACCGAACGAGGTGGCGTGATGCCGGTCCGTTAGGCTCATCATCCGACCTGGGTCCGGCGCTGGATTCAAACCGGTACCCGCGCTGGCATGAAGCCAACCGCAGTCGGTAGCGTAACCAGGGTGATTGGACGAATCCCGATCCTTGATGTGGAGCCGGCGGTGGACTGCGGGCGCCGCCAGGCAAGGGCAGTGGCCGGTGAGACATTCCAGGTCAGCGCCACGATCTTCCGCGAGGGGCACGGCATCATCAACGCCGGGGTAGTGCTGCGCGACCCGGAGCGAAGTACCAGCCCGGCCGTGTTCATGCGCGAGCTCGCACCGGGCACCGACCGCTGGGGCGCGGACGTGACCGTCACCAGCGAGGGCGTGTGGCGCTTCCACGTGGAGGCGTGGGCCGATCCGATCGCCAGCTGGCACCACGACGCGGTCATCAAGATACCGGCTGGCCAGGACGTGGAGCTGATGCTCACCGAGGGCGCGCTGCTGTTCGAGCGCGCCGCGCGGCGGATTCCCCAGCCGCCGGGGGCGGCCCGGCCGGCCGCGGCCCGCACCGCGCTGCGCGGGCTGGCCGCGCGGATGCGCGACCGCGGGCTGACCCCGTGGGACCGGCTGGCGGCGGCCGGGGATCCCGCGGTCGCCGCCATCTTGGCCACCTGGCCGATGCGCGAACTGGTCACCCGGTCCCGGCCGCTGACCGTCCAGGTCGACCGGGAGCGGGCGCTGTACGGCTCGTGGTATGAGTTCTTCCCGCGCTCCGAAGGGGTCCAGGTTGATCCAATGGGCCGCCGGGCGCCGGCCTCGGGCACGCTGCGCACCGCGGCCAAGCGGCTGGACGCGATCGCCGCCATGGGCTTCGACGTGGTGTACCTGCCGCCGGTGCACCCGATCGGGACCACGTTCCGCAAGGGCAGGAACAACACGCAGACCCCGGGCGAGGGCGATCCGGGCTCGCCGTGGGCGATCGGGTCCGCCGACGGCGGGCACGACGCGATGCACCCGGACCTGGGCACGATGGACGACTTCGACGCCTTCGTGGCCCGGACCCGCGAGCTGGGCATGGAGGTCGCCCTGGACCTGGCGCTGAACGCCTCGCCGGACCACCCGTGGGTGAAAGAGCACCCGGAGTGGTTCACCACCCGGGCCGACGGGTCCATCGCGTACGCGGAGAACCCGCCCAAGAAGTACCAGGACATCTACCCGCTGAACTTCGACAACGACCCGGAGGGCATCTACACGGAGGTGCTGCGGATCGTCCGGCAGTGGATGGACCACGGCGTGCGGATCTTCCGCGTCGACAACCCGCACACCAAGCCGGTGCGGTTCTGGGAGCGGCTGTTCGCCGAGATCAGGGCCACCGACCCGGACGTGCTGTTCCTGGCCGAGGCGTTCACCAGGCCGGCCATGATGCACACCCTGGCCAAGATCGGCTTCCACCAGTCCTACACGTACTTCACCTGGCGAAATGGCGTCCGGGAGCTCACCGAGTACATGCGCGAGCTGTCCGGCGACGCGGCCGCGTACATGCGGCCCAACTTCTTCACCAACACCCCGGACATCCTGAACGAGTACCTCCAGCACGGCGGGCAGCCCGCGTTCAAGATCCGGGCCGTGCTGGCCGCCATGCTGTCCCCGACGTGGGGCATCTACTCTGGATACGAATTGTGCGAAAACATACCTTTGAGGCCGGGCAGCGAGGAATACATGGACTCGGAGAAGTACCAGTACCGTCCGCGTGACTGGGAGGCGGCCGCCAGGGACGGTTTCGGGATCGCGGATTACATCACCGAGCTCAACCGGATCAGGCGCGCCCACCCGGCCCTGCACAGGCTGAGAAACCTGCGCTTTCACGGCGCTGACCAGCCAGAACTAATTTGTTTCTCCAAGCGCGTTGATAGGGCGCCGGGGACGGCGGGGAGCGATACCGTACTGGTGGTCGCGAACCTCGACCCTTACCAGACCAGGGAAGCCACGGTCTGGCTCGATATGCCCGCGCTTGGCGTGGACCGCGAGTTCATCGTGACGGACGAGCTAACCGGCGAGTCCTACCGGTGGGGGCATGCCAACTACGTGCGCCTTGACCCGGCGACGCGGCCTGCCCACATCTTCACCGTTACGCCCACCTCGTAGACCTGAACGTGCCAGACCCGCACGGACCAGTAAGACCCAGGAGATCTTGCCGTGACCGAACATCACGAGGCAATAGCCGACTCTTTCGACGTGGACCAGCCCCGTGACCCGGAGTGGTACAAGCGCGCGGTGTTCTACGAGGTCCTCGTCCGCGGCTTTGCCGACTCCGACGGCGACGGCACCGGAGACATACGCGGGCTGACGTCCCGGCTGGACTACCTGGAGTGGCTCGGCATCGACTGCATCTGGCTGCTGCCGATCTACGCCTCGCCGCTGCGGGACGGCGGCTACGACATCTCCGACTTCATGGCGGTACTGCCCGACTACGGGAACATCGGCGACTTCGTCACGCTGGTCGACGAGGCGCACAAGCGCGGCATCCGGGTCATCGCCGACCTGGTCATGAACCACACCAGCGACCAGCACCCGTGGTTCCAGGCGTCGCGCTCGGATCCCGATGGGCCGTTCGGCGACTTCTACGTGTGGTCCGATACCGACGACAAGTACCCAGGCGCCCGGGTCATCTTCGTCGACACCGAGCAGTCCAACTGGACCTACGACCCGGTCCGCGGCCAGTACTACTGGCACCGGTTCTTCTCCCACCAGCCCGACCTGAACTTCGAGAACCCCATGGTCCAGGACGCGATGCTCGAGGTGCTGCGGTTCTGGCTGGACCTGGGCATCGACGGCTTCCGGCTCGACGCCGTGCCCTACCTGTACGAGCGCGAGGGCACCAACTGCGAGAACCTGAAGGAGACGCACGAGTACCTGAGGCGGGTCCGCGCCGAGATCGACAAGCTCTACCCGGACCGCGTGCTGCTGGCCGAGGCGAACCAGTGGCCGGCCGACGTGATCGAGTACTTCGGCGACGCCGAGGTCGGCGGCGACGAGTGCCACATGGCGTTCCACTTCCCGCTGATGCCGCGCATCTACATGGCCGTCCGCCGGGAGCAGCGCTACCCGATCACCGAGATCCTGGCCCAGACGCCGGCCATCCCGGCCGGCTGCCAGTGGGGCATCTTCCTGCGCAACCACGACGAGCTGACGCTGGAGATGGTCACCGACGACGAGCGTGACTACATGTACGCCGAGTACGCCAAGGATCCCCGGATGAAGGCCAACATCGGGATCAGGCGGCGGCTGGCCCCGCTGCTCGAGAACGACAAGAACCAGCTGGAGCTGTTCACCGCGCTGCTGCTGTCGCTGCCCGGCTCGCCGGTGCTGTACTACGGCGACGAGATCGGCATGGGCGACAACATCTGGCTGGGCGACCGGGACGGCGTCCGGACCCCGATGCAGTGGACGCCGGACCGCAACGGCGGCTTCTCCCAGGTCGACCCGCAGCGGCTCTACCTGCCCCCGGTCATGGACCCGATCTACGGCTACCAGGCGCTGAACGTGGAGGCGCAGCAGCGCCACGCCGGCTCGCTGCTGCAGTGGACCCGGCGGATGATCGAGATCCGCAAGCGGCACCCGGTCTTCGGCACCGGCATCTACGAGGAGCTGAGCTCCTCCAACCCGAGCGTGCTGGCCTTCGTCCGGCTGCCTGACGCCTCGGCCGACGGCGACTCCGACGGCTCGGACCGGATCTTGTGCGTCAACAACCTGTCCAGGTTCCCGCAGCCGGTCGAGCTCGACCTGCGCCGGTTCAGGGGGGTCACGCCGGTGGAGTGCATGGGCGGCGTGACCTTCCCCAGGATCGGCGAGCTCAGTTACCTGCTGACGCTGCCCGGCCACGGGTTCTACTGGTTCCAGCTGCCTGCGGTCAGGAACGACGGGAGCCAGCCGCCGGCCTCCGCGGAGCAGCTCGCCGGGCCGCCCGAGAGCCACCAGCATTGACAGTGCTCCGATCCCCGGGCCGTTTCCGGAAATATGTGACTATCAACTCCGGAAATCGGCCGGGGCGGGTTTGCCGGGACCAGCCACGGGGATGTGGTAAGCGCTCATGACTTTCGAAGACATACTGGCAACATGGCTGGTCAAGCAGCGATGGTTCGCAGGCAAGGGGCGAACCGTCCACGATCTCGCGGTCGTGGCCGACACCGAGATCATCCCCGGTGACCCCGGCCTGCGGCACCTGATCGTCACCGTCTCGCACGGCGCGACATCGGACTGCTATCAGCTGTTCATCGGCTATCGCGCCCGGCTCCCGGCCCGGCTCCGGCACGCGCGGATCGGCACGCAGGCCGGCCTGCAGATCTATGACGGCCTGCACGACACGGCGCTGACCCGGACGCTGCTCGACGCGATCGCGGCCGACCGGACCGTCGGCACGCTGCGGTTCTGCCGGATGCCCGGGACGGAGATCGAGACCGGGCTGGACAGCCTGGTGCTCACCGGCGAGCAGAGCAACACCAGCCTGGTGTTCGGCGAGTCGGCCATCTTCAAGGTGTTCCGCCGGGTCACCCCCGGGCCGAACCCGGACCTGGAGGTGGCCTCGGCGCTGGCCCAGCTCGGCTCGTCGCACATCGCGGAGCCGTTCGGCTGGGTCGAGACGTCGATGGTCGGCGCCACCACGGTGCTCGCCATCTTGTCCCGGTACCTGCGGGCGGCCTCGGACGGCTGGTCGCTGGCCGCGACCAGCGTGCGTGACCTGTACGCCACCGAGGAGGGCACCCGCGCGGCCGAGGCCGGCGGGGATTTCGCCGGCGAGGCCGAGCGGCTCGGCGCGGCCAGCGCGCAGGTGCACCGGGACCTGGCCGACGCGTTCGGCCGGTCCGAGCTCGAGCCCGAGGCCATCCGCGAGCTGGCCGAGCAGATGTACCGGCGGCTCGACCTGGCCACCGCGGCCCGGACCTGGCCAAGCTGATCGAGCCGGTGCCGGCCCAGCGGGTGCACGGCGACTACCACCTGGGCCAGGTCATGCGGACCCAGACCGGCTGGGTCGTGCTCGACTTCGAGGGCGAGCCGGCCAGCCCGCTGGCCCAGCGCCGCGCCCGGTCCTCACCGCTGCGGGACGTGGCCGGCATGCTCCGCTCGTTCGACTACGCCGCCCGGCACCAGCTGCTCACCCATCCGGACGCGGCCAGCCTCGCGGCCAAGGCGAGCGACTGGGGCCGGCGCAACAGCCACGCCTTCTGCGCCGGCTACGCCGCGGCCGGCGGCCTGGATCCAGCGGAGAATTCCGTCCTGCTCCGCGCGATGCTGCTCGACAAGGCGGTATACGAGGTCATCTACGAGGCCAGGAACCGGCCGACGTGGGTCCCGATTCCGCTAGAGTCCATTGCCGAGTTGTAGTCCCTTCATTGCTTCCACAGATCGAATGGCCGTCATGACACAACCTGACCCTGACCAGGCTGACCCCAACCGGGCTGACCCGAGCCCGGCCGGCCCTGACCCGGCCGGCCCTGACCTGGCCGGCCCTGACCTGGCCGGCCCGAGCCTGGGCGAGATCGAACGGATCGTCGCGGGACAGCATCACGACCCGCATTCGGTGCTCGGCGCGCACCCCGGGCCGGACGGCGTGATCATCCGGGCGCTCCGGCCGCTGGCGAAGTCGGTGACCGCCGTCCTCGACGACGGCCGCAGGCTGCCCATGGAGCACGTGCACCAGGGCGTCTTCGCCGTCACCGTGCCAGACGAGAAGGTGCCCGGCTACCGGATCGCCGCGACCTACCCGGACGCCTCCGGCGCCGCCGGGGCCGTGTCCGCCGAGGAGGTGCGCGACGACCCGTACCGGTACCTGCCCACGCTGGGCGAGTTCGACCTGTACCTGATCGGCGAGGGCAGGCACGAGGAACTGTGGCGCGTGCTCGGCGCGCACGTCCGCGAGGTCGGCCAGGCCACCGGCACGGCTTTCGCCGTCTGGGCGCCGAACGCCCACGGTGTCCGCGTCACCGGCGACTTCAGCGACTGGGACGGCCGCGCGTACCCGATGCGCTCGCTCGGCGGGTCCGGCGTGTGGGAGCTCTTCGTCCCGGGCGTGACCGACGGCGCCAGGTACAAGTACGCGATCTGCGGCCCGGACGGGGTGTGGCGGGAGAAGGCCGACCCGCTGGCCGGTGCCGCCGAGAAGCCGCCCGCCACCGCGTCGGTGGTGTACACCTCGCGGTACACCTGGAACGACGACGGCTGGGTGACGGCCCGGGCCGGGCACCAGCTGGTGCGCGAGCCGATGAGCATCTACGAGGTGCACCTGGGCTCGTGGCGGTCCGGGCTGTCCTACCGGGAGCTGGCGGTTCAGCTGGTCGAGTACGTCAAGGACCTCGGCTTCACGCACGTGGAGTTCCTGCCCGTCGCCGAGCACCCGTTCGGCGGCTCGTGGGGCTACCAGGTCACCTCGTACTACGCGCCCACGTCGCGGTTCGGCAGCCCGGACGATTTCCGCTACCTGGTCGACGCGCTGCACCAGGCCGGCATCGGGGTGATCCTCGACTGGGTGCCCGGGCACTTCCCGCGGGATGAGTGGGCGCTGGCGCGGTTCGACGGCACCCCGCTGTACGAGCACTCCGACCCGCGCCTCGGCGAGCAGCCGGACTGGGGCACGCTCATCTTCAACTTCGGCCGCACCGAGGTGCGCAACTTCCTCGTCGCCAACGCCGTGTACTGGCTGGAGGAGTTCCACGTCGACGGGCTGCGCGTGGATGCCGTGGCCTCCATGCTGTACCTGGACTACTCGCGCAAGGACGGCGAGTGGGTGCCCAACCAGTACGGCGGCCGGGAGAACCTGGACGCGATCTCATTCCTGCAAGAGGTCAACGCCACCTGTTACAAGCGCGTGCCCGGCATCACGATGATCGCCGAGGAATCGACCGCCTGGCCCGGCGTATCCCGGCCGGCGCACCTGGGCGGGCTCGGGTTCGGCTTCAAGTGGAACATGGGCTGGATGCACGACACGCTCGTCTACCTGAGCCAGGACCCCATCTACCGGCAGTACCACCACAACGAGATAACGTTCTCGATGATCTACGCGTTCTCGGAGAACTTCATCCTGCCGCTGTCGCACGACGAGGTGGTGCACGGGAAGGGCTCGCTGCTCGGCAAGATGCCCGGCGACGAATGGCGGCGGTTCGCCGGCCTGCGCTCACTGCTGGCGTACATGTGGGCGCACCCGGGCAAGCAGCTTCTCTTTATGGGATCCGAATGGGGCCAGGTGAGTGAGTGGTCGGCGGACAACGGGCTCGACTGGTGGGTACTGGACTTCGAGGTCCACCAGGGCATGCAGCGGCTGTCCCGCGACCTGAACGCGCTCTACCGGCAGACCCCGCCGCTGTGGCAGCTGGACGCCTCGCCGGAGGGATTCAGCTGGATCGACTCCAACGACGCCCCCGGCAACACGCTGTCCTTCCTGCGGATGTCCGATCCGCGCGCGTCCGGTGGCGATGACGGCGAGCCCGACGTGATCGCCTGCATCTGCAACTTCTCCGCGCTGCCGCACCTGGAGTACAAGGTGGGCCTGCCCCGGGCGGGCCGCTGGCGCGAGGTCCTCAACACCGACGCGGCCATCTACGGCGGCAGCGGCGTCGGCAACCTGGGCAGCATCGAGGCGACGCCCGAACCCTGGCACGGGCGGCCCGCCTCGGCCACGATCACCCTGCCCCCGATGGGCGTGCTCTGGTTCACCCCCGAGCCCTGAGCCGAGGGCGACGGGCCCAGCGGCGCCCAGCGGCGCCCAGCGGTGGCACCCGCGTGGCGTGACGCCCGCGCCCTCGGGTGCCCGTGCGCCCCGTGGTGCGCCCGCCCCGGCAAACAACGGGGTGGATTTGGGCTCCCGGGTGGATTTAGGGGTCTATAGTGCACAAATTAACCCCGAAGCCCCGATCCACCCGGCTAATTCCGCCGGTGGGGCGTGGCTGGGGGCGGGCGGGGCCAGAGAGGCGGGGCCAGAGAGGCGGGGCCAGAGAGGCGGGGGGCAGCGTCGCGGTGCGGGCTGGAGGTTGGGCCTGAGACTCAGCGAGTCGTCGCGATGCCGCCGTCGACGGGGATGACGGTGCCGGTGACGTAGGCCGAGCCGCGGCCGCTCAGGAAGACCGCGACGCCGGCCATGTCGTCGGGGCGGCCGATGCGGCCGAGCGGGGAGGCGGCCGCGATCTCGTCGCCGCGGGCGGCCAGGGTCGCCGCCATCATCCTCGACTCGAAGGGGCCGGGGGCCACCGCGTTGACGGTGATGTGCCGCGGCCCGAGCTCGCGGGCCAGCACCCGGGTGAGCTGATGCAGGCCGGCCTTGCTGGCCGCGTAGGAGTAGGTGTGGAACTCCGGCACGCGCAGTCCGTCGATGCTGCCGATGTTGATCACCCGGGCCGGGTCGTCGGCGGTTCCCGCCGCCTCGAGCAGCGGCAGGAACGCCCGGGTCAGGTAGAACGGCGTCTTGAGGTTGAGGTCGACGACCTTGTCCCAGCCCTGGGCGGGGAACTCCTCCAGGGCCGCGCCCCAGTTGGTCCCGGCGTTGTTGACCAGGATGTGGACGCACTCCTCGGACCGGCCGACCTCCTCGGCCAGCCGCCGGCACTCCTCTTCGCGGGACAGGTCGGCGGGTACCGACAGCACCACCCCGTACTGGGAGAGCTCGGCGACCGCGGCATCGCCCGCCTCCGCCTTGCGCGAGCTGATGTAGACCGACGCGCCGGCCTGCAGCAGGCCGCGCGCCATCATCAGGCCGATCCCGCGGGTCCCGCCGGTGACGACGGCGACCTTGCCGGTGAGATCGAACAGGTACACGAGACCCTCCGAGTCGGTCAGCGTGGGCGGTCACCGGCGCGGGCAGCGGGCTGCTGTCCGACCAGAGTTTCGGTCGGTCGCGGGCGTCCCACGAGGCATTCTAGGCCCCCCGGCAGCCGCGATGTCCGGGGAAGCTCGGTGTCCCCGCCCGTTATGCCCGGTCCGTTATGTCCGGCCGCCGACGTAGCCCCGGGCGACGGTGCGGGCCAGGATGCCGAGCGTGGCCCGCAGCGCCCCTTCGGGCACGACCGGGAAGATCCCGGCCTCCCGCCACTGCGGGTCGATCGATGACCAGTCGTAGTACGACGTGACGAGCGTGCCCGCGTCCCCGGCGGGCTCGAGCCGGTAGCCGTAGACGTGGCCGATCTGCGGCCTGATCCGGCCCTTGACGGTCCAGGCGATCTCCCGGTCCGGGACCAGCGCGGTGATCGTCACGGTCACGTCGTAGCGGCCCAGCGGGTAGTCGTTCAGCGCCTCGCGGTCCATGTGGACCACGAAGGTGTCGCCGACCGCGGTGACCGGCTCCCCGGTCGCGCCCATCAGCATGCCCGAGCTGTCGATCGCCACATGTCCCTGCGGATCGCACAGCACACGGAAGATCGCGCCCGGGCCGGCTTCGATCATCCGCTGGACTTCCATCCGCTCGCCTGTCATCTGCTCATCGTCCCACGGAGCTGATACCGGTCACGGGTTCGGGCGGCGGCGGATGCCGGGCCCGCGGCGCAGCCGGTGCTGCCAGCATGCGGTGTGCCAGTGCCTGCGCTCCTCCACGCCGATGCCCCCGGCCATCCGGGCGCCGTCGGCGGGCCAGGCCACGATGTGCGGGGTTCCCGGCACGATCTCCTGGTCGCATCCCGGGCAGCGGTACGCCTTCGCCGATCCGGCGCCCGGGATCCGGCGCACCACCCAGTCCCCGTCCGGCCATGACTCGATGCGCTCGGGCCCGGGCACGGGATCGGGAGGGCCGGAGCGCTCGCGGCGGATCCGGCGGGGGCTCACGCCTGTCAAGGCTATGGCGCCTGACGCAGTAGAGTTACCCGACGTGCGGCTCGTCATCGCCCGGTGCAGCGTCGACTACGTCGGCCGGCTCACCGCTCATCTCCCTGAAGCCCTGCGCCTGCTCATCGTCAAGGCGGACGGCTCGGTGCTCGTGCACTCAGACGGCGGCTCGTACAAGCCGCTGAACTGGATGTCGCCGCCGTGCCGGCTCACCGAGGAGCCAGGCACGTGGTCCGTCACGAACAAGGCCGGCGAGACGCTCGCCATCACCATCACCGAGGTGATGAGCGACACCTCGGTCGACCTCGGCGTCGACCCGGGGCTGAAGAAGGACGGCGTGGAGGCGCACCTGCAGGAACTGCTCGCCGTCCAGCTCGACCTGCTCGGCGACGGCTGGCGGCTGGTCCGCCGCGAGTACCCGACCCCGATCGGCCCGGTCGACCTGATGTGCCGGGACGAAGTCGGCGAGAGCGTCGCGGTAGAGATCAAGCGGCGCGGCGAGATCGACGGCGTGGAGCAGCTCACCCGCTACCTGGACCTGCTGAACCGCGACCCGCTGCTGGCCCCGGTGCACGGCATCTTCGCCGCCCAGGAGATCAAGCTGCAGGCCCGCACCCTGGCTGCCGACCGCGGCATCCGCTGTGTCACCCTGGACTACGACCGGATGCGGGGCGTGGAGCCGGAGAACACGCTGTTTTGATCGTGCCGCTCCGGCCGACGGTCAGCCCGGCGGCGGCCCGAGCGTCTCGATCCCGTACCTCCGGCTCACCTCGATCAGCGTGGGCACGTCGGGCGGCGGCGCCAACGCGGGCAGCCCCGGCCCCTGCGCCGGGCGGCCCAGCTCCCCGATGAACCGCTCGAAGCCGGCGGGCGCCGTGATCTGCAAGCCCCTGACCGGCCCGGCGGACACCACGAACGTATGCGGGATGCCGCGCGGCATGAAGACGAAGTCGCCCGGGCCCGCCTGCCACTTCTTGTCCCCGCAACCGACCTCGATTCCGCCCTCGAGCAGGTAAAACGCCTCGTCCTCGCGATCGTGGCGGTGCAGCGGGGGCCCGAACCCCGCGGGCGCCGACCATTCGAGGAAGGTGAAGGCACCGTTCGTCTGCTCTCCGCCTGCCTTGACGCTCATCCGCGTGGCCAGGAACCACACGTGCGTGCCGTCCTCGGCGCGCAGCATGTAGCCCTTCGGGTCAAAGCTCATGATTTCCCTCCTGCGGGGTGGTAGAACCGGATCTCGATGCCGTCAGGGTCGTGCACCCCGACGATCACCGAACCCGCATGACCGGTGACGATCCCCCCGTGCGGCTCGCCCAGATCGTCCAGCCGCCGCTGCCACGCCTGCAGCGTGTCAGGTGTCGGCACGCATAGCGCCACCGGATCGAACCCCGCGATCCCCGCGGCATGTTCCGGATCGTGCCGCAGGGCCAGCGATACGGTCTCGCCGGGATCGGCCAGCGCTACTCCCTTCAGTACCCCCTCTTCGACGAACTCCAGCTGGACTCGCAGGCCCAGCACACGCTCGTACCACTCGAGACTGCGGCGGATGTCGGACACCGGCAACTTCACGTGATGGAAACCGCTGAGAGTCGTGTCCATGCCCCTACCCCTAAATTTTACTAGAGTCAGCTCTAGCGAGTTGACTAGAGTAGTCTCTAGCGAGTGACGGAATCTGTCAAGCCCAACCGGCGCACTGAGCAGGCCCGGGCCACCCGCCGCCGGATCATCGAGTGCGCACGGGGGCTGTTCCTCGAGCAGGGATACGCGGCGACCACCCTTGACCAGATCGCGGCGCGGGCCGGCGTGGCGGTGCAGACGGTCTACTTCCACTACGGGAACAAGCGCACGGTGCTCAAGGAGGTCATGGACGTGCTCGCGGTGGGCGACGACGCACCCGTACCGCTGCTTGAACGGCCATGGGTTGAGCAGGCCCGCGACGAGCCCGATGCCCGGCGCGCGCTCGGTATCTGGCTACGGAACGGCCGCGTCATCTTCGGCCGCGTGGCGCCGATGCTGTCCATCGTGCGCGACGCGGCGGGCGCCGACCCCGAGATGGCCGAGCAGTGGCGCACCAACCAGGACCAGCGTTATATCGCCTTCCGCACGCTCGCGGAAATGCTCGCGGCCAAGAAGGCCCTGCGACCGGGCCTGACCGTGCAGAAGGCCGCGGACATCATCTTCACCCTCGACAGCCCCGAGGTGTACCTGCTGCTCACCGTCGAACGTGGCTGGAGCCCGGCACAATGGCAGAGCTGGGTGACCGATGCCATCGCGCAGGCAATCCTGCGGTGACGGCTCCACCGTGAATAACAGAGGCCCGGGGGTCACGGTGCCGGGGCGCGCGGGCGCAGCACGCCGGCCACCGCGGTGACGAGGAGCGCGAGGGCGGCGGGGACCAGGAGCGCGTTCCGCAGGCCCACGCCCGAGGCGATCGCGCCGATCGCGACCGGGCCGCTGAGCAGGCCCGAGTAGGCTACCGCGGCGATCCGCCCGATATTGCGTCCCGCCTGCTCCGGGTCCAGCCGCGCCGCGACCGAGACGATCTGCGGGAAGATCCCGGCCAGGCCCAGGCCGAGCAGCGTGAAGCCGGCGATGGCCGCGGCCGGGGTGCCGATCAGCAGGCCGGCCGCCAGCCCGAGGCCGGCCACCAGGCCGCTGGCCCGCACCAGCCGCACCGGGCCGAACCGGCCAGCCAGCCGGTCGCCGGCCACCCGCCCGGCTGCCATCGTGACCGAGAATGCGCCGAGCGCCACGGCCGCGGTGCCGGCCGGGGCGCCCAGGTTGACGTGCAGGTAGACGGCGCTCCAGTCGCCGGCCGAGCCCTCGCCGACCTGCCCGCACAGCGCCACCAGCCCCAGCACCCAGATCAGCTGCAGGGGGTACCGGGAAGGGCGGCGGGGGTCGTCCTTCCCGGGCCGCACAGCCTGCCGGTCGTCCGGGCGCCGGGGGACGGCCTGGACCACGGGGATCACCACTCGCGGGCCGGCCAGCAGGCCGAGGACGATCAGCGCTCCGGCGGCCGCGGCGAACGTCGGCAGCGGGCTGATCCCCAGCCACGCCGAGACCCCGCCCACCCCCGCGCCGGCCAGCCCGGCGATGCTGTAGCCGGCGTGCAGCGAGGACATGATGGACCGGCCGTAGCCGAGCTCGAGCCGGGCGCCGCAGGCGTTCATCGACACGTCGAGCAGCCCGGCCACCGCCCCGTAGACGGCCAGCGTCGCCATCAGGGCCGGGAGGTCGCGGGCCAGGCCGATGGGGATCAGCGCGGCCGGGTTGAGCACGCCCGCGATCCGCAGCACCCGGACCGCGCCGAACCTGTCGGCGATCCGCCCGCTCAGCGCCAGCGTCAGCACACTGCCCGCGGGCACCGCGAACAGCGCCAGCCCCAGCCGCGCGTCGCTCAGGTGCAGCGACTCCTTGATGGCCGGCAGCCGGGCGCTCCACGTCGCCGTGGCCACGCCGAGCACGAAGAAGTAACCGAGAATCGCGATCCTGGACTGGCGCAGTGAAGAAGGAAGTCCGGGAGACGTCACGCGCCGGACCCGACCAGGTGGGCGTTGATCGCCCTGGCCCGTCCGGCCAGCTCAGGCACTTCGGTGACGGCCACGTCGGCGGCCCTGAGCTGTTCGGCGCCCTCGCCGTCGGTGAACAGGGGAGGCTCGCGCCAGGCGAAGACGACCCGCGGAATGCCCGCCGCGACGATGTGCTGGACGCAGGTCAACGGGCGGGACGCGCGGGCGCCGCAGGGCACGAGCGAGCTGTAGAGGGTGGCGTGCCGCAGCCTCGGATCGGCCGGACCGCGCTTGCCCGCTGCGAGCTTACGGAGCGCCACCTCCTCGGCGTGATCATGGTCCTCCTGCTCGCGGGAGAACCCGGTGGCCAGCACCTCGCCGTCCTCGCCGACGATGACCGCCCCGACTGAGAACGCCGAGTCCGACGGCGGGCATAGCCGGGACAGCTCCACCGCCCAGCGCAGGTACCGGTGCTCCGGGCCGCCGGGACCGAGCAGGTAGCGCAGCAGGCCCACCTCGCCCACCCGGGAGACTTCGGCGAGGGTCATGGGGCTAGCGGGAGAATCGGGGTTTGCGGCGGGATCGGGATTGGCGGCGAGAGCAGGGGCGGACGCGGGGGCGGGGGCCGGGGCGGGGAGGTTGAGGCGGGGCGCGGCGGGAGCGGCGACGAAGAACGGGGCCACGGCGAGGGTGAGCTCGTCGGCGAGATCGCGGGTCAGGAATTCGCCCAGGACCTGCGCGCCGCCTTCGACCAGGACACGCGCCATGGACCGTTCGGCCAGATCGGTAAGCATGAAATCGAGGGACAGCGGGTCGCCGGCGTCGATGAGCACGGCGCTGTCCCCCAGGCGGGCCCGGGCGCGGCCGAGCGCCGGCGTGGCGCAGTACACCAGGCGGAGCGCGCCGGGGGCGAAGAAACGGGCCTGCGGGTCCAGGTCGCCGGTGGCGGTGAGGGTGACCCGGGCCGGGTGCGCGGGCAGGCCGCGGGCGGCCCGGCGGGCGCTGCGCCGCGGGTCCCTGATCAGCAGCCGCGGATTGTCCTGGCGGACCGTCTGCGCGCCGACCAGGATGGCGTCGCAGCCCGCCCGCACCTCGTCCACCCGGTCCAGGTCGGCCGGGCCGGACAGGATCAGCCGCCGCGGGCTCGCGTCGTCCAGGTAGCCGTCGGCCGAGGTGGCACAGGACAGCAGGACATAGGGGGGTCGCGGCACGCACCCAGCGTAGCTTCGGGGGGCCGGCGATGCTTTACTGGTCACGATGCTTGAGACAGTGAACCCGGCGACCGGGGAAGTGCTGGCCACCTTCCCCCAGCACGGACGACGCGAGGTGGACGCGGCCGTGGCGGCCGCCCGTGAGGCTGCCGTCTGGTGGGCCGGGCTCGGCTGGCCCGGGCGCCGGATCCGGCTGCTCGCCTGGAAGTCCCACCTGACCAGGTACATGGGCCGCCTGGCCCAGCTCGTGCACGAGGAGACCGGCAAGCCGCTCGACGACGCCAAGCTGGAGATCATCCTGGCCATCGTGCACATCGACTGGGCCGCCCGGCACGCCCGCCGGGTGCTGCGCCCCCGCCGGGTGCGCAGCGGGCTCGCCGCCATCAACCAGGCCGCCACGGTGGAGTACCAGCCGCTCGGCGTGGTCGGCGTGATCGGGCCGTGGAACTACCCGGTCTTCACCCCGATCGGCTCGATCGCCTACGCGCTGGCGGCCGGGAACGCGGTCGTGTTCAAGCCGTCCGAGCTGACCCCGGCGACGGGGGACTGGCTGGTCCGGGCCTTTAACGAGGCACTGGGCATCTTCGGTGACGGGCAGCCAGTGTTCCAGCTGGTCACCGGGCCGGGATCGACCGGGGATGCGCTGGCTCGCAGCGGCGTCGCCAAGATCGCCTTCACCGGATCCGCGGCCACCGCGCGCAAGGTGATGTCCGCCGCCGCGGACACCCTCACCCCGGTGCTGGCCGAATGCGGCGGCAAGGACGCCCTGCTGGTGAGCGCCGACGCCGACCTCGACGCCGCCGCCGACGCCGCCGCGTGGGGGGCGATGTCCAACGCCGGGCAGACCTGCATCGGGATCGAGCGGGTCTACGTGGCCGACCGGGTGTACCACAGCTTCCTCGAGCGGCTGACTCAGAAGGTGTCCGGGCTGCGGCCGGGATTCGACAGCGAGGCCTCCTACGGGCCGATGACGCTGCCGTCGCAGCCGGAAGTCGTAGCCAAGCACGTGGCCGACGCGCTGGCCCGGGGCGGCCGGCCGGTGGTGGGGGGCTCGGACGCGGTGGCGCCGCCGTACGTGCGGCCGGTGATCTTGACGGACGTGCCCGAGCATTCGGCGGCGGTGACGGAGGAGACGTTCGGGCCGACCGTGACGGTGACGCCGGTGGCGAACCTGTCCGAGGCGGTCTCGTTCGCCAACGCGGGG
>WNGG01001983.1_pt1 | contig 43641 bp, 36 predicted proteins | sample 5400661 | NCBI WGS metagenome assembly WNGG01 (sample SAMN13153372, study PRJNA577476) | soil metagenome | isolation source: 100 cm soil or saprolite under Garry oak tree replicate 1 | place: USA:California | collected 2016-06-15 | reverse complement strand
ACCCGCGAATTCGCCGTCGAGTGGACCAGTAACAGCGCCGAGCGGGCCGTCAGAGGGCCGAAACGCCACCAGGCCGTCTCCGGGTACTGGCACACCCTCGCCACCCTCGCCCGATGGTGCCGCATCAGAAGCTACCTCGACTCCGCCGCGAACCACGGCCTGCGCGCCCTGGACGCCATCCGCGCCGCACTCGAAGGAAAACCCTGGCTACCGCCACTCCCCGCACTGGCCTGACACCCGATCACGCACTACCCGTGAATGGACACCTGGGACTCGTGTACGATTGTAGCTTCGCGCGGATGCCCGCCGCTCCTCATATCACTAGGAACTCTAAAGACGTTGCCATAGCTCTGGCGGATATCGAGTGGATGCAGGATATTGTCGGTCAGCGCATGGCACTAACGCGGAAAGCGCTGGGCGAAGCATCGGGTTCAGTGAACATCCCACCTTTCACGGCGTACGCGCTGAGTAAGGCGAATACTTTGGGTCAATGGTGGGAGGTCGTCGGAGAACTTCGTCAACGATCGGCCAGATATCGACGTAATCGGAAAGAGCTTCAGGAGGCGCTCTTCATCGGGGATGTCAAGACGATCACTCGGCTGCGCGCCCAGTTGATTGATGCCAACAGGGGCATGGTAGACGAGAAGATTGATGCATCGCTCGACGTTGCAGCCACTGCGGCAAGTGCGGGCGCGGCGATGCTCATCCCCGGGTCTTCGGCAGCGTTTGCGGGACCGATCGGGCGTGCTTTTCGGCTGGCCATCGATAGGCCGACAAAGGCTGTAGTCAACGCGTTGCGTCGCCGGGTAAAGCCTGAACTTCGACTGTCCTACAACCTGGTGGAAACAGCGACCTCGTGTATGAAACTGGAAAATAAGATCAGGTTGCTGTGGGGCATTGATCGTCTACCAGAAAGTGTCAAACACCTTACGGTTTATGCAGAACGCTCGCGTGCGCTTTGAGTACTAACTAGTCGTTCGCTGGCGTGGTCGGCTGCGGCTATGACGGTAGCCAGCCCAGCACGTCCATTCCCTCGTCCTCCTGAAAGTGCTGGCGCGGCGCTGGCGGCGCGGTGCGGCCGGTACCGCCTGCCTGCGGATGTGGGGCAGTGGCCCCGCCGACAGTGCCCGCGGGCCACTGCCGGCGGGCTTCCGCTCGTGGGCCGCGGATAGAGCTGCCGACCCACGCCCCTCCTGGCGGCGAAGCCGCCACGCCGCCTTGCGATCTCCCTCAGCGCGTCGCGGCGTGCACCGTTCGGCTAGGGCCGGAACGGCCCGGCGCGCCCGGAGGACGTGCCCTTGAAAAACGTAGAGAAGTTCTCATAGGCAAGAGGCCAGGCCAAGAGGCCGAGTGCTTCACTAACAGTGAAAAGGCCGCCTCGCCCTGACCTGGTCCGATGCCGCAGCAAGAAGCCAACCTGGGCACGTATCGGGCACACCCAGAATGTCCATATATGTACGCCCATGCTGATGGCCACTAAATATCCAGCAGCCGAGCATTAGCCTCGGTGAGCGTTCTCCCTGACCTTCCATATCACTCAGCGTGACGGCGGGACGGGGGTGCGGACGCGCCGGGCAGCCGCGCCCTCTTGCGCCTCGGCGACCGGGACCGCACAGGACTGCTTCACCGCGACGTTCCGGGCCCGGTCCCCGCTGGATGATCGCGGGCTGGCGTCCGTATTCCGCTCCCCGGATGGCCCGGGGTCCCCGTGCATCCGGTCGGCGTCCCGGCCGGGGTTCCCGCTCACCCCCTACGCCGTGATCCGCGACCAGCTTCGCAGCCAGAGGCGACGGGCCCCCGTGCGGCAGGCACGACAGAGGGGTTGCCAGCATCACGGCAATCCAAGAAGACCCTGTCGGCGGCAGATGAGTGAGTCGCTCGATTGCCCGGCCCGGACGTCCTAAACCTCGTGGCATCACTCGTCGGCATGGTCAAGGTAATCCCACCGACGTGGCTCGGATTCATTGATGAGCCTGCGCAACGCGGCCGAGGGTTGCTCGCGGCACGCCTGACGCTGCTGGTGCTGGTGCTGGCGGAGCAGCGGCATGGACAGGGTGAGATCGAGCTGCCAGTGGTTCATTCGTCCCGTCATCGCGGGTCCGTTCGGCAAGGCAGCAAGTGCGGCGGCGAGCATGAGTCCGGCAGCGGCGGACAGGAACGGGAGGGCGGCGTCGGGGCTCTTGCTGTCGGTGACGTCGACTGGTCCGGTTGAGCACTGCATCCGCGGGGTCGTGGTGTCGGGGAGGCGGCAGTCGATGCAGTCGTCCCGGTCGGGAAGATGCCGGTGAAGCTCGGCGGTCCAGTTCGGTGAAGTGGTCGCGTGCAGGAGGAGCGGCTCGCCGCGCTGGGCGATAAGGCGGCGGACGCCCCGCTCGTTGGCCAGCGGCAGCACCAAGTCGTGGCGTGCCTGCTGATGGGGCTGCCACTGGTCGTACCACACCGGGTACGGGCGGCCGCCGATGGCCTGGGCGACCGCCGCAGCCTTATTGCTCGCCGCGATGGCCGGCTGGCCGTCCGGCCAGCCGGCTTGGGCGGCGGTCATGGTCATGCACCGGTTGGTGTTGTGCAGTTCGGCGTCGTCGCGGTCGAGGAAGTCCCATGTGCCGTGGGTGATCCCGAGTTCGCGCAGCCAGTAGACCAGCGCGGCGGTGACAGCCCCGGCCCCGACGGCCAGCACATCGCCGACGTCGATTGGTGTGAGGTGGTCGCGGGTACCGGCGTCGTGGTCGGCGGCCAGCTCGATCGGGTTGAACCGGGTGGTCCGGACGGGTTGGTCGTGGGCGAGGCGGAACACCGCGGCGGCACCGAGGACCGCGGCGGTCGCGGCGCCGAAGATCGACTCCGGATCTGATTCGCCTGCGGTGAGTGGCGTGGTCGATACGGCGCCCCGGCCGCCGAGCCATCCGAGGTATAGCTCAAGTCCGTCTGGTACCTGCTGTCCGAGGCCGATCCGGATGGGCGTGCCGGTGCTGGCGGTCATGTCGAGGACCGGGTTGATGGCGAGGGCGGTCCGGGTGGCGGCCGTCTGGAGATCATCTGCGGGCACGAGGCTGCGGGCCCGCAGCAGAACGCCGGGAATCTCGGTGACGAGGCGCCGGTGGGCTCGTACGACCAGGTTGACCAAGGCCAGCGTAGCGATCTGCCCGGCACGGGAGGCCGCGACATCAGGACCGACGATCAGGTGGATGGCCCGTTCGAGAGCGTCGTCGTGCCCGCCGTACTGGCGGGTCCGCCGGTCGCGCTCGGCGTAGAACGCGTCACGCGTGCTGGTCATGGCAACCACCGGTAGATGTCAGGGCCGGGACGATGACCATGGCGTCGCTGGTGAGGTGGACCCAGCGGCCGTGCTGGTACTGGTGCAGTCCCGCACCTTGGGCCGGGAGCAGGCTGCCCCGGCCGTAGTCGGCGACGACGAGGGAAAACATGCCGTGAAACGGCATGGTGATGAGCTGGTTGTCGCCGGCGGAGTGCCGGGTATCCGCGCCGGGATGGCTGTGCACTTGGGCGACGAGCCCGAGGCTGGCCCCGCGGGCGGCGCGGCCGGCGGCGGCGACCGTGTGCTCGTTTACGAACACGCCGCCGCGGTGATGGTCAGTCGGCACTACGACGACCGAGAGCACGAGGGTGTCCGCACCGATGGTGCGGCCGATCCAGAAGACCAAACCTTCGTGCGGCTCGTGCTCGTGGCTGCTGGCCTGCAGCGCCGCACGGCTCGGGGCCAGGACCTGTTCGGCAACCAGCAGCTTACCGACGGCGGCCCCGTCGGGAGTGACGGGGCCGGAGCGCAGGTTCATCACGACATTCCCGGGCTGACGGCTAGGTGCATGGCGATCTGGCTGAGCATGTCGGCCAAGGTGTCACCCTTGGTGTAACCGGTACCGGCGCTGGTCCAGTTGGTCTGACCGCCCCAGTCCGCGTGCGGGCCGCCGTGTTCGCCGTAGGCCAGCCGATTCCACGGCGCGCAGATCAGCCGGTTGGGATGGAAGATCGAGCCCGAGACGCCGGGGATCTGTCCGCCGGTCGGGAAAGTGCCATCCGGGCCGGTAATGGTCCACGCCGGCGGCACGGCGCGGTAACCCGTCAACTCGGCGGCAATCGTGATCGGCTGGCTGGTCAGGGGGTGGATGGTGTCGGCGTACAGGTTGAGGGTGTCCGCGTCGTACCGGACGGCCCAGCTTGGGCGGCGAGCCGCCCAAGCCGTGACCGCAGGAAACTCGGCGTCGACCGCGGCGGCGGTGACGGCCGCTGGGATCATGATCAGACTCCGCCGCCGACGTCGACCAGATGCAGCCGCTCGCCGTCGTGGACGCCCGCCTCAGCGAGAGTCTTGTCACGGTCGAGAACGACGTGGTGCTCGGTCTCGAATGACGGGTTGCCGCCCTCGTATCCGAAGGCGTCAGCGGCTGTGCGGGCCGAATCCCGCACCGTCTCGGCACGCCGGAACTCGAACGTCCTTGGATCGGGCTCGCGGGGCGCGAGCACGATCACGGACAGCTCGCCATGGCCGGGACGGGTCTTGTCACCCTCCACCTCGATGCTCAAGGTCATATCCTTTCGCTGCAGCGTGCTGATGTCTCCGCCGGGGAACGGCGTGGCGGTGCCACACAGTTCCGCGAGCGGGCTAGGCTTTACCTGACAGGTAAAGCCTAGCACTGATCTTTACCTGATAGGTAAAGGAGACGCGCGTCGTGTACATCGAGTTCGCCGACTCCGCCCTCGGCGCCCTGGTGACGTCCAGGACCGCGTTCGAGGCGATGTACGGTCACAGCTACGACGGCATGCTCATGTGCCTGCAGGTCATCGACGGTGTTCACCGGATTGCCGATCTGTTCAGCCTGGCCTGCCTCCAGATCCTGACCATCGCGCTGGCCGGCGGCGGTATCGCCATTGCGCTGACCCATCGGCCCAGCGGGCTCGGCCTGCAGTTCCACCCGCTCGACCGCGACTACCGGGTAGTCCAGCACTGGACGGACCTTGGCGACCTCGACGGTGACACGGTCAACGTCACCACGGTGCTCGGCATCGTACGCTCTCCGGTGCCGTTGGTATCCCAATGAGTCCCCGCACAACCGGTGCTCCGACCGCAGACGGACGACGGCGATGGAGTCCGGACGAGGCCCTTCCTCCGGGATACCTGCTGCGTGACGAGCTGAACGCCCGCGGCATCAGCCAGGCGGAGCTGGCGGTACGGACCGGCCTCAGCCCGAAGCACATCAACCAGGTAATCAACGGAATCGTGCCGCTGTCCGCCGAGGTCGCACTCGTCCTCGAACGGGTACTCGGCGTTCCCAGCCACATTTGGAACGGAATGGAAGCGGCATTCCGCGACGCCCAGGTGCGCCATGCCGCCCAGGACCGCTTCCGCGGATACATCGAGTGGGCTCGTAAGTTCCCGATCGCCGAACTCGTCAAGCACAACAAAATCGCCGCCGGGGACGACGGTCCGGTCCTGGTCGGAAAGCTGCTGGCGTTCTTCGGCGTAGCCGACCCCGAGGCGTTCGCCGAACTCTGGAACGAGCGCAGCGCCGCGTTCCGCAGGACAATACAGCACAAGGTCGACTTCTACGCCACCGCAACCTGGCTACGGCTGGCCGAACTCGCCGCCGCCGAGATCACGCTGAAACCTTTCGACGGCAAAGCCTTCGCCAGCCTGCTACCCGGGCTACGCGAGCTGACCAGGCTGCCTCTCACCGAGGCACTGCCCGAACTGCAGCACCAAGCCGCGGCCACCGGAGTCGCAGTCGTCCGGATCCCTGAGATTCCCGGCACGCGCGCCTGCGGCGCGACCCGCTGGAACAACTCGACGTACCCCATCGTCGTGCTGTCCGGCCGCTACAAGACCGAAGACAGCGTCTGGTTCTCCTTCTTCCACGAGGCCGGCCACATCACCCGTCACGCCAAGAAAATGACATATATCCGGCCCGAAGAGGGCGCGGGCGACGACGAACTCGAAACCGAAGCCAATCAGTTCGCCGCCGACACGCTTATCCCGCCGAGCGCCGCCACCAAGCTCGGACGGCTTCGCACCGCGCCCGAGATCACCGCGTTCGCCAACCAGATCGGAGTCGATCCGGGAATCGTCGCGGGTCGGCTCTCCAACGACAAGGTGCTCACATGGGCGCAGACCAGAAAGCTCCGCAGATCTTTCAACTGAACAGCTTACGATTGTCTGCCGCAGGTGCCGCACCAAGACCGGTTCAGCGGCTCATTGCGCTGCCTGGCGAGTGCGTTGACCAGCGCGTCGTCCAAACGGCCACAGAGGGACTGGACATAGGCGGAGTGCAAACCAGGAAAGTCGCAACAAAACTACCCGAGCGAAGGGCACTCAGGAGGAACCTGGCGCGGCGACGGCCGTCGGCATCCTGTACGTCCTCGCCGCGCCAAATCGCCAGTTTGAGAGCTTGGGGTGGGGCCGGCGCTAGTGCCTGGCTCAGGGTGCCGGGCCGGTAGGCCATGGTGTGCCCGCCGATCTGGCAGCTGGTGACCGGGAGCTGGGTGACGGTGACGGAAAGACGGCGGGACGATGAGGTACTCATCTGGCTCTATGATGCCAGCCCCGCTGGGTGCCCTCCGCCAGGGCGGAACGCGCCCTACGCGGCAAAAGAGTGTGTTCCAGGCGCGTGGCGCTACTGCGTTGTTAGCAGGCTCGTCAGCGCTCGCCGGATTGAACCTGGATTACCGGGATCCTCTGCCGGTGACATCCCCCGCCCGGGGCGCCTTGCCCGGAACAGTCCTGCCCGCCAGGCAAATACTGCAGTACCGGCTCCTCGGGCGCCTAGCATTCCCTGGCTGTCCTGGATAACACTTATTGTGTGGGTGCGCTTGGTTTCCCGGTGGCGGACTCCTGGTTTTCGGTCCGGCAGGTGACTGATGGCATCACGCTGGTAACCGAGCCGCACGTGGATTCTCTGATCCGCGCGAACTTCTATCACGTCCGCGGATCTGAGGCTGATCTGATCGTGGACACGGGCACCGGGATCGCTCCGCTGGCCGGGGTGCTCAGCGGGCTCATAGACGCCGCCAGGCCAGTGATCGCGATCGCAACTCACACTCACTACGATCACGTCGGAGGCATGCACGAATTCGGGCAAAGGCTTGTTCATCCGCGCGAGCAGGAATCGCTGGCGGGGAAGGGCCAGTTCGCCAGCCTCCTCGCGCAAGACTTCCCCGTTACCTGGCGATCGCAGGTAGAGGACTGTGATCACCAGCTGCCAGCGGTGCTGGTCGATGCGATCCCGTTCGAGGGATTCGATCCCCGGAACTACGCGCTCACGCCAGCCGGCGCCACCCGGCTGGTGGACGAGGGAGACAAAGTCGGGCTGGGAAGCAGGACCTTAGAGGTCATGCACACACCCGGCCATTCTCCTGGCGGGATCTGCCTGCTCGACCGCGACGCAGGCGTTCTGTTCTCAGGTGACACCGTCTACGACAGCAGGCTGTTCGACGAACTGCCTGGATCTGACATCGGCAGTTACGTCGAGACGATCGCGCGCCTGCGCTCGCTTCCGGGAATCCGGATGGTCTGCCCGGGTCACGATGACTGCTTCGACGGAGGCAGGCTTCGCGAACTGTGCGATGCATACCTCAGGGACCGCGGGCAAGCCACCACGCGCACAACGACAGGACCGGGATAGCGGGAAGCCGGTGATCATGGAGTCTGGGACGGGCGGCCGGTATCGCTATACGGACGGCAACGCGGAGCTCTACGGCTCGCTGGGAATCGAGGGGACGACGTATCAGATCGGCTTCGATACCGTAGCCGAGCTACTCGGCGATATCACAGGCAGGACGTTCCTTGATTTCGGCTGCGGCACCGGCCGCAGCGCCAGGTTCCTCAAAGGACTCGGCGCCCGCCACGTATACGCGGTCGACCACGACCAGGACATGATCGGCCAGGCGCTATCCCGGGAACTGGACGGCGTGACCTTCTCGCGCATCGACGGCGCTGTCCCGCTGCCGGACGCGTCAGTAGACGGCGCCATCAGCATGAGCGTCTTCATCGAGATCCGCACGACAGGCGCGATGGCACGTGCATGCGCGGAGATCGCCCGGACCTCGCGCCCCGGTGCGCCGTTCGTCGTGGAATCTTCGAACCCGATGGCGTTCGGCCGCACGTTCCGGAACTTCAGCTACCCGCACGCCGGGCCCTTGCGGAGCGGCGAGACGACTCCTTGCATCGTGACCGCTCCTGGAGGCCAGTTCGTCATACAGGACACCTACTGGACCGAAGCTGACTACGTGGACGCGATCGAGCAGGCCGGCCTGACGGTGACCGCAGTCGTCTATCCCCGGCCGCGTGATCCTGCTGCCTGGTCCACCGACGAGGCATCGGTGCCGCCATGCATCGTCATCGAAGCCCGGAAGGCGGCGTGACCGGGTCACCTGACCGTTCCCGCCGCGATCAGGCTGACCGAGGCAGCCGCCAGGAAAAGCCCGCACATCCCGGCCTTCGTCAGGCGTTCACGAGACAGCACCCGGGCCAAGATGATCGTCCCGGCCGGGTAAAGGGAATAGATCACGGCCGTGACGGCCAGCAGCCCGCGGTGAGCGGCGAGAAAGACAGACAGGGTTCCCACCGCCGCGATGAGCCCGGTCAGCAGGGAAAGCCGACGCGTCCCAGGTGGCGGTGGCGCCAGCTGCCGGGCCACCGCGGCGACGCCAACGACGGTAATGACCCCCGCGAGATCCGCGACACCGGCAGGCCACAGATCCTTCGCCGACCCCGCCCGGTTGAGGGCGATCAGGAACATCCCGAACCCGGCGCCGGCTGCCAGGCCCCACACGACGCCAGCCATGTGATGGTCCGCTGCGCTGGTCCCGGCGTCTTCGTCCGGGCCCGGAACCGTAGCGGCGCTTGGCGCGGCTGCGGCTGAATCACCATTATCCGGCTGAACGGCATTCAGCCGCGCCGCGCTCACCGACACAACGACGATCGCCGGCGCCGTCAACAACATCCCCGCCAGCGCCAGCGCAGCAGGCCGCTCACCGGACAGCAGGCCCACGAATACGGACAATCCTGCCGCCGTGACAGCGCTGACCGGGCTGGCCACACTGAACGCCGCATGCCGGAATCCCGCATACAGGGCCATCACCCCGCACACTCCGCTGACTCCGGCGACCGCTCCCCACTCTAAAGCCGACACCGACGGCAGGCGGCTGCTGACGATAAAGACGACCGGCACGACAAGAGCAGCGTTGACCACCTCAGCCGCAACCGTCACCTTCAGTACGCTGGCCTTCCGCGAGGCCAGCCCAGCCGTGTAGTCCGATCCGCCGAAACTGACAGCAGCAGCAGCAAGCGCTAGCAGAACAGCCACCATCGCCTGTCCCTCCGCGCCGTACATACCCAGGGCGCCGGCACTGAATGCATACATCGGTCACGCCCTGCCGTGACCGTCCTTCCGCAGGCGCCCGGCAAACCCGACGACCTGGGCGGGAGCGCTCCCGCGGAGACGCCACGGTCGTGGTTGCCGGGTTGCAGTGATCCGGAACCACGCGCTGTCCGCGGCATGTGAGGACGTTCTCCGTGTCGGCGTCGATGCATATATACGGCCGACCGATCACGCGCTCATCTGCAGGCGGGGCGGCCAGCCACGCGAATCCTGTTGATAACGCGCGCAGTCCCGCCCAATCTGTACGCTTGCCGCTGCCTGGTCCTAGGCCAACTGTAGAGCGCAGATCCGGATAATCTGTCTCGCGACGTGAGGTCGGTTGCCAGGTGGTGTTTGGGGCCGCATGTAATCCAGATGCGGATGGGGCGTAGACCATTCGGGAGCAGTCTATGGTGCACGCTGCGGCTCAGATGAGACCCAGGCCCACCAGCAAGGCGCCGCCCAGGACTCCTGTGGCAGCTAGAGCTCCCGCTTTGCCGAGCTGAGCGCCATCGAGCGGCCCGACCGGCAGGAGCATAGATGCCGACATGATCAAGGCCGCGATCGCCCACGACTCGGTGACCGGAGTGTGCAGCCAGGCCGACTCCATGAAAAGCAGTGCGCTGAGCACTGCCAGGACGATCGGCGCGGCTAGGTGCACCTTGATCTTGTAGCTGTCCGCACCGTGGGCCCGCACCACGGGAAGCGGTGCCCACGGCAGCCCGATAGCCCCGGCGACCAGGCCGAATGCTATTCCCGGCGGCCATGTCTCCTGGGTATTAGCGACGTGCTGCCTCCGAGCCACGATGACGCGCGCGCCCATCGCGAGGAATGCGAGGATGAGTACTCCGGCGATGTACGCGACCAGCTCAGCGAGACCGGTGCTTCTGCGAAGGTAAGCGAACAAGAAGCTGGCTGCGGTGGCGGCCAGGGACCAGCCAGGATGATGCAGACTGCGCAGCACTGGGGCCGACTGCAGGCGATCGGTCAGGGGGTCAAGCCATTGCGCCGCGAGGACGCTGCCGCCATGCCCGGTTGCCCTGGCCAGGCCGAGGCCGAGAACCACGATGGCCAGCAGGCCCGCCGCCGCGGCGGGTACCGGCTGTTGCAGCTGTGAGATGCTCCAGCGGGCCGGCAGCGGCTTGGACAGGTCCAGCGCCGTCCGGTAAACCGAGGCGTCGATGGTCATCTGATGCCGACGGCCCTGCAGGGCCGGGTCCAGCGAATAGGCCCTCGCGAACGCGCCTTGAGCGGCCAGCAGGTGAGATGGTCCCCGCTGGGATTCGGCGACGCCAAGGTTGAACCAGCCGAGCGCGTAACCCGGGCTGGCCCCGACTGCCTGCCGCAGCGCATTCACCGCCGCGCCGTCCCGGTTTTCCCGCATCAGCTCGACGCCCAGGTCATTTGCCGCTGGGAAGGCGCCCGGATCGCTGTCCAGGGCGGCGCGGTCGTACTGCGCCGCCTGTGCGACCCGGCCGGCCCGCTCGGCGATGAATCCTGCTGTCATGAGGAAGACCGGATCCTTCGGGTCTGCGGCCAGGGCCTTGTTCTCCAGCTTCGCGGCGGTGCTTGTGTCGCCGAGACCGAGATACGCCAGCGCGGCGTTGTTGTTCAGTACCTCTGGCCGGACATTGGAATATTTGAGCTGCGGCGCCCAGTCAAGCGCGTTCGCATAGTCCTCCGCCGCGGCGTGCAGGTTGCCCGATCGGCTTTCATAGTCCGCGAGCTGCTCGCACGCGTAATACGAGACAGCCGCGAACTCGTGCGCCGCATCGAGGCTGTCTGTATTCGACGAGTTCTGGTATGAGTAGCCCTGCGTTCCCTGCAGATCAAGCGGACGGAGGGTCTGGACCGCCTCGGCCGTGCGCCTGACGGCGAACAGCGCTACGCCTCGGTCGAGTTCCGCCTGTGCCACCTTCAGGTCGGCGTGGTAGCTCACGAGTCGCCAGCGGCGTGCTGCGAGACCGAATTCGGCTGCCGCGTCGTAGTACTGGTGCGCCAGGAAGTCGATCTCCCCCAGGCGAAACGCAGGCAGTGCGCTGTTGTCTCCCCTGGCTGCTTGCCACTGCTCGGCGAACTTCTTCGCGGCGGGGAGATTTCCCGCCCAGCGCAGCAAGTTTTGCCAGCTGTCAGCGATGTCCTCCCTGGTAATGCTGTCTTCCTTCATGACGCGTTGATCGGGCTGCCGGCCAGCTCGTACCTCGGCGATCAGCTTGAGCTTGTCCGACTGGGCACAGGGGAAGTAACCGGACCGGATACTGGCGAACTGCACCGGCCAGCTCGCCAGTGCCAGGGCGGCGTGTCCGAGGAGCAGCTCGTCCCGGGTCCAGGTCCACGAGGGGCACCCGACCTGGGTTTCCGTGACTCCCATGTCGTAGTGGTAGGAGGGGATAAGTGAGAGATCTTGCACCAGTCCGCCGGCACCGCCCGGCAGGATCAGCTGTGTCGTCAGCGGTGCCAGGCGGCCGGCCCCGAAGGACAAAGGGAATGAGACGTCGTCCAGCGCGTCAAGCGAATGAGACTGCGGCACCGGGATCAGGGCGTCACCTTCCTGGTACGACGTAGTTCCGAGCTGTCGCAGCCGTTGTGCCGCGGTTACCGCCGGGCCATACTCGTGGGCTGCCTCGTCAGCCGCGATGAGCAAGTCCAGCAGCTGTCCCGGGAACGGGCTGGAGCGAGCCAGGGGTGACAGCAGCCGGGCCGCCGCGGCTGGCTCGCCCAGGCCGATCAGCGCGCGCGCTACGCCCGGCGAGGCGTCCCGCTCGTCGCCCAGTGCGGCCGCGCGGTTATACACGGCGATCGCCGACTTGAAATCCTGCCGAGCGGTGAACGGCTCGCTGGACCGCAGGTAGGTTCCCGTGCGCAGGTAGCTGTCACCGAGTCCGGTGAGGACGGCGGCGTCATGGGGATATTCGGTAGCCAGGTGGCCGAAGGTGGCGGCGGAGGCCCGCAGCGCCGCGACGGCTTGGGGGTCAGCCGTCGGCGGCGGCGGCGAGAACGGGTCAAGCTCGAGGTTAAGCGTTCTGAGCTGGGACTGGCCCACGAGCCAGGTCGGCGTCGGATCATGCGGGCACGCCGTCTCGGTGCGTTGCTCTTCCTGGCCGAGTCTGGCCGCACCCGTGGACTGGTCGGCGGCCAGCAGCAGCAGCAGGTCCAGTTGCGGCGCGCATCCGCCAGCGGCGCGGGCGCGGTTCAGCACGCCGTATGCGGCTGGCCCGGCGTTGTCGATAGGCGTGGCCGTCAGCGTGCCGGTGCTCCTCGGCTGACCGGCCAGCGCGGTGAGCGCAGCCCCCAGCGCCGTCGCTCCTGAAGCGAAGCTGGCGGGCGGCGCGTTGTCGAGCACCGCCTCAAGAGGCGGGTACCGGTAGGGATAGTAGACACCGTAGGGGTTACCGGTAGTACCGGAGCCGGCAATCGTACCCGCAAGGCTGGACTTCGATTTCAGTAGCGTCATGAGCGCCAGGCCATCCTGCTCCCCTAGCGCCGCGACGGCATAAGGTAAAACGTCTGCGGTCGTCCGGATGCGCGTATCCTTTGGAAGGCCTGCCGGGACGGCCTGAATGGTCGTGGTATTCCCGTGCTGGGGCCCTGTAACGACTGCCGCGGAATTGCCCAGTGCCCGTGGCAGCCCGTTAGCGGCCAGCCGGGACACCGGAGAGAACGCGAGCACAAGCAGGGCACCAGCGACGACAGGCCATATGACAATGCGGCTGACCCGGCCGCGCCGCTGGTCTCCCGCTGAAGGCTCAGTTCTGTGCTTGCCTTGGCGGATATCCCCGGTCTGGCGACTTCCCCCCGCCTGCGGGCTCTGCCCCGGCTGAGTCTGTGAACTGTCCCCTGCCTGCGGGCCCTGCGGCACATTCACACCCGCTGTCATACCGCCCCCTTCCCCCGGCAGTACGTACCGCTGCTGATTATGCCACCCAAGAGCCATCAGCTGCTGAATATTTCGTTTGGAACATGATGAAGATACAGCAAAGTGAAACTCGATGCGCCTGGTTACCCGGGTGATCTCCAGACGGCTCATCAGCGCACATCAATTACGGCAGCTGTAGTTCGAGACCTTGAGGTTGTTTGCGCAGGTCGATGCACATGCGATGGTGCCCGGCATAGAAGAGCGGCTGCCGCGGTCATGATGAATCGTGACAAACAATCAAGAAGCGGCAGCCGCCGCTGCCACGGTATCTGATGACCATCCTCGTGTCTTGCTGAAGGACCTGTTCGGGCAGGTAGCGGGGTGTTTTCCGCGGCGGGAGAGCCGCCAGGCCGCCAGCCAGATGGTGAACGGGCTGCTGATGGAGCTGGAAGATTACAACTGCTGGAGCATCGCCGAGGCGGCCGGGCACCGTGGCCCGCACCGGCTGCAGCATCTGCTGTCCCGGGCGGCCTGGGATGACCAGCAGGTCCTGGATGCGGCCGCGGCCTGGGCGGTCGCGCGGCTCGATGACGGGAACGCGGTCCTGGTCGTGGACGAGACCGCCGATGAGAAGTCCTCGGCCGGCGCGGTCGGTGCGGCCCGCCAGTACTCCGGCACCGCAGGAGGGATCGCGCTGTGCCAGGTCGCCGTCACCTTGACCTTCGCCGCATCCCGCGGCCACGCGCTGATCGACCGGGCACTGTACCTGCCCGGGGCATGCGCGGCCGACGACGAGCACCGGGAACTGGCCGGGGTGCCCGAGGAGGTGATGTTCGCAACCAAGCCGGAGCTGGCCAGGACGCTGCTGCAGCGAGCGCACGAGCACGGGATCCGCGCCGCCTTCGTGACCGGAGACGAAGTGTACGGCGGGCGCGACCTGCGCCGGGCGATCCGCGCCCTGGGCATGGGGTACGTGCTGGCAGTCCGCGCCAATCACGCCCTCACCCTCGGCTCTGGCCGGGTCCTGACCGCGGCCGGGGCGGTGCAGCTGATTCCCCGGGGCGCCTGGCAGCGGATGCGCACCGGGCACGGCACCAAGGGAAGCCGCCATTACGACTGGGCGATGGTCGAGGTGACCAGCGACGACGCGCCCGGCGACCACGGCAGGCGCGATGCCGGGCGCAGCGCGCTGCTGGTCCGCCGCCACCGGTATACCGGCACCTGCTCGTTCTACCGGTGCTGGACACCCGGGCCGGTCCCGCTGGCCCGGCTGATCGCCACCGCTGTGGCCAGGTGGCGGATCGAGGAAGATCACCAGCTCGCCAAGCAGGTGGCCGGCCTGGACGCCGGGCAGGTCATCCGCTGGAAGTCCTGGCACCGCTGGAGCACCTTGTGCCTGCTCGCCTGCATGTACCTGGCAGTCGCCGTCGCGCTGGACCGCGACGCCCGCGCCGGCCAGGAGATAGGCCTGATCCCGGTCACCATCCCCGAAATGGTGCGCATGCTGCGCGGCACCGTCATCCCGCCGCCCCGCCGGGACCACGCCCACCGCCGGCACTGGTCGCTATGGCGGCGCCGCCACCAGTACCGGGCCAGCCAAGCCCACCGGCGCTGGAATGCCTACGCAGATGCCCCACCATGATTACAACGAACTACAGCTGCCGTAACAGATGAGGGAGTATTCATAGCCGGTGACGACGGCCAGCACGGGTGGGATACCGGCCCCGCGTCATCAACTCCGCCCTACGGGACACCGCGTCACCATCCAGTGAGGCGGCTCCCGGTACAGCTGATCGCAACCACCGCACTTGTGGTCCTGTGCATCACCGCCATCGCGTTCATGATGTTTCCCTGGAACCACACGATACGTATCGCACCAGCCGACAACCCCGCCGCGACAGCGAGCCAGCAGGCGCCTGGCGTCCGCAGCGGAGGCACGTCGTCCGCCGCGGCGGAGCCAGCCGCGCTGACCAAGGCCGCGGCCGAGCGCATCCTGGCCAGCTACTGGCAGGTGAACAACACGGCCAACGAGTCACGCTCAGACACCCTGCTGAAGACTGTCGAGGCAGGTTCCAGCTACAGCATGGACGCCGGCACGTACCAGATGGACCGGGTGACCGACCCGGCGAACCGCCAGTACACCGCGTTCACAGCGGAGAACGCGACGTACTACATCCCCCGCCAGCCGGCGGGGGTGTACCCGCGGTGGTTCGTCGCCAGGGTCACCTATGCCAACCTGGCTGCTCCGCAGCACGCGACCGGGGCCGGGTACGTGCTGTTCACCCAGTCCTCCAAGGACGCCGCGTGGAAGAACGTCTTGGAACCGTACCTGCTGCCCGCCGGAGGGCCTGCGCCGTTCGTCGAAACCGACACTCAGGGTTACGCGGTCCAGTCATCCCTGACGTCCGCAGCCGGGCTAAGTGCCGCGCCCGCGCAGATCCCGGAACTAACCGCCGGGTCGCTGGACGGCGCAACCGCCTCGGCCACAGTGAGGAATCCCGGCAACCTCGCCGACCTGCGGGATCAGGTCTACTTCCAGTCCAGGCTGCCAGCCGGATCGAGCGACACCGACCGGCACGACACGGCCGGCTCGGTCTTCGCCCTGAAGACCGTCGGCGGCGGCGCGCTGGTGTTCTACCACCTCACGGCGCGGCTCAGCCTCGCCTCGCCCCAGGGTGAACGGCTCAAGCTCGGCATACCTGGCTACTACTCCTCCAGCCAGGCCCTCACCTCCGCGACGGTCGATTACGCCGACCAGTTCGCCGTCTACATCCCAGCCGGCCCTGCTGGCGCGGCCCCCATCGTCATTGCAGACACCTCCGGCATCACCGGGCGGGGCTGACCAGGAACCAGCTGAACCTTGCGTCCGGCCCGCGATGGCCGCGCATCTGGGCGCAGGCCGATCCGCCCAGATGCGCGGGGCGGACCTGGCCCGCAGCAACCTGCCGCCACGACATGAACAGTCAGGAGACGAAGACCAATGAGCAGCTTGCCTGTTCCAGGACCCCACTGCTGGTGATCGAATGCGCTATCGGATCGGACCATTCTGGTACCGCTATCCGACGGCCGGCGCATGGGTACCAAAACGGCTCGCTGCTCTCGCGCAGACCCCCGGAATATAACTCGCGTCCGCAATTGGCATCCCGCGCATCTTGCAGCGAAAGCCTGGAGCGTTATGCAAAACTACTCTTCCTCAAGTTCCTGACCTGCGACGATGTGCGAGAGAAGCCGGGTTTTGCATAAGCCTCCTGGTAGTCACCACGATTTTCCCTATCGGACCACTACGGTCCACCGGTACGCGTACCAGATTGGTCCGGTCCCGGTACGGCACAATCTATCGACTAAGGAAGTAACGCGATGAAAATCATCTCAAACCAGACCCGGTTTTCTCGCTAAACAGCAGGAAAGAATTTATAATGGTTAGACGGTACTAAATGGCTCAGCTTCACACGCCAGCTGAGGCGGCAGAGATCTTGAGGATTCGCGAATCGTGGCTTCGCGGCAAGGCGGCGGCTCGGGCGATTCCCTGTACGTTCGTCGGCAAGCACCTCCGGTTCAGTGATGACGACATCGCGCAGATCGTGGCCGAGGGTGCCCGGCCACCCGTGACCCGCAGACGTAGCACCCGGCGCTAGCAACCGCCCAGACCAGGCAACCCGAGCCAGAGCCAGGCCTCAGGAAAGAACAGCCCAACGGAGGGAGAGCCGTGGCGTACGCGGAGAAACGCGGCAAGGGACCTCGACCGTGGCGCGTCAAGTACAAGGTCCCGGGCGGCGAAGCCAGCGAGTCCGGCTTCGAGACGAAGCAAGCAGCTCTCGTCTGGGGACGGGACCAGGAGGCGAAGGTCCGCGCGGGCACATGGAACGACCCGGCGGCGGGTGAGATCACGGTCAGCGAGTGGATCGAACGCTGGAAGGCCACGCAGGATGTCGGTCTCAGCACCACGGAGAACCGCGAGTACCTGATCGGCAGGTTCATCCGGCCGTACTGGGGTGTACGGCAGCTCAACTCGCTCACCGGCGAGCAGATCACCGTCTGGGAGAACGGCCTGCCCGCGGCAGCCGGGGTGTCGCGCCGCACGGCGAGGGATGCGCGCAGCCTGCTGCATACCATCCTCGGCGACGCCGCGTCAGCCAGGCCGCCACTGATTCCCTTCAACCCGGCGGTCCGGCCGCGTAACCGCGGTCGCAGGACGGGCCGCAGGCTCGACCGCAGCCCGCAGCGCGCGTGGGCGACGCCGCTGGAGGTACTGCTCGCGGCCGAACGGGCGGCGCTGCTGAGTGGCCGGGACGACGAGTTCACCATGCTCGTCGCGATCGGCTACACCGGGACGCGATGGGGGGAGACGATCGGCCTCGAGCGGGACTTCGTCCTACCTACGCTGATCAACGTCGAGTGGCAGCTCCGCGAGATCAGGGGCCGTTTCTTCCGGCTCCCGCCGAAGGACGACTCGTACCGCAGCACGAACTGGGAGCCGCTCGTGCCGGTCGACCTTCCTATCTTCCTGGCCGGGCTGCTGACAGGACAGGCAGCAAAGCACACCCGGCAGCGATGCGCCTGTGCCCCCGAGCACGGCGGCACCGGCCGGTACATGTTCTACAGCCCGGAGGGCGGCCACTACCGGCGCAGCAACTTCGCGCGGCGAGTGTTCCGCCCTGCCTGGGACGGGCGATACGAGCCGGCGAACGGCAGGCCAGGCAACCTGGTCGTGGTGGACGCCACAGCGTGGCCGGGCAAGCCGGCAGCGGCCTGGGCGCCGACGCTACCCGGGAAGCCATTCGCTCCCCCGTCCGGCCGCGGCATACCGCATCTGGTGAGCAAGGACGGCACGGGACACTGCTCATCCTGCGGACGCGCGGTCAGGCTGCGCCTGGACGGGAAGACCGTCACCCACAAGACGAAGGGCGAGCACTGTCCGGGGAGCGGACAGCAGCCAGACGACGATGCTCCCCTGGCCTGCTGGCTGCCCGTCAAGGACAGGCTGACGCCCCACGGGCTACGGCACAGCCACAAGACCTGGATGGCCGAGGACGGCATCCCCGAGATCCTGGCTGAGCAGCGGCTAGGCCACGACGTTCCCGGGATGCGCGGCCTGTACGCCCACGTCTCGCCTCGGATGCGGGACGATCTGATCGCCGCCCTCCAGGCCCGCTGGGAAAAATCGCTGCGGGAGCGAGCCAGCATCGACCCGCGCTCCCCCGTCCCCTTGCTTGACAACCTGCTCGCGCCGTTCCGGGCCGGCCAGAAGACGATCTCCCAAATTCCTCCCAGAACGGCAACAGCTCCCATCCTCAGCGTAGGATGAGAGCTGTCAGCGAAGCGTCTGAACTGGCTTTACATCGGTGGGCGATACTGGGATCGAACCAGTGACCTCCTCGGTGTGAACGAGGCGCTCTCCCGCTGAGCCAATCGCCCGCCGCCGGGCCGAACCATCCGCCGGGAGCCAGCGGCCCCCGTGACAGCTTCCGCCGCGGCGCTCCCATAGGGTAGCGCATCTTCACGGCGCGCGGCACGTCCGGGCGGGGTAGGAGCGCCGCCGGGAAGCTCATCACTCTGCGTAATGGTCAAATCTTGCAAACGTGCGCATCGGAACGTCTTTAATTACGCTCAGTATTGTTATTGAAACGCCTCGTAGATAAATGCGTGAGATGAACGTCACAGGCTATGCAATCAACGTGCCGAAACACTAAACTGCATCAACATCATCACCCTGACTGAACGGCATTTGTCCAGGTCAAGACAGTGATGAGGGCTCGTCTTCCGGCAGGGAACGAAAGGCGCAAAACGGAGTGCTTACTACCTGGGAAAACTTCACCCTCCGTACGCGTCATGCTCCCCCGCCGGTCGCGTCAGATTGGAGAGGCCCGGTTGTCCGGGACCCGGCTAGGTAGGGGTGGGTAGGCGATGAACCGAAGCAGCAGCACCACGATCTCGGCCGAGCTTGGTCTAAGGCTTGTTGTCCCGCAGCAAACGATTGTCCCGCTTGTGGCCAGTATGTACTACAGCGGCAGCGACCCCTACGCGGTGCGCATGGCGTTCCACGTCGGCACCGACGAGCCGGTCGAGTGGATCTTCGCCAGGGATCTGCTGGCCGCCGGGATCGAGTCACGGCAGGGCGAGGGAGACGTGCAGGTGTGGCCCTCCCTGGTGTCGTGCGCGGATACCGATGACCTGGATGTGATCGGGGCGCCGGAACCCGGGGGCAGGGTCTTGAATATCGAGCTGTCGTCGCCATTCGGCCAGGCCCACTTTGAGGCGCCGGCCCGGGCAATGTCGGCATTCCTGCAGCGCACTTATCAAATCGTCCCGGCCGGCCGGGAAAGCAGCTACATCGACATCGAGACGGAGCTAAACGACCTGCTCCGCAGCGCGTAACGAAGCATCTCGCCCGCAGGCCCGAGACGCCGCCAGATTCCCCGGTCCACTCCCCCGTGGTGGGCCGGGGCTTACTTTTCCGCGCCCGCCCGTCCCCAGTCTGGGGTCGGTGGCGCACAGGGTACCTAAGAAGGTACCCGGGGGCCCACCGACTCCGCGGGGGCGGGCGGGGGCGGGGCGGGCGGGGCGGGGGCGGGCGGGGCGGAGACGGGGGCGGGGGGGGGGGGGGGGGGGGGGGGGGGGTGGGGGGGGGGGGGGGTTTAGGGGAGGGGGGGGAGGGCGGTGGCGGCGGCCTGGCAGATCTCGGGGAGGAGGGCGTCGACGGCGGCGAGCTGGGGGGCCACCTCACGGTCGATGTCCATCCGGGGCACCGAGGACCGGACCAGGGCATGCACGGCCCGCAGCGGCACGCTCGGCTCGGCCACGGGCGACCGCAGGTCGATCCCCTGGGCGGCGCAGCAGATCTCCACCGCCAGGCAGGCGCGGACGTTGCCGACCACCTCGCGCAGCTTGCGGACCGCGGTCCAGCCCATCGACACGTGGTCTTCCTGCTTGCCCGAGGTCGGGATGGTGTCCACGCTGGCCGGGTGGGCGAGCACCTTGTTCTCGCTGACCAGCGAGGCCGCGGTGTACTGGGCCAGCATGAAGCCGGAGTTGGTGCCGGCCGCCGGGGCCAGGAACGGCGGCAGGCCGCGGGAGAACGCGGGGTCGAGCATCCGGTCCACCCGACGCTCGCTGATCGAGGCCAGTTCGGCCAGGGCCATGGCGAGCATGTCGGCGGCGAACGCGAGTGGCTCGCCGTGGAAGTTCCCCGTGGTCATGACCTCACCGTCCGGCACGATGACCGGGTTGTCCACCACCGCGCCCAGCTCGGTGGTGATGATCTGGCGGGCGAAGGCGAGCACGTCCCTGACCGCGCCGTGCACCTGCGGCGCGCAGCGCAGGCAGTACGCGTCCTGCACCGCGTGCCTGCTGTGCCGGTGGCTGGCCAGCAGCGGCGACCCGGCCAGCAGACTGCGCAGGTTGGCCGCGCTGACCAGCTGTCCCGGATGCGGCCTGATCACCTGGACCCGCTCGTCGTAGGGCCGGTCGGTGCCGAGCAGCGCCTCGACCGAGAGCGCGCAGGCCACGTCGGCCGCCTGCACCAGCATCTCGGCGTCGTGCACCGAGAAGGCGAGCAGGGCCTGCATCGGCTCGGTGCCGTTGACCAGCGAAAGACCTTCCTTGGGAGCCAGTGTCAGCGGCTCGATCCCGTGCTCGCGCAGCACCTCGGCGGCCGGGCGCCCGGCGGGCGGATCGCCGGCCGTCCGCAGCCGGCCCTCCCCGATCAGCGGCTCGGCCAGGTGGGCGAGCTGGGCCAGGTCGCCCGAGGCACCCACCGAGCCCTTGCCCGGTATGACCGGCAGCAGGTCGAGAGACAGCAGCTCGAGCAGCCGGGCGGGCAGGTCGGCGCGCACGCCCGAGTAACCGGCCGCCAGCGTCCTGGCGCGCAGCAGGAGCAGCGCCCGCACGGTCTGATCGTCCAGCGGCGTGCCGATGCCCGCCGCGTGCGAGCGCACGATCGCGCCCTGCAGCGCGGTCAGGTCGGCCTCCCCCACCGGCGTGTCGGCCAGCGCGCCGAACCCGGTGTTCACCCCGTATACCGGCGCGCCGCCGCTGAGCGCCTTGACCACCACCGCGCGGCTCACTTCCATCCGCCTGGGCACGTCGGCGCCCAGCGTGACCCGAGCCTGCCCGTGCGCCACCGCCACGACATCGTCCACGGTCAGCGCGCTTCCGTCCACCACGATTTCCCGCATGATCGACAGCTTCCCACGCCCGGGCGCCGGCCAGCTACGCCAGGTCCAGCCCAAAGGTGCAGGCCAGTCCCTCGGCGCCCGCCGGGGTGACCCGTACGCTGCGGCGCCGCTGGCCGCGCTCGATCCAGCCGAGCTCGAACAGCCGGCTGGTGATGGCCGCGGCCAGCGCGCCGTTCAGGTGCCCGCGGCGCTGGGTCCAGTCGATGCAGGTGCCGGCGAAGTGGCGGCGTGAGCGCCGGACCGCCAGGACATCCAGGCCGAACGAACCTAGGGCCCTCGCTCCGGCCCCGGTGACTTCGAAGCGAGGGGATGGCGTAACACCTCGGTCCGTTCGGCCTGATGACTGTTCCTGGAGCAGGCGGTGGCGGAGCATGCCGTCGAGCAGTTCCACCCCCGCCCGCCCCGCCAGGTGGTCGTAGCAGGTGCGGGCCTCGGCCAGCGCGGCCGCCTCGCGGGACTGGCGCAGGGTGCGGACCGGCACCCCGGGGCTGATCAGGCCCAGGGCCTCGATGGCCGCCGCGACTTCGTGGCCGGCCAGCCGGTAGTAACGGTGCCTGCCCTGCCGGGCGACCACGATCATGCCGCCCTCGAGCAGCTTGCCCAGGTGGAAGCTGGCGGTCGCGGCGCTGACCCCGGCCAGCCGGGCCAGTTCCCCTGCCGCCAGCGGGCGGTCCGGCAGCAGCGCCCGCAGGATCGCCGCCCGGGTCGGGTCGGCCATCAGCGCCGCGGCGGGCGCGATGTCGGTGTCATACGGCAGGCTCTGGGCCGGTACGGTCATATTTCGACGCTAGCCCAACTATCTTTCGACCAGCATCGAAGGATGACAGACAACCCCTGCTGACCTGCGAAATGGCTGGTCCAGCCGCATGGGATGCGCCGCGCGACCCGGCCTGGACGCTGCGCGAGATCGCGGGGCCCGTGCCCGGAGTGTGCGCCTACGCGGAGTTTGCCGGGAACTTGATGTGACGTTGAGGGGGGATCCGAGTTTGCGCGAGCGGCAAGATCGGCTACAGTTCTGATCGCACCCCCGGGTGCGATGCGGACGTGGCTCAGTTGGTAGAGCATCACCTTGCCAAGGTGAGGGTCGCGGGTTCGAATCCCGTCGTCCGCTCAGAGGGGAGCGTATGCCCTTGCGGCATGCCCTTTGCGGCGGAGTGGCCGAGTGGCTTAGGCAAGGGCCTGCAAAGCCCTGTACACGGGTTCGATTCCCGTCTCCGCCTCTACGATTCCTCCGAACGCCAAGCGGCACGGTCTGCTCAGACCGTGCCGCTGACCGGCTCCTCATCGCGCCGGATCGAGAAGGCGCTCGATCCGGCCGAGCCGCTCGGCCAGCTCGGCGATATCGGCCTTGGTCGCGCCCTGCTCGGCGTGCTTAAGGGTCAGCACCAGCTGGCCGCCTGGCTCCAGGTTGCCGGTCTGGACCTGGCTGACATCATCCCCGTTCTGCAGCCGGACGGCATGGTCGATCTCGCTGCGGCGCAGGCCCAGGCGCCGCAGGACCCGGCCCCTGACGTGCCCGTCCTTGATCACGACGGTACCCCGCCCGTCGAATATGCGCTCGGCGGCGGGGCTGACCACGACGAGCCGGTCGATCACGGCGTTGACCGCGACCAGGGTGACGGCGCCGATGATCCCGCCGGTCACCGAGTTGTCATTGCCGATGATGGCATTCTGCACCACATTGGACAGCAAGAAGATCACCGCGAAATCGAGCGTGCTCAGGCTCGCCATTCCCCGCTTGCCGGTGAGCCGGAACAACACCACGATCACCGCGTAGATGATGATGGTGCGCAGGACCTTCTCCGTAAACGGGATCTGCTCAGCAAACATGGCATGCCACATCGTGGTCTCCAGGTCGGATCAAAGGAATGCAGCCGGGGGTTGGTCGGGGTTAGTCCGGGTCAGCCGGTTCCTGGTGCGGGTCGCTCGCCGGGATGGACCAGGCCTGCCTCGTAGGCGAGCACCACGACCTGGACCCGGTCGCGCAGGGCGAGCTTGGACAGGATCCGCCCGACGTGGGACTTCACGGTCGCCTCGGAGACGAACAAACAGGCCGCGATCTCGGTGTTGGACAGGCCGCGGGCCACCGCGATGAGCACCTCGCGCTCGCGTTCGGTCAGCGCGGAGAGCTGCGGATAGCGCTGCTCCCGCTGGCCCGGGGAAAGCGGAAGGACCTGGGCGTACTCTTCGAGCAGGCGGCGCGTCACCCGGGGCGAGACGACCGCGTCCCCCGCGGCGACCGTCCTGATGGCGGCGACGAGCTCACCGGGGCGCACGTCCTTGAGCAGGAAGCCGCTGGCGCCGGCCCGCAGCGCGCCGAAGGCGTATTCGTCAAGGTCGAAGGTGGTCAGGACCAGCACCTTGGGCAGCGGCCCGGCACCGGTGATCCGTCTGGTGGCCTCGGTGCCGTCGGTACCGGGCATCCGGATGTCCATCAGCGCCACGTCCGGCGTGTGCCGCCGGGCGAGCTCGACGGCTTCCTCCCCGTTACCCGCCTCGCCCACCACGGTCAGGTCGCCCTCGGCCTCCAGGATCATGCGGAAGCCGCGGCGCAGCAGCGGCTGGTCGTCCGCCAGCAAGATGGAGACGCTCATCGGCGCGCCCCCAGGGTGGCCTCGACCAGCCAGCCCTCGGCGGAATCCGGGTTGGGCCCGGCCTGCAGGGTGCCGCCGTGCAGCGCGGCGCGTTCGCGCATGCCGTCGATGCCGTGGCCGCGGTGCGCGTCCGGCACCTTCGCGATGCCGTCGTCGGCGACCCGCACCCTGACCCGGGGCTGGTCGTAGGCGATGGTGACCGTCGCGTGGCGAGCCGCGGCGTGGCGCAGGGTATTGGTCAGCGCCTCCTGGACGATACGGTACGCGGTCAGCTCGGCCGCGGCGCCGAGCGGGAACGGCGTGCCCTCGACGGTCAGGTCCACCGGCAACCCGGTCGCCCGGATGCGCTCGACGAGCGCGCCGAGGTCGTCGATGCCGGGCTGCGGCGCGAGCCCGGCGGCCGGCTCGTCGGTGCGTAGCACGCCGAGCATCGCCCGCATGTCGGTCAGGGCGCGGCGGGCTACCTCGGAGGCCTCGGTCATCGCCTCGACGCCGCGGGCAGGATCGGCCCGGCTGACCACGGCCGCGGCATCGGCCAGCGTGATCACGACCGACAGGCTGTGCGAGACGATGTCGTGCAGTTCCCTGGCGATCCGGGTCCGCTCCGCGGCGGCCGCGATCACCGCCTGCTGGTCCCGCTCGATCTCAAGCCGGCGGGCGCGCTCATCCATCCAGGCCAGGTACCTGCTCCCGGAGGCGACCGCCAGCCCGGCGAACAGCGCCGCCACCACCGTGGCGGACAGGAACAGCAGTGAGCGCGGCATCGTGCCGGCCGGATCCCACTTGACCGCGGCCATGACCGCGCCGGTTTCGAGCAGCGCGGCGGCGAGCAGGGTACGGATCCGTGACTCGTGGGCCGCCACCGTATACAGCGCGACCAGTAGCGCCGCGTCCCCGAGCAGCGGGAAGCCGAGCAGCCACTGGGCGAACGCGATGGCGCTGGTGCCCAGGAAGACCGCGGACGGGTAGAGGCGGCGGACGCTGAGGGCCGCGATCAGCGCGGTCTGCACGACGAAAGGGCGGTAGAAGGTGAAACCGGACCCGGCGAGCCACACCGAGCACAGGGTCAGCAGGACCGCGGCCAGCAGCGTGTCGGTGGCCAGCGGGTGGGCGCGCATCAGCCGGCGTCCCCAGCCGAACAGGCCGCGGGTGATCTCGTCGGGTGGCTGCTCTCCCGGCCACTCGCGCGGCGGCCATGCCCCCAGAACGGTGCCTGGCGGGCCGGGGAGCCTGGTGGTGGTGCCCAATGTGCGTCCTTCGTGATGACTTACCGGCAGCGTACCTGGATCGGCTTCCTGCGATCGGTTGACGCATGGCATCAGCGCTGGTGGCACCGGGGATCAGGGGCCGGTCTCCGACCTGAGGATGACGCCGGCGGCCCGGATTTCGTCCTGCGGGATGTCCCGCCGCCGGGCGCCCGCGGCATAACGTGGCCTCACATTGCCTGCTGATGGAGGGGACTTGCCCGTTCAGCCGTCGGCCCGGCTGGAAATGGACCTGGGTCAGCCGGGCCGCGCGGTCTTCCCTCAGCCGCTCGCCGCCAAGGTGCCTGAGATCACCTTCCTGTTCTGGGTGGTGAAGATCCTCACTACCTGCGGCGGCGAGGCGGTATCGGACTACCTGGCGCTGGGCAGCCGCCTCGTGGGCGGGGCGGTAGAAACAGGCTTGCTGGTCACCGCGCTGGTGTGGCAGTTCAGGACCCGCCGCTACGTCGCGACCGCCTACTGGTCGCTGGCGTATGCCATCGCGATCTTCGGCACCGGGGTGTCCGACGCCCTGCACCTGTTCGCCGGCATCCCGTACGCCGGCACCACGCTGCTCTGGGCCGTGGTGCTCGCGCTCGTTTTCTGGCTCTGGTACCGCAGCGAGGGCACGCTGTCGATCCACAGCATCGTCATGCGGCGGCGTGAGGCCTACTACTGGGCCGTGGTATTCGCCACCTTCGCGCTCGGCACCGCCCTGGGCGACTTCACGGCCAGCGTCCTTGGCCTGGGCTATCTCGCATCGGCGATCATGTTCTTCCTCATCATCTTGATTCCCGCCGTGTTCTGGTGGCGGTTCGGGCTCAATGCGATTGCCGCCTTCTGGTTCGCCTACGTCGTGACCCGTCCCCTGGGCGCCTCGTTCGCCGACTACTTCGGCCGGGCGCATTCGCTGAGCGGCGCCGGTTTCGGCTCGGGCCGGATAGCGGTGATCGTCGCGATCGCCGTGGCCGGTCTCGTCGGCTACCTCGCCGTCACCCGCCGCGACGTGCAGACGCCGCTGACCCGTCCGGCGGGCCCTCACGCGGCCCCGGAAATGATGCCAGGCAGGAGCGCGCGGTCACGGTTATCGATGAGGTTGCGGGTAAGTAGAAGGGCATGGTCAGGATAAAGCGCTGGGTAACTGGCAAGCGCAAGAAGGTCGTCTGGTCCGAACCGCAACTGCCGCCGTTTATCAAGATCAACCCGGACAGCCCTCCCGGTCTCGGGGAAGGGCTCCAGCCCGGTGATCTGTCCATGGGCATAGCAGCGGAAGAGTTCCTCAAGATGCCCGACGAAGAAGACGAAGGCGAGCCGGTTTAGCTCCGCCTCGTCAGGGTGCTCTTTGAGCACGTTCGCAGCTTCGCTGCGCATGGCCGGCTGCTAGGTTAGCTGCGCCCTGATGGCCTCCAGCGCGAACCTGATGTTCTCGACCGAGTTGGCGTAGGAGAGCCGCAGGAAGCCTTCACCGTACCGGCCGAAGGAGGGACCGGACAAGGCCGCAACCCCCGCCTCCGTCAGCAGCCTGGCCTGCAGGTCAGCCGAGGTCTGGCCGGTCCCGGTGATGTCGGGGAAGGCGTAGAACGCGCCCTGCGGCTCGAGGCAGGTGATGCCGGGGATCTCGTTAAGGCCGGCGACCACGATGTCCCGGCGGCGGCGGAACTCGGCCACCATCTGATCCACCGGATCCCACGGGCCCTCCAGGGCGGCGATGGCAGCGTACTGGCTGAACGCCGACGTGCATGACACCGAGTTGATGGCCAGCCGGGTGATCGGCTCGACCAGGGCGGGCGGGAACACGCCGAAGCCCAGCCGCCAGCCGGTCATCGCGAACGTCTTGGACCACCCGTCGAGCAGGATGGTCCGGTCCGGCATCCCGTCGACGTCGAGCACGCTGGCGTGCCCGGGCCCGGGCCCGTACCGGATGGCCCAGTACACCTCGTCGGTCAGCACGGTCAGGTCGTGGCGCAGCGCGATGGCGGCGATCGCCTCGCAGTCCTCGCGGGTGAGCGCGCTGCCGCACGGGTTGTGCGGCGAGTTGATGATGAGCAGCCTGCTACGGTCCGTGATCAGCCGCTCGAGTTCGCCGGTGTCGATGCGGAAGCCGTTGCGCTCGCGCAGCGGGACAGGCACCGGGACCGCGCCGGCGAACGACACGATCGATTCGTACATCGGAAACCCGGGATCGGGATAGAGCACCTCGTCGCCCTCGCCGGCCATGGCGAGGATGGTGAAGAACATGATCGGCTTGGCTCCAGGGGTTACCACCACGCGGTCCGGGGTGACCCGCATCCGGCCGGTGCGCTCCAGGAAGGCGGCCACGGCCTGGCGCAGCGGCGGGATGCCGGGCGCGGGCACGTAGTGGGTGGCGCCCGCGCGCAGGGCCTCGACCGCGGCCTCGACGATGTGCGGGGCGGTCGGGAAGTCCGGCTCGCCGATCTCCAGGTGGATGACCTTCCGGCCGGCGTCTTCGATGGCCCGCGCGCGGGCCAGCACCTCGAAGGCGGACTCGGTGCCGAGCCTGGCCATGCGGTCCGCGAGCCGGATACTTACCATGGCCCCGATGATAAGTCTGTGACGGTATAGCGGTAAGAGTCTGGAGTGCAGGAGCGGCTCGATCCGGGTCAGGGTTTCCCTGAGGTTGGGTTCCGAGGTGGTGTCGCGGGCAGCGGGCAGGGACAGCCAGCGCAGCGGGGCGTGCGCGTTCTCGGGGCGGATCGCGTCGGGAGTGCCGGTGGCCATGAAGAAGCGGACGTCGGCGTGCTCGTGGGCGGGTTCGCCTTTGCCTGGGGGGACGCTGACGATGACCACGTGCCTGATCTCGCCGTCCGGCCACGGCACCAGGTCGGCCAGGCCGGTCTCCTCCTCCGCTTCCCGGGCGACGATCGCGAGCGGGTCGGTCTCGCCGGGGTCGCCGTGGCCGCCTACCTGCAGCCAGGCTTGCTGCCGCTGGTGCCAGCGCAGCAGCACCCGGGCGGTGGGCGGGTGCACGATCAGCGCGGACGCGGTGACGTGCAGCAGGAGCTCGCGCCGGTACGGGTCAGCGGCGGCCTCCACCAGGGTCCGCACCCGCTGGATGTCGGCCGTCTCGGCGTCGCCTTCCGGGCGGTAGCGGTCAAGCAGCGCGGTTAGCTCAGGCACCGAACAAGTATGGCGGGCGGCCCGTCACGCCGGGGACACAGGCGAAGATGTCGCCGACGCGCGGCTGCTCGCGCAGGTCGGCGGGGGTGAGGTTCTCCCGGGCGGTGGTGATGTACAGCGTGCCCAGGTCCGCGCCGCCGAACGCGGCCGAGGTAACCTGGCTGACCGGGAGCTTGACGACGGTGTCGAGGGTGCCGTCGGGGGTGTAGCGGTGCAGTTCGCCGGTGCCCCACACCGCGAGCCAGAGGCAGCCGTCGGTGTCGAGGGTCAGGCCGTCGGGGATGCCGCCGGAGACCGAGACGAAGCGGCGCCGACTGGACAGCGCGCCGGAGTCCGGGTTGGTGTCGAACACGTCCACTCCCCCGCTGAGGCTGTCCGCGTAGTAAAACACCCGGCGGTCATCGGTCCAGTCCAGGCCGTTGGACAGCCCGACGCCGCCGAACAACTCGGTGACCGCGCCATCCGGGCTGAGCCGGTACAGGCTGCACGGGCGGGCCGCTCTCATCCTGCCAGGCCATGGTGCCCGCCCAGAAGTCCCCCCATGGGTCCGGCTTGCCGTCGTTGAACCGGACCACGGACCGGTCGACGGTGAAGTCGCCCAGCCGCCGCAGGTCCTGACCGTCGTGACCGGCCAGCGCGAACCCGTCCACCAGCGCGAGAACCAGCCCGCCGCCGCGGGTCAGCCCGACGGTGCCGACCGGGTCGCCGACCTCGAACGAGCTGTGCCCGCCGGTGACCGGATCGAGCGCGTGCACGTGGCCGGGCAGGATGTCCACCCAGCGGAGCAGCCCGCGGGCGGCGTCCCAGACCGGACCCTCGGCCAGCTCGCACTGAGCCGGGACCGCGACCTCGGCGTCCAGCGTCCGGGTCATGGCACCCTCACCTCCAGGAAGACCTTCTGAGCCGGTCATCGGCAGGTCGTAATCCGGACGGGAATTCTGCGCCATACTGATATATCGGTCACCTGTGGGGGGTGTCCGCGCTTGGCCGGAGACCGGGAGGGGACGGCCACTATGACGGTAGCGCGCTTTGTCGGCATCGGAGTGGGCGAGTACGACCAGGGCCACCCCGCGCTCGACCACGCTGTGCCTGATGTGGAAGCAGTGGCCGGGCTGCTGGGGAAATCCTTTGAATGCACATTACTCCGGGACCCGGACGAGCAATCGGCGAAGGCCTGCCTGGCCGGGCTTCGCGGCTCGATGCCCGACGGCGGAAGCCTGGTGCTGCTCTGGAGCGGGCACGCCATACCCTCCGTGGTCGACGGTCCCCGCCTCCTAGCCCGGGACAGCAAGGCCTATAAGACGAGCGGCCTGGGAGTCACCAATGATGCCGCCGGCCCGTGCGCCGAATCGGGCGCGAATCAAATGTTGTTCATCATCGATACCTGCTATTCCGGTGCGGCGGTTACTGCCGCCGAGATAGTGGCGCGTATCCTGCAGCAAGTTCCGCCGGAAGGACAGCAGGTATGGGTGGGAGTGCTGACGTCGTGCCTGCCGACGGAAAGGGCGCGCGACGGGGAGTTCGGGCGGCATCTGGTCGCGCTACTGGAATCCGGGCCAGAACCCGGGCCGGACGTGAAAGATCTGCTGGTACGGCGCTGGTCGCCGCAAAACGAGTTCATCAGCGGCTATGACCTGTGCGACACCCTGCTGAAGACGTGGAAAACTCAGGCGCACAGCCCGGATTTCCACAACAGTGGCAGCGCGTGGTGGATGTTCAGGAATCCCCGCTATGACGCTGGCGCTCCCGAGCGGGTGGTTGAGCACCTGCTTCTGGCGGCCCGGGGCGGCGCGGACCCCGACGAGCACTCCTGGTTCACCGGGAGGACGACGGAACTGGACCAGGTGGTGGCTTGGGTGCGTTCCGGGGCGCCTGGCCTGCACGTGGTGACAGGGTCGGCGGGTACCGGCAAGACCGCTATCGCCGGGCGGGTGGTGAGCCTATCTAACCCCTTGGAACGGAAGCGACTGCAGTCCGAAGGCCGACCGCTCGGGCATGCTGATCCGGGGGGAACGTTCGGTTCATGCCCACGTGCACGTACGCGGGCTGACCCTCGACCGGGCCGCTGACCTCATTGGCCGTGATCTCGTGCGAGCCGGTGTGCTGCCTGCCCAGGACGATCCGCGGAACGCCGCCGAACTGGTCGGCCAGGTCCAGCGCGTCGTGGAGCAGGGTGCCACCCCGCCGGTCATCGTGGTGGACGGCCTGGACGAGGCGCGCGCCCACACGTTCGCGATCACCGAGGAACTGCTGCTCCGGCTGGCACCCTACGCCGTGGTGATCGTTTCCACCCGGGAACGGCGGCGCGGTGAGACCGAGCCTTCGCTGCTGGACGTGCTGACGGCCGGCACTCCTGAGCTGGACCTGGACCTCCCGGCCGCCCAGGAACGGGGACGCGCCGATATGCGCGGGTACATCGCCTGGCGGCTGACCGACGTAGACCTGGCGATGGACCCGGACGCTGTCGCCGGTTATCTGGCGGGGACAGCGTCGATGACGGGGAGCAGCCCGTTCCTGCTGGCCCGGCTGGTAACCGACCAACTGCGCGCCGCGCCGGTGGACACCGCGCAGCCAGACTGGCAGGACATGGTGAGTCATTCGGTGGAGGACGCGCTCGACACCGACCTGGCTCACGTGCGGGCGCTGGATGGCGCCTCCGGATTGGCCAGCCAGTCGGCGCGGATTCTTCTGGCCGCGCTGACGTGGGGCTTTGGTGCGGGATTGCCGGAAGAGGAGTGGCTCGTCTGCGCTAATGCGACCAGCGGCGGCGGGTTTGGCTCGGCGGATGTGAGCTGGATCCTCGATGAGCTGGGCCGGTACATCATCCAGGACGGTGAGGCCGGAGTGGCGGTGTACCGGATCGCACACCAGAGCCTGGCCGATCACATCCGGCCGCCCTTTATGGCTAGCCACCAGCAGACATTTGATCCGCAAGCGCTGCCGATCGCCAAGGCACTGCTAGAACGCTATGAGACCCTGCTGGCCAGCGGAATCTCGGCTAGCGGTCCGGAATACCTGTGGCGGTACGCCTGGCGGCACGCCGCCGCGGCCGGCCTGGATGGCCTGGATCTTCTCCGCGCTCTGGCGGTTCGTGAGGACGCGCTGCTACCCGACATCGCCTTGGCCGCCCAGGAGGTAGGCGGGCGGCTGGCAGATTGGGGTTACCGCATGGAGGCGGTCGACCCTGCCGAAGAGGCAGCGCAGCTGTACCAGGAGCTGGCCGCCGCCAACCCCGCCTTCCTGCCCGACCTCGCCGGCGCCCTGAACAACCTCGGCATCCGCTACAGGGAGGTCGGGCGGCGCCAGGACGCCCTGCCCCCAGCCGAAGAAGCCGTCCAGCTCTACCGCGAGCTAGCCGCCGCCAACCCCGCCTTCCTGCCCGACCTCGCCATGGCCCTGAACAACCTCGGCGTCTGCTACAGCGAGCTGGGGCGGCGCCAGGACGCCCTGGCCCCAGCCGAAGAAGCCGTCCAGCTGCGCCGCGAGCTAGCCGCCGCCAACCCCGCCTTCCTGCCCGACCTCGCCAGCGTCCTGAACAACCTCGGCATCCGCTACAGCGAGCTGGGGCGGCGCCAGGACGCCCTGCCCCCAGCCGAAGAAGCCGTCCAGCTCTACCGCGAGCTAGCCGCCGCCAACCCCGCCTTCCTGCCCGACCTCGCCACCTCCATGAACAACCTCGGCAACCGGTTCAGCGAGGCCGGAACACCTGCTCGAGGCGATGCCATATGGGAACAGGCGATCACCGAGGCGGCACCGTCGGCGGGCGCCTACCTGCTGGTAGCACGGGCTAGCGGAACCGAGCCGGGAAACGCCAAAGTTGCGGGGTGGCTGGTTCGCAGCCTCGCCCTGGACAGCGAAAACCGTGATCTCCAGGGCAGCGTCCATGAGCTAGCACGTCGTCATCGTGTTCCCGACCCGGCTGCCTTTGACGAGAACTGGGCCCGGCATACCGGCAGGCCAGTACCGGCCTGGCTCACCGTCGACCCCGTGCTGCTCGCTGCCGCCCGGGCATGGGTCGCCACCGATACCTACACCGCTGAGCGCGATTACCTAGCGGATCACCTCGAACTACTTGAACCGGACGCGGATATCGCCGTCGCCGAGGCGCTGCTCGTCGTGACCGAGCAGGCGGCAGGTCGATATTCCGCGCTGCGCCAGGTAGCACAGCGCGACGGCGTCGCTGCCGCCTACCAGCCGCTGCTCCTCACCATCCTGGCCCGCGAGTTCACCACGGCAGACCCCCATCGTCAGCGTGAACTGCTTGTTGGCCGCCGCGATGACCTACTCTCCGAGACGGTCGCCAGTGCCCTCAACGAGCTTGCCGACCAGGAAGGCGAAATAGCGATCCTGAGCCAACGCGCATCGGCCTTGCTCGCTCTGGCCAGAACGGGTGATGACGGGCTTGCCTTTGAGGCACTCGACGAACCAGGCCGGTTCCCAGCGCTGCTGCATACCCTCGCCACTCAAGCCGAAGCCGGCAGTCTCGCCCCGGCCGCCATCGCGGCCTACACGATCGCCGCAACAAATGCCGAGGCCGCAGCCGCCATGTTCTACCTTGCCGTGGGCGGGGTGATCCAAGGTAATCGTGACGGAGCCGCCGATCTCGTAAAGCAAGCCCGCACAGCTGATCCGGACCAGGTGCCGAGCTGGATCAACGAGCTCGCCGGGATCGGCCAGCATCATCCTGGCGTCCTGCCGCTCATCTCTATGCTCACCGCTCCAGCTGCCGAATCGTCGGGAGACAGCGAATGATGCCACCAACCGATCTCGTGGTGGTGCTGCCGGGGATCCTCGGCAGCACCTTGAGCAAGGATGGCCATCTAGTTTGGGCGCCGTCGGCTGGGTCTGCGCTGCGGGCCATCGGAACGTTCGGCGCGTCAGTCACTCATCTGCAACTGCCGACGGGAATCGGCGACGACCATCCTTACGACGGGGTGGAGCCCGTCGGTCTTATGCCCGATCTGCACGTCCTGCCGGGGATATGGACGGCGGTCAAAGGCTACGACCAGTTGCTCAGACGGCTGCGGTCCCTGGGGTGCCGGGAACCGGGCGGCGATGCATCGCCTGGCAACCTGATCGCGGTCCCCTACGACTGGCGGCTGTCCTGCCGGTACAACGGCCGACGGCTGGGGACCATCGTCGAGCCCGCCCTGGAGAGGTGGCGGGCTCAGGGCGGGCCGTTCGCCGAGGCCAGGGTGGTCTTCGTCTGCCACTCCATGGGCGGGCTCGTCGCTCGCTGGTACATCGAGAAGTGCGGCGGGGCGGAGATCACCCGCAAGCTCATCACGCTGGGAACGCCTTACCGGGGTGCCGCCCGGGCCCTCGCCCAGCTCATCAACGGCGCCGACCCCGGGCTGGGGCCGTTCCGGCTGCACCTGACCGAATTCGCCCGCAGCATGCCATCGTTGCATCAGCTGATGCCGGAATACGCCTGCCTCGACCACGGAGGCGATCTGGCCAAAACCACCGCCGTCGCTCTTCCCGAGCTGGACAGCTCGATGGTCAGCGATGCGATGCGCTTTTACACACAGCTGCAAGAGGCCGAGGCCAGGCGGCCGCAAAGCCTTATCGACACCCATGCCATCCTGGGCACCAACCAGCCGACCGCCAGCACCGCGCGGCTCACCGCGGGTCGCGTCGAGCTGCTCGACGAATATCAGAACCAGGATCTGTACGGCGACTCGACGGTCCCTGTCGTCGGCGCGTGCAGGCCTGATGTCTCGATGGACAGCAACACGCTGCGCCGCGTCCCTGACAAGCACGGCAACCTGCCGCGAAATCGGGCTGCCCTCGATGAGGTCGAAGGCATCCTGACCGCCAAATCCATCGTCGTCAAGGCCGCCAAGCTCGCGGCCTTGCGAGTGGAAGCCCCCGAGTTCAAGCTGGCCGGTGAAGGCTTCACCATAGGGATCACGGCGGCCGAGGATACGCGGGAGGCAATTCATCTCACGATAACGAGCGAAAAGGGAGAGCCCGTCGAGGCGCGCGGCCTCCGACCGTCAACAGAGCCGATTACGGCTTCGATCGGCGGACTCCCGCCAGGTGCCTACACCATCGATGTCGGTGGCGCAGAGCCTGGAGCCTCGCTCGCTTCGGTTAGCAGCGACATCCTCATCTGGGAAGACCCGAACCGCTCGTAGACGGGCTTTGCCGGCCGGCCGGTAACGGCGGACCTTCAGGTCCGGGGCCGGGCGGGCGGGCTGTGGCTGTGGAGCACCCTGGTCTTGTCCGGGTTCCACGCGGTGGTGGTGCCGTCGGGATTCAGGACTAGAGTCCAGCCCCACTTGTGGATCGCGATCTGGCGGTGGAAGAAGCACAGCAGGACGCAGTCCTTGACGCTGGTCTTGCCGCCGTGCTTCTTGTGCTTGACGTGGTGCACCTGGCATGCCGAGGCGGGCTGGTTGCACCGGCCCGCCCACTGGCAGTGCTTGTCGCGGAGGATGACCGCGTTGCGGATCGCGGCGGGGATGGTCTCGGAGAAGCCGATGTCCAGCGGCAGGCTGGGGCCGGCGAGCCGGGCACCGAGCTGCCGGCGGCGCAGGAAGCTCGCCAACCCGCCCGGGCCGGACAAGAGGTCCACAGCCTTGCCGATAATGGCTCGCTCAAGGGCCTCCCAGGCCTGGGTGGTATCGGGGGCGGGCGCGCTGGTGTCGTCACGTGGGCCGTGGTGGCGGAGCTTGTCGAGCTGGGCGCATAGCCGGACCAGGTCGTCCAGGGCGGCGGGGTTGACGTCGCCGGTCACGATGGGGGCCATCGCCGCGTCGCAGGCGACGCCCTCCGCGGCGTCGCCATCCAGCCACGCCCCGCCGTCGCTGCCGCCGGCGGAGGCTTCGGCCCGGTGCGCGGCCCACTGGGCGCGGACCCGGCTGGTCCACTCCTCCTGCAGGGCCGAACTGCCGTCCATCATGAGCAGGTCAGCTAGGGACATATGGACCCAGGCTTTCACCGGCTGCCCGGCTCGCTCGGGCAGCAGCCCGGCGGTGACCAGCCGCTGCATCGCCTCGTGAAGCGCGTCGTGGTACCGCTGGGCCTGGCTGCGGGTGTCCTCCGCGCCCGCGGGGGCCGACAGCGCATCCAGCACCGTGGTCACGATCGAGGCGCACTCCGGGGTGAGGTCGCCGGTCAGGACGCCCGCACCGTCAAAGGTGGTCTCAAGCTTTACGGAGCGGTCCTCGAACGCCTGGTGCTTGTCGCCGTCGGGGTCACCGGGCAGGGACTGGGCGTAGATCTCGGCGGCCAGCCCGCCCAGGTCCCGCAGATCCATCCCGGCCTGAGCGGCGCTGACCAGGATCGCGTCGGCGGCTTCCCGGCAGTCCCCGGGCAGTTTGTCGGTCCAGGTGCAGATCGTCCGGGCGTATGACTCCGACAACTCCCCCGCCGCCAGCACCCCGGCGACCTCGGGATGCGCGGCGGCCCGGCGGGCCCAGGCGGTATAGGCCACCGCGGCGCCTTTGGTGATGCGAGTCTTGTTGATCAGCCAGGCCCGGGGGCTGTAGTCCGCGTCCGCGCAGTATCCTTGGCCAGCGGTGAACGCCCCCAGGATCGACGCCCGCGCCGCCGTACCCATCGAGGTGATCTGCTCCAGGGCGTGCAGGCACTGCGCCTGGGTCTCGGCCGCCATCGTGGTCGCGTCGGCGGCGGTCAGGTAGCTCATCGCGGACCTCAGCATGCCCAGCGCCTGGGCTGTGCTCACGGGCGGCGGAACGGTGCTCACCTGGCTCACCTCCTTGGGCATCTCGCAGACCGACGGGCTCATGATGGGGATGGTTGCCGGTTGTGCCTCCCTCCTGCTGGGCAGCTTGATGATCCTGTTTCGACTCTTTGTTCTAGGCTAGCAGTCGCCGCCGACATTTTCGGGACGCCACGCCGAGGCGATGCCGGTGAAGCGGATCCAGTGGCGGACGCATTCGGCGAAGAAGGCGTCGCGGTCGCCGGGGTCCTCCCCCACCACCTCGTGCAGCTGGCCGTAGAGCTCGAACGAGATCACGCCGAACAGGTTGGTCCACACCATGAGGGCGCGCTGGACGAGCGGGGCGGGAACCCCCGGGGACAGATGGGAACGGATGGGGGCGAGGGCGGCCGCGGCTGGCTGCGCGGCGGCGGCTGGCTGGGCGGCGGCGGCCTGGGTGTTCTCGGCCTGGATGTCCGTGGACGGCATCTGCCCCGCGGCTGCGGCGTCGACGATGATCCGGAGCAGCAGGACGGTCACCCGGGTGGCGGGCTGCACGGTGTCGGCGGGGGCGACGTAGCCGGGCACCGGTGAGCCGTAGATCAGCGCGTACTCGTTCGGATGGGCCAGCGCCCAGGCCCGGACCGCTGCGCAGACAGCGGTGAAGCGCCCGGGCAGGTCGCTCCGCTCGACGGCGGTCTCGCGGGCCTCGGCGGCCATCCCGAGCGAGTCATACGCGTCGATGATCAGACTGGTCAGCAGCTCGTCGCGGTTCTTGAAGTAGCGGTACAGGGCCGACGAGGCCATGCCGAGGTCCCGGGCGATGGCGCGCAGGCTCAGCGCCGGGGCGCCGTCGGTGGCCAGGTAGCCGCGGGCCGCATCCAGGATCTCCGCGGTGATCTCGGCCCGGGCCCGTTCCCGGGCCGTGCGCGGGGCCGACGGGCGCCGTTCGCCGTCACTGGCCTGGTCTTTCTCATCACTCATGCGCCGATCATCGCACACAAACAAGACTGGCGACAACAATCGAGAGCGCTGCTCTTGATTAATGCCGCCAATGAGCTATCCTAGAACTGAGAGCATCGCTCACCAATGAGAGCGGCAGTTACAGGGAGGTCTCCGATGAACGCCAGTCCAGCAGGATCAGATCTGGTCATCGGCGCGGGCGTGATCGGCAGCCGGGTCGCCCGGATGCTCGCCGGGCAGGGGCACCGCGTCAGCGTGGTCAGCCGCCACGGCTCCGGGCCCGCCGGGGTCACCCACGTGCCCGCCGACGCCGCGGACGCCGCGGCGATGGCACGCCTGGCCGAGGGTGTCGCGGTGATCTACAACTGCGTCAACCCCGCCTATCAGCGGTGGCCAGCCGACTGGCCGCCGATCGCCGCCAGCCTGCTCGGCGCCGCGGAACGCGGCGGCGCGGTGCTGGTCACGCTGTCCAACCTGTACGGCTACGGGCCCGCGGCGCGGTCCCTGGGAGCCGGCGGCTACGACGAGGCACACCCGATGACCGAGGACACGCCGCTGGCCGCGACGGGCCGCAAGGGCCAGGTCCGCGCCCGCGTCTGGCAGGACGCGCTCGCCGCGCACCAGGCCGGGCGGGTCCGGGCGGCCGAGGTCCGCGCCTCCGATTTCGTCGGCCCCGGCGCCCAGAGCGCGCTGGGAGAGCGGATCGTCGGGCGGATCCGCCGGGGCCAGGGCGTGTCGGTGCTCGGCCGCACTGACCGGCCGCACACCTGGTCGTTCACCGACGACGTGGCCCGGACGCTGGTGGTGGCGGGCACCGACCCGAGGGCGTGGGGACGTGCCTGGCACGTGCCGTCGAACGAGCCGCGCAGTCAGCGCGCGGTCATCGGCGACTTCGCCCAGGCCGCTGGGGTCGGTGCGGTTGGCGTCCGTGCTCTTCCCCCGGTGCTGATGCACGGGATGGGCCTGGTCTGGCCGCTCATGCGGGAACTGCGCGAGACCGAGTACCAGTTCCGCGACGACTTCGTGATGGATTCCACGGCCGCGCAGGCGACCTTCGGCCTGAAGCCGACGCCCTGGGAAGAGATCGTCGCCGTGACCGTCCGGGCCTAGCCGGTGAGGAAGCGGTAGGAGCCGACTTCGGTGAAGGCCTGCGCAACCGGGGGCTCCTCGCAGCGGTCCCGGATGCCGGCCTGGAACTCGCCGAAGGCCTGCACGGCCAGGATGGGGCTGGGCTCGCGTTCGGACTGGACGATGTGCAGGAACGTCACCTGGTCGTCCAGCCTGAGGGTGGCGTAGCGGAAGCCGTCGGGGCGGGCGCGGTGCAGTTCGGCGTAGACGGCGCGGACGAGTTCGGCGTTGGCGTCGGCCTGACCGGGCTTGGTCCGGTAGCGGATGATGCTCTGCTGCATGGTTATCTCCTGGTCTCGATCTTCGGTGCGTGGTTCTGGACGGGGGCGGGTTCGGTAGCGGGGACCAGCGCGCGGCCGGGGATGACCAGGCCGGCGGCCGCGCCGAGCACGGCCAGGCCGGCACAGGCGCCCATGGCGGGGCCGAAACCGGCCACGAACGTCGCGGGCGAGGCGTAGTGGCCGCGGGCGGCGAAGACGGCGGCGCAGATCGCGACGCCGAACACCCCGCCGAGCTGCCGCAGGGTGTTGAGGACACCAGAGGCCTGGCCGATCGCGGCCGGCGGCACCGAGGTCATCACCGCGCTCATCGTGGCGGGTATGGCGATCGACGCCCCGCAGCCCGCCAGCAGCAGCGGCGCGACCAGCTCCCCGTAGGGCAGGCCGGTCCGGGCGATCAGCGCGATCCAGGTCAGGGCGCCCGCCACCACGGTCAGGCCGCCGGCCACCAGCAGCCGTTCCCCCAGCCGGCTGATGAGCACCCCGGTAAACGGCGCGATCACGGTCAGCGTGGCCCAGCCGGGCAGCAACCGCAGCCCGGCGCCGAGCGGCCCGTAGCCCAGGCCGGTTTCCAGGAACTGCGCCATGAAGAACACCATGGCCAGCAACACGGCGAACACGCAGAAGGCGGCCGCGTTGCCTGCCGCGATGGGCCGTGAGCGGAACAGCCGCAGCGGCACCATGGGATCAGCGGCGCGCAGCTCCCAGGCCACGAAGGCGGCCACGAGGACGATCCCGGCCGCGAGCGTGGCGGCGATCTCGGGGCTGGCCCAGCCGAGGCCGTCGGCCCGGATCAGGGCCCAGACGATGCCCAGGGCGCCCCCGGTAGCCAGCAGCAGGCCAGCGGGATCGAGGCTGGCGCGAGCTCGTTCGGCCTCCTGGTTTTGGATCTTGGCCAGGATCAGCGGGATCATGATCAGGCCGATCGGGATGTTCAGCCAGAAGATCCACGGCCAGGCCAGGCCCTGCGTGACCGCGCCGCCGACCACCGGCCCGGCCAGCACCGCGATCCCCGTCACGCTGCTGAAGATGCCGAGGGCCCAGGCCCGGCGCTGCGGCGGGAACGCCGCGGACAGCAGGGCCAGCGCCAGCGGGAGCATCAGCGCCGCGCCCGCGCCCTGGATGGCCCGGGCGGCGACCAGCGCGCCGGCGTCCGGCGCCAGCGCGCACGCGGCCGAGGCCGCGGTGAACAGGCCGACCCCGGCGGCCAGCATCCGCCGCCGGCCCAGCCGCTCCCCCAGCGCCGCGCCGGTCAGCAGCAGCACCGCGAAGCTCAGCGTGTAGGCGTTCACCGTCCATTCCAGGGCGGCCAGCGACGCGTGCAGCTGCAGCCGGATCACCGGCAGCGCCGTCGCGACCACCTGCACGTCCAGCGACACCATCAGCGACGCCGCCGAGGTCAGCGCCAGGATCCAGCCTTGCCGCGGGGTCAGGCGCGTACCGTTTGTACTCACGTCTCCTCCTCGTGGTCCGTCATTAGTTCAGACACCGGGCCGGGCGCCGGCTGAGCGATGAATTTCCCGGGTGGGCGGTGTCCGTACAGGCGAGGAGGTTTCGTGGTGACCGAGACGACGCTGGAACGCGCGCGGAGCGGGGACGACCGGGCGTTCGGCGAGCTGACCGACCCGTACCGGGGTGAGCTGCAGCTGCACTGCTACCGGATCCTCGGTTCGGTCCAGGACGCCGAGGACGTGCTGCAAGAGACTTTGCTGGCCGCCTGGCGGGGGCTCGGCCAGTACGAGGGGCGGGCGTCGCTGCGCACCTGGCTGTACCGGATCGCGACCAACCGGTGCCTGAACGCGCTGCGGGCCAGCGGGCGCCGGCCGCGGACCGAACCAGCCGGGCCGACATTCCTGACCACCGAGCCGACCCGGCGGGGTGAACCCTTGTGGCTGGAGCCCTACCCGGACATGCTGCTCGACGGGCTGCCTTCTGATGGGGACGCGGGTCCCGAGGCGCGGTACGAGGCCAAGGAGGCGGTCGCGCTGGCCTTCGTGACCGCGGTGCAGCACCTGCCGCCGCGGCAGCGGGCCGTGCTGGTGCTCAGGGACGTGCTCGGGTTCCGGACCGCCGAGGTGGCGGACATGCTGGACACCAGCGAGGCCTCGGTAAACAGCGCGCTGCAGCGGGCCAGGGCGACGATGGCCGATCGTCTGCCGGGACCGGATCGCGAGCGCGCGCCGCTGCCTCGTTCGGCCCGCGAGCGGGACATCGCGACGCGGTTCGCCACCGCCTTCGCCGGCAATGACATCGACGGCGTGGTCGCCTTGCTGACCGACGACGCCTGGTTCACGATGCCGCCGGTCACGCTGGAGTACCAGGGCCACCAGGCCATTGCCGGGTTCCTGCGGGACATTACCGTCTGGCGGGGGCCGCGGAACTACCGGCTGATCCCCACGCAGGCGAACGGCCAGCCGGCCTTCGGCTGCTACTTGCAGGAGGCGCCGGTGTTCTGCGCCCACGGGATGATCGTGCTGACGCTGGAGGGCGACCGGATCTCGGCCATCACGCGGTTTGTCGACAACAGCACCATGGCCCGGTTCGGGCTGCCGCAGATGCTGGCGGATTAGGGCTGCGTACGGTCAGAACCGGTAGCGGGTCGTGCGGCCGCCGTACTCGTCGGCGGTGCCGAACGCGAAGACGGTCGCGGGCGTAATCTCGTACGGGTAGTACGGCGGCGGACCGGCGGTGGGCGCCCCGTACGGCGCGTCGAAGGCGCTGCCGGTCACGGTCACCGGCCAGTCGTACTTGGTCCGGTACGCCTCTGCTACCCGCAGGAGCGCTTGTTCGCTGGTCACCTGGGACGCGGTGCCCTCGAGGACCACGTCCATGGTGTCCGTGCGGGCGGTGACTGTGCAGCGTGGATCCGCGGCCAGGTTCCGGCCCTTACGGGAAGCCCCGGTTGAGGTGCTGTAGAGGGCGCCGTCGAGCCATACGGCCAGGACAGGGCGAACGTGGGGGCGGCCGGAGGGGTGCACGGTGGCCAGCCAGTACAGACGGGTGTCCGCGAGGGCGTCGCGGACGAGTTCCCAGGGCAGGACGGTGGTGGGTTCGAGGGCGATCAGGTCGGCGGACTTCGGCTCGGCGCCGGTGGTCATGGGTACTCTCCTTCGCGCGTCTGGGAGGTACGACCGCTCGGCGGGGGCGGAATCATCGGTTGCTTGCTTGCGGGCAGGCGGGGGATGGTCTCGGTGACGTCGCTTTGGCGGCGCGCGGAGGGGGGCCGGACCTGGTAGCATCTCGGCGAGGCATTGAGGGCCGTTAGCTCAGCGGGAGAGCGCTTCCCTGACACGGAAGAGGTCACTGGTTCAAATCCAGTACGGCCCACGCCATTTTTTCGAAAGCATGTCCAGTGGCGTGAGCCAAAATGAGAGCCAACCACCTGCGGTTTTGTCTCTTACCAGCTGGTCAGAGTGCTCTACGTTGCGGTCAGCACAGAAAACTTACCGCCGGTTTGGCGCGCTCAGCGGCGGATTTCATCGAGCACGGCGCCCAGCTAGTTTTGCCGATCGGCCGTGTCGGCCAGCGTCGCAGCCATGGTGCGGAGTCCGGTGGCATGCAGTCCCAGGAGTTCGTGCGGCAGTGGGCCGTCTGAGCCGGGTTGCTCTATGCGGCGACGTGCCAGCCAGCGGCTCATGCGGCGGGTGGGCGGCGGTTTTGCGATCGGCCTGGGTCAGGCGGGTGCGGCCCGGCTGGCTCTGGCGAGGAATGCGCAGACCGACGCTGGATCGAAGTGGAACATCTGCCCGCGGGCCAGTTTCCCCTCGTTGACGCCGTAGAGGCCGAGCACCTCGCTGTCGAGGCTGTCCCCGGACGGGGCTAGGCCGCGTTGCCGCCATAGCACGACGACTTCGTGGCCGGCCGCCGCGATCACCCGCGGATGGAGTCGCCGGAGGTCGGCGGTGGGCTGGAGCCGGTCCCAGTGGGCGGCCCAGCCTTCGCCGCGTCGGGCCACTCCCCGGACGCTGCCGCCATAGGGGAGGGACGGTGGCCAGCAGAACTCGACATCGGGCTGGCATGCGCGGGCCAGGGCGCCCTCATCACGTTGCTCGACCGCGGTGAATACGGCCATGACGGTATCGACGTTCGGTGTGTCGGTGGTCAGCATCTGGTCCTTTCGCTCGGCTGCGCTTGCCAGCGGCCGGCCGTGGCCGGCAAGCGCAGGCATTCCCTCTGGCAGGCACGCTAGTTCCGTGCTGGTCTGACCGACAGGACCAGTAACCCGCCGCTGTGGTGTACCAGTTGCGGTTATCCAGACGTCGGCCGGGTGGACCGGGATACGGCATGCTGGTGGGCCGGGACGCCGAGCCCGGCGGGCATAGGGTGATGTGCGGATGCCCGCAGCGCCCGCGCCGGGGTGGTCGTGCACCTGGCCACCTCGCCGTTCCGGCCGGGCCGGGTCGATGTCGGCGGGACCAGGGCGCTGGTCGAAGCGATCGCGCGCCGCGGCAGCGGCCCGCACCTGGTCTATGCGTCGATCGTGGGCGTGGAGCAGATTCCCTGGCCGTACTACAAGCGGAAGAGGCAGGCTGAGGTCCTGGCCGCCGGCTCCGGCCTGCCGTTCACGATTCAGCGGGCTACCCAGTTCCATGACCTGGTACTGGTGGCGACGGCGTCGGCAGCGCGTGCTCCCGTCCTGCTGGTCCCATCTGGTACATCATGCCAGCCAGTTGACGCTGCCGATGTCGCGCGTCGGCTGGCGGAGATCGTGCGGACCGGGCCGGTCAACGGCTTGGCCGCTGATCTGGGCGGCCCACAGATCCTTGACGCCGCCCATCTTGCCCGCGACGTGGTGGCAGCGATCGGGGCGCGACGGCCGGTGCGCCCGATATGGATTCCCGGGCGGGTCGGTGCCGGGTTCCGGGCCGGTCATCATCTTGCCGCCAGCACGCCGCGGGGCGCCCGGACGTGGCGCTCATACCTGGAGGATCGCTGTCGCGCGGAGCCAGGTGTCCTCCCGCTGCCCTATTCGGGACGGCGGGTGCCGATCCGGCGCCGCTGAAGGCCGCCGAAGCGAGAACGGTCGTCATGCTGTGGCCCGGTGTCTGGCCGGCCATCCGGGCGAATAGACGGAATGGAGGAGATCGCCGAGGACGGCGACCGCCGCGCGATAGCTTCGCCCGGCCGGGGTCCCGTAGCCGATGACCAGCGCGGGGCCGGGCGGTTCTGCGGTGACGTCGCCGACGCGGTAACCGTTCAGCCCGTCGAGCGCGAGCCCGGCAAGCG
>WNGG01000464.1_pt1 | contig 43765 bp, 85 predicted proteins | sample 5400661 | NCBI WGS metagenome assembly WNGG01 (sample SAMN13153372, study PRJNA577476) | soil metagenome | isolation source: 100 cm soil or saprolite under Garry oak tree replicate 1 | place: USA:California | collected 2016-06-15 | reverse complement strand
CCGTTCGTTGCAGTGCCGATTCCGCCGGTTAGCATCACCAGCTCGCAGCCGTTGGGCAATCCGGCGGTTGGTACCCCGGCCGCGACAGTGGTTGGCAGTCCGGCGTACACGCTGATTCCCGTCCCGCCGGTCAGCATTACCGCCAGTCAGCCGCTCGGCAACCCCGCCGTACCCACCCCGCAGTTGCTTGTGGTCGGCCCGCCTTACGTACCGGTCCCGATTCCGCCGGTCAGCATCACCGCCAGCCAGCCGCTCGGCAACCCCGCCGTGGGCACGCCACGCGCCCTGGTGGTCGGCACCCCGTACACCCTGATTCCGGTCCCTGGCGCCGTCATCAGCTCGACCCCGCTGGCGCCGCCGGTCTCCACGGTGGCCACCCCGCAACCGCTGGTGGTCTCCACTCCGTATGTGGCTCGTCCGGTCCCCGGCGCCGCCATCACCGCCAGCCAGCCGCTCGGCAACCCGGCGGTGGGCACCCCTACGGCGCTGGTCGTCACCATCCCGTACACGCCAGTGCCGGTCCCCGGCGCGCAACTGTTCGTCAATCCGGCCGCGCCCGTGGTCGGTGCCACCACAACCCCCGGACCGCTGGTCGTCTCCCCGGCGGGGCTGTCCATCACCATCGCGCGGCCGGTCATCACGTCTAGCTTGCCGCTGGGCAATCCGGCGACCGGCACCCCCGGGCCGCTGGTGGTCGGTGTTCCGTACACCCTGATCCCGGTTCCCAAGACGTACTTCTCGGCGTCGCAGCCGTTGGGCCGCCCGGCGGTTGGTAGTCCGCAGCCGATCGTGGTTACTCCAACGCACCGCTGGACCCAGCTCCCCGTACCAGTTCTGGTGGGCGGCGGTGGGTTCCCGTGTACCACGACGCGCCCCAGTGGCGGTATTACCCCGGACACGACGGGCCACACTTCGCGCCCCACCAGCGGGACTACCGCCGAGGCGCTCGGGAACACCGCACGTCCCTTCACCGGAATCACCAAGGATGAGTGTCACTAAGGGCGGTGAGCGATGACTGCCGATAGTGCACTGATCCGAGCCCAGGCCGCCGCGCTGAAGCTCATGGTGGACACCTGCCTAGTTCGGCGACTCACCAGTACCGCAACGAACCTGGAGACCGGTGCCACGACCCCGCTGTATTCCACCATCTACAGCGGGGTCTGCCGGATCCAACAGCGCTCCATCCTCGCGCGAGCTTTCAACGTCGGCGAGGCCGAGGTCTACATGACCAGATTGGAGCTGCACGTGCCCATGTCGATTACCGGCGTGCTGGCCGACGACCTGGTGACCATCACCGCTTCGCCGCATGATGCCGATCTACTGAACCACTACTTCCGGGTTCGGCTGCTGGGCCACAAGACCTACGCCTCGGCGCGGCGGTTTGAACTCATCGAGGTGCTGTCCTAGGCGGTGAGCCATGGCGATCTCGCTGGAGCAATGGGCTGCGGAGCTGCAAAAGGCCAGCGACGACTATAGGGACGAGGCGCACAGAGTCGTCGAGGATTCCGCTAAGGCTATCCGTGACGACTGGCGAGCCCGCTGGCGGCGCCTGGGTGATGCGCCGTATCTCTGGGCCGCGGTGACCTACGACGCGACCGAGCTGCACGCCGAAATCGGCCCGGACAAGTCGCTACCCCAAGGCCCGCTGGGCAACCTGCTGGAGTACGGGTCCATCCACAACGCGCCCCGCCCCGCCGGCACCGTCGCGTTGGATGCCGAGGAACCCCACTTCGCGAAGAAGGCCGAAGACATGCTGGCGAAGCTGTTGGGGGACGAGTAGTTAGAGTGCGCCTGCTTCCTTGAAGGCTTTCTTCACCTCGCGGCCCAGCTTGCGGAGATTGATCCGGTCGAGCCGCTTGAGGAATTCCTCTTGCGGGATCTCCATGTAAATCCAAGGCTGCCCGATTCTGATCTTTTCATCTGCCGGAAGCATGATCCATTCGACGTATTTGGCGCGGAAGTCGTCGGCCCTCATGGCGCCCGATCCTATCACAACAGAGGTGAGGGGCAGGGATGACCGACGGACTCGACCAGGCCCTCGCCAGCACCGCACTCAACCTGCTCGCCCAGGATGGGCTGTCCCCCGCCCTGGTGGTCTACGACGGGGTAGTCCCCTCACCGGACCCGGGGCCGCCGTACGTGCTGGTCTATTGCTTCATCGACCGACCCAGCGACGACCCGGACAACTCCATTGACATGCGGTCCCGCGTCTGGGTCACCCGTTGGTATTGCCACTGCGTCGGCGCCACCGCGGCATCTGCGCGGGCGATAGCCGAACGGGTGCGGACTCAATTGCTCGACGTGCATCCGGTCATCGCGGGGTTGAGCTGTGGGTCCATTCGGCTGGAGCAGTCCCAGATCCCGATTCGCGATGAAAAGACCGGTGTCCTCGTGATGGACCTCGTGGAAGTTTACCGGCTTCGCGCCACCTCCTGAAAGGAACGATGAGCATGACGCTCAATGCTGCGCAATCGGTGGTGGCGGCGGGAACTACCCCGGCACCGTACACGCCGACCGCATCCGACACCATCTCGGGCAACGACATCATCCCCGGCGGCGGCTGCGTTCTCCGCGTCGTCACCACAGGGACCGCAACCAACGTCAGCGTCCTGGACCCCAACTTCACCGCCCTGGGTAACGCGGGCACGGTGGTTGTTGTCGCCTGCCCCGCTACCGGCGTCCGGTACATCCTCGTTGCAGTTGCGGCGGTCAGCGCCACCACGAACCTGGCAACGGTGACGTTCTCTGGCGCATTGACCGGCGTCACCTACGACGTGATCAAGTTCTGAGGCCGTCATGACGCATATCTGGATGGAACACAAGGACACCAAGGGCCGCGCCCTACTTCCCGATATCGAATATTGGCGGGCGAATGGCTGGAATCCCTGCGACGGGCCGTATCCCGAGCCTGACCTCACCCGCGACCCGACACCCGAGCCGAGCCCCGAACCCCCGGCGGAAGCCACAACTCGTCGGGCGACTAAGCCCGCCAATCTAGGAGGGTGAGTCCGATCGCTGACGTCTTTGCAGATGGTAATACCAGGGTCGCGTTCGTTCCCGCGATCGCCAACATCGCGGCGCCTACGACGGCCGAACTGAACGCCGGCACGCTGCTTCAGAGCTTCATGACCGCGGACGGACTCGTGGGTTTTGAAGCGAAGACGGCGGAGATCGATACGACAGCGATCGCCTCCACTTTCGACACCAAGTCCATCGGCCGCGACTCTTTCGCGGGAACACTCCTGCGGCTGAAGAAGCAGACCTACGGCTCCGACACCGCATACGCCACGCTGCTTCGCGGTACCGCTGGTTTCGTCGTGGTGCGGCGCGGAATCCTGGAGACCACCGCCTGGGCAAGCTCGCAGGCGGTAGAGGTTTATCCGATCGTCTGTGGTCAGGTTGGTTATATGCCGCCGGCCGCGAACAGCATCCAAAAGTACGAAATTCCCACGCCGATCACTTCGGCGCCGAACCTGCGGGCGGCGGTCGCGTGACCCCGAAGCGCCCACGCCTGGCCGACGTCGATCCGGCTACCCTCATTCGCGAAGGCCGGCTACCGGAACGCACCATCCCGGTATGCCTCGCTGCCGACCTGGTGGCGGAATGGGAAGAGCTGGACCGGCGTCGCCGCGAGGTGTCCCGTACCGATTCGCTTGCTGATCCGGCGTCGGCCATCGTCGCCGCGATGGAGAAGCTACGGACAGAGATGGCAGCGGCCACAGTCACCTTCCGACTGCGGGCGCTGCCTCGTCGCCGGTGGCGAGAACTCTTCGCCGCACACCCGCCCCGTAAGAACACTGACGGCAGCATGCTCCAGCGAGACTTCCTGGGCGTCAACTATGAGGCATTCTTCGATGCGCTGCTCAAGGAGATCATCATCGAGCCGCAGCTCGACGGCGAGACGCTGGATATGTTGCTCAGCGAGAAGCTGACCGACCGGCAGTGGGAGCAGTTGACTGATGTCGCGTGGAACCTTAACCGCGGCACCGTTGATATCCCTTTCTTGCAGGCCGACTCGCAGAATCGCCTGATCTCCTAGCAAGAGTTGAGGCGGCTGAGCGGCTGGGCGTCTCCCTGCGCAGGTTCGAGGGCTGGGAGCCGCGCACGTTTTATATCTATGACGATAATGACCGGCTCATGGAATCCGCACCGGAGCCAGAGTGGGACTTCCAGGAGCAGGCCTGGATGCTTGCCCTGGAGCTGTACCGCAAGAACCGGTGTCACGGTTGCGGGGGCGACCTCACCGAGACCACCGACGCGAAGCATGAGGACCGGTACCACCCAGAGCTGCCGATTCAGTGTCACCGATGCGCCGCCTTCGCGCGAGCCGAGGAACAGTATCGCGACTATCCATACACGCAGTCCTTGATGCACCGCGTGCAGCTTAAGCGGGGGTGAGCCGTCATGGTCCGCACCGTGCGCGTAGACCTGGAGGTAGGCGGCAATCCCGACGCGACGCTGGAAGCCACCGCCGGGGCCGCTAGGCATGTCGATGAAAAGGTCAAGGATCTCAACCAAGAACTGAAGGAGACCGAACGCGACGCAGCGAAGGCTGCCGCGGCGATGAAGCTCTTGGGCGACTCGACCGACGACATCGGCAACAAGGTGGATGCCATCGGCAACAAGTCCACCGCCATGGACGCGCTGAACAAGCGGATCACCGATTCGCGTATCGAGGTACGCCGGCTCGGCGAGGAGTTCAATCGCACGGGCGACTCTAGCGTCTTTGAGAAACTGGGTAAGACCACCAAGGATCTCAAGGGACTGGAACGCATCCGTAAGGATCTCACTGGAGCGCTGGAGATGGGCGCCCAGGATGGTGGCAAGGAGGCTGGGAAGACCTTTGTTGACACCTTCCGTAGCTCGATCAGCGGGTTCCTGTCCACGCCGATACTGGGGCCGCTCTCCGTAGGTGCCATCGCGGCAGCGATCATCGCGGGGGCACCCATCCTCGGCGCGGCCCTGAACGGCGTTTTGTTGAGCGGCATCGGGCTGGGTGGTATCGCGCTCGGCATCGTCGGCCAGATTAAAAGCCCCGACGTGCATGACGCCTTCGTGTCGCTTGGGCACGGCATCGAAGTGCAGCTCGCGACGGTAACCTCGTCGATGAAGGGTCCGCTGATCGACGCCGCGCGAATCTTCGGCGCCACCTTCGACGCCATCATGCCGCACCTGCGGGACGACCTTTCCGGGTTGGCGCTATATATCCGGCCCCTGGCCGCCGGCATTCAGCAGTTGTTCCAGAACATGATGCCCGGCCTAGATAAGGCCTTCGCTGCGGCCGGGCCGATGCTGATGACGCTCTCCTCCATGTTGCCGGGCCTGGGTAAGGTCATCTCGCAGTTCTTTGCCGACATCAGCAGCGAGGGCGCCATGCAGGGCGCGCAGCAGGGCTTACGCACTCTCGTTATCGCGATCGAGGCGGTTATCCTCGGCCTTGGCAGGATCCTGAGCGCGCTGTCCAACGCCTATTCCGGGATCGCGGGTTTCGGCGAGGCGGTCAGCGGCTCCTTCGCGAAGGCGTTCGACTGGATGCCTGGCGTCTCCCATTACTTGGAGGGTATCCACAACGTCTGGGAGAACATCAAGAACGGCCCCAACGGCGACATGGGCGTCACCAAGTTCAAGAACCTCGGTACCTCCGTTGAGCAGGACCAAACGAAGCTCGGGCAATTGGAGGCCCAGCTCAGCAGCACCAAGGTCACCACCGATACACTGGCCGCTCACATGGCCGGCAACTTGTTCAATGCGATGATGTCGGTTGACCAGGCTAGCCTCGCCGTGCACCAGTCGCAGACCGCAGTGAAGGATTCTTTCGCCCAGAACGGCCTGGCCATTGACAAGCACACCCACCAGGTCAGCGAGAACACCAAGGCGGGTCAAGCGAATATCGGTGCGGTGCTCGGCTCGGTCACCGCGAATATGGGACTATATCAGGCGCAGGTTGCCGCGGGGATCAGCGCCGCTGACGCCACCGCGAACTACGAGACGAATACCAGGGCGCTGCACGACCAACTGCGGGCCGCCGGCCTGACTGAGGCGCAGGTGAACAGTCTGATCGGTAAGTACAAGGACGTACCGAAGTCGGTGAACACCGCCATTGCGGTGCAGGGACTCACCGAAGCGATCAACAATCTGGGTAACCTGCTCGCGAAGGCCTATGGGCTGGACGGCAAAAACTTCGGCTTCACGGTTACCGAATATTTGGTCACTGCCGACAATCGCACCAGTCCAACTGGGCGCGGTAATCGCTGGGGCGGCATCTACGAGCATGCTGACATGGGCCTGCTGAATGCAGGGATCTACTCCCCGGCCGGTCCGGCGCGTTACGCGTTTGCCGAGCCTGCGACCGGCGGTGAAGGCTTCGTTCCCCGCTTCGGTAATTATCAGCGCAGCACCGCCATCATCGACCAGGAAGCCCGCTGGTACGGCGGACGGTTCGTGCCCGGCGGGAGTGGGGGCACTCAGATGTATGCGCCGACATACCACGTGCATGTCCACGCCCTAGACGCGCGTGCGGCCGGGCCGGTGGTCATTGAGGCGATCAAGTCGTATGAGCGGTCCAACGGGACCAACTGGCGTGGTGCGCCGTGAGCGTCACTATGCAGTACGGCGTCGTACTGACCGTCGAGTGCGCTTTGTCCTCAGCCACCGGCCAACCAGCCGTGCTCAATGTCAACTCGACGTTCGAGTCTGGCATTACTCCGTGGATTCCGCGGTTCTCCACCATCTCCCAGTCGGCGGCGTGGTCGCAGGAGGACAGCTACAGCCTGAAGGTCACCCCCGACGGGGTGAGTGTGCGCGGTTACGCTGAATCGGAGAACATCCCGGTCCTGCCCGGCCAATCGTATGTAGCGGCAGGCTATGTCAACATGACCAGCTCGTGGACCGGCGGGTTCTCGTTCTCGGTGAACTGGTTCAACGCTGGCGGCACCTATATCAGCACATCAAGCAACGATAATTTTTCGATGCCATCTGGGGTGTCGTCGCAGTCGAATCTGTTTACCGCACCGGCTAACGCCTACTACGCGACGCTGGTGCCGACGATGAACGGCACACCGCCAGCAAGCCAGGTGTTCTATGTCGACAACACCACTTTGTCGACGCTGCCCAGCGGTTATGGAACTTGGGATACAGCGGTATGGAACACCTCGACATGGGGTCCAGATGTGCTATGGACCGACATCTCCGCCTACGTCCGGTCGGTCTCGACGGATCGGCGGTTCTCTCGCGACGTGCAGGTATGGGAGTCCGGTGCGGCAACGGTCGTCCTGGACAACAGGGATGCTCGGTTCTCCCCGAGCAACCTGGCCGGCCCGTACGTGATTGACGGCATCACGGGGGTACGTCCGTGGCGCCCGATCCGAATCCGTGCCGCCTGGGCGAACGTCACTTACGACGTCTACCGCGGATATGCAATCGACTGGCAGGAGTCCTATGTCCAGGCGTCGCCCGGTGGCGGTGACGCGATTATGACCGTGCAGTGCCAGGACGAGTTCGGCTCGCTGGCCCGGTTCGGCGGCCTAGCGGTTACCCCGATCGGGGCAGGCGAGATGTCGGGCCAGCGGGTGCATCGGGTACTTAACAGTGCTGGTCACACTGGTGCCCGCGCTATCGATGTTGGTATCACGACGATGCAGGCCACCGACCTGTCTACCGACACTGCGTCACTGCTGAAAGTAGTCGCCGACTCGGAGGGCGGCGGATTGTTTGTCGATCGGGCCGGGACCGTGGTATTTGAGCGGCAGACGGCGCTGGTGGAGAACGGCCGCTCCAGGACCGTCCAGGCCACCTATGGTGACAAGTTGAATGAACTGCCCTATTCGGGGGTTGTCCCGTCGTATGACGGCAGTCTGATTGTCAACATCGCTGCTTGGTCGCGGGACGGCGGCACCGTCCAGGTTGTTACCGATGAACCGTCGCGGGCGCTGTACCAGGACAAGCGGCAAACCCGTTCCGACCTTATGTGCCAAACCGATCAGCAGGTCGCCAACGTGGCCACTTTCTACATCCTCAGGTACCGCCAGCCTGAGGACCGGATCGCGTCGGTGCAGATCAAGCCGCGCGGCGACCCGGCACGACTGTTCCCACAAGTACTGGGCCGCGAGGTACGGGATCTGGTGCGGGCGGTACGCCGGCCCCCGGGTGGAATCACCATCACCCGCGACTGCCACGTTGCTGGAATCGCGCACAGCATCACCGCTGACGACTGGGTGACCGCCTTCACTTTGTGGTCGGCGACCGTTTACCGGGACATCGGCCGCTTCGACTCCGGCACCTGGGATACCTCGATTTTCTTTATATGAGGAGAGCGGCATGCCATACACCACACTGGTCCCCGGTACGACCATCACCTCGTCGTGGGCAAACGCGAACGTGCGCGACCAGGCGATCACTCCCTTCGCGTCGGTGGCTGCCCGCGATAGCGCGATCACCTCGCCGCTTGACGGGATGATGTGCGTCACCACCGATACCGGTTCGCTGTGGCGCTACGTCGGCGCCTTGTCGAAGTGGTTGCGGCAGGATTTCACCATCATGCAGACCTCTGACCAGGCGTGGACCAGCAACACGACCCTCGCGGACATCACGACCGTAACCGCTGGCGGCGCCGGCGGTCTCGGCTGGTCCGCCGACATCAATGCTCGCTACGACTTCGAGCTTCGGCTGCACAGCACGAGCAGCACGGGTCAGCTTAACTCGCAGTTGGTGCTACCCACCTCGGCGACCACCGAGCTGGCAATTACGGGTGTGAACATTAGCGGCACCTACTACAACACGATCGTCCAGGCGGGCACCGGGAACGTGGGTTCGGGACAATACTCGACCAGCTCTCGGTCCAGCGTCGGCGGACAGGTGTTGATGGGTGGCACGGCCGGCACCGTTAAATTCCAGTTCGCACAAGTTGTCTCCAGCGCGAGCGCCAGCTCTGTGCTGAAGGGCAGCTCGTTGCGGGTCCGGCAGATCGGCTGAGCAATGACCATCTTCGGCTGGGACGCGAGCCACTACGACGGAACACTCAGCACCGCGATCCTATCGCGCGCGAAGGCCGAGGGGATCACATTCTTTACCCACAAAGTTGGTGAAGGCACCGACTACGACGACCCCAATGACGCTACCGCGTTGGCTTGTGCGCGTGACGCTGGTATCGAGTTTATCGGCGGGTATTTCGTTCCGCGCAGCACCAGCGCGGTCGGCGCCCAGGTGGATTACCTGCTGCGGCTGGCCGATCGCGACGAGCCCTGGTGGCGCACCTTCCCCGGCTGGTTTTGGCAAGTCGATTTGGAGAGATGGCCCTATGACAACGTGTCGGCCTCGATCGGTATCGCTTTCGCGAAGGATCTACGTCAACGCACGGGCCGTTGGACGATCCTCTATGCCTCCAATGGCCAGTATGACGGCTCGCTGACTGGCTGGGACGGTCCACTGTGGAACGCGCACTACACCAGCCGCGGCGCAGCCGGATTCGTGTCGATGTACCCGGGCGATCAGTGGAAGCCGGTTGCCGGCGCGTTTGTCGGCGGTTGGGCGGCCTACTCCGGGCACGAGCCGCTGATTCTGCAATACACCAGCTCGGCGATCGTCGCGGGTTTAACCACCTGCGACGCCAACGCCTTCCGCGGCACCGCGGCCGACCTTCGCGCACTGATTGAGGGAGCAGCAGACATGGAGCAGGGCGAAGCAGTCATCGGCGCCGCCAGCCGTCACAACTCGGTGGGCGACACGCTCTCCGACGCCACCAACCTGCGCGACGAGTGGTACCACCCGCCAGCCGTGCACAGTCTGAACCCACCGCTGTCCGGCTCGCGATTCGACCTACTCATGCAAGCCGTCGCAAGGATCTCGAACATCGAGGCGACGGTAAACTCGCTCGCCCTCGCCGGCATCGACGTCGCCGCGCTTGCGAACGTCATCGCGACTGCGGTCATCGCGCACCACGACGCGCTTGCCGACAGCGACCGGGCAGTTATCAGCGCCGCCGTGCTCGACGCCCTGCGCGCCGGGACCGGTGCCATCAAGTAGACAATGAGGAGATTACTACATGCTCACGCACGCGAAGGCTTTCGTCGCGCTGGCTACCGCCGTCGCGGTAACCCTGTCCACGTTCGTCGCGTCCGACAGTACGGCCGGGCGGGGCGTCACCGTCGCGCTGTCCGTCCTCGGCGCGCTCGGGGTGTACCTGACTCCGAACAAGCCAGCGTCGGCGCCGGCTCAGTCTAGTTGACGAGCGTCGGGGTGGTCCCGCCACCGATCCCGCAGAGCACGAGGACGGCACCCACCGTCGCCGCGAGCACGATTAGCGCGAGGATGAACACCCACAACGGGGTCTGGCGTTGCTGCATGCGGGCAACCTTACGCTACCCCGAAGCCGCCGCTGTAGACTGACCCACTACCGCTAGGACGGCAAACGAAGCGCCGCCTCTCTGCTTAACTGCGGAGAGGCGGCGCTTCTTGCTGTCTTCAGCTTGCAGGCGGCGCCTGCACCTCGACCCTCGGCACCACCACGGGCAGCATGGTGATCCACAACAGGGTAACCAGGTTGCAGATCTCCATCGAGGCGCCGGCTTCCATCACTGCGCTGACAAGATGGTTGCCGACCAGGTAGCCGACGGTGAGCGTGATGGGGGTACCGGTCACCCGGTGGCGCACCTCGGCATGCACCGCCGTCAGGTCTCGCCCGGCGTACTCGTCTGGGCCGCCGAACGCCCCGCTGAGCAGATCGAACGTGTGTGCCTTGAGTCGCTTCGTGTCATCAGGGAAGTATGGCTCGACGCGGGGGTCAAGGCTCAGCCGTGCGTGGAAGTCGTCGATGAGCGTGCGCAGCAGGCCGGGGCCGATCAGTGAGTAGATGTCAGATTGCTTGATCATGAGGCACTCGCTCCTTCGTCACCTGCGGGATTAAACGTGAACATGACGTGTCGGCCGTCTGGGTCGTACGTGCCGACCAAGCGCAGCTCGCACGCGGTGCAGGTAAGCACCGGCCGGGATTGAGCACTGAACTTGAGCTGAGCGCCGGCAAGTGAGAACGAGCCGATCGGTTGGGCGATGAGTTGGTCGGTCAGTTGGAGAGAGTCGGGTGTGCAGCACTTCGGGCACGCAGATGCTTCGATTGACGCCATGGCCCTTTCGTTTTCCCTCTAGTTTGATCATGATGTCTCCTCGGGTGTGTACGGTCCGCCGGTGTCGGGGTCGGCCAGGTCGTTGAAGTCGCTGGGGTCATGGACCGGCAGGCTTCTTACGTTGTCGCGAACCCTCGCCTTCTGCCCCTGTCGCCGCCTCGCCCGCCTGATCCATCCCGCCGCAGTGAAGGTGGGCACCCCCAAACCGCGGGCCAGCGCCGAGGGGCTGCCGCGGTACTCGCGCTCTAGCAGCTCCAGCACGTTGTCCGGCGCGTTCCGGTAGAGTCCGCGCTTCTTGCCCTTGACCGAACCGCCGGATTGGGCGGTACCCTTCGGGCAGGGCTTGCCGTTCTTTACCTTGTCGTAGTGCTTGATGAGCGCTCCCGTGGCCGGGTGGACGGCAACGTCTCGGTGACACCTCGGGCATTCGCGCCTCTTGTAGTGCTGCTCTGGCTCAGCGACGGCGGGCTCGATGACCCTCGCCTCGGCGGTGGCCGGCTCGATGGGCTGCAACGCGGTGCCCTGCTTCGGCAGTGCCGCGACGAGCTGGTCGAGCCAGTCCAACCCTCCCCAGGGCTGCGTGACCGATGCGCCCCTGGCGCCGGTGAGGTTTACCTCTCTGATGATCGGATCGCCGTCGCTGGTGTCCACGTAGGCGGTGATGGTTGGCGGCTCATCGTTACCTTCGAGCGCGGCGTTCGGGTCGTAAGCAGCGATCTTGATTGTGAGAAGTGTGTAGTCTGTCATGTCATGCACTGTAGACACGGCGCCGCCCCTCGGTCTAGCTGGCCGAGGGGCGGCGTTTCTTGCGTGGGGGTCGTTTCAGGACGCTGCGGCAAGCTCCTGCGAGGCGGTCCGGATCAGTCGCCGCGCAACGGTGGGGGTGACACTGAAATGATCAACCACAGCCTCGGGGTTGTCGCCGACCTGCTTGACCACCTCACGTACCTCATCGGCAGACGGCGCGGCAGCCTTCGTGGCCGCCTTGATGGCCTTCTTGGGTGCCGGCGTACCAGCCAGCTTCGCCGGGGCCGCAGCGGGGCTCTCGGCAGCCTGGCGGTACATCTGAACAACCTGCTCCTTGATCCGGCCGTGGTCAGCGATCTGGATGCCCTGGTTTCGCGCCCAGGCTCGGATTGCCTCGTTGTCCTGCTTGTCCACGACGGGCTTGTCGGCGCCGTTGCTGCCGTTGCCGTTGCCGTTGCTGTCGGTCGGCGGCGTCACCGGCTGAGTCGGGCGGGTGAACCGGACCGTCTTGGGTTTGCGGCCCGCCGTCGGCCCAGCCTTGCCGGCCTTGTGGGCGACGCTCCAGAACTTCTCCACGGCCTTGAGGAGGCGCTGATAGTTGTCGTCGGTGAGATCGATTTCGCGGGTCTCGCCGTCGAGGGCGATGGTGTGGGTCTGGGCTTCCGGCTCGTTGCTGAGATCGTCGAGCAGGACAATGCGCTGGACCATGGGTTCCCTCCTGGGGAAAATCGAGTGCTGTTCGCAGCCATCGTACAGCGACGCGGTGACCCGCGCTATTCGCGATGACCGCCACGCTGCTGAAACAGCAGGCCGAACAGAAAGCCCTCCATCCAAGCGTTGGCCGCATAGTCGATCACGTTGCGGCGGGACAGGTCGTCAGGGCAGTCCACTAGACCGCGCTGCGTGGCCACGTAGGCGATCGTGTAGGTGTCCATCAACTTGGCGTATGCCTTTTCCGGCTTCAGCCCCTCGGCCTTCCACTGCTCGACCTGATCGATCACTTCGCGCATCCGCTCCCAGTCCAGGGTGTCGGGGTGAAGCGGGTACTCGGTGCTACGTGTCATGATCTTCCTCTCGGTTCGCCGCTTCCCGTAGCGCAGTAACCTGGGCGCGTTCGATCAGCGTGCTGGCCAGCAGTATGCCAACCCTGGCGGGATCCTCTCGGGCTCTCTCGGTGAAGAAGACCGACGCCTCCGCAGCCGTGCGCTCAACCCCGTCCTTCGCGATGAGGTTTCGGATCGAGTCGGTCAGTACATCAAGGCGAATTCGGCTTCCGAACTCCGTCTTCGCTAGATCGAACAGAGTTTCCCTGATCTCCGGGCTTAGCTCGTCGCTCACGCTGACACTCCCTCCAGGGCCACGGTGATCCGCTTCTTGCCGACACCGAACAGCGTGGCCATCGCCTCGATACTCTTCAATGGGTCTTCCCGGCGAGCCGCGGCGACTTTGACGCGCAGCGCCTCGTCGCTGACCGTACCGTTCACCCGCGCTACCCGGGTACCGTTCAGCGGCTTGAGCGCGCCAGTCGCGACGCTGGGCGCCTGCGCGGGGGCCGTCTGTACGGGAGTCGGGATGGGCGGCGGCTCCTCGATCGGCCTGCCCCGCCGCTCGGTGATCTGCACGACGATCAGCAACGCCAGCGCCGGCCAGCCGGTGACGAAGAGCCCACCGATGGTGGGCTGCGCAGCGGCCAGGTTCGCGCTGCCGCTGGCGGCGACGCCGGTCAGGAAGCCGATCTTCGCCCAGGGGCGGATGCTTCGGCCGGCGCGGCGGTCATCCACCATCGCAATCGACGCGACGATCATCATGCCGTCTACGCTGATCGGCAGCAGTCGAGCGATTTCGCGCAGCTCGCCGTAGCGCAGCGCGACGTGGTAGCCGTGCAGGTAGCTGGCGTAGGCGGTGATGCCGGCAACGATGGCCAGCGGAAGGTAGCGCAAGTAGCGCGTCATGGCCGATCTTCTCTTCGCGGCTGCCTACCGTGCCGGATGCGGTCAGCGATGGCGGGCAGCAGGAAGCCGAGCGTGAAGCCGGTGAAGATGACGAGTGCAGTGCCCCACCACGGCATCAGGATTCGCCCTCCTTCGCTTCGGCTTCACGGCCCAGCTCCAGGACGCGCCGAGCGACCTTCTCTTGGATGATCATCGCCCGGGTGATGACGTCGCGCAGCGAACCCAGCAACCGGTTCAGCTCGGCTCCGTCGTTCTCGGGTAGCTCGTGCGGCTCGCGCTTGCGCCAGGCTCCGTCCTCGAACGTCTGGGCTACGAAGGACCAGCGGTTGACGGCGACGCGCATGATCGCATTGATGTCGCGAAGTTCCTTGACAATCTCGCGGCGGATCGCCGCAGACGTGGGTGGTCGGCCACCTGCTGGGGCCATGATTGGATCATCTCCTGGGGTCGGGGAGTTACGGTCGAACTCGAACCATACTCCCCCGTCGTCCCCGGTCGCCAACATCAGATAGACTCGCTCGTGGTCGGACCCTCGCTTCCCTGGGCCGGGACTTGGCGGGGAACGGCAAGGATGGCCGTCGAGAATAGGGGCTCGGCGGCCATCCGCTGTGCAGGGAGTCTAGGACTTGCGGTAGACCTCCGGTGGCGTCGCGAGATAGTCAGCCAGTGCGCGAAGGGTCTTGACCACCTCTTCGGCGGTGCGCTCCGGCGAGTCGTTCCACGGGATGATCGGTTCGCCGAGCCAGGCGACGAGCACCTCCTGAGCGAGGGATGAAGTTTGGCCGACGACCTGAGCCTCGAACATGTGTACGAGCACCTCCTGAGCGAGGGATGAAGTTTGGCCGACGACCTGAGCCTCGAACATGTGTACGGAGGGACCGTAGCCCATGACGAAGAAGGATGGCCGGGAGTTATCATCATACGAACTTGACGCCTTACTTACAGCTTGGCTCATGCACCTACGGCCCTCGTGGGTTTCACCCTTACGCTGGCACCATCCGAAGCCTTCTAGTCGGTCGGCGGCGGCGTGGTAGATCGAGAACAGCCTTTTTCTTTCCCTTTTGTCGTATGGATATTGGGCTAGGACCTGTTTTACTGCTGCTTGGTGGTTCATCAGCTCTCCTTCTTCGCGATGCTGGCCGCCTGTTCGCACAGCGACCTGCATTCGGCCTCGACATATTCGGTCGTCTTGATGGTCATCTGCGGATAGCCGGTTGGCGTTCTGCGTGAAGCCATGTCTTCAAACGACTTGATCCATGACTCGAAGTGCTCGCCCTCGATGGGTAGGTCCGGGTCCGGCAGGTCGAATGCGTGGCCGCAGTCGAAGCCGATCCACCAGGCATCGTCGGCGCCGCCCTTGCCGCAGCGGAGGTCCGGTTCGGCGAAGCTGAGCCCACCGTGAACGTCGGGGCTGATGTCGTTGTAGTCCTTGCCGTGCCACGGATGGCCCTGCGGCAGGCGCACGTAGCCGCAGCGGAAGCCGGAATAGTTAAACGTCACCTCCCACTCGAACCCCTCGTGGACGCCCTTGGTCAGCAGACGGTGCGGCTCCTCGGTGGTGATCGGGTTGCACACAGGACTCCCTTAGCTCATATTCGCGACGCGGAGGAACGCCGGCTCGTCGGTGACCAGCGCGAAGATCTGCGCAATCAGCACGTCCTCGACGGGGAACCAGTCTCCATCCGGTGTCATCATGCGGGGATGGGCGCAGAATGTCCGGCCATCGGATCGTATGTTGCCCTGGTAGCCGTGTCTCACGCGATACTGGCCACCCGCCGAACCGATGATGAGAAGATCGAGGCCGGCGTCCAGGCGTCGCTGGTTCTCTTCCGTTAGCAGCGAACGCAGCGTCTCCCTCGCGCGCCGGCATGCGGCCCGGTAACGCTCGCGTTGTTCGCGGCGGCGTTCCTCGGCCAAGCGTCGCGTCTCCCCGGCGAAGCGAGTCGTCTCTTCGTCGGTTTCATGCATTACCCCTTGTATTACCCCGAAGTGCTCAATCGTAGTCGTCGAGGTGGTGTATCCCAGGAATATTTCCCAGCCCTGGATATTCGTCGTGCTAGCCGGGGTGGACACAGCGGGCTGCATCCACCCCGGCTGACTCACGATGTACGGCATTGCTGGTTTTCAGCCGCCCTGAAGCTGCGGCATTGCCATGATGCGTTGGGCGTGCGGGTCGAACTCGCGAATGTGCTCCCCTCGCTCTTCTCCCTCGACTCGGTACAGCATGTAGCCCTCGGCCCGCAACTTCGCGAAGTGGTCCCGCGCCGCATTCACCTCTATTGGACGACGTGGATCCCAGGAAAACTCGGTGTCGCCGTCGCGAGCGGTGAGCAGCGCTATGGTATGCCGTAGTGTCGGCTGTTCATCCTCGTCGTCGCGGACCGGCCGGACTTCTTCCGTTGTGGTGCTCACTGCGCCATCTCCCTTGCTTGCCGCTGCCGTTGAGCTTCGCCTTCGGGGAGAAGTAGCGGTAGGTTGACGATCATCGTGTTGACGTACCGTTGTCCGGTTGGGGTGTACCCCTCCCTGATGACGACTCGGGCTCCATTCTCGGTTGCCGCCTGGCTGATGTACTCGATAGCTGCGTCCTGGAAGATCCGAGCTGACTTGTCGCTGCCGAACTCGTCGCCGCGGCGAAGCGCGTCCTCGATCGCGTCCAGTGATCCGGTCTGATCGAAACTCCAGGCCGGTTCGGTCCGCGTATTCTGCTGTCTCGTCATGTGTGTCACCTCCCTTCCGTCTTGCGATTCGGGTAGATTGACTTCGTGCATCCGCACCATCCTGCCGACCGGAGTTTCCCTGCCACGGTGCACGATGATGTCACCGTAGTCGTCCCACACGCATAGGCAGGCTTCGGATCGGTGCTGGCGGTGCAGAAGGGCTTGGTCGCACCGGTACCCGTGGATCGGGCAGGCGGCGTGACAGACCTGGTTCACTGTGGCATCCCGAATACGACCTCGCGAGCCTTCGCTGTTTCGTACTCGTGGACCTGCCGGTTGAGCCGTGCGAGGAACTGTTCCAGTCCGACCCGAACCTCGGTAGGCATCGCACCGGGGGGAAGGTTCTCCGTGCCGCGCAGCGACGCCGCAACCAGGTCGCGCCGGGCCTTCACGTCGCGGTACTCGTCCTCGGTACGGATCCGGATCGGAACAAGATCAGTCATCAGGGGCCTTATCCGTGGAAGGAAAACGGGGAGGGACGCAACGAAGGGGTTCCCTAGGGGCACCAAGGAACCATCGGAGCCTAACATTGCGTCCCCCGTTTATGGGTCCGACCGGAACGAGGGATGTGCTCGGGGGGTGGCACCCCGCAGATCAGCGCTACCAGGTTAGATCTTGCGCCACGTCCCCGGACAGCTCGCCTTGACGGTCAACCCCGATGGACCCTCCAACGGTCCACCCAAGCTGAGTCTTCAGGCTCACAACCCTCCCCCGTCCTTCCGTTGTCCCCGGAGGGAGGATCTCCCTCGCTCCGATCGAACTTGCCGGTGACGTTAGGCCGTAGTTGTAGCTTTGAAAACCCCTGTAGCCCCACGCTAACCCCATGGTTGGATGACCTTGGATCGCGGCCCTATTGCTGGGTGAGATCAAAGTGGTGCTGAGCTGGGAGGATGAGGCTTGCTTCCTCGGGCCTCCCTCAAACGCTAATCCTTCAGTTTGAACAGGAGCGTGCCAACTTCTGACCTGCACGTTTGTCTATATCCGCAGGTCGCAGCGTTGCACTGGAGAACGTTGGAGACCGCTGGAGACCGTTAATGTCCGATCCCTAGCCCCAATGGGGCTAAGCTTTGACCATGGTCGCCATCGAACCGCACGGCCCCTCCCTCCGCGTCTACTGGTACCACAAGAGCACCAAGCAGCGGCAGCGCTGCGTCTACCCCACCCAGGCCGTCGCTGACCTGGCTGCCGCTCGGGTGGTAGAACAGGATCACCGCATCACCGAGGAAGAGCTGGACGAGTACGTGCTGCGACGCCCGCGGCACACCGAGATCACTCCCGTCGCGCCCACCGCGCCCACCTTTGCGGAATGGGCCAAAGAATGGCTGGCAACGAAGCTTAACATCAAAGAGAAGACGCGCGTCAATTACCGCTACATACTGAAACGCCCGCTGGACGCCTTCGGGGCCGTCAGGTTACCGGCAATCAGCAACGAGATGGTGGCCCGACTTTTCATCGGTGCTTCCGGTGAGATCATGCCCCGCTCAGTCTTCTCGACTTTTATGACCCTACAAGCATGTCTAAAGGCGGCCATCCCGCGCTGGATCGCGGAGAACCCATGCGACAAGAAGGACGGCTTTAATCGGCGCAGCCTGCCGAAGGTCAGACGATTCGAGGCATGCTTTCTCAGCCCCGAAGAAGCCCGACTTATCATTGACAACAGTCCCGAACAGATCGCCGACTTGGTGGATACACTGTTCGGCACGGGGATGCGACTCGGCGAGGCGTTGGCATTACGTTGTGGACGAATCACACTGGGGCGCATCCCGTCGATTTACGTCGTCGATGCGAAGTCGGATGCGGGTACTCGGACAATCACCATTTCGCGTAGGCTTGCGGCGCGCCTCGCGCCACGGATCCGAGACAGGCAACCGAGCGATCTAGCTTTCCCCGATCCGAAGGGAGAGCAATGGGAGCAGACTCACCTACGGAACTACTACTGGAGTCGCACCATCGCGGCAGCGAGCAGGTGTCCTAATCACATGCCGCCGCTGCGGATCTATAAACGCGGACGCAGCCAGCTCTACGAACGGCTCGACCCACTTTCGGTTTCCACCTGCACCTGCTCGACACGGCTACGGCAACGACCGCGGATCCACGACCTGCGACACACTCACGTTGATTGGCTGATCAATGAGGGTTGGGACTTTGATCTGATCAGGGAGCGCATCGGGCACGAGCATGTGGAAACCACCATCGGCGTGTACGGCAACCGGCGACGTCGCGGCAACCCCGAGACTCTAGAGGCCATCGACCCGCTGGGGTAGAATATGCGGCGTGAAACTGGCCTCCGGCCTCGTCGTCCCTTGGGTCACTCTGTGGTCAGGCGAGGTCATCCCCACCAAGCAGACCGTGATCCTGCCCAGCCCGGATGGGCTTGGTTACGCCTCGCCGCGGTCCAGTGACTTCTTCATGGGCGCGCTGTGGCACCGCGAGCTGGACAAGCCCGGCAGCGGCGGCCCGGTCTGGAGCCAGGTACACGGTGGGCGACAACGCGCCGCCATGCTGGAGGTGCGCTGCCAGGTCTGCGGGGAGAAGCTTCCAGCCACCGACATCCCGTGGCTGATGCCAGCTAAGGAGTGGCAGGGCGAGTTCGCGACCAAGCGCATCACCAACACCCCTCCGACTTGTGAAGAGTGCTGGTCCATCGCTGAGGCGCGCTGTCCCCATCTTCGCGAGAAGGGGTTCGTCAGGTTCTACGCTCGGTCGTTGGAGCCGTGGGGATACCTGGCTGGGCTGTACCATCCCCTGGTCAAACGGAGCGGACTCTGGGTCAGGTTCGGCGAGAAGGTGGTCCCGCACATCATCGCGAAGCAGCTCATCGTCAAGATTGTCGATCCGATTCGCGAAGAGGATTACAGGGCGCCCCCGCCCTCCTGGCCGGCCGACTCGCGGGTGGACGCCTACAGGAAGCAGACCGGTCGATCGACGCTGACGACCAAGCAGTGGAAACGCTACAAGAAGAAGGCGCGGAAGTACAATGGCTAGTATTCCGGTGTCGTACCATCAGTTTCCTCCGGACGCCTTTCCGATTGTCCTGGAGTTCTTCAAGATTACCGATGTCGACGGTACGATGCCGGTTCATCGCATTGATGTGACCGGTGCGGGCGTCACGACCGTCCCTGCGCTCGCGAGACAGCACGGCCTGGTATGGGTTCGGGTGACATCACATAATGGTGCCGTGCTCACCGAGCGCTGGCCGAAAGGGGGAAACCATGCACATCGGTGACCGGCTCAACGCCTTGCCCGACAACGCCACGCGGGCGCGGGCCTGCCTGCGGCTGGCCGAACAAGCACGCAACGCCTACCAGGACGGCAAAGCCCGCGAGGTCGAAGCAGTGATCTACTCTGGTGCGCACCAGTTCGACGCCTTCGGTACCCGAGAGCGCAAGCTGATCGGGGAGCGCCGCTGGGCGGCCAGTAAGCGGGCTCAGGATCTCGCCGGGGACGAGCAGATGTTCTCGCGATGGGCGCAGATGTACGCCCTGATGGCGGCGGTGGAACTACGAGAGGCGGCGGCGTGACGCTCGCCGAGCTTCTACTCACCGTGGTCATTGCCTTCGTGGGACTCTGGAAACTGCTCGACTTCATTGACATGCTCGGCCATTGCCGCCACGCCCGACTCGTCGCGGACCCGCCGACCAACGTGCGGGTGGTCCGCGACGACGGGTCTATCGTTCCGCTGCAACTGACCCGTGTGGCCGACCGGGACGGCATGCGGCGTTGGATCGGCTGGGCACCGGACGGTGTCGAGATCGACGGAGATTTCGACATCGATATGGACGTGCTGCCGACCCGTACCAAGGTTGGGATCTTCTACGAGAGACGGCCGGACCGGATCGTGTTCGTTGGCCCACCACTGGAGGAATGGTTGCAATGAGCGACGCTCTCTTCCGCGTCCGGATGCGGATCGGCGAGACCTGGTACGAAGGCACCATCGAGGCCCCAACCGGCGGTGATGCTGCGATTGTGCTTGGCGATCGGCTGCGTGCCGAGCTGGGTGATCCGGCAGGTATCGAGGAGATGCACGTCCATCGGATAGGGCAAGAAGCGACCCCGCAGTCATGACGAGCTGCGGGGTCGCTTTCATCGCGGGGAGATCCCTAGATGTCGAACTCCCCATCCTTCGCGCCATCAACAAACGCGCGCCACTCGCTCTGGGTGAAGGCCAGGCGCGGCCCCTCGGGGTCCTTCGAGTCGCGCACCAGCACCGCGCTGGGTAGCTCGGCTACCTCAATGCAGTTGCCGCCCGTTCCGCTGCGGCTGGATTTCTTCCACACTACTGTTGCCATGATGCCTCCCATATCCAATCAACAGACTCCCTCGGCGTCATAGCGTACTCCGCGAGGTCGGCGAACACTTCCTCCAACCTCGCGATTTCCTGGGGCGCTTCAAGGAGCCAACTTCCTGTTAGTTGTTCCGTGCAGCCGAGCGTTGGGCTCGGATCGTACTCTGCAAAGTCGAGAAGGACAAGTGGGTAATGCGCGGCCAGATGTTCCCCGGCGCTGAAGGCAACGATCTGGATCGTCACGTTGGGCAGGTCGGACTGCTTGCAGAGAAACCGCAACTGGTCCCGCTGCACGGCTGGACCGCCCACCTGGCACAGCAGCACCGCTTCGGAGACGATGACATGCAGCTCGGGGGGATGCGCTCCGGTCAGGATGGTTTGCCGACCGAGCCTGGCTTCCAGTCGTTCCTCGGTGATCCCCTCACGAACCTCCCGGCCGACACTTAGCACCGCGCGGGCATAACCCGGGGTCTGGAGTAGGCCGGGCACGAGGGTCTGCTCCCAGTTGCGGATCACCGTCGCCTCGGCCTCGAAACCGATGTAGGTCAGGTAGCGGTGTTGCAGGCTGCCCAACGGCTGCCACCAGCGCGGCTCGTCGAGGTTGGCGGCCAGCGCCAGCAGGGCGATCGTGTGCTCGTCGTCGGTGGATAGCCCATATGCGACCAGCAGCCTGGTCAGCTCTTCCGGACGGATCTTGATGTCGCCGCTCTCGACCCTGGACAGCCATGACTGGCTGTAGCCAACCTGAGCTGCCGCCTGGGCGGCGGTTTTCTTGCCGCGCAGTTCGCGCAGCTTGCGGCCCAGCCGGACCGAGCGCGGCGTGGGTGGGGAGTATCGCGGTGCCACGTCCCAGATCCTAGATGATTCTTTCGATCTGGTGTAGTCCCAGGGGTTGCCAGCATCATATGCGCGTGGCAGCATCAGGGCTACGGGGAGTGGCAGTCCGGCGACGGAAGTCAGATGGCGGTTACCCATCGGGGGCGGTGGGATGGCCAGCCGTCATCGCCCGAAAACCGGACTGCCACCCCCCGGCGATTCGCTTCACCGAAGGGAGACCCCACCAGTGCCCACCGACATCTACGCCGTAACCGTTATCCTGGTGGGGCTTGTCGGTCTCGCGATCGGCCTCGCGCTGGGCTGGTCCTCGCGCGGGAAGCACTCCTGGTGCCCCAACTGCGGCGCCTCGCTGCGCTGCTCGCATTGCTCCCCTCCTGCCTGCTCGACCTGCGGTGGCTCGCTGACCTGCCTGGGTTGCGGCGCCCGCCCGCTGCTCCGTCACGAGATCCTGGAGCGGCGGCGCGCGTCGTGAGCACCGCCATTCGGGAGCGCCTGTCACGTCCGTGCCTGATCGTGACCGTTGCTGGCGATGACATCCTGGCCACCGCGCAGCGCACCGACACCCTACGCGACCTCTGGTTGATCACCCTCGCTGGCGGCGAGCAGATCCGGGTTGTCGGCGAAGACAGCATGAACACCCTGCTGGACACCCTGAGCCGGTCCGTGGCGGCCCGAGGGTCGGGGAGCACGACCAAGTATGACCGCGAGGATCCGGAGACCGCAGAGCCGCTGCCAGAGGGTGTGGCGGGGTTTGCGGTGGGCCGGGGTCCAGCCCGGCGGGCGGCGTTGCTCAGCGACCATCAGGGGGCCTGACCAGCACGAGATCGTAGCCAAGGGTGTCAGCCCAGTCGCGCAGGTTGCTCAGACGCAGGTCGTGGACGCCTTGCTCCCATTGGTACACGGTCTGATAGGTCTGCCGGCCGAGCAGTTGGCTAAGGTAAGTCTGCGACCAGCCACGACGAAGGCGTTCATTGCGCAGCTCGGTCGCGATCGGGTCAGTCATCATCGTCTTGCGTGCCGGGCGAGAGAGCAATGCCCGTCAGGTAGTTAGCGCGAGCCCGCTCGACGAGACCCGAATCGCCGTCTGCGAGAAACCAGATCATGCCGTACATCTCCTCGATCGTTTCGTACGCATCTCCCTGATTCTCGGTGGCGTTCGACATGGTGCGTGGATTGCGAAGGCGTCCGTCGTCCATAACTGCGTGTGCGTAGCTTCCGGCCATCACTTCTCCCTTTCGTCTTTTCAGTCATGCTCTTCCCATCCCGCGTCAGGCAACCACTGGTTACGCACACGAAGCCACGCCTCGATCTCCCGGTAGGCGCAGTCGCGTCGAGCGCGGCTCGCATGAACCCAACAATATCGTGCTCGTCGGCTGTTGGGTCGATCTTAAGTATCGACGCCAACATCGACACCTTGTCGCAGTCCTTCACGCAGTTCGCGAGCTGTGCGCGCTACGCATTCTTTGTCACGTTCGCTAAGTGGCATGCCTAGTGTGGTCCGTCGGCTCGTCGGTGGTCGTTGATGTGCCCGATTGTCGGCGTGCCTTCGGGTATAAGCCGACCTGCGCACTGCCGGCAGATGGGCGCCGCCTCACCGCTGGCCACCAACTTGTAGGTTTGGTCGCCGAGCCATACCCAGTCGTCGCACCGAATGCAGGTAGCTCTTCCGTGAATGCAGTATTCCGGTTGCGCCACACCCGGTTCAATCCGATCGGTAACCACCCACTTAGGTGCATTCTTTACTATGAAAGGTTCCATGGGGGGCTTCCTTTCAGTCGGTCGCGAAGTATGAGACGCCGAACTTGATCGCCACCTGTTTCGCGTAGGCAGCGTCGTCGGCGCTGACCGTCCAGTTGTAACCAATCGCCATGTGCGCCTGGAGTGCGCCACTCGCCCTGGCCGCCGACTCCAATATCTGGTAGGCGCCTAGCGCATCGCTATGCGTGGCGTAGACACCGACCACGATGGTTGGCCCGCAGTCGATTAGCGACGTGGCCAGGCTGGGGTTGGGGACGTAGGTGGGTGCCCCGCAGGGCAAGCCTTGCTCGGCGAGGGTATCCACCAGTTCCTGCGCGGTCACGAAGGAGGTTGGGATCACGGCGGGTGTTGGGCCGCGGCTGGGCGGATCAGCAACCCGCGCCGGGGCGGGCGAGCTGGAGATGGGCCGGCCGGTCGCCGGCTTCATTGAGCCTGCGATGAAGCCGGCAGCGCCCGCGACCATCGCAGCCGCCACGGCGGCGCCCGTGAGCCCTCCGACGATCCACATTTGTTTACGTGTCATAAGTTAGACTGTAGCATTGGCCTGCTGTACAGAGATTTTTGCGATCACCCTTTTGAGGTCCGCGAACTCAAGCTGATCCGCGACCGCGATCACCGCTTGCGCGACCCCAATCATCGGGATGTGATGGTTCATCGCTGCATGCTGCAACCATCTATGCGCTTCGGTCTCGGTCAGCGCGTAACGGCCGGTCAGTTTGTCCTTGGCCGCACCTATCAGCAGGGGCGTACCGGCCTCGCTGACCCGGATCCTGGTGACGGGATCCTTCGGACCGTCGAACTCGATGCCCGCCCGGTGCAGTCGCTTGTAGATCGTCTGAGTCGAGCAACCGAACCTGGCAGCCAATTGCGGGACGGCGACACCACCTAGGTACAACTTCGCCACCAGCTCAGCTTCCTCGGCAAGCTGCCTGCGGGTCAACCTTGGTCCTGGCCTGGCCGTCATCGTGCCCCTCCCCCGTTGGGCCGCGGTGGCGCGAGCGGCAGGCTCGTCCGGAACGAATCACGCCAGTCGGCGCGTGATCTCACTTCGTCCTCGGGGTGATCGCTGGCGAGGTACCCTTCAGGCCAGCGGTAGTGGAACACGCCCACCTGCACGCGACCGGGTTCAGTCAAGATGAGATGGCGTTCGGTCTTGCACCGCCTGCATACGGTCTCCCAGCGAACAAGGGCCACCTTGCCCTTACTTCCGTTAGCGCGTTCGTGGACGTAGACCACCTTCGCGCTTGGGTCGTCCACATTCCAGTTGTGGTTGTTGCCATGGCAGATCGCGAAGGCCACTTCAGCGTTCGCGGGTGCTTCCGGTCGACTCATTGCGTTGCCCCTTCTTCTTCACTTGTGGGCGCGAGATGTGTGATCTGATGTGTGATCTGACGGTAGAAGTCGTCGAGATCGAAGGTCGCACCCATCTTTCCCATGACGTGATCGCGGGCTGCCTTTTCGGCGAGCGAGATGTAGCTGTGGTTACGTGATCGGTACTGGCCGCACGAGCAGGTCGCGACGAAAACCATACCCGATGCCGGATAGGGGCGGGGAGACGATGTGATGGTGATCCGGTGCCCGTCGCTTACCACGGTCGCCTCACCGCCACCGCGCGAAACTTCCACTCGTCGGTAATCAACATGAGCACCTGCGCAATCATCGTCACGTAGTCGGTGAGGCTGGAGTTGTTGGTTGGTATCGGAGCGAAGGCGCAGAACGTTCCTCCCGGCCCCTGCACGTTCAGGACATGACCGCGGTGGACCAGGTACTCGCCGCCCATCGACCCAGTAATGTGCAGCGGTCGCTTAGCTTCCAGGCGCAACTGATTATTCAAACTCAGTAGCGACATCAGCATCAGGTGCGCCCGCTCCGCGCGAATCTGATCCTCCGCGTAACTTCTCCGTGCGTCGCCCGCATACCGCTCAATCTCTTCGTAGGAACGGTAGGGCGGAGGAGGCTCGCAGGCTCGCGGAGCGCTGGCCCTGGCGGACCGATTAAGCAACCACCACATGCCGGCGCTGGAGGCCAGGATAGCTGTGACGCCCAGCCAGGGCGGCAGGACATGATGAACGATGAGCTGACCTTCGACGATACCCACGCTGATGTTCGCCGCGCCGAGCGCCGCCGCGCGATGCCACCTCATGTGTCAACCTCGTGATCCTTGCGTGGTCCGATGGTCGGCATTCCGCCGGCTGCTCGTCGCGCCTCCGCGGCCCTCGCCTGCGCGGCCAGCTCGTTGAGCGGTGCTACCGCGTTGCCGAGCGGCGCGACCGCGTTGTTGACGTCTTCCCGCATCTGGTTGAGGCTGTCGCCGATGAAGCCGGTCAACGCTTCGTTGTCCTCCTGATGCTCCTGCCCGTGGTGCTTGCTGAGTTTATCTACCCAATAGATCAGCAGCATAAAACCACCGACGACGAAACCGACCAACAGGATCATGAGCCAGCCAGGATTCATGGACTCGAAGGGCTGGCTCGTAGTCTCGACATTGAGGACTCGTTTGCTCATACGGCGCTACCTTAAAGGGTGTCTACGAAGCGCGAGGCTTCGTCCGGGTGGTGGGCGGCTCCGGTGGGTAGCCATGATATTTCAACGCCGCGATCCAGGTGTCCTCTGAACACATTGACATGACTAGGCCAATCAGAGGAATTACCTGATCGACTTCGAGGGCTTCTGGCCCGATTTGTTCTATTCCCACGGCCGTCGAGCGCAGCTTCAGCTCGGTGGCGATGGCAAGCAGACGCCTGCGCTGTTCGGCGGGATACGGCCCCGCCGCCGCGTCGATAAAGTCCTGCGCCTTCATACCAAGAACCAACGCCATCCGGGCATATGTATCAATACGTGGTGATATCCGCTCACCGGTCGTGGTTTGTCCGCCTTCGACTGCCGAGACCCGCGCTTGGCTGAATCCGACCATCCTGCCAAGGGCATCCTGAGACAACCGGAGAGCCTTGCGCCGCTCCATGATCAGCTTGCCCTCGACGGGCACGTGCTCGGGGTTACGACGGGGTAGCCTCATAGTTTCCATCGCGGTTGTCATGCGACACGGATTGCTCCCCCCGGTGTTCGCAGATCATGGGCCTCCAGCGAGTTCGGGATCTTCATCCAGGCAGGTCAGAGGGTACGTCTCTCGCATATTACTGCGACCTGCTACCGGCAGCAACTTGTTCGCAGTACAGTTCTCAACCAGGTTCTAAAACGCCACTACTAGCCCCGACTGGCCTGGTCCCCGCCGGTGATCCATTCACCACCACCCACGGGGAGCCGGTCATGGTCATACCACAAAAGCGCTGGTCGAGCGAGTGGCGAGCCCTAGATCATAATCCGATCGCGCTGACCAATGCTCGGATGCGCCGGGATTGGAGCCAGCGCCGACTGGCCGCCGAGGTGGGCATCTCCCGCAGCTATGTATCCGAGCTGGAGGCCGGGCACCGCAACGCCAACCCCGCCCTGCTGCTGCGACTGGCCGCGGCACTGCGCTGCTCGGTCGGCTCGCTGGAGCGCCGGCAGGCGGGTGCGGCGGCAGCATGACCACCCCGCTGCTCTATTCCCTCACCGAGATCGCCGAGCTGACCGGCTGGTCACTGCGCGCCCTTAAGCGGGACACCCGCGCCGGCCGCATCGACCACGTACGTCGGGGCCGGGCCATCGCGATGACCCCGGAACAGGTGGCGCAACTCATCGATGCGCACACCGTCACCAGCGCCACCCTCGACCCCCTCGCCGCGGTTCGCGCCCGGGTCGCTCGACGCTCCGGCACCACCTAAACGCGAGGGGTGATCGTCGTGACACCCACCATCCTGGTCGCCGCCAACCGCCGCGATGTCGTTAACGCCTACGACGACGCCCGCGCCCGACACACCCTGATCGGCTGCTGGATAGCACCGGACAACCTGCACGTGTCCTGGGTCAGCTACCGCACCACGCTGGGCACCTTCGCGAGGTTGATGTTTTACCCCGACGAGACGCCATGACGCTGCTGCTGTTTCTCGCCGCCTGCTGGCTTTGGCGGTGGCTACGGCGCAACCCCGCACCCGAGCCGAGCCCCGCTCCGACGCTATTGACCGACAGCTTCCTCACCGAAGCACGCAAAACCCACCCGAAAGAGATGGAACAAGTGGACTTCGCCAGTTGGGAATTGCAAATGGAGACGGAGGACCCATGGAGCTGATCGACGCGGTGGAGATTCCCGCCGACCTGGCCAAGGCCTACCGACTCGCTATGGACGAGATCAAACGTTTCGAGCGGGCCGCCGCCACAGTGGAGGAACTCATCAAGCGCGAGCTGGGCGAACACGAGTACGCGACGGTGGACGGCGAACCGGTGGTCCGCTGGGCGCACGTGAAGTCCCGCCGACTGGATATGGATGCGCTACGCGAAAGCGTTGACCCGGCGATCCTGGCGTCCTGCTACGTACAGAAGGAAGGCCGCCGTTTCATCGTGCTGGCCAAGAAGGATGCGGCATGACCGGCACTCATGGGATTCCCAGCGCCTATAACAATGGATGCCGGTGCGACGAATGCCGACTAGCTCATCGGGCACGCATGGCCAGGATTCGGGCTGACCTATTTAGCCGGCCGCGCGACCAGGTTCCGCACGGCACGAGAGGCGGCTACATCAACTGGGGATGCCGCTGCCAGCCCTGCACCACCGCGGCCACCGTCGCCAACCGAGAGAATTGCAAACGGTACGCCGCGAAGAAGCGTGCCGAACGCAAGGCGGCGCAGACGTGAGCATGAACATCTTTGCCATCGTCGCCCAAGTCTCTGACGCCGCCCTGGAGCACGCCGCCGACGCAGACGAGCTGATCAACTGGGAGAAGGAAGTCGCTGTCCAGGCCTGGCATAGGCGACTGAGGATGGAGGGTGCGGGCGCGATAGGAGACCCCCTCGTCGAGATCATCGACAACCCGACCTATCTGCATCGCATCGCTGTCGATGAAGAGACCGGCGAAGACATCATCGACCACACCAAGCTCATCATTCGCGTGAGCGGTTGGGCGACGCTGCCGTGACTAACCTCGCCGCCGACCTGATCGGCACGGTAGTCGATGCCGCCCGCTACAGCCCACGATCCACCCAGACCAGCATCGGCCCCTCCGAGATCGGTCACCCCTGCTCGCGTCGGCTGGCCTACAAGCTGTCCGGCGAGCACGCCCGCTGGCGGGACTCCGACCCATGGGCATCCATCGTCGGCACCGCGGTACACGCCTGGCTGGCTAGCGCGTTCCAGGCCGCCAACCTGGTGCTGGACGAACCCAGATGGCTGGTGGAGCAGCGGGTCTGGCCCACCCCGGGAATCTCGGGCTCCTGCGACCTGTACGACCTGCACACCGACACCGTACTAGATCACAAGGTGGTCGGCACCGCGACGATGACCAAGGCCAAGAAGGACGGACCCAGCCAGCAGTACCTCGTGCAGAGCAACGTCTACGGGCTGGGCTGGCAACGGCTGGGCCGGGCGCCGCGCGAAGTCGCCATCGCGTACTGGCCGCGCTCGGGCTTCCTGTCCGGGCTCTACCTGCACCGCGGACCCTACGACGCGGCGCTGGCGCACACCGCACTGGACCGGCTGACCAACATCTCCGCGGCGGCGCTGAGCCTTCGGGTGGACGAGCACCCGGAGCGGCTGGCGCTGATCCCCACCAACCCCGGCGACGAGTGCCGCTACTGCCCCTACCAGTCCTGCGCTGCCGGCGACGGTGGCTGCCCCGACGCGCCCAGACGCGGCGCACCGACCCAGATTGCGGGGATCTGATGGACGACTACCGCTACACATCGCAGGCCGGCGAGCCCGGCGCCGAGTCGGTCCACGAACGCATCCGGCAGGAGAAGTTCTGGCGCTCGCTCGGCAAGAGGATCCGCCAAGGATCGCGGATTTCACAGGTGCCGCCACACGGCGACACGTTCGGAAAGTGGCTGAACCCCCGATGAGGAGCAATGACTAAGAAGCGAATCACTCTCACCCACGTCATCATGATCGCCGACATGAGCGGCAGCATGCACAGCCTCGCCGAGGATGTCCGCGGCGGGTTCAACGGCTACGTCTCCGAGCTGCGCAGCAAGCCGGGTAACTACCTGCTCACCGCGACGGTGTTCGACACGACGGTCACCCAGCTCTGCCAGGACGTAACCCTGGACCGGGTACCGAAGCTGACCAACGAGAACTACAGCCCGTGCGGGATGACCGCGCTGCTCGATGCGGTGGGCGAGACGGTCACCAAGTTCGAGTCGCGAGTGAAGCTACGCAAGACCGAGCAGGTGCTGGTGGTCATCCAGACCGACGGCGAAGAGAACTCCTCCAAGGACTGGACCTACGGCAGCGTCAAGAAGCTCATCCAGTCGCGCGAAGAGGCCGGGCAGTGGGGATTCATCTACCTCGGCGTCGGGCTAGACACCTGGGGTCAGGCCAACCAGATGGGCATCAAGCGCGATCAGTACATCAACACCATGCCAACCCGCTACGGCACCGCAGGCACCTACAGCGGACTGGTCGGCACCACCATGACCTATTCATCCGGAGTATCCGCCGCGGGCTCGACCTCGGTGCTGCGGGACAGCCCCGGCGTGGAGAACACCAACAAAGGAGCAAGCCAGCAATGAGCGACGGTAACGACTTTCTCATGGGCGGGGGCATCCCCTCCGCGAAGTTCGCGATCAAGGGCGCCTCGATTCGCGGCGTCATTCTCAGCCCGCCGGTCACCATGCAGCAGCAGGACTTCGTGACCAAGGAACCCAAGTTCTACCGCAACGGCGACCCGCAGATGATGGTGGTCATCCGGTTGCAGACCGACCAGCGTGACCCTGACATCGAGGGCGACGACGGCGAGCGCGGCCTGTACGTCAACGGCATCCGGGTCAAGGCGCTGCGGGACGCGATCCGCCGGACCGGCGCGAAGGGCGCAGAGGTAGGCGGAACGCTGGTCGCCACCTACGTGCGCGACGAGATGCCCACCGGTGGGCTTGCTCAGGGGTCGAAGGTGATCGATTTCGTCTACACGAGGCCGGCGACCGCGCTGGACGATGTGGTGCCACCCGCGCAGAACTACAACGCACCGGCAGAACAGGCGGCCCCGAAGCAGGCCACCGGCAGCCCGCTGGACCAGCTCAACGACGAGCAGCGCGCCGCTCTGGCTGCGCTGGGATTCAAGAGCTGAGCCGTGGCCCGCTACCGCCTCGACGTCGCAGAGCTGTACCGCGCGCTGGACCGACGTCGAGGCGCGCGGGGGTTGAACTGGGCGCAGGTGTCCGCGGAGACCGGTCTGGCCGCGCCGCTGTTCACCCGGATGGCACACGGGCACAACGTCGGAACCGATGGGCTCTGCACGCTTCTCGCCTGGCTGGGGGAAGGTCACGCCATCGCCTTCGCCAGGCCCGAACAGGAGCTAAACCAATGATCCGCGACGACTGGTACGAGTGGCGATACCTGCTCAATGGCAAGGTGGCGCACGCCCTGGAGCCGGGACACGTCCGCAGCGGCAGCACCGCAAAGTGCGGCATCTTCCCCTTCCTGTCCGACTGGTTGGGCACCGGCAACCAGAACGAGTACGAGCGCGCCGCCGAGCTGCCCAGGTGCATCAGTTGTCTGCGGAAGATCGGTGGGGTGTGGTGATGGCGGCCGGCGACTGGCATCACTTCAGCGACGGCTACAGCTTCCGCGAGACCCTGTTCGGCCCGCTGGTGGAGCGAGCCTGCGCGGACTGCGGCGGCGCCACCTTCGCGACCCCCGAGGCGGAAGACCCGCGGTGTAGTGGATGCGCCCGCGCACACCACGGGTTAGCGCCAGAGGGAGGGAAGCGACGCTGATGCACGACGTGCCGCTGTTCGAGCTTCCCGACCCACCACCGACCAAACGCGCGAAGACGCTGCGCGAGCTAGAAGCCGAGGCGCGTCTGAAGTGGTCACGGCTGCACCTGAAGAACCGGGTGCCCTGCGACGAGTGCATCCTGTTGCTACACGAGGCCGGCGGGGTGGGCAGCTACGCGAATTCAGCGCGCTGGCGGCTGACCCGCGGCGCGAAAGTGTTGTATCTCTGCCACAAACACACGCAAGCCTGGCGCAAAGACGAGGACCTGGAGTGACCGAGATGAACTACCTGGTGGCGGCAGAGCTGCGCCGCCGCAAGCGCCGCAAGGCTATCCGCGCCGTCGTCGTCAGCCTGCTCACCAGCGCGCTGCTCAGCCTGCTGGGCGGCTGGAACCTGATGCTCGCGGTGGGGGTGGCGCACGCGGAGTGGATCCACGCCCTGCCGACGATCGGCTACTGGTGGGCGGTGCTGCTATCGCTGCTGATTTCGCGCGCAGTGCCCTACCCGATGAAGGGGTCAAACAAGTGAAGCGTTATCTACCTGGGCCGTCGCTGCCCGACCCACCCGACCTGAAGGTCCCGCTGTGGTTCAAGATCTGGATCGCGGTGTGCATCGCGTTCAGCCTGAGCATCCTCGTCGTGGTCATCTGGGCACTGATCGAGCTGGTGCTGTGGGTGACGAGATGATAAGCACCATGCCGCACTGCGACAGTCGAGTCCTGCACGCTCCTGGTGAGTGCCAATACTGCGATCGATATCCAGAGTGGCAGGAGCTTCGCCGGATGTGGGGTATCGCGTTCAGCGGGCACGATCCGATAGTCGACACCGAGCGTCCCTGGCGGTCCGAGGTTCCCTGCCCCAGTGAAGTGCGTGACCGCGAAGTCATCAACCGCTGGCCCGGCAATCGAGTACAACCATGACCGGCTACGGGACATACACCACGCTATTCGAGGCGACCCGTCGCTTCGTCGTATGGCTCAACGATGTCAACCTGCTGACCCGCGAAGAGTACGGGCTGCGGATCCTCAAGGTGTGCGAGGAGGCCGGCGAGGCGGCGCAGGCGTGGATCGGCTACACCGGGCAGAACCCGCGCAAGGGAGTCACCCACACCAAGGAACAGGTATGCAAGGAACTCGCCGACGTAGTACTGAGCGCGATGGTGGCATTGGAGAGCCTGTCCGGTAACGCACCAACGGTCATCGCCGACCGGCTGCGCGAGGTCGAGGCGCGCGTCGCCGAGCAGCCCAACCTCGGCACGGCCAGGCGGCTGCGATAATGGACGCGAATCAGCTCACCGTGCAGGCCGTCTGGCAAAACGGCCGGCAAGCCGGCGTCTGCCTGGAGTGCCAGCACTGCGGCTGGACTGAAACCCGGCGGTTCGGCGACGTCAAGCCGTACGCCATCACGTGGCTCGCGGAACTACTCGCGAAGGCCGAAGAGCACTGGCGGGAATGCCACCTCAGGAGCGCCAGGAAGCGTCGCAGCCGTGCCGACGTCATCGAGGACTACCGCTTCCTGGTAGAGCACGGCGAACACGACCTGGACAAGATCGCGGTACGGCTGCGGCTGGCGACCGGCACGCTGCGCAGGTACCTCAACCGCGAAGGCATCTATTTCGGCCCCCGGAGAAGGCCATGAGCCAGCCCCCGGAATACCTGTTCGGCGAAATCGCATCGGAGATAGATCTGGCCTATGCCGAGGAGATGGTCACCAACCCCGCCTACCGCGAGGTGGTGGAGCTGGCCTATGCCGCGGGCTGGAAGGCCCGCGAGCAGCAGATGATCGACCAGCTCAGCGACACCATGAAGCGGATGGCGAAGCAGCGTGCCGGCGAGCCACCCGAGGTGTACCCGTGAGCGACTATGACGAGCTGGCGGTGGAGATCGTGTGCGTCGAGCGGGTGCCGATGAGGCTGGTCGGCTGTGATCGCGTCGAGGCGGTGCGCAGGCTGTCCGCGAAAGGGTTGCAGGCACTACACATCGCGGCGCTGCTGTTGACCGACAACAAGCAGGTCACCAGGCTCCAGAAGGAGCACGACATCACGCCGGCCCCGGCCGAGCTGACCTGGTACGGCTACCTGCGACCACCGGAGCGGCGCGCGCATTACAACGCCATCCGGCGGGCCAACCGACCCTCGCGAGCCGCGACGTGAGCCACCACCCTTACGACGATGATGATCCGGTCCGGCGCGTGCTGGACCGGCTTGGCGCGCTGGGCAAAGTGGTCCGCTGGGCAGGATCCCAGCATCTCGCGCAGTGCCCGGCGCACGACGACAACGGACCTTCGCTGGCGGTTCGTGAAGGGGATGACGGGGCGATCCTGCGCTGCCACGCCGGCTGCACCACCGAGGACGTGGTGGCGGCGCTGGGCTTGCAGATGCGCGACCTGTTCCGGACGAAGGGCGGCCCCCCGACGATGAGAAGGCCGGGGGGCCGCGAGACCGGCGATTTCGCCTGGAGGAACGAAGGCCGGTCAGCCAAAGGGGTTGGCGACGGGATCATAGCAACGCCGCCGGCCGGCGTGTCAAGCCCCGACATGCAGAAGGATGGCTCCCCGTCCCTCCCGAAACAGGCCGGGCTTGTCAAACCTGTCCGGCCGGGGAGCCATCCCGCTCAACAGCCCGGCCGAGTGCCGTCAACCGTGCCTGGAAGCGGCGACATCGTAGCACCGCACCCGGCGCCCTCGTCAATGACCTGGGTGGCCGACTACGTGTACCGCGATGCGACGGGGACGCCAGCGTTCAAAGTGTCCCGGTACGCCAAACTCAGCGCAGCCGGCGTCCCCGTCGGCAAGTCCTTCTTCCAGTTCCGGCGTGACCCTTCGGGTGCTGGCTGGACGGCCGGGCTCAACGGCAAGCAACCCCCGTTGTACCACCTGCCCGAGGTGCTGGCCGCGGTGACGGCGGGCGAAGTGGTGCTGGTCGTCGAGGGGGAAAAGGACGCCGACGCAGCGGTGGCGCGAGAGATCTGCGCGACCACCAGCTCGGGCGGGGCGGGCAAGTGGCGCGACGAGCACACCGCCGTTCTCGCAGGCGCTCAGGTGATCATCCTGGCGGACGACGACGCTCCCGGGCACGCCCACGCGCAGGCCGTCTACAAGGCGCTGTGCGGGGTTGCCAGCCAAGTGCAGGCCTTCCTACCGGCGGCGGGCTGCAAAGACCTCAGCGAGCACCTGGGGGCCGGCTACGACCTGTCCAGCCTCCGGCCCTTCCCCGCTGAGGAGCCGGCGACCGAGGTTGAGATTGCCGTGCCGACGCGAAGGGTGGTGCTGACAGTGGCGGGAGAGATCGACATGGCGCGGGTGCGATGGGGCTGGCAGGACCGGATGCCGCTGGGGGAGCTGAGCCTGATCCCGGGGCGCGAAGGGGTCGGCAAGAGCCTGTTCCTGGCCTGGCTGGCGGCCCAGTTGACCAACGGCACACTGCCCGGGGAGTTCCACGGCGAACCCCGCGCGGTGCTCTACGTGGCGTCGGAGGATAGCTGGCGCTACACCATCGCGCCGCGGATGGCGGCGGCCGGCGCGGACCTGGCCAGGGTGTACCGGGTTGAGGTGGACGACGCCCGCGATGACCGGCTGACCCTGCCGGCCGACTGCGACCTGGTGACGGAGGCGGCGATCGAGGTGCGGGCCGCCGCGCTGATGCTCGACCCGATCATCTCGCTGATCGACTACCGGCTGTCGGTCAACCAGGCCGGCGAGCTGCGCCGCGCGCTGGAACCGCTGCGCCGGCTGGCCGAGCGGGCTGGGGTGATGGTCTGCGCGCTGGCGCACTTCAACAAGACCACCGATGTGGACACGCTGAGCCGCATCCCGGGCGCGCGGGCCTGGGTGGAGGTGGCGCGGGCCGCGTTCGGGCTGGCCGAGGATCGCGAGGGGGATCCGCCCGGCTACGTCGCCAGCCAGATCAAGAACAACCTCGGCCGGCTGAACCTGCCGAACCTGGCCTACCGGATCGACAGCGCCGCGGTGGACACCGCCGAGGGGCCGACCGACGTGGGCCGGCTGGTGTGGACCGGGCACAGCGAGGCCGGCATCGACGAGGTGCTGGCGCGGCGGCCGGCGCGGGTGGCCCGCGAGACCAGCGAGACCACCAAGGGGCTCGTCGAGTACGTGATGAGCCTTGGCTACCCGGTGGCGCTGGCCGACGTGTACGACCAGTTCCCCGAGATCAAGCGGGAGACGGTGCGAACCGTCCTTCGGCGAGCGGTGGAGCGAGGCACGCTGAGTAACCCCCTGCATGGACACTACGGACCGGGCGGAGGCTAGTTTCACATGGGTGGGTCTCCCCCGCAGAACCGAAACTTTGAAACCTTCCCTGCTCACACACACTATTTAGTAGTAGTAGAAGAGAAACGGAGTTTCAAAGTTTCAGTTTCAGGGGGAGACCCCCTCTGTGAAACATCGACCGGGGCCACTACGCAGGGTGAGCTGCGGTGAGCGCCCATCTGGTTACCACCGAGGCCAAGGCGCGGCTGTGTCCGAGGTGCGCCGAGCCGATCCTGGTCGGGGTCAGCCAGGGGCTCACCGTTCGCGTGGACCCCTACCCGCTGGCGGCCGAGCTGGAAGTCGTCGCGATCATCGCAGGCCGGGAGGTCTACTCGCTGCACGCCCGGATGCTGGTGCGCCGGCTGGGTAACTCCGCGGTCTCCGGTCCGCTGCTGGTCAGCCATAGATGCGGGCACATCCTTCGCGTCCCACCCCCGCCGGCCAAGCCGGACTGCTTCGTCCCGCCGTTCTGACAAGGAGATCACCCGTGGCTGCACTCGCCGGGCGCAAGGCCCGTGGCATGGCAACCCAGGCTGGCCTGGCCAGCTACCTTCGCGAACAGATCTTCCCGTGGGCTACCGACGCCGGGCCGGGACGTGCTGGGCAGGACATCCTCAACACCCCCGGACTCAACATAGAATGCAAAGCTAGGGCGGACTTCTCGCCGCTGGCCTGGCTCAAGCAGGCCGAGTCCTGGCATTCCGATCAAGGGCCGCCGCTGGCGATCGCGGTCTGGCGGCCCAACGGCTACGGCTTCGCGACCATCGAACGCTGGCCGGCGATGCTGCGCCTCGGCCCACTGGTTGCCACGCTGCGGGCCGCCGGCTACGGGGAGGCTCCGTGACACCCGCCATGGCGGGTTCGTGGCTCAGCGGGGCGCACAGCGGGTTGGCGATGGTGTCCCGGGTCGGACTCGAACCGACATCGCCCCGCCCTGGACGTGGACTTGGGGCTTTGGCCGCTTTTAAGGCGACTGCGCCTGCCATTTCGCCACCGGGACCGAGCTGGACGGGAGCCGGCGCCACCGGTCAGGCCCAAGCGGCGCCGACCCCCTCTACTCGCAACGACCACCCGGATGAGACGCCGATGCGAGAGCTTGACGCCGGGGCAGACGAGCAGCAGGCACTCCCAACCCCGGCGGCTGCGCGGCAACGTCCCCGTGGGGAGTGTCGCTCGCTGGCAACTGCGAACTTTAGCGAAGCGGGGGCGGTGATCGCAAATGACTGACTGGTGCGCCGCCGAAGATCGCTGCCGCGGCTATGACCGACACAACCGGGTACCCGCCGCGACCAGCGACACCGCGCTGTGCGAGGCCTGCCTGCGGGTAGGCCAGCGGGTCACCCGGGTGCTCGTCTACGACTACGTGGATCTGGAGCAGCACATCGCCCGGCCGGCGGGCGGCGGCGAGCACGTCAGCGGCACCAAGGAGCAGCCGATCCCGCTGGCGCTGGGTATCGAGGCGTTGCAGCGGGAGATCTGGCTGCTCACGACCACCTGGGAGCAGATCCTTCGCGACCTTGACTCCCTCGCCGATCCGCCGACCAGGGTCCGCGACGGCTGGGCCGTCCAGCACGCCCTGGCGATCATCCACCCGCGGGTGCCGCAGCTCGCCAACGTGCCGGCCACCACCGTCATGCCGCACGGCCCGGACGGTGAGCCGGCCGAACAGACCGGCGCCGAGGGGATCCTGGCCATGGTCAGCCTGCACGGGCGGGTCCGCGCCACCCTCGGGCTGACCAGGCTGGTGCACGAGCTGCCCGGGGAATGCTGGCGCTGCGGGCTGCCGGCGCTGCGCCGCGATGACGGCGAGGATGAGGTGTACTGCGCCGACTGCTACGCCACCTGGACCGGCCAGGAGTACGCCCGCGAGGTTGAGCTGGCGCTGGCCTGGCACAAGGTGACCAAGCGATGACGCCGCCCTACCCGCCAAGCGACCCGTCTGCGGACCAAACCCACCTAATCCAGGCCGCAGATCCCGCGGTGCGTCGCCAGGGTAGCCCAATGAGCGCTTGGCCGTACCCTGGCGACGCCCCGCTGGCCCGCGCTCGGCGGGTGGCCCGCGCTTACCGCGAGCATCTGCTTCGCGTCGATCCTGACCTGTGCGCCACCCTTGACGATCAGATGACCAGCTTCGGTGAGACCTGGCTGGCACCGAGGATCCTGCGCTACGACCTGGACGACTGGCTGTCCCCGCGGGAGGCCGCCGACATCGCCGGTGTCTCGGTCGCCTGCGTGCGCCAGTGGCGAGCCCGCGGCCGGCTCACCGGTAGGCACACCGCCAAGGGCTGGCGGTACCGCGCCAGGGACGTTCTGGTGCTGTCCGGCGAGGTCCGCAGGCGCAAGGTGGACGGGTGTCACCCGTGACAGGTACGATGCCCGCAGTAGGTGCACTGCGCCGGTCGAGTTCGCAGTCAGTCCACGTGGCCACTGGCGTTTGCGCACTGGCCCCGGCTATCCAGGATCGTGCCGCAGGTACCGAAGCCCTTGCCCTTACGGGCAAGTGCCTCGCAGCGCCGCACGAAACTGCCCTTCCACTTCACGAACTCGCTCGCCCACTTCCGGCCAGCCTCGTCGGGGATATCCCAGGCCGAGACGCTGCCCACGGTGATCAGCTTGGCGCCGGGGATTCTCCCTGCCTGGCATGCGCGGCGTACGGTGAGCACGGCGATTGTGATCCCGCTCAGCTTCTCGGTTAGATCGGCTACCTGCCTCGGGGTCATCATGGTGTTTCCTCGTCGTAGCCGTCGAACCACGGGCCGTAGAGCTGCGTTCGTTGGACGGCTTCCGGATTCGTTGCCGTGCTGCTGCTGGTCTCCGGGTTCCCGCAGTGTGCCTCTACCTCCTCCAGCGTCAGCCCGGTGGCGATGGTGACGTTCGGGTGTTCCCAGTCCTGGTAGAACCGGACAATCTTGTAGGTCATCACGTCTCCAGGATCTCGTCGAGCTGCCAGTCGTCGTTGCTGATGTCGCCGAGCTTGCGCAGCCGCTTCTTGGCCGTCTCGGTGATCTCGCCCAGCTCGTCGTCTCCGTCGAGGATCGCGGCGAGCTTCTTGGTGCTGACCCCCAGCGCCTTCGCGACGGCGGGGAATTCGTCCTCGCAGGACAGCTCGGTGGTCTCGGTCCAGGTGACGGTGACGGCACTGTCGTCGTAGTCCGTTGTCATGATCTTCCTTCCTTGGGGTTTGTTCCTCCGGTGCAATCGTATCATTGGGCGGTGTGCCGTGGTCGACGCCCACGATCAGCAGGTCACCAACCGCTACCTGATCCACTACCCGGCCCACCCGGCGCGCACCGACGATCCGCACTACCGGGACTTCGAGGCGTACCGCAGGGCGACCAAGGGCAGCGCCCGCTGTGCGGTGGCGGTGGAGATCGGCGATGCCGGCGACTGCGATACCGTCGCCCCGCTGGAGCTGCACCATGCGCACGTGGAGTTCGCCATGCAGAACGGCGTGGACCTGGCCCGGCTGGAGCATGCCTACCCGGGCATCAGTGACCCCGACGAAGTTGGGGCATGGGTGGAAAGCGCCGCTAACCTGGTCTGGTTGTGCGTGGCGCATCATCGTGGTCCTGGCGGGGTTCATCATGCCAGCGCATCTGACTACGAGGCGGAGAAGTTCATCCGCGGGCTGATCGGCTGATGGGCGACAAGAAGATCCTCGGCCTGCGGGAGTATCTGGAGCTGCTACTGCGCGAGGCCGAGCGCCGCGCCGACATCCAGCGCGCCCTGCTGTTGCGCTCGCTGGAAGAGCGGGACTCGCAACTGGAGCGCCGGCTCAACACCCTGAACGAGCTGCGGTCTGAGGTGCTGACCGACCGGGCGTTGTTCACGCCGAAGGTGGCTTTCGATACCGTGGCGAGCCGACTGGAACACTTCCTGACCAGGGAGTACTACGAGGAGCAGCACAAGGGGCTTTCCGAGAAGGTGGACGTCAACGTTGCGGCCCTCGCCGAACTCCGCCGGGAGATTTCCAACCTACGCAGCCGCAACGCAGGATATGCCGCGGCCCTGGCGCTGGCCATCACCGTGTTCTCGGTGATCCTGGTGATCCTCCAGTTTATCCGGCACTGAGTCAGGGTGGGTGCGCGGCCCGCGTCGCTGTTGGGGTGGCCGCAAGTTTCGCCAGGATATCGGGTGGCTCGGCGAATCTCGCAGGATATCTCAATGGGGTGGCGTCGCGCAGGATATCTGCGATCCGGTGGTTTTCGATTTTGCCAGGATATCCTTGAAGTTTTTCAGATTTCGCAGGATATTCTGAAATTGAAATTCGGAATATATATTCTTTTTCTTTTTCTTTTTCTTTTGTTGATGGAGGCCCGGTGGTTTATCCATTGCTGTGGCTCGGCTGGGGCCTGGCATTCGGCGCCATCGAGTTGACCGCCCTCTCCTGTCACAAGGGGTCACCGGGACGTCCAACTACCCTAAGCGGTCAGGTATGGTGGGCTGTGAGAGGGCATGGTTGGCTTCATCAAACCGCAAGGTTGATAGTGACGATTTTCTTGGCCTGGTTGACCAAACACCTGGTATCCTGAGTCTCCCAAGTGTACCTAGCACTCTGTGTTGCAACGTTACGAGTATACCTAGCACTCCACGAGGTCAATCGTTCGCGTTGCTCGTCCGCCAGGGTTGCTCCCAGGTGGCACCGGTTGCTGCCTCTCGACCTTCCGTCCCCATGTCTCGTTGTGCGGCTGGCTGGCGTAGATCTCCCAGGTGATTGGGCTGCCCCCTCCGACGTCTACTCCGTCGCTTGCGACGTCCCACCAAAGTATGGGCTCGCCGTCGACGTCGGGAGCGCAGTAGCCCGTTGTGGTGCCCGTACAGTGTTCAACGTGCCACGCGGTCACCGCGGTACCCGCTAGCGTCGCTAGCGTAGCAGCGGCCACTACAGCTCGCCGTAGGTTGTGTCTCATGCCCTTTCCCCTTCCTGTGACCCTGGCAATGGTCACTAGAAGGGCAGCCTCTTGCGAGGCTGCCCAACTGGCGATCACTGTTTGGTGTGCTGCCAATCTGCCGGCGGGTAGCCGCCGCGTGATAGCCATTCGTCGAGAGCTGTGAACAGTTCAACCGCTTCGGTGATGGCTGGCACGCCCTCGACGCGCGACAGTTCCTCTCCCACCTGGCGCAGTCTGCGTAGCGTCTCGTTGGGATCCATGCGCTTAGCTCACCTTGACCCTTCCGCCGGATGTCCGGCTGACGTTCGCCCACCAGTCGCGCTTGTGGTACGGGTCGGGACCGCACACGCTCAGCGTGGCGCCTTCCGGGATGTCCGCGACGCCACCGGAGAACTGAGGTCCCAACGGCGAGGTGCCGTCAAACTCCACAGTGCCCGGCGCGTCGCGTAGCGCTTCCCGTAGCGCTTTTTTGCTCTTGGGACGTTGACCGCTGACGGTCGCACCCACGTTGATATACGGCATGCCTGCCTTCCCCTCTCCGATCATCGTTAGTGACGCGGAATGGTCACTTAGCCGGTGACCCCCTCACCCGTTGCGAGGGGGCTCCCGACTAGGCAATCACTCGTCGATCTCGACGCTGACGTCTGTGATGTCGTAGCTGAGAGCGTACGAATCGTCTACGTAGTCGTCGCGCACGCTCAGGTTGTCCCGTACGTCCTCTCCCGTCTCGTCGGCATCCTCGGAGTTCTGCACGCGCAGAGTCACTCGGATGTCTACGGTTACCAGCTTGACAGTAACTGGCGGAGCGAAGCTGTCATCATCGATCTCGATGATTCCGAACGTGCGGAGTAGGTCGTTTCCTTGCTCTAGTAGGTATGAGTCTTCGCCTTTGTCGGTTGCTTCCCACGTGGCGCGGCGTACATCATCGACACGTTGCACGAATTCAAACTCTGAGTAGATATCGGGATACAGGCCTTTGATTCCCTCCGGGAGCGCGTTACTGGTCAGCGCGGCGTAGTCGTCGCGCCGCAGCCGCTCTAGCAGGCTCTCCCGAAGCAGAAACCACCGGATCGATGCGTCCGGGATTGCCTCGCGGTTTGTGAGGACAGTGCTGTCAGGCATGACTGTGTTCCTTTCCCTTGCCGTGGTCACTCTGGCCACGCGACCGAACACCCCGCCCGTCTGGCTTGCAGGATGCCCGATCGTCTAGTCACAGTGCCGGAAGCGTCGCCGCTAGGGTGGCCGTCTTGTTGGCCGTGCGGAACATCGAAACGGCGTTAGCCGAAATGTCTGCTATCCCGTCGTCCACTTCCCGGGTCGAGAACGGGAGTTGCGCGTGTGGCCCGATTCGGTACGCCGGAAGGCTGAAACCCCTAGTGGCGATAGCCACTCCGCCCGGTCCATTTAAGGTGTCGAAATCGCCGTAGTTTAGACCGTCGATCCCCGTTTCCCTACTGCCGGTGCACATGACGGTTAAGTCATATGCGCGACCTTCCATCAGTGCAGCATCGGGAATCGCCACTGGCTGCGTCCGCCGGTTAATGACATTCAAGCGGCGTACGCCGAAACGATCAGATCGCAAGTATCGACCGATTGCCTGATACCGGCCCCGGATGCGCCCCTGCCACACGTCACACGTCGTAGGCAGGTCCTCGGAGTACCAATCCACCCGTTCCACCCTGTCGAGGGTGTTTGTCGCCATGAACGGTTGGGGAGCTACCCCCAGCAAGGATTCGACCGCGCATTTACCGGAGTCTCCGCCTCCGACGACCGCGACCCGGCGCAACCCTCGCAGTGGCCATATGCCATCCATGCGTTTCATGAATTGCGGGAACGTGAGAATCGTTGTGCCGTTTGCGATCCCCTGACTGGATGGGTCGCCGGATCCCCGCGCGTCGATCACCCGACCGGCAAGCAGTTCACCGAAGGGTGTCCCGATGCCTATGCCCGACTCGTTACGCGCTGCGCTGTCAACCCTAGTGCCGGTTAGCACGTCGGCGTACTGGGCTAGCGTGAGCCGGATTACGAACGCCATGTCCGTATTCGTCTGGTATTCCATCATCGATAGGTTTGATGCTTGAATCGGCGCACCGGGCAGATAGTTGAGGCTGGCTCCCTGGTCACCGGCTAGTCCCGCCGCGCCTGGGCGGTTTCGGGAGTTGAGATAGAACGTCGGACGTTCGGTCAACGCGAACGTTCCGCCCACCCTGTCGTCGCGCTCCACTACCAGCGGCCTCGGATATCCGCTGAGTACGCGGGTAGCCGCGTAGGTCGCAGCATGGAATCCGCTACCGATGATGACCTCACGGCTTGTGTCGCTATTGTTAAACAGGGCCGTTTGTCGGTCGCTGTTTGCCCAGTAGCGGTCAAGTAGCCGCTCGGCTAGCTCTCTACCGCGCGGGTCAAGGGCAATGCCGGTGAGCTGCGCTTCCGGTATCCCCGGAAACTCGGCGCCGCGCGTCATCATCGCTTGCATTCCGGCCGATGCGCTGGGTACTGCGGAGACGCCCGTCAGTAGTGACTTGATGAGGTCCGAAGGCTCAAGTGTCATAGCGACGCTACCGCCTTGCGCATGCGGAACAGTGCGGCCGCTAGCGGCATGTTGTGCTCGACGCGTAGTGCGCGCTCCTGTGCCTCACGAAGCGCGATCACGAGGGTTGCCCGTGTGTCCATTGCCTTGCCTTTCATCCGGGTAATGATCAATGCGTACCCGGTAACGGAGTCGAACCGTTGATTCACCCATGATCGTGAACCGGGCATGATTAGCTGACTGATCTTGGCACCCGGCCGCTCGTCCCCAGCCTTCCGGAGAGTCGTCGCGCTTCGCCTGTGAGATCAAGAGCTATGTGATCCATTGGCGTTGCGCCCGCTAGGCTGGTTCTCGGCTGGCTCCCACGCGCACACGAGTAGTCATCGCGCGGAAGGGCAGAGTCCTGGCGTTCCCAATGGAGTTGTGTCATGGGCGCGCGGTACTACCGCGCCTTGCATCGTCGCGTGTGGGGCCTCGACCCCCTCCCTTCCCGTCTGGACTGCGCTTACAGCGCGAGCATACCCCACGTTTGTACCCCCAGCACAATCGTTATGTGTGGGTTTCACGGATGGCGCAGATACCGACCCGTGCCGATTTATTGTGTATGCACTCTCCATTCACCCATGCCTATACGTCTATGCGCTAGGCATGCAGGCATGGCCATGCGTCTATGGTCTATGGCATAGAGAGATAGCAATCCATGAATGCCAAATGGATTGAGAGATAGCAATGCATGAATGCCGATTGCCATTCTCGCATTGCGATGCGTCAATGCGTGAGCCATTCATACATGCACAGGTGTCAATGCCCCACCGCCGGGGGGCCATTCACGAGCGTCAATGCGCCGGCCCCGCGGGAC
>WNGG01000902.1_pt1 | contig 43776 bp, 40 predicted proteins | sample 5400661 | NCBI WGS metagenome assembly WNGG01 (sample SAMN13153372, study PRJNA577476) | soil metagenome | isolation source: 100 cm soil or saprolite under Garry oak tree replicate 1 | place: USA:California | collected 2016-06-15 | reverse complement strand
GCGGTGTCCCGTCACGGCTCGGGGCCGCCATGCAAGCGCGCCGGGCCCTGCAGCGCCAGCTGGCGGAAATCCGGAAGCGCGGTTACGCGACGAACTTCGAGGAGAGCGCGCAAGGGGTGACGGCCGTGGGTGCCTGCGTGCGGGATACGGCCGGGAAGGCCATCGCCGCGCTCGCCATCGCCTCCCCGAGCACCCGGTGTCCCAGGCAGCGGGTCCCGGAACTGGCTGAGGCGCTCGTCGCGGCGTGCGAGTCAGCCCGGGGAGTGATCTGAGCCCGGCTAGCCGCGCCGGGTGGACCACTCCCCCCGTCACCGCGTTCCGCAGACCGGAATCTACCTGGGTCTGCGAGCCGCAGGCGAAGCGCGCGGTTACCGTCGTGCCATGATCGACGGAATACCGGTGATCGATGCCGTCGTCCACCCGTACAACCTGCGAGAGGACAACTTCCGCAACAAGTACGCGCGCTGGATCACCGATCTTGTCTCCAACGGCAACCGGGACAGCGGGCCGGCCGGCTACCGGATGTCAAAGGAAGCCTACGAGCGCGACTGGTCCATCGAAGAAGTCGCGAACATGTCCTTCGTGGAAAGCTACGCCGATCTGGCCGCCTACCATGTGGTCCCGATCCGGGCCTTCCACGACGGGATCTGCTCGCCAGAAAAGGCGCTGGAAGCCAAGACGCGCTGGCCGGACCGGTTCATTTTCTACGCCGGCGTCGACCCCCTCGAGGGACAGAAGGCGATCGACGACCTTGAGCAGCAGGTTGAGCTGCTCGGCAACCCGCCCGGGCTCAAGCTCTACCCCAACAGCTGGGCGGGTGACGAGATAACGGGCTGGCTGATGGATGACCCCGAGGTCGCCTTCCCGGTATTCGAACGGGCCCGGCAGCTGGGGATCAAGGTCATCGCCGTGCACAAGGCCTTGCCGCTAGGGCCGGTGGAGCTCAGGCATTACCGGGTCGACGACATTGACCGGGCCGCGATCGCTTTCCCGGATCTCGCCTTCGAGATCGTGCACGGGGGCATCGCCTTCCTCGAGGAAACGGCGTGGCAACTGGCCAGGTTCGACAACGTCTACGTCAACCTCGAGACCACCGCCACGCTGGCCACGACCCGGCCGCTAGCGTTCGCTCATGCTCTGGCCACGCTCATCCGGGGGCCGAAGACGCTGCGGCAGATCGTGTGGGGAACCGGGTGCATGGTCTCGCATCCGCGCCCGCACGTCGAGAACTTCGTCCGCAACTTCCGCTTCTCCGATCAGCTTGTCGACGAGGGGCACGTTCCGCAGATCACCATCGAGGACAAGCGGGCGATCCTGTCCGGGAACTATGCCCGCCTGCACGGCCTCGACGTGGACAGCTGCCTCGCCCGCGTCAAGGGTGACGAATTCGACCTCCGCCGCGGCGGCCCGGACGCGCCGCCCGCCGTGCCGTACTCCACGACGGCCATCGCCGGCCTGGTCAGCTGAGGTCCGGCCAGTGTCGGGCGACTACGAGCCGGTCCGGAGCCGCTACCTCGACGTCGGCGGCATCCGTACGCACTATCTCGACGCCGGGGACGGCCCTCCGGTGGTGCTTTTGCACTCCGGAGAGTTCGGTGGCAGCGCCGAGCTGTGCTGGGAATTCAACATCGGCCCGCTGGCCAGGGACTTCCGGGTGATCGCGCCGGACTGGCTGGGTTTCGGCGGAACGGACAAGCTGCGCGACTTCGTCTCGGGATCAGACCGGGTGATCCGGCACATGAGCGCGTTCCTCCGGGCGATGGCGATCGAGCAGGCCGATTTCGCCGGTGCCTCGATGGGGGCGACCCTGCTGCTCCGGGAGGCCGCGCGGCCGGACTGCCGGTTCCCGATCCGCCGGCTGGTCGTCGCCAGCGGCGGTGGCTTCGTCCCGGACAACGAAGAACGGCGGCGGCTGCTCAGCTACGACGGCACGCCCGAGGCGATGCGGGCAATACTGCGAGCCAACTTCCACGATCCGTCGTGGGCGCAGGACGATGCCTACGTCAAGCGCCGGGTGGATGCGAGCCTCGCCCCCGGCGCCTGGGAGGCGGTAGCGGCGGCCCGGCTGAAGCCGCCTACCATGCCGCCGCGCCGGGAATTCGGGCAGCCGGACATTATCGACTACGAACGGATCCGCTACCCCACGCTCGTCATAGCCGGCGCCGAGGACAAGCTGCGTCTCCCCGGCTACCACGAGGTGCTGGGCCGCATCCCGGATTCCAGGATCGTCGTCCTCGCTGAGGCGGGGCACCTGCTCAACATCGAGAAGGCCGGCGAATTCAACGTCCTCGTCCGCCAGTTCCTGCTGGCCGGTGATGCCGGCGGAGAAGCAGATGGCTGACATCAACGGAAGTCCTCTTGATCCGCTGCGTGACGCGCTGCGGCGGGTCGTCGACCCGTGCAGCATCGCCACGGGCGTGCCCGTTGACCTGCTCGACATGGGCCTGGTCAAGGGCCTGCGCCTCGATGGCGGCACCGCCCACGTCGAGTTGCTTGTGACAAGCCCGCTGTGCACGCAGATCGGCCTGATCGTCGACCGGGTCCGGGAGGTCCTGGCGGAGGTGGACGGGGTTGGCTCGGTCGAGGTATCCGTCGACGCCCGGGCCGAATGGTGGCCGGGCATGATGGCCGCATCGGCGCGTCAGCGGCTGCGGGCGGTACGGCCGCTGTGATCGGGCTCCCTGTCGGCTCTGGCCAGGTGCCGGTCGAGAACGGTCATCAGGAGAACTACGGCGCCGATCCCGATCAAGATCGCCCGCGTGTCAGGCAAGCGGCGCGAAACGGGGCGGACGTCTCTCCCGGAAGGCCTGTACGCCTTCGCGATGATCGGCCGAGAGGAGTGCCGGTTCCATGAGGTCCGCGGCCTGCTCATAGGCTTCCGGCAAGGTCAGGTGATCGGCGTCGAGCAGCTGACGCTTGATGGCCGCCCAGCTTGCCGGGCATCCGCTCTCGACCAGCATCCGGGCATACGCCAGCGCCTCCGCGAGGGTACCTGGACCCGTGACCGCGCGATTCACCAGCCCCATGGACTCTGCCTCCGCGCCGGTCACGGTGCGACCCGACAGCAGCAGGTCCCTGGCCCGGGCGCCGCCTACCAGCCGAGGGAGCAGCCAGGCGACCCCGTGTTCGGCCACCAGCCCCAGGCGAGCGAACGAGGTGGTCAGCTTGGCGTCAGCGGCCGCGAACCGGATGTCGCAGGACATTGCGAGGGCGAAGCCCAAACCGGCCGCCGGGCCGTTGACCGCCGCGATCACCGGCTTCGGGAACTCAGCCAGCTCGCATAGCCGCCGCCGCTGCGCGCGATCGGACCGCTCCGAGCGGTCTCCGTCACCGAGCAGTTGCATGGACGCGCCTGCGCAGAATCCGCGCCCGGCCCCCGTGACCACGACAACGCGGACTTCGGGGTCGCCGGCCGCCGAGTCAAGCGCGGCGAAGAACGATTCCTCGAGCGGGTAGGTCCATGCGTTCAGTTCCGCGGGCCTGTTGAGCACGAATGTAGCAATTCCCGCCTCTGAGGTATCGATGATCAGCTCTGGCGTGTCCACAACGGAACGGTAGCCCGTTACGCGATAATATTCAACACCGATGTTGACATTCCTGTTAAGATGGTTCTGTGCAGTCCAAGCAGAACTTCGCCCGGGTGGCCGAGGCCGCGCGTCCGGACGGGCACCAGGACGGGACGCAGCGCAGGGTGGACCTGGACGCCGCGGAGCGGGCCGCCGCGGATCTGCTGGCCGCGCTCGGTATCGACCTGGATCGCGAGGAGCGGCGGGCCACCCCGGGCCGGATGGCCCGCGCCTACGCCGAACTGCTGGCCGCGCGGCCGTTTCGGCTCACCACCTTCCCCAACGACGAGGACTATGACGAGCTGGTGCTGGCCCGGGCCATCCCGTTCCGGACCCTGTGCGAGCACCACATGCTGCTGTTCTCCGGCGTCGCGCACGTCGGCTACCTGCCCGGCGAGCGCATCCTGGGGCTGTCCAAGCTGGCCCGCCTGGTCGGGCACTTCGCGGCCCGGCCGCAGACCCAGGAGCGGCTGACCATGCAGGTCGCCAAGTGCCTGGACGCGAACCTGCGCCCGCGGGGGGCCGGCGTGGTGCTGGAGGCCGAGCACACCTGCATGACCCAGCGCGGCATCCGCGCCCATGGCGCCACCACCGTCACCTCGGCCCTGCTGGGCACGCTGCGCACCGACCCCCGGTCCCGCGCCGAGTTCTTCGCCCTGGCCCGGGTGCCCACCCCGCCGGGACCGATGTAATCCCGCCCGCATTATTCCGGGTTCGCGTGACTGAGCATGGGGCCGCTAGCAGAGAAAAATGGCAGTTCTAGCACCCACCGGACGGTCCATGCCAACACTGGTGTCAGTGGTCCTTGAACACCGGTTCGCGACGCTCGCGGAGGGCGCTCATCGCTTCGGTGCGGTCCTCGGTCGACTGGACGACCGCGAAATGCGAAGAGGCCAGGTCCAGGCTCGTCCGCAGGTCGGTGGCCAGCGACTGGTACACCGCTCGCTTGATCATCGATACGGCGATCGGCGACTGCCTGGCGACGCGCTCCGCCAGCCCGAGAGCCTGGCCCAGCAGCTCATCGTCGGGGAATACATGGCTGACGATCCCCATCTCGCGGGCCTCCTGGGCGGACAGCCAGTCACCGGTCCAGAACAGCTCCAGGGCCCGTGCGGTGCCGACCAGCCGAGGCAGGAAGTACGCGCCGCCGGCCCCGGGGACGAGCCCGATCCTGACGTATCCCGTACCGAACCGGGCCGACTCGGCGGCGAGCCGGATGTCGCATAGCAGAGTCATGTCCATGCCCGCGCCGACCGCGAGCCCGTTGACGGCGCATATCAGCGGCTTGCTCAGGTCGGCTGCGGTCCGAACGACCCGATGCACGCGATCGGTCAGCATGCGCTTCTGATCAATGGGATCGCGGCCGACGGCGGCGAGTTCATCGAGGTCCACGCCGGTGCAAAAGCCTCTTCCGGTGCCAGTGAGCACGACCGCTCGCACGGCATCGTCGCACTGTGCCGAGACCAGCGCCTCGGTCCAGCGGTCGATCATCTTCCAGGTGAACGCGCCCAGCTTGTCCGGCCGGTCGATGCGGATCAGTCCGACCCCCTCGAGGACCTCGTAGGAGAGGCCGCAGCCGTCAGCTACCTCGTCATCCATAGCCACAGTGTCAGTCCGTCCTTATGTCCGCGGAGCAGGGGTCGGCCGGGTTCGTCCACGCTGAGCACCGATCTGTCTGGTAGGGGTGGGGGAGAAAGCGAACGACGCTAGAAGGCGGTGGCCATGCCCTGGAGGCGGAGTGGCCGACTGTCGAACTGCACCTGGCGAGGACCGCCGCGCGTGCACCAGAAGGCAAAACCCGAGGCCTCGTCCTCGTACAGGCGGCCGCCGATCATGGCATCGTCGGATCTGCGCGGCCGGACCTCGGCGCACGGCACCGGACGACCGACCTTCATCGGGCCGTGGCAGATTGGACCAGCGACGGGTGGCGAGGGGAGAGCGCGCACGACGCCGCTTACCGCGCACGTAGGGCAGACGAGCGTATCTCCCACTCGCGGCAGGCTGCCCGGCCCCATCAACAGCGTTGTAACCGGGAGGCCCTGGGCCTCGGCCGGGTCGTCTTGTTTCATGGCGGGCACACCCCTCTATCGCGTCGTGGTCTAACGCCACGGCGAACCAGAGATTAAGATCAACGATTACGTTGATAAACGCCTGTTCGCGTCCCGGCCGTCGGCCGCACGGAGTAAACGCTCTTGTAGAAATAACACCGGGGAGGAGGCGGGGGTGGTCCGAGTTTGCGCAGCAGCCAGGAGGCCAGCGAACGCCTCGGCGGGGGATCGGTCACGTCGGCCGGGCTCATCACTGCCTGGCCAGCCAGGCTAGTCGCATGCCATCTGGCTATCACGGCGTTCCCAGTCATAGTGCACCCTCGGAATGCGTCCGGATGTCGGCGGAGGGCCGGGGCCGCTATCTCTGCGGGCCGCCCAACTCTACGTCCTCCACGCTACGCCTCCCGGCTCCGATCGTCAACACCAGCGTTGATATTATCGGAGGGTTGCTTCGCTCAGGGGCTCCTTGACGAGGACTCCGGCCAGGATCGTGTCGGCCATGCCATAGGCGACGTCATCTGCATCCAGGATTCCGCCCGGGACGAACCACCGCGATGTCCAGTTGAGCATGCCAGCCACCGTCTTGGTGAACGCCTTCGGCGGGAGAGAGGTCTGGAAGATTCCTTGTCTTATCCCGTTGCGGACCACCACGTCGAGTAGATCCTCATAGCGTCGTCCCGCGGCGATAATCTCCGTGTGCAGTTCGCTGTCAATGACGGACGACGAATCCTCCGTGAAGAAGACGTACAGCTGAGGGTAATGCTGCTCGAACGCCCGCATCACGACCCGTATCGAACTGCGGAGCTGGACCTCGGGACTGTCCCCGCTGGCTGCCACCTCCTCCAGCGCCGCGACCATCTCCGCCAGACCCCCGTAGATGACCTCCCCGAAGATGGCACCCTTGTCCGCGAAGTAGTAATAGATCGTCGCCCGGCCAAGGCCTGCCTCTTTCGCGATCGCCTCGATCGTCGTCCCGCCCAGGCCGTACTGCTTCAGCACAGACCCGGCAGCCTTAACGATCTTCTCCCGCTTGGCCGCGTAGGAAGCGCGTTCCTTCCGCTGGGCGACGTCTCGCTTCACCGCCAGCCCTGCCGGACGCTTAGCCGCGCTCGCCATGCATCTCCCGACCACCCCCATCGACGTTGAAAACGATCCCGCCGTACGCCACGGCCACCCTCCGCGGGCTGTTCCGAGCGCCCAGTGACTTATGTTCTTACCGCGGTCGCGTCGCTGCTGCGTGAACGGGGCCGGTCTTTCTGTGAAACCGCGAGTTGTCGGTCGAGGAGTGTCATAAGCAGTACGACCAGTCCGGTGCCGATCAGGATGACAGCGACGAGATGCAGCCCGGCATCGCTGACCCGGGCGCGGAATGCTACGCCCGTTATGGTGGCCGCGGCGATCGAGCCGATGTAGCCGAACGTTCGCAACAGGCCAGAGGCGGTGCCGACCTTCTCCGCCGGCGCTTCAACGTACAGAACGGTCTGGTTCGTGACGTTTCCGAAGCCAGCTACCAAGCCAAACACTGCGGAGACGCAAATCACTGCGGCCAGCGGGCTGTGACTGGTGAGGAAGAACATGCCGATCGCGCCGACCACCATCGTCACGGCCGCGACCATCAACCACAGCCGCAGCCTGGTGGTGAAGCGGGACACCACCCGTGCAATTATGGCAGACAGCGCGCCCATTGGGATGAGCGCCAGTCCGGCCTGGTACCCGGATAGGTGCTGGGCGGCCTCGGTCCACTGCGTGAGTCCGTACAGGACAACGTAGATCCCCAGAAGGGTAAGGCAGTACCGCACGTAGGTTCGCGTGAGGGCGAGGTTGGACACCAGCAGGCGAATATCCAGAAAGGGATTGCTGACTCGCAATTCAAGCACCACCAAGCCAGCGGTGACAGCCACAGATATCCCGAGCGCGATCCAGTCGAGCTTCGGCAGGGCGAGGAGGAAGACGAGCAAGGCCGTTATCGCGCCGCCAAATGCGGCTACGCCTGGCAGGTCGACCCGGGTAACCAAATCCCGGGCCGAGTGCCCGCGGACCACCTCGGTGTCCTTGGCAATCCAGAGCAGCGCCATAGCGAACGCGATTGCGCTCACGGGCACGTTGATCCAGAATACCGCCCGCCAGTCGAACCATACGATCAGCACCCCGCCAATCGTGGGACCGATCGCGAGGGTAGCGGCACTGGTGGTAGTTAGCCCTCCGAGTACGCTGCCGGGCGGCTGGCGCAATCCGACGGCGGCGGCGCGGCGCCGGACCAGCAGCATTGCCGACGGGTATCCAGCCGACGTCCCCAGCCCGATGAGCACCCGAGCGACTACCAGGGTCGGCATGTCCCGAGCGAGACCGCCGATAATGCCCGCGACTAGAACTATGACGATGCCCACAAGGAACACGCGCCGCGGGCCGAACTCCTCCGAGAGACGGCCGGCCACGGGCTGGGCGATCGCGCTGGTCAGATACAGACTGGAGATCAGGATGGCGGTCTGCCCATCGGCGACGTGCATCGCACCCGCGATAGACACCAGCGCTATCGCAATCATCGAGCTGTTTATTGGATTTAGCGCAGACCCTATGAACAGAGGCGTTACGAAACGAGGACCGAACGGCCTCTCGTGGTCAACCTTTCGATTCGCAGGCGTCGCATTGCCGTCGCTTCCAGTTGCTACGTCCAGAGGACGATTCATTGTTCTCCATGATCAGACCAGTCTGCCGGCCAGCTAGTCACCGGCAGCACTGATCACCGGCATGGGGAGACGGCACCACTTCTCCCTATGCCGGTGCTGATACGGCCGGTGGTCCGCCCGATTGACTTGTCAGAGCGCGGCGAGGTCGATGTTGTAGACGTGTGCGGCGTTCTCGCTGAACACCTTGCGACGGAAAGAGCCGTCGACGTTCTGGAACGTCGGGACCGCGCTGCGGAGCGGCTCGGGGAACAGGCAGGTGGGATGCGGGAAGTCGGTTTCGAACATGCAGTTGTCCACGCCGAGCCGCTGGATGGAGTCGATCAGGCTTGGGCCGTTCTCGAACCAGAAGCACGCGTACATCTGGCGCCGGAAGTACTCCGAGGGAAGCAGCGACAAGCCACTGGCCGCATTCTCATCCGCGTGGTAGTCGAGCGCCTCGAGCATGAACGGAAGCCAGCCGATGCCGCTTTCCACCGATACGATCTTCAGCCGCGGGAACCGCTCGCAGAGCCCGGACAGGATCATGTTGGCGACGATCCGCGCGTTGCCCATCTGCAGCATCGCCGAGCCGACGGCAAGCTTGCTGTTCGGCTGCATCGACGGCCACGGTGAGCCGCCGTTGTAGGTCCGCTGCGTAGCGCTCGCCCCGCAGTGGAAGTTCATCGGCAGGTTCGTATCCTGCAGGTGCTGCCACATCGGGTCCCAGTACGACTCGGCAAGGTCCGGCAGTCCTTGGTTCTGGGGGTCTGCGTTGGTGATGACACCCTTCAGCCCGAGCTCGGCGATGCGCTTGATCTCCTCGACCGTCCGGTCAATGTCCCACCACGGCAGCAGGCCCATGCCGAATAGCCGACCGCCGGACTCCCGCTGCATGTCGGCCATCGCGTCGTTCCAGATCTGGACGATCGCCATCCGCAGCTCAAGGTCGCTGATCCGGAAGAAGTTCTGGCCACCGAAGCCCACCACGTTCGGGAACACGATCTGCGCGCTGATCCCGAGCTGGTCCATCATCGCTACCCGCGGCGCCACATAAGAGGCCGCCAGCGAGGACTCGTCGAGCGGCCACTGCAGGAAGACGCTGCCCTTGACCTTCTCGTTGTTGCGATTGATCACGCTGCCCGCGCCCGCAGGACCGAGTACCTGACGCTCGTCAACGACCCACATCGGCGCATGGTCGGTCGGTCCGGTCGTCCCCAGCTTGGCGACCTGCTCCCGCATCTCGTCGGTCAGGTCCTTCGAACGCACGACTTTCGGCACGCGATCCAGCAGATGCTGCGGGGCCCGCGACGTCCACAAGTCCGCAGGCTCTGTCAGGTGCGTATCGACATCAATGATCTTGATACCACGCATCGACTCGTCGACCTCGTCGAACAACTTCGTTGTCGCCTCAACCGTCACCGTATGTCATCCTCTCGACGCACTGGGATTTTCCGGAGCACATATCTGCAGAGTGCCTGCCTACGACAAACCCTAGACGTCCGCGCCCATCAATGCAACACTAGTGTTGAAAAAATATCGATCCATCTCAGACGTCGCTGGCGAGCCGCCCCCTCTGCCCGTCAGTATGAGCCAACGATCATGTTGACATGAGCCATGAGCAGACATACGTTCGAGGGTGTTCAGCATCTCGGACCGTCGGAGTAAGTAAGGTGAGCATGCCCGGACTCAGATTGACCGCGCACAACCGGATCGCCGAGGTGGTCATCGACCGACCTCCCGTCAATGCGCTGTCTCGCGAGACCTACCGAGAGATAAAGCAGGTCTTCGACAGCTTCCGCGACAGGGACGACATCTCGGTCGTAGTGTTCACCGGTGCCGGGGAGCGAGTCTTTTGCGGCGGACGCGACATACACGACCTCCAGGTCGAACGATCCGAGCCTGGCTCAGCGAACGTCGGCGACCCAGCGTATTTGGGGAGGGAGGCGTTCTTTGCGGTACGGCACTGCGCGGTGCCGGTTATCTGCGCCGTCAACGGGGCGGCGGTGGGCGCGGGCGTAGCCTTGGCCGCGGTGAGCGACATCGTTCTGGCGGTGGAGTCCGCGACCTTCGCCCTGGCGGAGATCGACGTCGGCGTCTTGGGGGCGGCGTCCTTTGCCCAGTGGATGGTCGGCCCGGGCAAGGCCCGGCGGATGTTCTATACGGGCGAGCGAGTGCCGGCCGCCGAGATGTATCGCCTCGGCGGTGTCGAGGCAGTCGTTAGCCGTGCCGACCTCTTGACCGAGGCCCATGCGCTGGCCAGCGTGATCGCGGCCAAGGACCCGGTCGCCATCCGCATGGCGAAGGCGTCGGTAGTCCGCACTGACACGCTGCCGCTAGAGACGGCATATCGCACCGAGCAGGACTATACCCGTCACCTGTCTGCGTACGCGAACTCGGCCGATGCCATCGCCCGGTTCGTGAACAAGCGGTAGCACCTTCATCTCACGATTCCGGGGTACCGCTGGGTACCGGGATATCCTTGGTCGTCAGCCCGTCCGTGAGGGGCGAAGTGCGTGACTTGCCCCGTCGCGAGAGCGCTTTTCGGCCTATGGCCTGGATGAGGCCGACGAGTCCCTTGGGGACCTTGATCATGAAGATCACGATGAGCGCCCCGTAGACGACCTCGGCGTAGCTGCTGGCGTCCTGGCTGGCGTTTGACGAACTCGCAAACGTGTTGATGATGTCTGGGACGAAGATCGGCATGGTGGTTATGACAACGGCACCGATCAACGGTCCGGCCTGGCTGTCGAGGCCACCGATCAGGATCATTGCGATCACCGAGATAGACAGCGAAAGCGTGAAGCTGTCGTAGGTGACCGACTCGGTAAAGTGGGCTGTCAATCCGCCCTGGATGCCGATGATAGCCGAGGTGATCACGAACAGGCTGAGTTTGTAGCGCGATACCGGAATGCCCATTATCGACGCTGCGATCTCGTGATCCCGGATCATGCGCCAGGCGCGTCCGCTGCGGCCGCTGCGCAGCCACGAGAAAAGGATGATCGTCGCGGCAAGCACGCCGAGCAGCAGCCAGGCCCAGCTCGCCGACTGCTGCGAGATAGTACCGGTGAATACGGGCTTGAGGAAGAAGCCCGCCGCGCCGACGGAATCGTTCTGGTACTGCTGCCCGACGAAGTCAGCCAGGTAGAAGGCGGCGAGGGTAGCTAGCGCCAGGTACATGCCGCGTATTCGCAAGGCTGGCAAGCCCACCATGAAACCGAACACGGCACATGCCAACCCGCCGATGATCACGTCGAACGGGAAGGGTACGCCGGCGCGAGCTGCCCACACCGTCGCAAAGGCACCACCGGCGAGAAACGCGACATTTCCAATGGAAACCTGGCCACCGGTTCCCATCAGCAAGTCAAGTGCCATGGCGCCGATTGCAGACAGCAGAATCGTGTCAACGATGTAGGTAGAGTACGACGAGCCGCCCGCCGTGACGAAGGCGACCACGATGAAAGCGATGGCGATGATAAGGTACCTCTGCTTGATGAGGCTTCGCCAGTCGAAGGCACGCGCCGGAGCGGCGCTGCCGGTGCCCGTTATCGCGCTAGTCATGACTTAAACCCGCCTGACGCTTCGCGTGCCTGCGATGCCGTGCGGCAGGAATAGCATGACGACGAGAAGGACAAGATAGGTGACAACTGTGACATACTCTCCGCCAAGGTACGCTGCGACGAAACCCCCAACTAGGCCAATACCGAAGCCGCCGATGAGGGAACCAGGGATACTGTCAAGCCCGCCGAGTAGTGCTGCGGGAAATGCGAGCAGAGCTAGGCCCTCGATTCCTTGGTTGACCGAGTTCACACTGCCGTAGGCGATGCCTGCGACGCCCGCAAGCACGCACGCCAGGGCCCACGATCCGAGATAAACCCAGTGGACGTTGATGCCGCCCTGGCTGGCCAGCAACGAATTCTGGCCGGCCGCCCGGATCCGAACTCCCAATGAGGTAAATCGAAAGACGAGCACGAGTGCGACCGTCAGGATGACGGCGAATGCGCTGATCTCCAGCGACGCGACACTGAATGTTGCCCCAAAGATCCTCGTTGAGCCATTCGAAAGTCCCGGAATCGTGATTGTGTACTGCGTTTCCGGGAAAACGATGCCGATGACGCCGTTAGCAACTGCAGCGAACCCCAGTGTGGCGATGACGGCTACGAAGTGCGGTCGGCCGATCGTGGAACGCAAGACAAAGCGAAACAGCATCGCGCCGAGCGCGCCCACGATGCCCAAGCTGATCAACGCGAGGAGGGCGAAGGGGAGACCTGAATGGCTCTGCAGTCGCCCTACGATTAGCGCGGCCAACAGCATGAAGCCGCCATGCGCGAAGTTGAACGTCTCCGTCGCGCGAAAGATGATGACGATGCCAAGCGTCACGAGCGAGTACACCGCGCCGAGCGAGAGGCCGCCGATGATCGCTGCCGTCAACTCAGACATCTGTGGTCGCCACCTTCTGCTCGCGCACGGACACCTCGCCCGTCATGGTCGCCCTGAACTGCTCAGAGGCGAGGACTTCGCTGGTCCGGCCCTGCAGCACAACCCAGCCGGAGGCCAGGCCGAGCACTCGGTGGGCGACGGCCCGGACAAGGTCCATGTGATGCTCGACGATCATCATCGGGATCTGAAACTCCTTGTTGATCATCAAGAGCATGTTCTCGATACGTGCGCGTTCGGCTCGACTGAGTCCAGAGGACGGCTCGTCAAGCAGCAGAACGCTTGGCCGGGAGATCGTGGCGCGAACAATGTCGACCATCTTGCGCGGGCCGTAGGCGAGCCGGCCTGCCTCAACGTCGGCCAGGTCGGCGAGACTGAACAGGTCAAGCAGCTCTTTCGCATTCGCACGAGCCTTGCGTTCGGCCTTGCCAACCTTGAGTCGATGGATGACCTGATCCGCCAGCGAATACCCGATTGTCGCGTGCGCGCCGCATAGGACGTTCTCCAGGACACTGAGCGAATCGATCAGCCTCGGATCCTGAAAGCTGCGTCCCACCCCGTGCTGCGCAATCTTGGTTGGGTGGGCGTTCGTTACGTCCTTACCGTAGTGTCGGACCTCGCCGCTGGCCTTTGGCACGAGGCCACAGATCGCGTTCAGCAGCGTGGTCTTGCCGGCACCGTTAGGCCCGATGATCGCTACGATATGGTCGGCGTTGACCGACGCCGAAACGTCGGTCAACGCCCGCAGACCACCAAAGGCAACGCTTAGGGCACGGACTTCGATCGCGCTGGCGTGCAGCGTGTCATGTTGGGTGCCGCCCGGATTCCACTCGTGATTTTCGTTCACGTCCGTACCCTTAACTTCCCGGTCTGTCCGCTAGCCGTTCCCTGAGCCGATCCCGACATTGATCGGACTACTCTCCGCGAACTGGTGTGAGGCTGGGTCGTAGCTGCGGAACCGGACCATGCTTACGGCGGCATGGTCAGATCCGCTGAACGTCACCGGCCCGTAAGAGACACCGCCCGGAACGGTGTAGTTGGAAACGCGCTCCAACGCGCCGTTTAGCGAAGTGCTTGAGCAACTGTCACCGCACAGCTTGAGCGCATCGGCGAGCACGTACACGGCCACCCAGCCGGACATTGAGAAGATCGAGCCCGACATTTCAGCCTTCTTGCCATAGGAACCCGCAATGGCGAGGACGCTAGGTAGTTCGGACGGGTAGGGATCGGCAGTCATGCCATAGTAATTGGCCGAGCGGATCTGCTGGAGGGTGCCCTGTCCGGCTCCCGAGGGAATGCCGACCTGTAGTGCTCCCACGCCCGCGGCCGTGAGCGCCTTCGACACTACGACGGTGTCATCCGTCGAGCCAAGTGTGAGCACGACGTTCGGCTTGTCGCGTGCGATCGCGTCGGCCTGCGTTGCGAAGGACGCGAGAGGCAGGTCGTACTGCTCGACGCTGGCGACCTTGCCGCCGCTACCCTTCAGCAGCGTGCTGACGTCTTTGATTATAACGGCGACATATGGCGAGTTGATGGCCGCGATATCGATGACCTTGCCGGACAGGGATCCGTTCTCATGCTGCTTCACGAACTGGTACATCGCCTGGGCGTCCTGCTGGGCGGTCAAGCTCGGCTGGTACAGATACGGCTGCGCCGGGTAGACCGCGGTGTCGGTAAGAGCGGGGCTCAGGAAGGGCACGTGCGCAGACTGCACGAGCGAGGTAATTGCCGATGCGCCCGCGGACCCGGAGAGCATGATCAAGGCAAGGGGGTTCTCCGCTACCGCCTTCTGGGCTGCGGTAAGCGCCATGCTCGCGCTCGACTGACTATCGACGACCTGGAGATTCAACTTCTTGCCGTTGACGCCACCGCTAGCGTTGATGTTGTCCACGGCCACCTCGGCACCGGCGGCGCCAGGCGCCGATACGCTCGAAAAGTCACCGGAAAGATCCGAGATCAGCACGACATTATAGGCACCGCCGCTCGATCCGGAGCTACTCGAGCCGTTCGCGGCCGTGGTCGCGGCCCCGTTACCGCAGGCCGCGAGGGCCAGCAGCGAAAGCGCGGCAAGGCCAGCACCTAGAATTGTCCGATGTCTTCGTTGTACTCGCATGACATATCTTTCCTTTCGTGTATCCATTTTTGGGCTTTTTGGGCTTTTGGGGCCAGTGACGGCCCGGCATCGCGAGACGTCTCGATTCATGCGCGGGTGTATCGATACTGCGGTCCGTAACTGGAGATGTCGCCTAGGCGCCGACGTACCCAATCTCGAGCAAGTCCTTATTCGCGAAGTCAGCGGATCGCCCACCTTTCGTGGTGCGACCGCCTTCGAGTAGATAGCAGTACTGCGCCGTTGCCATTGTATGAGTAGTGCTTTCGTCAATGACGAGGCATGCGGTTCCCTCGGCAGCGATGCTTTCGAGGGCCCCGAAGAGGGGTACCTGCAGGCTAGCGTGCAGGCCGAGTGTCATCTCGTCAACGATAAGCAACCTGGGGCGGTTGACCAGCGCACGGATGATCGCGACCATCTGTTGCTCACCCCCGCTGAGCTTGCCGGCGCTCTGCCCCAGGCGGTCGCGAATTTTAGGGAACAATTGCAGACCGAATTCGATTACCTCGTCCCGCTCGGCGCGAGGCCGATGCATCCCTGCAGAGATGAAATGCTCACGCACACTGAGGTTGGGAAAGACTTTATTGCGCTCGGGAACCGCCGAGATACCGAGCTTGACGAGGCGATGCGGCTCCCACCCCGTCACGTTTACGCCATCGAAGAAGACCTTGCCGCGGACGATCTTCATGTCCTCGGTCCTGAGGACGCCGCTCAACGCCCGGCATGTCGTGGTCTTTCCCGCACCGTTTGCGCCGATCAACGCGACGATCTGGCCTTCGTCGATCTCGATCGAGACATCCTCGATGCCGAGGGCCCCGTTCGGATAACGCAGCGCGAGATTCTCTGCCTTGAGAAGCATCGTCGCCTTCCCCTCTTTGGTACTCAGACCTGAGTAACGGTCTTGGAATATTTGTAACCGGCTTGCCGACCGCCATCGATAACGTATTGACCACCGGTAATGTAGGCTGCATCGTCTCTCGCGAGGAAGGCAATCAGGGCGGCTACGTCAGCCGACTCCGCGATACGCCCTAGCGGTGGCGGTCCGGACGCGCTGGCCGAACCTATGGCGGCAACTGCCGCACTACCGCTCATGGGCGTATCGACCTTTCCCGGATGAATCGAGTTGACGCGAATGTTGTACTGGCTGAGTTCGATTGCCGCGCAGCGGGCGATCATCGTGTTTGCTGCCTTGCTTGCGCAGTACGCGGCCAGTCCCTCTATGCCCACTAGCCCGGCGACCGACGACAGAACGACCACGGAGCCGCCACCGTTCGCTCGCATCGGGTCCAGCACGGCCTGTATGCCGTGGAGTACGCCAATTGCATTGGTCTCGAATGCGCGGCGGAAGTCGTCTGGTGTCGTCTTCTCGAAAGGACTAGAGAGCATGATTCCGGCGTTGCAGACGAGGATGCTAGGGCCACCGAAGGTGGCCCGCGTGAACTCGACAGCCTGGCACCAGTCATCTTGATTCGCGACATCGAGATGGACGTACGCGGCACGAGGTCCGAGGCCTTCCGCGACGGAACGGCCTAGGTCGTCACGGACATCCCCGATAACGACTTGCGCACCGTCGGCCACGAGCCGACGAGCAGTTGCTTCACCGATACCGCGCCCGGCGCCGCTTACGATCGCGACCTTGCCCTGCAGCGGCGGATATGGAGCCACATCACTCATGAATCTTGTCCTGTCAGTTCCGCGGCAGCCGCCGCGCATAGACCGGTCTCTTAGCCTGCGAAGAGGCTGGTTGCCTTTTCGTAGGCGTCGTGCTCCGGGTTGGCTGCGGCATCGTCGAGTGCCGCGAAGAACGCCGTCTCGTTAGAAGGCATCCACGCGTTCGGTCGGGCCGGCCGGTTGAGTATCAACTGGACGATGCCCGGTCCGGAGCCGTTGGCGATCAGCTCTGTCGTCTCCATGGGGACAAGGTAGCCCCGGTAAGCTCGTAAGTCAACGGTGATGTTGACAGAACTGCTACGCTGACGCTGTGAAATATCTACCCCCGTCAACACGAGTGGCTGTCATCGGCGCCGGGATCATGGGTTCGGGGATCGCACAGCTGGCGGCGACCGTCGGCCACGAGGTCGCCCTCTTCGACGCCGACCAGGAGCAGCTCGCCCGCGCCCGCGTCCAGATCGAGGCGAGCCTTAAGAAGCTAGTGTCCAAGGGCGCGCTCGAAGAGCCCGACGGCGTGCGCGCGCTGCAGCGGCTGCACCCCCGCAGCTCCGTCATCGAGGCCGCGGACGGCGCCGACCTGGTCATCGAGGCAGTAGTGGAGCGATTGCCGGTCAAGCAGGCGATACTCGCGGAGGCTGCAAGGGTCGCGTCACCAAGGGCCCTGTTGGCCACCAACACCTCCCAGCTGTCCATCACGGCGATCGGCAGCGCGCTGCCTGATGCCAGCGACCGTGTCGTCGGCATGCACTTCTTCAACCCCGCGGTCCTGATGCGGCTGGTGGAGATCGTCGCTGGACTGGAAACCAGCGACGCGACCATCGCCGCCGCGAAGGCCTTCGCCGAGAGCCTTGGCAAGGAGACCGTGGTCTGCAGGAAGGACAGCCCAGGCTTCTTGACGTCGCGCATCGCGGCCATCGTGCGACTGGAGTGCATGCGCATGCTCGAAGAGGGCGTCGGCACCGCCGAGGACATCGACCGCGCCCTGCGACTCGGCCTCAACTTCCCCATCGGACCGCTGGAACTCGGCGATCGCAACGGGCATGACACGTTCCTGCTGGTGCTTGAGTCGCTGGCAGACACACTTGGCGAGCGATTCCGTCCGACTGTGGGCCTGCGAAACCTGGTTGCCGCCGGGCGGCTCGGACGCAAGTCCGGGCGGGGAATCTACCGCTACGACGAGCATGGCGCGATCGTCCGCTCAGCGCCTCCGGTATGATCCACACGACCTTTCAACATGCTTGTTGACAGGGTCCTGAGTTTTCCCTAGTCTCGTATACGTATGAAGGTGTAGCGCGGACGCTCGCGGGATGATCTGCCCGCTGAGGCCGGAGTGTTGCGGCGTCCGTCGATTTCATGCGCGTGACCGCAAACGCCTCATTGGATGACGCAGCGAACCGCCACAGGAGTCAGTCGAGTGAACGCCACGAATTGCGAGAGCCTTCAGATACACGAACTGGAGGACATCACCAAGTCGGCCAACGTTCCGACGCTGTTGATGGTGATCTACCAGGTGACCGGGGACGAGCGCTGGCTGGCGCCTCCTTACCAGCCGACCCGGACCAAGGGCCTGAGCGACCATGACTCCGGCGGCCTGCCGGACAGCATCCAGGCTGAGATCAGGCACGCCGCCGCGCAGGCCTTTCACCACTTGCGAGAGGGACGGCCGCCGGCGATAGCCGTGCCGACGCCCGAACAGATGGCCACGATGCTGGGCGTGTGTGTCGGGGAGAGCGTCGACGACAGTTATGGGCTGATGTTCTCCCAGGAGTTCCGGCGGAGGGTCGGAGCCGCCGAGAGCGCTAGCCCACGCCCGGCCAGCGTGCCAGGCGGCTTCCGAGTGCTTATCATCGGGGCCGGGGTGTCCGGCATTATTGCGGCGCAGCGCATGGAAGAGATGGGTTTGTCGTATCTGCTGGTCGACAAGCACGATGCACCGGGGGGCAACTGGCTGGACAACCGTTATCCGGGTGTGGGCGTCGATACGCCCAGCCACCTGTACTCCTATTCGTTCGCGCCGCACGACTGGGGATATCATTTTGAACTGAGAGAATCGCTCGAAGACTACTTCGGTAAAGCATTCGACCTGGTCGGTGCGCGGCCGAATACGCGGTTCAGGACAGCGGTCGTGCGCGCCGAGTACGACGAGGGGGCGGCCCGCTGGCTCGTCACGCTGCGCGCGGCGGACGGAACCCTTGAGGTCCTGCCGTTCAACGCCATCCTCACCGCGGTGGGCATACTCAATCAGCCAAAGCTGCCCCGCGTGGCTGGACTCGGCCGCTTCCACGGGCCGTCGTTCCACACATCCGAATGGCCGGACAGCCTAGACGTCAGGGGCAAGCGGGTTGCGGTAATCGGAAGCGGAGCCAGCGCGATGCAGATCGTCCCGGCCATCGCCGATCAGGTCGATCAGCTGATCATCTTCCAGCGCACGCCGCCGTGGGTGGCTCCGTTCGAGAAATTCCTGCAGCCTATAGACGAGGACGTCCGATACCTCCTGCGGACGTACCCCATCTACCGAGCATGGTACTGGCTCAAGCTGTATTGGCAGTTTGGTGACAAAATCCTGGACTCGCTGCGGAAGGACCCCGAGTGGCCCCACCCGGAGCGCGCCGTCAATGCCCGAAACGACGGTCACCGTGAATTCTTCACGCAATACATCCGGGACGAGCTGGGTGACCGAACTGATCTGTTCGAGCAGGTACTGCCCACCTACCCGCCCTACGGCAAGCGGATTCTGCTCGACAACGGCTGGTACCAGGCGTTGTGCAAGCCTAATGTGACTCTGGTGACCGAGGCGGTTGAGTCGGTCACTCCGACAGGAGTGGTCACTCAATCTGGTAGCCCGCATGACGTGGACGTGCTGGTATGGGCAACCGGGTTCGAGGCCTCGCAGTTCGTGTCCTCCCTGGAAGTGGTCGGGCGTGGCGGCGTGACCCTGCGTGATACCTGGGACGGCGACGACGCCCGAGCCTATCTGGGCGTCAGCGTGCCTGGATTCCCGAACTTCTTCATGGTGGGTGGTCCCAACTCCTTCCCTGGTAGCGGCAGCTTCATGTACTTCATGGAAGTGCAGATGGGTTATATCGCCCGGCTGCTTGGCGACATGTTCGAGACGGGAGTCGCGGCGATCGAGGTGCGCAAGGACGTCTTTGACGAGTACAACGACCTAGTCGACCGCACGGCTGAACTGACGGTGTGGACCCACCTTGGCACGAACACGTACTTTCGTAATTCGCGCGGCCGTCTCGTGTTCGTCTCGCCATTCCGCAACGTCGAGTACTGGACGCGCGCTTCCCAGTCCAGCATCGAGGACTACGAGGTGCTCAAGGCTGGGCCGTTCGCGCACGCGGGAGTCGAGCCTCGGCTGGCGGGAGAGTGAGATGGCAAATCCGCCCGTTGTTGCCGCACTGCTGCTGATACGCGTGGCCATCGGCGTCACGATGGTGATGCACGGATACAACCACTGGCGTGGTGGCGGCAAGATCGCGGGGACAGCCCGCTGGTTCAGCGGCCTCGGCCTGCGGTGCGGGGTGCTGCAAGCCTGGATGAGCGTGGTGACCGAGATGGGCGCGGGGTTCCTGCTCATCGTCGGGCTTGTGACGCCGCTGGCGTGCGCCGCAGTGATCTCGGTGATGCTCATCGCCGGACTGCTGGCGCACAGGAGGAACGGCTTTTTCGTGTTCAGGGACGGCTATGAGTACGTCCTGGTGCTCTCGGCGGTCTGTTTGGCGCTGGCGACGCTGGGCCCGGGCAGGGCGTCGCTGGACAACGCCGCGGGGATCGCGGTCACCGGCTGGGCGGGCGGCGGCATCGCGCTCGGCGTTGCCGCGGCGGCGACGGCTGGCATGCTAGGTACGTTCTACCGCCCCCGCCCCGTGCATGCGGCCGAGCCCGCCTCACAGGGCGCTAGCACTTGACTACTCCCCGGCCTGAAAGACGGGGATCCCAGCCGTCGCCGGCCGGGGTTCCTGTTTCACCGCCGGCCGCACCCGGGAGGTCCCCGGATGTCCTACGCCAGCTCCGCAGGCAGTCACCGCTTGACCAGCGGCCAGGATGTTCGTCGCGGCGTTGATGTCCCGGTCGTGCCGGGCGCCGCAGGACGGGCACGTCCACTGCCGGGTGCCCAGGCTCAGCTCCGCGAGCAGGTGCCCGCACGCCGAGCAGGTCTTGGACGAGGGGTACCAGCGGTCGATCACGACCAGGTCCCGGCCGTACCACTCGCACTTGTACGCGAGCTGGCGGCGGAACTCGCCCCAGCCGCAGTCGCTGATCGCGCGGGCCAGGTGCCGGTTGCGGACCATGTTCTTGACGGCGAGGTCTTCGATCACGATGACGTCGTTCTCGCGAACCAGGCGGGTGCTGGCGCGGTGCAGGTAGTCCCGCCGCGCGTTGCGGACCTTGCGGTGGGCGCAGGCTACCTTCGCCGCGGCCTTGGCCCGGTTCGCCGAGCCTTTCCGGCAGCGGGCCAGGCGCCGCTGGTACCGGGCCAGGTTGCGGGCCTTGCGCGCCAGGTGCCGCGGGTTGGCGATCCGTCCCCCGTCGCTGGTCACGGCGAAGTCCGTCACGCCCAGGTCGATGCCGACCGCGTGCCCGGTCTTCTTCAGCGGTTCAGGGGTATCAGTGTCGGTGGTGAAGGTCACGTACCAGCGGTCGTCCGGCTCCCGGGAGATGATCACCATCGTGGGGTTCAGCGCGGTCAGGTCCAGGTCCGGCCAGGACCAGGTGAACCGCAGCGGGCCGGCCGTCTTGGCCAGCCGCAGCTGGCCGCCGCGCAAGGTGAAGGCGCTGCGGGTGTAGTGGGCGGCCTGCCGGCCGCGCCGGGACTTGAACCGCGGGTAGCGGGCGCGTTTCCCGAAGAACGCGGTGAACGCCTGGTGCTGGTGGCGGAGCGCCTGCTGCAGCGGCACCGAGGACACCTCGCCTAGAAAGGCCAGGTCCGGGTCCTTCTTCATGAGGGTCAGCGCGGCGTCGGTCTCGGCATAAGAGGTGCTCGTGCGGTCGGTCTGCCAGCGGGTGTGCCGGGCGGCCAGGGTCCGGTTCCAGACCACGCGGACGCAGCCGAAGGTGCGGTTCAGCACCTGCTGCTGGTCCGTGTCGGGGTATGCCCGGCACCGGTAGGCCGTCCTCACGGTTACAGTATCGAACAAATGGTCGTAAGAGTGCGGGAGGCGCGCCGCTGGTGCGGCCCGCTGGTTCTGCCGCCCTGCTTCGCGGGGCACCGGATTCCTTCCCGGCCTGAAGGCCGGGGCGTCCTCCGGAGGTCATGGTGACCAAGTAAGCCTCAGCCCCTATGGCGCGAAGATGTTTCAACATGTATGTTGAATATATGGACCTACTACGGTCACTCGCAGCGCTCGCTGAGTTAGGGATGGTCGATGTTCGTACACGAGGTGATGGCAAGGGAAGTGGCCGCGACAGGTACTGACACCATGTTTGGCCTCATCGGAGACGCGAACCTATTCATGGTCAACTCGTTCACCGAAAGGCAGCACGGCACCTATGTGTCAGCTGTCCACGAGGCGAGCGCAGTCATGATGGCACATGGGTACGCCTGTCGTGCGGGACGACTCGGTGTTGCGACCGTTACGCAAGGGCCTGGCCTGACGAATACTGCGACTGCGCTCACCGAGGCGGTACGATCCGGCACGCCACTGCTCCTGATCACCGGCGACACGGCACCAAACAACAAACTCAACCAGCAGACGCTGGAGCAAGAGCCATTCGTCCGAGCGACGGGAGCCGGTTATGTCCTCGTCGAACGGCCGGAGGATGCCGCCTCGGCCGTTCGGATCGCTGCGGGGCGAGCGCTCGCGGAGTCCCGTCCGTACGTCCTGAACTGTCCGACGGAATATCAATGGCATGTCGTCGAGGCGGAGGCGGACGACGATGGTGGAGATCCATGGCCAGGTCGCGAAGAACGCCCACTGGTGCCGGAAGAGGTGATCGAGGAGGCCGTTGGCGTCATCGCGGCGGCTCGTCGGCCGCTCGTGCTGGCCGGTCGCGGTGTGATCGGCAAGGAGCAACGTCAGGCCGTTCTCGCGTTCGCGGAGCGGATCGGCGCGCCGATCGTCACCACGCTACGTGCGCGCAACCTCTATAGCGCGGCCGAGGGATGTGTCGGCGTCTGCGGGACGGTGTCAACGGAGCCGGGTGTGCTGGCGATCGGCGAGAGCGACTGCATCGTCGCCTTCGGGGCGAGCCTCAACACATGGACCACGGTCCGGAACTCACTCATCCAGGGCAAGAACGTGGTTCACGTCGACACCAACAAGGCGAGGTTCCGGCCCGAAGTGCCGGTGACCACTGCTGTCGCGGGGGATGCGGCCACCGTCGCACAGCAGTTGATCGAGATGCTGGACGTCGCCGAGGTTCCGCCTTCAGGCTTCCGGAACCGTGTGACGGCGAACGTCAGTCAGTCCGACCTCGTGTTCGATGTGCCGCTCGGCGGGAAGGTAACTCTCGCAGGCGTCCTCAGCGCCGTGAACCGTGCGCTGCCGAACCGCCGTACGGTCGTGTACGACGGCGGCCGCTTCCAGGGCGAGGCCTTCAAGCACATCTGGAGCGCGGACTACCGCGGCGAAGTACTGACCACTGACTTTGGCGCCGTCGGCCTGGGAATGGGTGCGGCCATCGGGGCAGCATCGGTCGCACCCGGCGAGCCCACCGTACTCGTGACCGGGGACGGAGGGTTCATGATGAACGGACTGGCCGAACTGCACTCCGCCATCCGGGCCGGGCTGCCGCTGATCGTCGTCATCTGCAACGACGGAAGCTACGGCGCCGAATACGACCAGTTCGTGAACAAAGGGGTGAGGCCTGATCTATCTCTGTTCCAGTGGCCAGACTTTGCCGAGGTGGCACGGTCATTGGGCGCCGAGGGACTGACGATCGAATCGGTGTCCGACGTTGCTGCCGCAGTAGCAGCGTGCGACTCACCGACCCGTCCCGTGGTAATCGACGTGCGCATTACGCCAGGGGATATTCCGGAGGTCCCACATTTATGACCGCGAACGAGTCCCTGGCTGGCGCACGCCCAGGCGAGGCGGCGCTCACTATCGAGGACGTACTGGAGTCCGCAGCCAGGAAATGGGGCGAGCGGATCGCCATCGTCGATGGCGATCATCGATGCACCTACACGCAGCTACGGCTGCGAGCGCTCAAGGCGGCGAACGGATTTGCCGGGCTTGGGATTCGGAAAGGCGACCGGGTAGCCATCTGCCTGCCGAACGGGATGGATTGGGCCGTTGCCTTCTTCGGGGCCATCTATGCCGGCGCCGTGGTCGTGCCCCTGAACATGGTACTTTCCGCCGCGGAGCTGGAGTATCAGGTCGGTCACTCCGGAGCATCGGTGCTGGTCGTCTGCAGCACACACCGGAACCGCGACTACCGAGCGGTGGCCCGGCAGGTGAGGGATGCTGTCGGCCATCAGCTCAAGGTCGTGGTCGCTGATGAGGACAGCGGTGAGGAGGACATCGTTTCGTGGGCGCGGTTTACCCAGGCCGCCTCGGACGACGTCAGGCTTCCGTCCCTGGAGGTAGCCGACCCCGCGATCATGATGTACACGTCGGGAACGACCGGCCGGCCCAAGGGGGCCGTGCACACCCATCGCTTCATCTCGACGCTGTTCGATGGCATCGATCGACTGGAGATTCGGGAGACCGACGCACTCCTACTTTTTCTGCCGCTTTTCCACATCTACGCCCTGGTCGCCGGCATGATCTTGATGACCATGGCCGGCGCCCGTGTCATCTTGATGGCGCGTTTCGACGCGGCCGGATCGTTGCGGCTGATCCAAGCGGAGCGCGCGACGATCATGTACGGCATCCCGACGACGTACATCGACCAGCTCAACGACCCGGCGATCGACAAGACGGATTTCAGCTCGCTTCGATTCGCCCTCACACCCCTTTCGTATGACCTCTGCCAGAAGGTGCGCGCCAAGCTCGGAACGGTGTGCCTGAATCCCTACGGAATGACCGAGACCGCGGCCCTGACGGCGGTGGCGAACCTGGACGATCCACCGGAGACCGCCATGCGCACCGTAGGGCGCCCGCTGGGGAGCGTGCAGGCAAAGATTGTCGATGAGACGACCGGCCGGCGGCTGCCCAGCGACTCACCAGGTGCACTGGTGATGCGCGGACCGTCGATTATGTGGAAGTACCACGAGCAGCCTCAGGCTACTGCCGAGGCACTCGATCCGGATGGCTGGTTCAGTACCGGTGACCTCGCCTCGATGGACGGTGCTGGCAACATCACGTTCCTCGGCCGTCGCGGCGACGGCTACCGGGTCGGAGGGGAACTCGTGGATCCGGTCGAGGTCGAGTCGGCGATCCAGTCGCACCCAGCCGTCCTGAGGGCAGCCGCGCTCGGAGTCCCGGACGAAAGGCTCGGGGAGGTCGGCTACGCCTGGGCCCAGGTCCGACCGGGTTCCGCCGCCACCGAGGCGGAACTGCGCGAGCACGCGGCGGCCCGGCTGGCGTCGTTCAAGGTACCTCGCCTGATCCGTCTCATCGGCGAGCTGCCGACGACACCGAGCGGCAAGGTGCAGAAGTTCCGGTTGCGCCTCACCCTCACCTCCGAGGGTGAGTGACTCCGGATAGCACGGGGCCTGCCCGCCAGGTCAGGACGGCATCGAAGGGCGGTTTCATCCCGCATGGCCGCCGTCTGACACGGCCCAGCTGATCGCGTCGACTTGTCCGTTCCGGTGCGGGAGATGTTGCGGCACACACCTTCCTGGCCAGCGGCCAGTATGTTCACGCAGAAGCGCCCGGAGCGCCTGGTGATCGGAAAGGTGCTGGACGAACGGGCCGCGCGGAAGCCAACCAGCGGCGGTTCGAGCGAGACAGAGTAGAAGGATCCGACCGTGCTACCCGCGGCGTTTCCGGCTATCGCGGTCGCGGCTTACGCCGGACTGTCGGCTCGCAGGCCGGCCTGGCGAAGGAGCGGCATTACTTCCGCATTGAATCGGTCGATTCCCTCGGTGTAGTCGAGCCACCCCATCGTCACGCCCGCGATGCCAAGACCGCTGATCCGCGCGAGCTGGTCGGCAACCTGCTCGGCCGTTCCGACCAGTGGCAGCGCACCCCAGCCGGCGATGAAGGCACGTGCCTGCTTCGCGACGACCTCGGGCGGCAGGCTCCTCGCCCCGCCGCCGATGATGTTGTTAACTAGCCGCTGGGCGGTCTCGAAGTCACCGCACTCGTCGACGTACCACTCGAAGTAACGCTTCGCCTCGGCTTCAGTGTCCTTAACGACGATGGTGCAGAAGGTCAGGGCATTGAGGTCCCGGTTCAGGTCCGTGGCTACGCCCTGGGAGCGTCGCATCGTTTCTTCGAGCAGGTCCCAGTTGTCGCTGCCAACGAAGCAGTAGTCTGCTCGCGTGATAGCGAAGTCCAGCCCGGCGCGCGACATGCCGGCCGAGATGACCAGGGGCCTTGGCTGCTGGACCGGCTTCGGCTCAAGATATCCCTTGCTGATGTTATAGAACTTGCCCTGGTAGTCAAGCTCGCCATGCTTGGCCCAGAGCGATTCCATGATATCGAGCCACTCGGCTGCGGCCAGGTAGCGGTCGTCGTGCGACAGTTGCTCGATCCCAAACATGCCAAATTCAGCGGCGTTCCAGCCGGACACAATGTTGAGACCCCATCGTCCGCCGCTGATGTTGTCGACAGTCGCGCCCAGTTTCGCCGCGAGCATCGGATGGAAGATCGGAACGTGGCAGGTCGAAAAGACGTGAATCCTTGACGTCAATGCAGCGATCGCTGCTGCCCAGGTAAAGCACTCATACTGTTCAGCGTTCGCATTGTACTTACCGCCATGTCCTCGCCACCGGCCGATTGGGAGCAGGAACTCCCAGCCAGTCTGGTCGGCTACCTTGGCGACGGATACATTCTCGTCCCACTCGAGCTTGGGCTTCGCGGCGCCGGAAAGCATCATGCCGCCGCTGACGTTGAGGCAGAAGACGCCGAGCTTCAAGGCATTATCGTTGAAGAATGCCGACTGGGTGGTGGAATCTTGCTGTCCAGCCATTGAACGACCTCCTTGGACGCTCGCACACATGAAGCTGAGCTTTCACTCCTGGGTGCGCTAGTGCTCACGGGTCCCAGCGCACGCTGCCAACATCGACACCTGCGCGCATTAGGGTGTGCACGTCACACTAGCCAGGGGCGAGAGTTGTGTCAACAGCTGCGTTGATAAACGGTGACTGCTCGAAGCTCCCGTCGGTGGAACAGCCTGCCGTCACTGACCCTGCGTCGCCAGGTGGGTCCACTCGTCGGCGGCGTGCCCGCTCGGGACGGTGGCGGTTCCATGGACGGTCGCCGGCCGCCGCGTTGTCGACGAACCGGCGCGCCGCGGGCCAGCGGCGTTCGTGCCGCCCTGTTGCAGGAGGTGCGCTGATCTCCTGGTCATTCAACGAATCTGTTGATTGTAGTCCCGATCTGTAACTGCCGCTGATCCGCTGCGGAGTCGGGCGGTGGTCCCGAACAGCCGCTGGCGGGCCAGTCAGATTTTCAATACTAGTGTTGACAGATCCGAGGGCCGGATCTACGATCGGATCGACTCGCCCAGGCAGATCGACTCGCCCAGGCAGTCCGGGAAGCGTCTGGTCCCAGGCGCCCCGCAGCGGGCACCCGTGTCCGCACTAATCTCCTAGGAGGCCATGATGGCCGGTAATCCCCTCAAGGATCGCCTAGCGGCGCGGCAACCGGTATTCGGCGGATGGTGCTCGTCGGGGTCGCCATTCGCCGCTGAGGTCATTGCGTTGCAGGGGTTCGACTTCGTCGGGCTCGACGGCCAGCACGGCCTGTGGAGCTACGAGAGCTTGCTGTCAAGCATGATGGCGCTGGCGAGAACTGGCTGCGGAATCATCGTTCGCATGCCCTCGCGAGACGCCGCAGCCGCTGGCCGGATGCTTGATGCCGGTGCTCACGGTGTCATCTTCCCGATGGTTGAAACCGCCGACGACGCTCGCGAGGCGGTTGAGGCTTGTCGCATTTTCCCCAACGGTCGCCGGAGCTTTGGACCTGTTCGCGCGTCGCAGTCATTTGGCCGCGATCCTGTTGCCGTGAGCGAGGGCGTGAGCTGCATCGTCATGATTGAGACGGCGGTCGGCGTCGAGAACATTGAGGCAATCGCCGCGGTTCCCGGTGTCGACTGCGTCTACATCGGGCCCGGGGACCTAGCCATCACGCTGGGCCTGCCGCCCGGCAACGACCCCATACCTGGCCCGCATGCCGACGGTATCGAGCGCGTGCGCAAGGTTGCCTCCGCGCACGGCGTCGCGGTTGGGATGCCCTGCACCACCGCGGCGAGCGCGCTGGCGCTTGCGGAACGGGGCTTCAGCCTCCTGGCGGTCGGTGCCGATACCTGGTGGCTCACGGACCGCGCACGCCAGGAGACGGAGGCACTGCGGCAGGCCGGCTACCTCGCCAAGTAGCGCAACGCAGATGTTGCCAATTCATGTCCCCGGGCCTGCCGTCCCGCTGCGGCGGCATGTCGTCCCGCCCGGTCTGCCGAATTCCACCTGCAGCGGCTGTTCACGAAAGGACGGTGCTCAACAATGAGCAGGATAACCCTGATCTCAAGCGACGGGCACGTTGCAGCGCTCATGAGCGACTACCGGCCGTACCTGGAGTCGGAGTACCTGGAGGACTTCGAGGCATTCCTCGTCGACTACGCCAAGCATGGCGTGGTGACCACCGATTCGACGAACATCACCAACCGGCTCGACCCCGAGGCGGCCGCCGAGTGGAAGGAAAAGGTCGCGGATCCGGGCCGGCTGGACGCCATGTGGAATCCTGAGCGGCGCGCTGCCGAACTGGACCGAGAAGGGATCGCGGCCGAGGTCCTCTTCCAGGAGTTCGCGACTCCCTTCCTGATGAGCTCGCCGACTCATGCCGCCACGCTGAAGGTCGCGGCACCGACGGATGACCAGCTCAGCGCGGGATACCGGGCGTACAACAGGTGGCTTACCGATTTCCGGGCCTTCGCGCCCGAGCGCTGGTCCCCCATGGCGGCGATCAGTCTTCACGACGTTGACGCCGCGATCAAGGAGCTCAAGGCCATCAAGGATATGGGGTTTGCCGGTATCGCCTGGCCGGCCCTCCCGGGCGCCGACCGCCTGTACCAGCCGCGCTACGACCGGGTGTGGGCCACGCTGGAGGAGTTTGAGCTTGTCGTCAACATTCACGTCGCGATCGGGAGCACGCTCCCGCAGTACACGGAGGCTCCCACGCTGACGTCAGCTCGTGCGATGGTCGGCGCGGATATCTTCACCAGCGTCCGGAACCTGCTGCCGACGCTGATCTTCGGTGGCGTCCTCGAGCGGTTCCCCAACCTGAAGATCGTCTTCACGGAGACGCACTCGGACTGGGTCTTGGGCGCGCTGCAGCGAATGGACCACTCATACGAGCGCAGCGACCTGAGGCGCGACATTCGCGACGTCATCCCGCTGCGGCCGAGCGAGTACTGGAACCGGCAGTGCTACCTGGGGTCATCCCTCTTCTCCCGGGCGGAGATCGAGGCCCGGCATCGCATCGGTGTCGACAAGATGATGATCGGCATCGACTTTCCGCACAGCGAGGGCGCCTGGCGGTACGGCACCCGCAATTACGTCAAGGCGACATTCGGCACCGAGCACGTCCCGGCCAGCGAGGCACGCCAGATGCTTGGCAAGACGGCCGCTGATGTCTTCGGGTTCGACCTGGCGGCACTGGACAAGCTCGTCGGCACGATCGGGCTGGATGAGGCCGACGTGCTGACCCCTCCGGACGTACAGCCGACGTACCGCGGCGACCTCGACCGTCCGCTCATCCCGTGATGCTGTGCAGTCAGGCATGCGGGTCACAGGTGAGAGGAGAAGGCGAGTGCAGATCGTAGACACCACGCGACAGGCATGGGAGCTCGTGCTCCCGAACCCGCGAGGCGGTGACGTATTCCGTAAGGTAATTCGCGCCGCTGAGGGGGGTGCGCAGGTTAGCTACGATATCCGCCTCGAGCGCTTCGGCGAAGGCGATCGTGAGTACACCTCGGTCCGGCATCGGCACGACTTCGAGCAGCTGCGCTTTGCTGCCGCTGGCCGTATGGACCTCGGCTTCGGCCTGCTCGAGGAGGGAGACGTCGGCTACTTCCCGGCCAACGCCTACTACGGGCCGCAGCGGTGCGATGGCGCTCTCATCCTGATCGCTCAATGGGGTGACCGGTTCATCACCAAGGAGCAGAGCGATGCGGCCGTAGCGGAATTGTCCAGGCATGGTGAATTCCGCGACGGCATCTACCGCTCAGTTGATGAGCGGGGGCGTCCTTACAACAAGGACCCGTTGAATGCGATCTGGGAGCAGGTGTACGGTGAGCCCTACAAGCCCCAGAAGCCTCGGTATAGGCAGCCGATAGTGATTACCCCGGCGGCCTTCGGATGGTCGGCCGGGGAAGGCGCCACGCGCCGCCGCAAGCTGGGCGTCTTCACCGAGCACGGACTCGCTGTCGAATCGGTTCAATGGCGCGAGAACGGGTCGTTCGAGGTGGCGGCCAGCGAAAGTGATCGTCGTCCGACGTTCCTCTTCACGACAGTGGGGAGCTTCTCGCGCAACGGCCAGGCTTTCGGCGCCCATACCGGCGTGTGGGCCGACCCGGGCGAGGGCCTCAACGTCGACGGCGACGCGGGAAGTGAGTTGCTCATGGTCCGGTTCCCAGCCCCATCGAGTCGGATCACGCTCGGGCTGAATGACGAACCGGTCTCGATCATGAGTAGCAGCGGAGTCTCAATATGAGTGAAATGCGATACGACGGAAGGGTTGCCCTCATCACCGGAGCGGGCCGCGGGCTCGGACGTGCCTATGCGGAGCTGCTCGCTTCCCGAGGAGCAACGGTCGTGGTCAATGACCTCGGCCCGCAGTCCGTCGATCAGGAGGACGGAGCATCGGATCCTGCGGTCATCGAGACGATCCGCCGGAACGGCGGGAAGGCCGAGGTGATCTATGCCGACCTGAGCGTGAAGGACAGTTCTCGTGAGCTGGCCCGCGAGGCGCTCCGCAGGTTCGGGAAGGTCGATATCTTCATCCACAATGCTGGAGCCGCTACCGGCACTCTTGACCACCACCTCGACCTTCACCTGAAGGGCGCCGTCTGGGTGATGCACGAGCTGTGGCCCGGAATGGTGGAACGGGAGTTCGGGCGAGTGCTGATCACTGTCTCTGGGGTCGGGATGTACGGCTCCGGAGCCGGCGGAATGCGCGAGGGGGATGACAGCGCGACCGGGTTCGGCGAGAACTGGCTGTACGGCGTGGCCAAGGCGGCAGCGTACGGGCTTACGCGACACCTCGCGAATCGCGGCAGGGCCGCCAATATCAACGTCAATGCGATCGCCCCGATCGCCTACACCGTAGCCGCGAGGCACGCCACGACGGGACGGGTCGCCGACCCCACCGGGCGGCTCCAGTGGATCCGCGAGAAGTGCACTCCGGAGCGAGCGGCTCCGGTCGCCGCTTATCTCGTGCACGAGGACTGCGCGGTGACCGGCGAGGTCTGGCGGGCAGCGGGAGGCCGTGTCGCGCGCATCTTCGTCGCCGAGACTCCAGGCTACGAGGCGGAGGACCTCCAGCTGGAGGACGTACAGGAGCATATCGACCAGATCCGTGACGAGAAGGACTACACCGTCCCTGCCTCGTCCGGCGTCGGCTAGACAGCCCACGAGCCTGCCTCGACGATGCCTCGGCCAGTTGGTCTGGGGCAGGCGAGAGGGCGATGCGGGGCACCGCGTCGTGGCGGTGCCCCGCAGATTGATCGCAGGACCTAATCCTGGATGAGAGAGGTCATGGAAGTGAAAACGGGTGTGGACGGGAACGCGGTCGATAGTCGGCTCGAGCTGCTACTGGACGAACGTGAGATCAAGAACTGCGTGTTGCGGTACTGCCATGGCACGGACCGGCTGGACTGGCGGACGGTGACCGAGTGCTACCTACCGCAGGCTTCCGACGATCATGGCGCATTCCGGGGTGGACCGTCGGAATTCGCGAGCTGGCTAGCCGCGAAGAGCAAGTACCGTGGGGCCAAGCAGCACTACGTGGCCAACCAGCTAGTGGAGATCTCCGGCGACAACGCGGTATGCGAAAGCTACTACTGTTGCTACATCGAATTCATCGACGACCCTGAGTTCGTTGCTTCTGGCCAGTCCGAAGCGGTGATCATGGGCGGTCGCTATGTTGATCGTCTCGCCCGAGTCGACGATACCTGGAAGATATCTAGTCGCATTTCGGTCGTCGACTGGACACGGAGCCTCGGGGAGCCCGCATACTGGTCGTCGCCCGCTGCGGCGCAATTCACGCACGGGCGTGGCGATGACCTAGATCCGGCCCGGGTCGCATTCGCGGAGCTGCGGGGGCAGGGCCAGTAGATTCCTTGCCGCTAGGGATCGTTGGCTGGCCCGGGTGGGCGTGAGCTGTGCGCTTGCCCGCTCCCGAGAGCGCGGGGCCCTGCCGTGGGCGCGTCAGGCCCCCTTGGCGCCAGCGCGAAGACGCCCGCCTGGATACCGCCCGCCACCCGGGCCAGGCGCATTCCGGCACGGGCGTCGTCGTCAACGGGTATGTTGATGATCAACTGTGCGCGGTGCCGGGTGCGACGCGAGCAGGCTCTCAGGTGGAACCGGTGTTCCGCTGCATAGCCGGCAGCACCTGTGAGTTATAGTTATTAGCATGAGCAAGCGGCCGATGGGATGATGGATGGTTAGCGAAAAGCGACAGCCAACACTCGCGATGAAGCGCGAGGCCGCCCAGCAACGAGATCGCACCCAATACGGTGCTAAGCGTGACATGATCCTGAAGGCAGCCGGCCCCGTACTGGAGCGTAACGGGTTCGACGGTACGACCATGGACGCCATCGCCAAAGAGGCCGGCCTTGACCGCGCCACCGTCTACTACTACTTCGCTGATAAGGGCGCTATCTTCCGCGAGGCAATGCACGATGGGCTTGCCGAGATGGTTGCTCGTCTCGAGGAAGTAGCCGCTAGCGGAGACCCGCCCGAGATGCGCCTACGAAATTCTATGCGCGCCGTCATGCGATCGTTCGAGCACCACTACCCTCAGCTGTACATCTACCTGCGGAGCGGCGATTCGGCGTCGGTTATCGACGAACATCTCAATCGCGAGCTTATCGCCTCCGGTCGCCGTTATGAGGACCTGGTCGAGCAGGTAGTCCGGGATGGCATCAAACAAGGTGTCTTCAAAACTTCCCTGCCGCCTAAGGTCTTCGCTAAGGCGATAACCGGCATGCTCAACTGGACATCTCGGTGGTGGGTTGTTGGATTATCGGGGGTCGCGTGCGTGTTCCCGGTGCTGGGCTGGCGGAGTGGTCTCGCAAGCACCCATCCGGCGCCGCCCGAATGTGCGGGCGGCTGCCATGACCATGTGTCCAGGGCTCCTGACATAGTTGTTCGCTTACGGGGTGTCACGGGACTGCTGGCCTGGTTTTTTTGCGTGTTTTCCGGCGTGTCGGTTAGCGTTTCTGTGCCGCTTCTCCGCAAAAATAGATGAAAGGTTGATGGCGCGGGCTGGGGTGGGATGATGGCACGGATGCTGACCCAGGTGCCGTTGCCGCTGCTGCCCGGTGACGCGGTGGAGATCGCGCCGGGGGTGGGGCTGGTGGCCGGCCCGGACGGCGGCGAGGTGTGGGTGCACGGGCTGGTCACGTTCGCCTGGGATGGCGGCGATGAGGCGGGGCGGCGGCTGGCGGCGGTGCAGCTGCGGAAGCTGAAGGCCGCGACCCAGGCGCAGGTGGCGGACGCGTTCGGGGTCATCCCGGTCAGCGTGTGGCGGTGGGAGAAGGCGCTGGCGGCCGGCGGGGTGGCGGGCCTGGTCCCGGCGCGTAAGGGACCGCGGCGGGCCTCGAAGCTGACCCCGGAGGTGATGGCGCGGATCGGCGAGGCGAGCGGGCAGGGCACCAGCGCGGCGCGGATCGCCGCAGCGGAGGGGGTGTCGGAATCGTCGGTGCGGAACGCGCTGCGCCCGGCCCGGCCGGCCGCTGCCGCGGGGGACCCGGACGTGGGCGGTGCTGACGGCGGCCCCGCTGGCGGTGATGCCGCCGGCCCCGGGCCCGCTGGCGGGAAGCCAGGGCAGGGCGGGCCTGCGGGCGGGGAGGGGCCGCTGCCGGTGCTGCCGGATCCGGTAGTGCGGGACGCCGAGCGGGCGGTGGCCCGGTTCGGGCTGCTGGGCGAGGGCGCCGCGCCGGTGTTCACGCCGGGCGCGAGGTACCCGCTGGCCGGGCTGCTGCTGGCGCTGCCGGCGCTGGCGGAGACCGGGCTGCTGGCCTGTGCCCGCCAGGTGTACGGGCGGCTGCGGAACGGGTTCTACGGGATGGAGGTCTTGCTGGTCCTGCTGGTGTTCCTGGCGCTGCTGCGCGAGCCGCGCGCGGAGGGCGCGACCCGGGTCCCGCCCGCGGCGCTGGGGCGGGTGCTGGGCCTGGACCGGGCGCCGGAGGTCAAGACGATCCGCCGCAAGCTGGGCGAGCTCGCCGCAGCCGGCAAGGCCGCGGACCTGCAGATGGCGATCGCCCGCCACCACGCCGCGGCGCGTCCCGATACGCTCGGGTTCTTGTATATCGACGGGCACACGCGGGCGTATTTCGGCAAGCGTGACGTGCAGAAGATGCATGTGGCCAGGCTGAAGTTCCCCGGCCCGGCGACGGAGGAAACCTGGGTCACCGGCAGCGCCGGGGATCCGCTGCTGGTGGTGATGGCCGAGCCGTCCTCCTCCCTCGCCGGCCAGATCCGTGACCTGCTGCCCAAGCTGCGCGACCTGGCCGGCCAGGACCGGAAGGTGACCTTGTGCTTTGACCGGGGCGGCTGGTCCCCGGAGCTGTTCGCCGACATCATCGACGCCCGCTTTGACCTGCTCACCTACCGCAAGAACGAGGCCGGCAAAGACGCTCGCGCGCTGCCCGCTGAAGCGTTCACCACGGCCAGCTGGACCGGCGACGACGGCCGCAGCCGCCAGTACGACCTCGCCGACACCACCGTTGACCTGGCCATCAGCGAGGGCCGGCATAAAGGGCGCGTTCTGGCGCTGCGGCAGGTCACCCGCCGCAAGCCCGGCCGCGGCGGCGTCAGCCACCAGATAGGCATCCTGACCACCCGCCCCCCGGGCGACCTGCCGGCCGGCGGCGTGATCTACCGGATGACCTCCCGGTGGCGGGAGGAGAACTACCTCCTTGGCCGCGATTGCTTCGCCCTCGATGCCCTGGACTCCTACGCCACCGTCCCCGACGACCCCGGTCGGCTGGTGCCGAACCCGGCGAAGAAAACAGCGGCGGCCACCGTCAAGACCGCGAAGAAAGCCCTCGCAACCGCCGGGGCGGCCCGCGCGCAGGAACTCGCCGCCCTGCGCAGCCCCGCCCCGGGGACCAGCGCTGTCATCACCAACCAGATGCTCGCCACGCTGGAGCGCCCCGTCGCCGCGGCCCGCCGCGAGCTCGAGGCCGCCCAGGCCGCCGCCAGGGCCGTCCCGGCGAAGATCCCGCTCGCCGGGCACGCCCCGGAAATGGTGCGGCTGGACACCGAGACCAAGCTCATCACCCACGCCATCCGGATGGCTGCCCGCAACGCCGAGACCATCCTCGCCCGCGCCCTGCACAGCCACTACGCCCGCGCCGGAGACGAAGCGTACGCCCTCATCCGCGAAGCCCTCACCACCAGCGGCGACATCACCCCACGCGGCAGCGTCCTGAACGTGCGCCTCGACCCGCTCAGCGCGCCCCGCCGCACCCGTGCCCTCGTTGCGCTCTGCGAACAGCTCAACACCGCAGCCACCCGCTACCCGGGCACCCGGCTCACCCTGCACTACGAGGTCAAAGAACACCACGGCACTGCATAATCTTTTGCGCCATGTCAGGAGCCCTGGCCTCCTTCCACCGAGTTGTGGTCAACGGTCAACGCAGATGTTGATAGACTGGCATCAGTAACCCGTGGCCGAGGGAAGCGCTGGCCTCTGCCTGGACCGCGTCCCGGTGCTCCCGATGACTGATGGCGGTGCGATATTCCGATGAGCCACTCCCTAGCTAGCGCGATTCTGCTTCGCCGGTCACGATGACCGAGCTCTCGCCTGTTACGGACAGGAACCGGCAGGCCCCGCCCGGAGTTCGGCTGGACCTGGTCGACGCGGTCGCGCGCATCCGCTTCGACCGCCCTCCGGTCAATGCCTTCACGGTCGAGGGGTTCAGACAGTTCCACGCGTGCCTGAAGCAGGTGGGCGACGATCCGAGACCGGTACTGTTGACCGGCGCCAATGGGATGTTCTCGGCCGGTTTCGACATCAGGCAGCCAGGCCTGGACGAGGCCGCAACGGCGGACGCGGCGCGGGACTGCCTCGCCGCGATTCAAGATCATCCGGCTCCGGTGGTTGCGGCGGTGGAGGGAGCCGCCGTCGGGATCGGGCTGCTCATCGCGGTGTCGGCAGACATCCTCGTCATCTCGCGGTCGGCACGGCTGAGAATGCCCGAGGTCATGCTGGGAATCGACAGCGACATAGCCCCGTTGCGGCGCTTCCTCCCGGACCCATGGATCCGCCGTATGTGCCTGTCCGGGGAGGCGTTCACGGCGACTGACATGCGGCTGGATTACTGTGCGGGCGCGACAGTGTGCGAACCAGGCACGACCGAGCAAGCCGCGGCAGCCGTTTTCGAGTCGTTCAGCCGGATCGACCCTTTGTTTCTTGAGCGGGCGAAGCGGAGGCTTACCGACCTTCTTTCAACGTTATCGTTGACAAAAGTTAAGGTTAGCCATAAGGTGGATTCGTGCAGCATTATGACTGCGCTGATATGACGATTATGACCGCGCTGATATGTTGGCGCGTTGAGGCGAAGGCAGGCTTGCGGTGAGCGTGGCATACCTCGTGGACGGCATTCGGACGCCGATCGGCCGCTACGCCGGCGTGCTGTCCGCGGTGCGCCCTGACGACCTCGCGGCGCACGTGCTGCGCGCCTTGCGGGCGCGGCATCCATCGGTGGACTGGTCCACCGTGGACGATGTCCTCCTCGGTTGCGTCAACCAGGCGGGAGAGGACAACCGTAACGTTGCCCGGATGGCGCTGCTGCTCGCCGGGCTGCCTGACACAGTGTCGGGCGCGACGATCAATCGCCTATGCGGGTCGGGTGCTGACGCCGTCGCGGTCGCGGCACGTACGATCCGGGCCGGCGAGGCAGACCTGGTGATCGCGGGCGGCGTGGAGAGCATGAGCCGCGCGCCCTTCGTCCTTCCTAAGGCCGCCGCGCCCTTCGCGCGCGGCGCCGAGATCTACGACACCACGATGGGCTGGCGGTTCGTCAACCCGGCGCTGCAGGCCGCATACGGCACGGACTCGATGGGGGAGACCGCCGAGATCGTCGCGGCAGAGCGCGGCGTCTCACGCGCCGACCAGGACGCATTCGCGCTGCGCTCACAGCAGCGGGCGGCGAAGGCTCAGGAGTACTTCGAGGAGGAGATCACGCCGGTTCCGGTGCCGCAGCGCAAGGGCGGTCCGGTGTACGTGTCGCAGGACGAGCATCCCCGCGAAACAGACCTGGACAAGCTCGCCAGGTTGCGACCCGCGTTCCGCGACGGCGGCACCGTCACCGCCGGAAACTCCTCCGGCGTGAACGACGGTGCGGCAGCACTGCTTCTTGCCTCCGAGCGCGCGGTGCAGCGGTTCGGGCTGAGGCCCCTGGCCGTGGTCGCCGGTGCGGCGACCGCCGGCGTCGCACCGCGGGTCATGGGCCTGGGACCGATCCCGGCCACGCGCAAGTTGCTCGACCGGGCCGGCTTGGTGGTCGGGGACGTCGATGTCATCGAACTGAATGAGGCATTCGCCGCGCAGGCGCTGGCCGTACTGCGCGACCTCGGGCTAGCCGACGACGCCGAACATGTCAACCCCAACGGTGGCGCCATCGCGCTCGGGCATCCGCTGGGCATGAGCGGTGTGCGCCTTGCCCTCACCGCCGCGCGCGAGCTGCGGCGCCGCGATGCGCGGCGCGCGGTAGTGACGATGTGCATCGGTGTCGGCCAGGGCATCGCCCTGCTACTGGAGGCCGCGTGAGTAGCGTCGTTGTCCGCCGGGAGGGCGAGTTGTGGTGGGTCGGCCTGAACCGTCCCGACCGGCGCAACGCGCATGACGAGGCGATGGTCGCTGAATTCGACGCGGTACTGGCCGAGGCGCGCCGCACGCCGTCCATCCTGCTGGTCCACTCGACCACGCCGGGCATGTTCGCCGCGGGCGCCGACATCCGCGAAATGCGCGACCGCGGCTCCGATCACGCACTCCGCGCGATCAATGCCGGTTTGTTCGAGCGGCTCGAGACGCACCGCTGGCCGACGATCGCCCTCGTCGACGGGCCCGCGCTCGGCGGAGGCTGCGAGATGGCGCTCGCCTGCGACTTCCGGATCGCGAGTCCGCGGGCCGTCTTCGCCCAGCCGGAACTGTCACTCGGCATCCTCGCCGGCGCGGGCGGGAACTGGAGGCTCGCACAACTCGTCGGCCTGGCCACCGCGCGGCGCATGCTGTACGCCGGGGCTCGCCTCGACGCCACCTCGGCCCTGGCCGCCGGCCTGGTGGACGAGATCGCGGACGACCTTCCGGCGCGTGGCGCGGCCTTGGCCGTCAGCATCGCGCAACGGTCCTGGCGTGCCCTCGAGCTCACAAAGCTGGCGTTGCGCGCCCACCGCCAGGACACCACCGACTTCGACACGGCGGCGCAAGCGCTGCTGTTCGACAGCGCAGACAAGTACGAGCGGATGACCACGTTCCTCGAGCGGAAGAAAGCATGATCTGCGCGCCACGTTCACCATGGGCCAGTAGGCGGCCGACGGCACATTCAGCCCCTCGATCTGGTCCGCGCCGACGAAACGCGGCCCAACAGGAAAGCTAGTACCACGAACTCGGCACTGACTACTTCACCCGCCGCCTGGACCCGAACGGGAAAACCCGCCGGCTCATCGCCAAGCTCCAAGCCCTCGGACACACCGTGACCCTCCAGCCAGCCGCCTGACCAAATCACTCCAGCAGGCCCCAGCCCGCGTCACCGGCTGAGGTCCGCTGCCGCCTGCCCAGCTGACGACCATTCACGTATCAGCTGGGGGCGAGCCCGCCGATCTCGGCCGTTGCCGCCGCGGTGCTCTTCAGTAGTTCGTGGGCATATTCGTCGACCGTCGCGCGGTTCACCCGCCCCGGCGGCCCCCATAGGGTGAGCGTGAAGGCAACCTCGCCGTCCGCGTTGAACACCGGGGCCGAGACGGCTCGGAGCTCGTAGAAATCGGAGCCGTCGAGAGAGTCCGGGTTGTAGCACTCCGTGGCGGACTTGATGAGTTCCCTGAGCGCGCGGGGCGAGAGGTCGGGGTCCGGTTCACTTGCGCGACCTGTGGCGCGTTCCAGTTCAGCGCTGAGTTCGTGTCCAAGAGTAACGGCGTAGCCGCGGGAGCGCACGAGTTCCGGAACGCGCCTCATCCGCGCCGTCTCCTCCGGAGAGGTGCCGGGATGAAGGTTAGCCAACCATCGCTCACGCAATTCCGCAGACCCCCACGCGACGTTCACGCTTCCCACTGGTGGCATGAAGGGCAACCGAAGCCCGACGCGGGTCGGCAGGTCCGTGCTTCTGGTATGCCCGGCCGCGGCCGTCAACACCAGCTGGTCATTCACCAGGCAGACCACGGTCACTTCGGTTCCAAACCGGTCGGCCAGCCCTTCCATGTTGGTACGCACCCGATCGACGAGCTTGAGCTGCTCGACGAGATCGGCATCACCGGCTGCGAGTGACTGCGGCCGGAACGATCCATAGCCACCTCTGAAGAACAGCAGCGGGTGGCCGGTGCCGGTAAGGTCCAGATCGTGGACCCGGCCGATCACGATGTGGTGGTCACCCGCGTCGTGAATCGCTTCTACGGTGCAGTCTATGTAGGCAACCGCGCCATCGATGATCGGGTTGCCCGCCGCCGATGGTCGCCAGCGAATGTCGTGGAACTTGTTGACCTTGCGTGACGCGACGGCTCGGCATACGTCCTCTTGCTGGGCGGCGAGAACGTTGACACAGAAACCCGGGCCCGATTCCCGAAGCGCCTTCCACGAGCTCGACGCCTTGTCGGGCAGGAAGGCGACCAAGGGCGGATCCAATGATACGGACGTGAACGAACCAACCGTCATGCCGAGCGCTTCCCCCTGTGCGCTGACGGAAGTCACGATGACTACTCCAGTCGGGTACTGCCCCAGCACCTGACGGAAGTGTTTCGGGTCCATGGCTGCCCCTTCGGGAAGCGATGAGATATGGATCGGCTCTCGAGAGCCGTGTGCGACGTTGTTCGCGCGTTCCCGTCACCCGCGTATTCGAGGCTCCAGGTCGGACCGGTTCCAGCCATACGACGCATACGTCTATGAGGCTGGATTGCTATCTAAAATCATGAACTTTGATCAACACTACCGTTGAGGACGAGAGCCGTCCAGCGTGTTCATGCCACACATGGGCAAACGTAGCGGCGAGCGGCTGCCTCGGGGTGGTCGCCGAACTCCTCGGCCATTCGGCTGACGCAGCCGGCCACGCCGAACCGCCGTACGGCGTCGCTGATCCAGTTCGTCAGCTCGTCGGCAGTCGGCGCGTCCGATCGCCGCAGCCCCGACGCGAAGAGTGCTGCGCACCGCGCGTTGTTTACATTCAGCCTGGTCACGGCAAGCCTCCGCGGTCCCACGTCTGGCAAGGGCGGTAACGGACATCGGACTGAGCGTCTCCATGGTGGGGTCGCTTTCAACTTTGCGGACATTTATGCATACATTATCAGGCAAGGATCGCCGTGTGAAGGGTCACGATCCGCCTATCCAAGCCACACGTTGCGCGCGGCTGATGCCGCGGTTCTAGTCGGCTAGACGGTTGACGTGGGTCGGCTGAGTTCAACTCGTCGACCGCACGAGGTCGATCGGTGGCGCTCAGCGTCGACGTAGGGTCGACAACCCGACGATGACGTGCTCGCGCAATGACCGCATGTCTGCCTCGATCTCGATCACTCGGGAGATGTCATTGGCCTTGAGCGCGGCGATGATCTCACGATGACTGGTCAGAGCCTGCTCGGCGACGAATGGCGGCATGACGTAAGCGGCGTTGTATGTATCGGTCATCTGCCAGAGTCGTTCGACCTCGCGCCGGAAGATCTTGAGATCGCTCAGCGTGAACAGTTGGCTACGAAAACCGCGGTAGGCCTCGGCGATCGATGGAAAGTCATTGCGTTCCACCGCCGCCTCCATCGCCGCGACGTATCGCTCCATCCGTCTGATTACCCCGGCGCTCGGCTTCTTGATGCTGGCGATGATCTCGGTCTCGATCAAACTCCGGAGCTCATAGAGCTCCGCCAGCTCCTCGAGGCGCAGGCGACTTACAACGTATCCGCGATTCGACTCGTAGTGCACGAGGCCTTCGGCCTCGAGGGTTCGCAGAGCCTCGCGCAGAGGACTGCGGGAGACTCCGGCAATCTTCGCTACGTCCACCTGGTGGACTTTCTCCCCAGGCAGCAACTCTCCGCGGCGGATCAGGTCGCGAACGGCATCGGCGGCACGCAGGGCGAGCTGAGCGGGAGGTTCGGATCTCTTCGGCGCGGAGGTTATGCCATTGCTTACCGCCATGTCTCTCCCTGTCGAAGCCTCGCCGTTGCCGGCTCGGTGGTTCGTAGCGTCGGAGGCAATCCGCGAGCAGGGCCAACCTCGGAGGGCGCTGCCTAACGATACCCAGAACCTCGGCTCTACCGGAAAGCAAGGCCAAGGCCTACCACGGTCAGTGACTCCTGGTATGGATGGTGCACATAATGCATACAAATCTGCATCCATTTTACAGACTCGTACGACGCGGCGTGCGCAGCGTTTCAGCAGGACGGCAAACAGCATGAGATTCCGGCTCGCGTGCAGGCGCGGAGCACTGGGGCGGCACGAGCGAGGACTTGGGCCATCAGTCATACGATCTACTTGACCGTTCAAGTCAAGCGTTGCCCGGCGACTCGGGCGCGCCGTGCGACGGCGTACCTAATTATCGATATTCTATTGACTTGTCGATAAGCATGGCATAGACCTGACAGTGGTCTCCGGCGACTCGCCGGGCTGGGAACCGGGATCGCGCCCGGAGGGAGATGGCAACGCGATGAGCTTGCATGGTCTGAGGTCGATAACCCTGGGTGTCCCAGATGTGGACGCGGTCGCGTCGTACTACGAGGACTTCGGGCTGCGCCGAGTGGGTGACCGGCCGGGTCGCGGCCTGGTTCTCGCCACCGCGGAGGGCGGCGAGCAGCTGGCCTTGCGGCCGGCCGAGCGGCGCCGGCTGCTGGAGATCGGGATCGGCGCCGACGATCCCGACGACCTGGGCCGGATCGAGGCGGGCCTGCGGCGGCTGGGGGTGGAATTCGAGCGGGATGCCGGGAGTCTGCGGGTGCGGGATCCGAACTCGGCGCTTCAGGTCAGCGTGCAGGTCGGTCCGCGGATCACCGAGGCGGCCGCCAAGCAGGAGCCGACCAACGGGCCAGGCCGGGCCGACCGTCCCAACGGCCGTGCGCCGGGGGTGGAGCGGGAGGGCCGGGTCCAGCCGCGCAGGCTCGGGCACGTGGTGATCGGCTCGCTGGATCAGGAAGCGTCGCAGCGGTTCTTCACCGAAGGCCTGGGGTTCAAGGTCAGTGACCATGTGCCGGGGCTGGCCTCGTTCATGCGGTGCTCGACAGATCATCACAACCTGCTGGTCCAGCAGGCACCGGTGAATTTCCTGCACCACACCGCGTGGGAGGTCGACGACGTCGACGAGGTCGGACGGGGGGCCACGGCGATGCTGGAAGGCCATCCGGAGCGGCACGTCTGGGGGCTGGGCCGCCACCACATCGGGTCCAACTTCTTCTGGTACCTGAAGGACCCGGTCGGCAACTTCTCTGAGTACTACTCCGACCTGGACATCATCCTGGATGACCAGCTCTGGAAGCCGTCGGTCGTGGAAGGCGCCCGCGGCCTGTACAACTGGGGACCGCCTCCCCCGCCGTCGTTCATTCACCCCGAGGACCTAGCTGCGTTGATGACCGGAAGCCACGCACCCAAGGCCTGAAGGAGACTTCATGCGCATCGGACGCGCCAATGGCCGCCTCGTGATCATCGACGGCGACGGGGTGGTCGACGCCGCGGCCGTCAGCGGCGGCGAGTTCAGCGCCGACCCGGACCGGGTGTTCGCGGTGTGGGACCGGTTCGCCGAATGGGCCGGCGGGTACGCCGGCCCCGGCACGCACACCGGCCCGCTGGTGCCCGAGGAGCTCGGCGCGCCCGTGCTGGCCCCGCCCCAGGTGTTCGGCATCGGCCTGAACTACCGGGAGCACGCCGCCGAGTCCGGTGTCGACGCGCCGGACGTGCCGCCGGTGTTCACCAAGTTCCGCAGCTGCCTGACCGGCCCGTACGCCGCCGTCGAGCTGCCCAGCGACCGGGTGGACTGGGAGGTCGAGCTGGTCGCGGTGATCGGGCGGCCCGCGGAACGGGTGCCGGAGGAGAAGGCCTGGTCCTACGTCGCGGGCGTGATGGTGGGTCAGGACCTGTCGGAGCGGACGGTACAGCTGGCCGGCCCGGTGCCGCAGTTCTCGCTGGGGAAGTCGTTTCCTGGCTTCGGGCCGACCGGACCGTGGCTGGTGACGCCCGATGAGCTACCGGACCGCGACGATCTGCCGTTGCGCTGCTCGGTCGACGGCCGGGTGCTGCAGGATGGCCGGACCAGGGACATGATCTTCTCCGTTCCTGAGCTGGTGGCTCGGATTTCGGCCGTGTGCCCCATGCTGCCGGGAGACCTGATCTTCACCGGCACCCCGTCCGGGGTGGGCATGGGGCGGAAGCCGCCGGAGTTCCTGCGGCCCGGCACGACGCTGGTGACCACGATCGAAGATCTGGGTGAGCTGCGGAACGCGCTGGTCGCCGGGCCGGGCTTTCCGCAGCCGCGGCGGTGACGGTGAGCGCGGACCGTGAGCCGATCTGGGTGCCTGGCCCGGACGAGGTTACGGCCGCGAACGTGTCGCGCTTCGCCCGCTGGCTCATTCAGCATGGACGGGCCCAGCTGACCGGTGACTACCTGGAGTTGTGGCGGTGGTCGGCGGAGCGGCTCGAGGAGTTCTGGCGGGCCGTCTGGGACTACTTCGGTATCCGTTCGGCCACCCCGTACGAGCGGGTGCTGTCCGGGTCGGTCATGCCGGATGTCGAGTGGTTTCCCGGAGCGCAGGTCAGTTACGTCGAGCACCTGTTCCGCGGGCGCGACCCGGAGCGGGTCGCGTTGATCGACGCCCG
>WNGG01000542.1_pt1 | contig 43838 bp, 39 predicted proteins | sample 5400661 | NCBI WGS metagenome assembly WNGG01 (sample SAMN13153372, study PRJNA577476) | soil metagenome | isolation source: 100 cm soil or saprolite under Garry oak tree replicate 1 | place: USA:California | collected 2016-06-15 | reverse complement strand
GATAACCGGGCCGACAAGTCCGAGACGGCGACGGCCTACCTTTACCGGTCGGCGGCGACCGTCGTGCGGGTGGCCGGGGTACTCGGGCGGCCCGAGGACCAGTGGCGCCCGTACCAGGTCATCGCGGAGGGCGCGCTCGTCGATCTCGGCGCGCAGCTCGCGGTGGCGCTCGGCCGTTTGCTGGATCTCCGCGGCGTGAGCCTGTTTCTCGTCCATGGAGATGACCGAGGTGGCCAGGTTCGTCCAGGTCACCTGCAGGTCCGGGGTGAGCCGACCGCGCGCGCCGCAGGTGGCGCACTCGACATCCGGGCCGCGCAGGACGACGACGTCGAGGTGGCACATCGGGCACAGCCCCGGCGGGCCCAGGTAGCGCGCCTGGTCGAACGGCACCCCGAGCTGGCCGGCGACGTTGCGCCCGAGCACCGCAGCCCGGTCGAGCGCCGCCTGGTCCAGGACCACCGAGCGCGGCGTGCCGGCGCCCTCGAACTGCACCTGGTCGACGACCGCGATGTGCATCGAGAACGTGGTCGCGTGCATCAGCGGCAGCGTCAGCGTCTTCCACTGCGAGGTCAGCGAGCCGCCGACCGCGAGGAAGCCGGCTACCCGCGGCTTCAGCACCCGCTCGTCCACGCGGAACTGGACGGCGGGCTCCTGCCCGGCCCGGCGCAGCTCAAGCAGCGCGGCGATGATGGCGGCGTCGGCGTTCGGCCCGAGCAGCCGGTCGCCGAACAGCTTGAGCCGGGCCGCCACCGTCCGGCTGATGATCGGGGTGCTGACGATGAGCCCGTCGCACCGGACTAGCCGCTCCCACAGCCACCACGCGTCGTCCGGCTCGGCCTCCTCCGCGGCGCCGCTGGGCAGCCGGAGCTCGTCGAGCCGGACCAGCTCGACCTCGGCGCCCTCGCCCTCCGCCGCCCGCAGGGCCGCCTTCAGCAGGATCTCCGCGCTGCCGTAGGGCTGACCGCACCCGAGGCCGAGCACTCTGCCGGTCATCGACATCTATCCTCCCAGCTACAGCGTCACGGGCTCGTCAGCCTCATCGTGGTGCTCCCTCGCTCTCCCCGGCAGTCTCCGGGACACGCTTGTTGGATATACTCTCACTGTGAGATAGTAACTTCCATAGAATGAAGATACTAACCGGAAACGAGAGCCGATCGGAGGTGCCGCCCATGGGCCGGCTGGACGGCAAGCGGGCGCTCATTTCCGGCACCGGCGGCGGGATCGGCCGGGCGGCGGCACTGCTCTGCGCGCGCGAGGGCGCGCACGTCGTGGGCTGCGACCTGCACCCGGAGACCTCCGCGGAGACGGTCGGGCTGGTCCGGGCCAGCGGCGGGCGGATGGACGCGGTCGCGCCGGTCGACCTGGCCGCGGAGGAGGGCGCCCGGCGCTGGGTGGATACCGCCGTGGAGCTGGCCGGCGGGATCGACATCCTCGTCAACAACGCGTCGGCGATCCGGTTCGGCCCCATCGACAAGCTTTCCTTCGCCGACTGGTCGTTCACGATCAGGAACGAGCTCGACATCGTCTTCCTCGTCACGCGTGCGGCCTGGCCGCACCTGGTGGCCGGCGGCGGCGGGTCGATCGTCAACGTCGCGTCCATCACGGCCTCGCGCGGCGCCTTCTTCATGCCGCAGAACGCGCACGGCGCGGCCAAGGGTGGCGTCCTCGCGCTGACATACCAGCTGGTCGTCGAAGGCGGCCCGCACGGCATCCGGGTCAACGCGGTCAGCCCGGCGATGACCGAGACGCCGCACACCGCGCCGCTGCTGCGGGACCCGGAGGGCCCGGCCGCGAGCATCGCCGCCCGCGTGCCGCTGGGCCGCTGGGGCCAGCCGGAGGACGTCGCCCAGGCCATCCTCTTCCTGGCCTCGGACGAGTCGTCCCACGTGAGCGGGGCGAACATTCCCGTCGACGGCGGCGCGGCGGTCGTAGGTTGACGGCGGCGGCACGATGACGGCGGCAGCACGATGACGGCACCGGGACGCGACCAGCTCCCGGGACGCGACCAGCTCCCGGGACGCGACCGGCTCCCGGGACGCGACCGGCTCGCGGGACGCGACCGGCTCCCGGGACGCGACCGGCTCCCGGGACGCGACCAGCTCCCGGGGCGCCTGCTGCGGCGCGGCGACCCCGGGTACGAGCAGGCCCGCGTCGGCCGCATCTTCAACGCGCGGCGGTCGGACCGGTTCCCCGCGGCGGTGCTGCTCGCGGCGGACGACGACGACGTGATCGAGGGCGTCCGGCTGGCGGCCGAGCACGGGTGGACGGTCACCGTGCGCTCCGGCGGGCACTCCTGGGCGGCGTGGAGCCTGCGCGACGACGCCCTGCTGATCGACCTGGGCGCCATGCGGGACATCGGCTACGACCCGGCCACCGGGGTCGTCTCGGCGCGGCCCGCGGTGCAGGGCGGCCGGGAGCTCGCGCCCTACCTGGCCGAACGCGGCCGGGCGTTCCCCGGCGGCCACTGCGCCTCGGTCGGCCTCGGCGGGTTCCTGCTGCAGGGCGGCCAGGGCTGGGACAGCCGGGCCCGCGGGTGGGCCTGCCAGAGCGTGGTCGGACTGGACGTCGTGACCGCGGACGGCGAGCTCGTCCAGGCGGACGCCGAACACCATCCCGACCTGCTGTGGGCGGCACGCGGAGCCGGCCCGGGCTTCCCCGGGGTCGTCACCCGGTTCCGCCTGCCTGGACGACACGGTGGAGCTGCTCACCTGGCTGCACGACGTGCTGCCGGGCCTGGACCGGCGGGTCGAGCCGGTGGTCGCGGCCACCCGCCTGCCGGACGTGCCGCTGCACCACGGCACGCCGCGCCCGGACGGGACGGTCCTGCTCCTGCACACCACGGTCATGGCCGACTCCGACGCCCAGGCGCTCGCGCTGCTCGCAGCCTTCCAGGACGGCCCGCTGGCCGGCCGGGCGCTCGGGCACGTCCAGGCCCGCACGAGCGTGCTCGAGGAGAACGAGGCCCAGACGGCCCAGAACCCCGAGGGCCACCGGTACGCCGTCGACTGCACCTGGACCGACGCGCCGGCCCGCGTCCTGGCTCCGCTGCTGCACGCCCTGTGGAGCGAGCTGGACACCGAGCACTCGTTCTCGATCTGGTACGGGTGGGCGCCGCCGCCCGGCCGGCCCGACATGGCGTTCTCGGTGGAGGCGAACGTGTACGTCGCGACGTACGCGATCTACGCCGACCCGGCTGACGACGCACGCTACCGGGACTGGGTCCACCGCCGGACGGCCGCGCTGGCCGTCCACGGCGCCGGCGTCTACCTGGGCGACACCGATTTCACCCGGCGGCAGGACCGGTTCCTGTCCGACGACGCGTACCGCCGCCTGGCCGCGATCCGGGCCGCGCGCGATCCGGCCGGCCGCTTCGCGTCCTACCTGACGTCCGACCGGGCCGGGCTGAACGCCCATGGCTGAGGCGGACGCCATCGCCGCCCGGCTGGATCACGTCGGGCTCGCGGTCGCCGACCTCGACGCGGCCGCGGCGTGGTTCTGCGACGTGTTCGGGCTGACGCGCGAGCTCACGCTCGCGGTCGGCGCGCTCGACCTGAGCATCGAGATGCTCATCCACCCGGCGTTCGGCTACCGCCTGGAACTGCTGCACCGGCCCGGCTCCGCCGCGGGCGGCAAGCCGGCCACCCCCGGCGAGGCGGCGCTGCGCGAGGGGTACGGGCACGTGGCCTTCGACGTCACCGACCTCGACGGCGCCTTCGACCGGGCCGTCGCGCGCGGGGCGCGCCCGGTCATGCCACCATGCCCGTCGCCGGAACCCGGGGTGCGGATGGCGTTCGTCGCCGACCCCGAGGGCAACCTCATCGAGCTTCTGCACCGGCCCGGCACCAGACCGGGAATAGCACTACCAGGGAGACAGCAATGAACCGGATCCTGTTCGTCAACGGGCGGGTCTTCGACGGCACCGGCACCCCGGCGGTACCCGCCGACGTCGTGGTGCGGGGCGACCGCATCGAGAGCGTGCGGCCCGGCGGCGGCAGTGTGATCGAGGCCGCCGGCAGCCGGGCCGCCGAGGCCGGCGACCAGGTGATCGACTGCGCCGGCACGACCGTCATGCCGGGCCTGGTGGAGTCCCACGCGCACCTGACGTTCCCGTCCGCGGTCGGGCACATCGACCCGTCGTTCAACCCGCCGCTCGACGTCAGCTTCTTCCGCCACATGCCGACGCCGGAGGAGCACCTCGCGATCGCCAGGCGCAACGCGGCGATACTGCTCGATCACGGCTTCACCAGTGCCTACTCGGCCGGCTCGCTCACGCCGGTGCCGACGGAAGTGTGGCTGCGCGATCAGATCGCCGCGGGCGCGACGCCGGGCCCGCGGGTGCGGGCCGCGTCGTTCGAGCGCGACAACAACCCGGTGCAGATGGGCCCGGACGGCCCGAAGCCGAAGAAGACCGGCCCGGACGCGGTGCGCGAGTTCATCCGCGAGCAGGCGGCGATCGGCTTCGACGCCGTCAAGCTGCTGATGAGCAACGACGACGTGTTCGTCGCGGGCGGCTCGATGATGACCCAGTACAGCGCCGGGGAAGCCCAGGCCGCCGGCGAGCAGGCCCGCGCGTCCGGGGTCTGGCTGAACTGCCACGCGCAGGCGCCGGAGTCGATCAAGCTGGCGGTCCGCAGCGGATTCCGGTCGGTCTACCACTGCACCTACGCCGACGCCGAGGCGATCGACCTGCTGGAGGAGCACCGGGAGTCGGTCTTCCTCTCCCCCGCCGCCGGCATCATGTGGGCCAACGTGCACGAGGGTGCCGAGTACGGCATCGACACCGCGATGGCGGAGAAGATGGGATCGGTCCGGGCGCTCAAGGCGATGACCGAGCTGTACCCCGAGCTGCGCAAGCGCGGGCTGCGGGTGCTGCCGGGCGGTGACTACGGCTTCCCGAACAACCCGATCGGGCGCAACGCCCGCGACCTGGAGCTGTTCGTCCGGCTGTTCGGCTACTCCACGGCCGAGACGCTGCGCGCGGCCACCCAGTACGGCGGCCAGCTGATGGACCTGCCGGTCGGGCTGCTGACGCCGGGGTACCTCGCCGACGTGCTGGTGGTGCGCGGCGAGCCCACGGAGGATGTCAGCGTGCTGCAGGACGCCGGTAACCTGCTCGCGATCATGCAGGGCGGGACGTTCCGCAAGCTGTCCGGCCAGCTGCCAAGCCAGCTGCCGGCCGCATGAGCGCGCCCGTCCGGCGGGTGCCCGGCCTGGTGTACGGCGAGGTCCCCGGCTACCGTCCGCTCGAGCTTGACCTGTACCTGCCCGCCGCCGGCGGCCCGGCGCCGGTGATCGTGCATGTGCACGGCGGCGGATGGCGGCGCGGCTCGCGCCGCGCGCCGCTGCCCGTGCTGGGAGCGGACTTCTACGACGCGCTGGCCGCCGCCGGCTTCGCGGTGGCGGCGATCGACTACCGGCTCAGCGGCGAGGCGATCTTCCCGGCGCCGCTGGAGGACGTCCGCGCCGCGTTCGGCTGGGTCCGGGACCACGCTGCCGCGTACGGGCTTGACGCCGGCCGCGTATTCAGCTGGGGCGACTCGGCCGGCGGCCACCTCGCGCTGCTGGCCGCCCTCACCGGCACCGCAATGCGCGGCGTGGTGGCCTGGTTCCCCGTCACCGACCTGGTCGGCCTGCTGTCCGACGTGGCGGACGCCGGCGGCGTGCCGGACCGCGGGCCTGACTCCCGCGAGGCGCTGCTCCTCGGCGGGCCGGCCTCGTCGCTCCCCGAGCTGGCCCGGCAGGCCAGCCCGGTGACCCACGCCAGCGCCGGCGCGCCGCCGGTCCTGCTGATGCACGGGGCCGCGGACGACATGGTCCCGCCGGCGCAGAGCGTCCGCCTCGCGAAGGCGCTCAGCGCGGCCGGGGCGAGCGTGGAGCTGGAGCTGGTGCCGGGCGCGACGCACTTCTGGCACGGCGCGCGCGACGTACCCGGCATCGTCCGCCGCTCGGTCGAGTTCCTGCGCACGCGCAGCTGAGGCGTCCCTCGCGACGGTCAGACCGGGGGCAGCTGCACGCTGACCACGGCGGAACGGCCGCCGTGCACGACAGCCAGGGCGTCTTTCAGCACCTGAGGCAGCTCTGCGGGGTCGGACACCGTCACCCCGTACGCGCCGCCCGCCGCCCGGGCCACGCCGGCCAGGTCGGCCTCGGGCTCGAAGCTGACGTGAAAGTCGTCGGCCCGGGCCGCGGCGCCGTCCGGGTGGACCTGCAGCGCGGAGAACTTCGGCGCGGCCCAGCCGTGGTTGTCGTAGATGATGGTCAGCGCGGGGGTACCGTACCGGCGGGCGACCCACTGGGCCGAGGACGGCACGCCGAACAGGAACGAGCCGTCTCCGGTGAGGCATACCACGGTCCGTTCGGGAGCAGCGAGCTTAGCCCCGACGGCGCCGCCGCCAGCCCAGCCCAGGGAACCGCCGCCGGACCCGATCAGCGACCCCGGCCGGCTGGCCCGCAGGTGCTCGGCCACCACCTGGTAGTTGGTGATCGCCTCGGTCAGGACCAGCGCGTCGGTGCCGACCAGCAGCTCGCGCACGCACGCGGTCAGGTACCGGGGCGTGATCACGCCCGGCCCCGGCTGCTCGAGGGCGTCAAGCGCGGCCCGGCGGGCCCGGCTGGCGTCCGCGGCCACGGCCGACCGGACCTCGACCAGGCCGGCGTCGACCAGGACATTATCCCGAACGAACCGGGTGATCTGCTCCACCGCCACCTTGGAGTCCGCGGCGGCCAGGCGCCGCGCGGGCACGTGCCACATCGGCATGCTCGCCTTGACCGGGTCGACGTCCACGACGTAGATCGCGGCGTCCGGCGCGGGCCGGCTGGTGGCGGGGATCCACGGCACGTCGCTGTCCAGCACCAGGATCACGTCGGCGGCGGCCAGCACCGGGTTCTGCGCCGAGGTGGTGAACTGGTAGCCGGCGTGCAGCCGGTGGTCGCCGGGGAAGTTGACGCAGAAGGCGGCCGACTCCAGCACCGGGATCTCGAGCAGCTCGGCCAGCTCGACAAGCGCGGGGACCGCATCCGGGTTGCGGCCCAGGTAGGACGTGACGATCAGCGGGTTGCTCGCGCCGGCCAGCGCGGTCGCGATGTCGCGGGCGGCCTCCTCGCGAAGCGCGGCGGCGCCCGCAGGCGGGTATTGCACGGGGTCGGCGGCGTACGGCTCGACCTGCTCTTCCATCACCTCGCGGGGACCGACGAGGTAAACCGGGCCCGCGGGCTCGCTGCGGGCGATCTGCAGGGCGCGGTGGACCAGCTGCTTGACGTTGCGGCCGGTCCGTATCTCGTTGTCGTACTTGACGTAGCCGCGCAGGATGCCGCGCTGGTCGGGCACGTCCTGGATCCAGTGGATGAACTCGTTCCGCCCGCCGGGCAGCTCGCCGGCGATCGTGAACGGGGCGGCGCCGGCGAAGATGAGCACCGGGACGCGACCGCGCATCGCGTTGCTGACCGCGCCGCCGAGGTTCTGCGTGCCCGCGTCGACGTGCACGAAAACGGCCTGCGGCTGCCGGGTCACGCTGGCGTAGGCTTGCGCGGCGGACAGCGCTACCATCTCGTGCGGGCACACGATGATCTGCGGGACTCTGCTACCCCGGGGGGACACTCTGCCCCCTGGGGACACCCCAGACCCCGATGGCCCGGAACCCCCCGCAAGCGCCGCGCGGCCCTCGGCTTTAGCCTGTGCGAGCGCCTCGATCAGGCCCGGATGGTCGCTGCCGAGGTTCGCGAAGATGTACCTGACCCCGGCCTCGGCCAGGGCTTCGAGGAATGCCGTGCTGGTCGTGTAGGAACCAGCGGTCACGTATCAGAACCGTCCGGCGGTCTGCATGGACATGGCGTGCTCGACCAGGGTGACCAGGGTCGCCTTGGTGGACTCCCGGTTCCGCGCGTCACACGGGATGACCGGCACGTCCGGCGAGATAGCCAGCGCCTCGCTCACATCCCGTGACCGGTGCGGGAACTGACCGTGGAACCCGTTGATGCCGATCACGAACGGCAGCCCGGACGCCTCGAAGTAGTCCACCGCGGGGAACGAGTCGGCCAGGCGGCGGGTATCCACCAGCACGACCGCGCCGATCGCGCCCTGGATCAGGTCGTCCCACATGAACCAGAACCGGTGCTGGCCCGGCGTCCCGAACATGTAGAGCACGAGGTCCTTGTCGAGCGTGATCCGGCCGAAGTCCATCGCCACCGTCGTCGTCGACTTATCCGGCACGTGCGACAGGTCGTCAACATCGGTGCTGGCCACCGTCATGACGGCCTCGGTCGTTAGCGGGGTGATCTCCGACACCGAGCCCACGAATGTCGTCTTGCCTACGCCAAAACCACCAGCCACCACGATCTTGACCGACGTCATGGCGGGCGCGTCGGACCTGGGCTGGGCGACGCTAGATCTTACGGAGTCCACTAAGCACCCTTTCGAGCAAATTGAGGTCCGGACGGCCCTCAGAATCATCGCGCTGGTGGATGCGCACAAGCCCATCCGCACCCATGTCGGCGATGAGAATCCTGGCCACGCCGAGCGGTAGCCGGAGCACCGCCGACACCTCGGCCACTGACCTCCAGTCCCGGCAGAACTGCAGGATAGCCTGACATTCTGGCGCCAGCACCGACAGGTCACGAGGCTCTAGCACGGTCGCCGTGACCAGTGCCTCGATGGCGAGCTGATACCTAGGCTGGGTCCGGCCGCCGGTAACCGTGTACGGCCGGACGAGCCTAGTGGAACCATCGTCCTCAGTCCCAAAGCCGAAACCAGAACGTCCTGGTCCCGGCCCCTCATCCCACAGACCGGCCCGTCCCTGCCAGGAACCGGGCAAGCCCACGAATGGCGACTGACTGTCACCTCGCCCTTGGCCCGCCACTGATACCTCCGGTCACCGTCGTCCATCACCCGGGATGGCTGCTTGCATAACGCTGCGGGTGGCGGGGGTGAGAACCCGTCCGGCCCGCTCAACCAGCAGGGTCATCTCGTAGGCCACCAGCCCGAGATCACAGGTGGACGCGGCGAGGACCGCAAGGCTCGAGCCATTGCTGATCGCCATGATCACCAGGACGCCCCGCTGCATCTCCACCACAGTCTGCACCACCGCGCCGCCCTCGAACACCCGCGACGCACCCTGGGTCAGGCTGGTCAGCCCCGACGTCACCGCCGCAAGCTGATCCGCCCGCTCCTGCGGGAAGCCGGCGCTGAACGCCAGCGGCAGGCCGTCCGATGACACCACCACCGCGTGCGCCACGTCGGGCACGCGTTCCACGAAGTTGGTGATCAGCCAGTTAAGGTCCTGCGCAGGGCGCCCTGGCGTGCTCATGGGCACTCCTCTCGTCGCCCGTTCATACAGGTTCCTCCTCGCCTCGCTGTGCCTGGGCCTGGGCCTTGAGCTTTCATCGGGTCCTACGGCTCCTCGATCTGGGGTGCGGCGGCGCGACCCTCGCGCACACCTCGCTGGAAGCTGGCCATGCGGGAACGAGCCGCATCCGGCGACCTGACCGGTGCTTCGGCTTCTGCTTCTTGACTTCCTTGACGTCCCTGGGCCCCGGCGTTGCCGACAGAGCCTGGCACGAGATTAGCCCTCGGAACGCGCCTCGGCAGCCCCGCCGTGGTAGTTTCTCCGGCCGCGGGTGACGCTACCACCTGAGCCGCGCGCCAGCCTTCGTCGGCGGGCGACGTCCACGAGTTCGGCCCGGCCGCCGCCTGCGTGGCCTGCGGCCCCTGGGCCCGCTGGTTGGGGGTCAGGGTCTGCCCGCTCCGCCGGAACCAGTCGGACTCCAGCGAGTCGAAGATCGGCAGCCGCTGCTCCTGGCCGGCCGGCGGGACCGTCACCTGGCCGTCAGCCGCGTCCGGGTGGCCCGCGCCGTTCGCCACGCTGCCCGTGGCGTCCGCGCTCGGCCCGTCACTGCCGTGGACGTTCTGGCTGCCGATCGGGGCCTGCGGCCCCATCCCGGTGAACGCGGGCAGCCTGCTCGGGCCGCCGGAGGCCGGACCGCGTGGCTCGGCGCCGTCCCGCTGGTCGCCCAGTGCGTTGCCGTTCGACGGCGCGGCCGTATTGCCGCGGCTGGCGCCGTTGCTGTTGCGGACAGGGAGCGCCTGGGTCGGCGGCCCGTCCTGGCCGGCCCGGCCGGGGCCCAGGTCCCAGCCGTTGCCGGCCGGCTCCCAGTTGTTGCCGGCCGGGGTGCCGCCCTCGGCGGGCGCACCCTGACCCGGCTGGCCGGGGAGGCCGGCCCCCGGGCCGGGCGGCCCGGCCGGAGAGCCCGGCGACCCGGCCGGAGAGCCCGGCGACCCGGCACCGGCGGCCGGGGTGAAGGACGGCGCGGGACCGGCGGGCGCCGCGGGCGCGGTGGGCGAGAACCTGGGGATCCGCGCGGCCGCCGTAGCCTGGGAGGCCGCCGTCGGCGGGGCGGTGGCGGTGGGCGCGGACAGCGACGGAGTGGGCCCGTAGTCGTCCGCGTCGAACCGGCGGAGCCGGCCGAGCGGCGGGGCGACCTCGGGCGCCGCCACCGTGTCCGGCAGCCAGATGAGCGCGGTCAGGCCGCCAGCCTGAGCGTGCCGCAGCCGGACCCGGACGCCGTGCCTGGCAGCCAGGCGGCCGACCACGAACAGGCCCATGCGCCGGGACACCGCGACATCCACCACTGGCGGGTTGTCAAGACGCCAGTTGGCGTGCGACATTTCCTGGTCCGAGATGCCCACGCCGTTGTCGGTGATGTCGAGCAGCACGCCGCCGCTGCTCAGCGGCTGGCCGGACACGTACACCTGGGTGTCTTCCGGGGAGAACGTGGTCGCGTTCTCCACGATCTCCGCGACGAGGTGCACCACGTCGTTGACGGCCTGGCCGACCACCACGATCCCGGGCTGCACGTTGAGGACGACCCGCTCGTACTGCTCGATCTCGGAGATGGCCGCGCGCAGCACGTCGACGAGCGGCACCGGCTGGCTCCACCGCCTGGTCACCTCGTGACCGGCCAGGACCAGCAGGTTCTCGGAGTTGCGGCGCATGCGGGTGGCCAGGTGGTCCAGCCGGAACAGGCTGGACAGACGGCCGGAGTCCTGCTCGCTCTGCTCCAGCGAATCGATCAGCGACAGCTGCCGCTCGATCAGCGACTGGCTGCGCCGGGACAGGTTGATGAACATGGCGTTCAGGTTGCCGCGGAGCATGGCTTCGTCGGCCGCCAGCCGGACCGCCTCGCGGTGGACCTGGTCGAAGGCCCGCGCGACTTCACCGATCTCGTCGGTGGAGGTGACCCCGATCGGCTCGATCTCGACACCTTCGTCGGCGCCCTCGCTCTGGCTGAGCCTGCGCACCATCTCGGGCAGCCGGTGGCCGGCCACGTCGAGCGCGTCGGTGCGGAGCTTGCGCAGCGGGCGGATCAGCGAGCGGGCCACGATCGTCGAGACCAGCACCACCAGGAACAGCAGCAGCAGCGTCACCAGGCTGGTGACCAGCAGGTTCGTGGTGGCTGTGGACCTGAGCGAGTTGGCCCGGCCGGTGATGGCCGTGGTCAGCTCGTCGGCCACCTTCCGGGTGTCCGTGAGGGTGGTGGTCATGTCCGCGTTCCAGTTGTCGGGCCTCAACTGGGGGGTGCGCAGTGAGGCCGCTGGCTGGCTGGTCGCCATCTGCTCGGCCAGGATCTCGTTCGAGGACGCGACGTCCACCGAGGCACCGCTGACGGTGTTGCTGTAGTTCTGCTGCTCGGCCGTGTCGGTGGAGGCGTTGAAGTCGGCTATGTCCGCGACCGCCTGCTCGTGCGCCTGCTGGAGGGTGGTGAGGTCCTCCGAGCGCAGCGTGCCCTGCGGGGAGACGAGCGCGGCGTACAGCAGCGCCCGCTGCACCGACACCTGGTTCTCGTTCCGCAGCAGGGCGCCCTGCGTGGTGACGTTGCCCTGCAGGCCGGCGTCGTTGGCGCCGGTGCCGATGGCGGCGCTGAACGTGTTCGCGGGCACGATGAGGTTGCCGCTGTAGACCCGGACGATCTGCGACGCGGGGAACAGGGAGTCGGTGACGCCCTTGCGGACGTTCGTCAGGTCGTTGATGCTCGCCAGCACCGCGTTGAGGTCCTGCACGGTGCCCGGCTGGTACCCGGCGCCCGTGGTGACGCCCGGAGAGTCGTTGACGACCGCGCTGGCGGCCCTGTTCGTGACGTCCTGCGCCTTCTTCAGGTCAGCCGCGAAGTTCCCGTTGTTCGGGCGGGTCGCCGCGTAGGCGGCGGACACGTTGAGCTCGTCCTCCAGCGCCTGGCTGAGTCCGACCACGTCGGCGTTGAGCTGCGCGAGATGCTGGACCCGGCCGGTCGCCTGCCAGTTGTCGACGTCCCCGTTGATCGTCAGCGCGCCGAGCACGGCCGCGGTCAGGCTGGGAACCGCGATGATGGCGGCAAGCCGCCAGCGGACGCGCCAGTTGACCAGGGCGAACCGTGACCGGGACGAGCCGGGCCGCTTCGGGTGCGGGTGCGTGGCCCGGACCATGCTGGCCGGCGGCGGCGCACCGGGCGGGCTCTGGGGCGCGACGCCCTGCTGCCCCCCGGGCGGTCCCCCGGCCGCGGCCGGGGCGACGGCGGCTTGCGGGCCCGTGAGTCCCGCGTCCCGTCTGCCGGACGCGCCCGGGCCGTCGCCCGCAGCGCCTCCACCCGCTAGAAGCCCTGTACCTCCCCCGTCGGCTTGCCCTCCGTTGACGGCCCCGGTCGCACCAGTCGCTTCCCCGGGATTCGTCACCGATCGTCTACGCACTACGTTCGCACCTCGCATTGGCAAGCCTGGCCAGCACGCATGCAGGGCTGAGACGGCACAAGCCACTCAACATACGCACCCCTCTTTCCCTCCGCAGCGATCACCGCTGCTCGGGCCACAGGGCGGCCGAAGCCACACTCTCGCGTTACAAAACGGGTAAGGACATATAATCATCTTCTGGGTGGCTGCCACGGGGCATTCGCCACTAAACCGACGAGATCTTCCCGGAGCAGGTTACCGTGATGCTGCACCGGATCATGCCCGAGTGGATCATGTCGGTATTGGGTGACTGAGTAGTAACTCCTCGTATGGTAACGCACCCCACCCGCCCCGGCCGGGCGAATAGTGCAGCAGACCAGGCAAACGGCCGGTACGCAAGGGACGCGGCGGCTGCGGCGGGCCCGGGCGGCCCCCCGCCGGACCCGAGGGCACGTGGCTCCCGGGCCCGGCGAGGAACCGCCGGCTAGCCGGCCGCTAATCAACCCATAATGAGGATAATTACGCGCCGATTATTAACTCATTAGGATTACCCTCAATAGCGTTCCGGCTACCCAGAATGACTATCCGCCGGGCTAGCCGGGGCCGAGACCGAGTTCCCTGGCAATGAGCATCCGCTGCACCTCCGAGGTCCCCTCGCCGATCTCGAGCACCTTGGCGTCGCGGTAGAAGCGGCCGACCGGGGATTCGTTCATGAAGCCGTAGCCGCCGAACACCTGGGTGGCCGCCCGCGCGTTGTCCATCGCCGCGTTCGAGGCGGTCAGCTTGGCGATCGCGGACTCCTTCTTGACCGGCTGCCCGGCCACCAGCCGGGCCGCGGCGTCGTACCAGGCCAGCCGGGCCACGTGGACCCGCGCCTCCATGTCGGCGACGGTGAACTGGATCGCCTGGTGCTGCCCGATACGGCGGCCGAACGCCTCGCGCTGCCCGGCGTACCTGACGCACTCGTCCACGCAGCCCTGGGCCAGGCCGGTCGCCAGCGCCGCGATCGCCACCCGGCCCTCGTCCAGGATCTGCAGGAACTGGGCGTAGCCCCGGCCGCGCTCGCCGAGCAGGTTCCCGGCCGGCACCCGGCAGCCAGTGAAGGAGAGCTCGCGGGTATCCGAGGCGCACCACCCGACTTTGGAGTACTCCGGACCGGGGACGAATCCGGCCGTCCCGTTAGGAATGATGATCGACGAGATCTCCTTACGGCCGTTCTCGTCGCGACCGGTGATGGCCAGCACGGTCACCAGCGAGGTGATCGAGGTGCCCGCGTTGGTGATGAAGGCCTTGCTGCCGTCCACCACCCACTCCCCGCCCGCCTCCCCTTCCCCCTTCACTAGCCGGGCGGTGGTGCGCATGCCGCCGGGGATATCGGAGCCGCCGCCGGGTTCGGTCAGGCCGAACGCGGCCAGCCGCTCCCCCGCGCACAGCTCTGGCAGCCAACGGCGGCGCTGCGCCTCGGTGCCGAACCGGTAGAGAGGCATCGCGCCGAGCGACACCCCGGCCTCCAGGGTGATCGCGACCGAGGAATCCACCCGGGCCAGTTCCTCCAGGGCCAGGCAGAGGGCGAAATAGTCGCCGCCCATGCCGCCGTACTCCTCGGCGAACGGCAGCCCGAACAGGCCGAGCTTGCCCATCTTGGCGACGATGCCGTAAGGGAACTCGCCGCGCTCGTAATAGCCGCCGATGACCGGCGCCACGACGTCGCGGGCGAACTGGGCGACGGAGTCCCGCAGGTCCTGCTGCTCCGGCGCGAGCTGATAACTGACCATGGCAACACCTTCGCACAGCCCGGGGGTCCCAGGGGGGTCTGGGCCAAGGGGTCCCAGGGGGGTCTGGGGGGATGGAATCCCCCCAGGATCGGGGGGGTCTGGGGGGGTCGTCCCCCCGAGATAAACTGCGAATCCGCCGCGCGCGGCGGTAGTCTAACGGGGGTTGACTACCCAAACATGAGAGCGAGAACATGGCCAGCCTGAGCTGCCCCGATTGCGGCGTCAAGGTCCAGCCGGAGGATCTGATCTGCTTCCGGTGCGGCGCGAACCTCCCGCACCGCCCCGGACCTGACGACGACGTGCTGACGCCGACCATCTCGCAGCGCTTCATCGCCGCCGGCTCCGACCCCGCCGCCTTCTGCCCGAACTGCGGCACGGCCGTCACCGACGCGGCCGATGTGGTCTGCTCCACCTGCGGTGATCCGCTGCCGACCGGCCGGCGCCGCCGCATCTCGCCGGTCGTGATGAGGATCACCTTCCCCACCGGCAACGTGGACATCCCGGCCGGCACGTCGGTGCTGCTCGGACGGGATCCGGCCGAATCGCTGGTGGCCGCGGCCTTCGCCCGGTTCGACAACGTGTCGCGGCGCCACGCCACCGTCCAGGTGGACGATGCCGGGCACGCCACGATCAGGGACGAGGGCTCGACCAACGGCACCTACGTCAACGACGACCGGGTGCTGCCGGGGGCGGAGGTCCGGCTGGTGGACGGGGACCGGGTGCGGCTGGCCGCGGACGTGACCGGCAGCGTGTCGCTCCCGCAGGCCGAACCCGACCCCTCCGGCCTCAGCCGCAACGGCGTGCGCTGAAGCAGTTAACGCGGGCAGGCCAGCGCGGGCAGTTAACGCGGGCCGGCCAGGGGGCGAAGCGGAGGGTACCTCCCGATTACGTATGATCATCGGAGATCCTTCCGGGTGATCGGTTGACGGTTCGGGGGCTCGGTCATGCCGCATCTGATGCTGTCGTGGCAGTACGCGCTGGCGGCCGCCGCCGGGCTGGTCATCGTCGCGGCGGCGCTCAGGGCGGGCCGGCTGGGCGGGCGCTCTGGTAAGCCCGCTGGTCCCCGGGCGCTGTGGGGCGGCGTGGCCTGGGAGAGCGCGCTGTTGTTCGGGCTGTACGCGCTGTGGCAGTTCGCCGGGTCGTTCACGGTGATGGGCACGTCCGGGGCGCTGCCCCGGGCGCGCTGGCTGTGGCACGCCGAGCGGGTGCTCTACCTGCCCAGCGAGACGGCCCTGCAGCGGCCCTTCCTGCCCCATCCGGTGCTGGTCCAGGCGTGCAACCTGTACTACGACATCCTGCACTTCCCGCTGCTCGGCGCCTGCCTGGTCTGGCTCTACGCCCGGCACCGGGAGTCCTATCCGCGGGTCCGGACCACGGTGGCCCTGTTCACCGGGGTCAGCCTGCTCATCCAGCTGATCCCGGTGGCGCCGCCGCGGCTGCTGCCCGCGACCGGCATGGTGGACACCGCGGTGCGCTACGGCCAGTCGGTGTACTCCTGGCACGGCGGCTTCGACGCCGACGAGTTCTCGGCCATGCCCTCGGTGCACGTCGGGTGGGCGCTGATCGTGGCCATCGCGGTCATCACGGTGTCGCGGAGCCGGTGGCGCTGGCTGGCCGCGGCGTACCCGGTGCTCACGCTGCTCGTCGTCGTGGTGACAGCCAATCATTTCTGGGCCGACGGAATTGCCGCCGGGCTGCTGGTGGCCCTGGCCCTGGTGGTGCAGCGGACGGCGGGTGGGCTACGTTCTGGTAAATCTTCCCAAGGGCCCCAGGTCAAGCCTGTGCGCGGGGAAATGTCCATGCGATCATGACGCCATGGCGGCCACAGAGAAAAGCGTTGCCGGAACCGCACCTGGCCTGCGTCGCGACGCGATCGGCCTGCGTGAGGTGCTGTTCCAGTCGATCACGGACATGGCACCGGGCGCCGCCATCGCGGCCTCGATCCCGTTCGGCGCCTCGCTGGCCGGCGGATCGCTCCCGCTGTCGGTCGTCTTCGCCCTGGTGGCGTGCCTGCTCTGCGCCTGGTGCATAGGCCTGCTGGCGCGGGAGATGCCCGCCGCGGGATCGCTGGCCACCTACGCGGCCCGCGGCCTGCACCCGGGCGCGGGATTCCTGGTCGCCTGGGGGTACGTCCTGGTCGGCTGGCTGATCCCGCCGCTGGTGCTGCTGCAGCTCGGGTTCACCACGGCGTCCACGATCAACTCCGAGTTCCACGGGTACCCGGCGAACCTGTGGTGGCCGTGGTCACTGGCCGGCGCGGTGATCGTGCTCGCCGCGGGCTATTTCGGCGTCCGGGCGTCGGCCCGGCTTGGCACCATCCTCGGGGTGTCCGAGATCGCGGTCTTCGGAGTGCTCGCGGTGTTCCTGCTGGTGCACGCGGGCAGCCACAATACGGGCCAGGTCTTCACCACGCACTACTCCTCCACCGGCATGACCGGCGTGATCGGCGGCTCGGTGTTCACCCTGCTCGCGTTCGGCGGCTTCGAGGGCGCCGCGCCGCTTGCCGAGGAGACCAGGGACCCGCGGCGCACCATCCAGCGCGCGGTGCTGCTGGCCACGCTGCTGATCGGCCTGCTCTACGTATTCACCACCTACGCCGTCGACGTCGCCTACGGGCCGAAGGGCTTCTCCGCCTTCGCGACCGAGACAGGCAACGCGTCCTGGGAAGGCCTGGCCCGCTCGCTCTACGGCCTGTTCTGGTTCTTCGTGTTCCTCGCGATCGTCAACTCCACCATCGCCAATGCCAACGCCGGCGTGAACGTGTCGAGCCGGACCGCGTACGCGATGGGCCGGATCGGGGCGTTCCCGCGTTTCCTCGCGATCGTCAGCCCGAGGCACAGGGCCCCGGTCAACAGCATCCTGGTCGCCTTCGCCATCACCATCGCGGTGACGCTGGGGCTCGGCCTGGGGTACGGCCCGACCGTGGCCTTCGGCATGGTGGCCACGGGCCTGGTGATCGTGCTCGTGGCGATCTACATCCTGATGAACGCCGCCTGCATCGGGTTCTTCGCCCGCCGCGGCGCCAGCGGGTTCAACTGGCTGTCGCACCTGATCGTCCCGGTCCTCGGCATCGCCGCGTTCGTCCCGGCCTGGCTGACGGCGGCGGGCATCAAGGTGTTCTCGTTCGTCACCCCGCTGGCCCCGCCGCTGTCCTACATGGCCCCCGGGGTAGCCGGCTTCATGGTCCTCGGCGTGCTCTACCTGATCTACCTGTACCGGACGAACCCCGGCCGGGTCAGCGACGTCGGGCTGGTGCACCTGGAGGATGATCTCTGATGAGCGATCTCGAGGTGATCTCGTTCCGGCCGGAGCCCGCGCAGTACGCCTGGACGTTCGGCGGGGCCGCCCCGGTGATGCGGATCCGGACGCCGGCGGTGCTCGAGGTGTACACCGAGGACTGCTTCGCCGGGCGGGTGCGCAGCGAGCAGGACCTGGTCTCGCAGGTCTGCGAGTTCCCCTTCCTGAACCCGCAGACCGGCCCGTTCTACATCGAGGGGGCCGAACCCGGCGACACCGTCGCGGTGCACTTCGTGTCCATCGAGCCGGCCAGGCCCTGGGCGGCGTCCACCACCGTGCCGCTGTTCGGCGCGCTGACGGGGACGCACCTGACCGCGCTGCTGCAGGACCCGCTGCCGGAGGTGGTCTGGCTGTGGCAGCTCGACGCGGCCGCGCGGACCTGCCGGTTCAGCGCGCGGCGCGGCTCGTTCGAGGTGGACCTGCCGATGGATCCGATGCACGGCACGGTCGGGGTGGCGCCGGCGAACCTCGAGGTGCGCAGCGCGCTGGTGCCGGACGCGTTCGGCGGGAACATGGACACGCCCGAGATGCGCGCCGGGGTCACCTGCTACCTCGGCGTCAACGTTCCCGGCGCGCTGCTGTCCCTGGGCGACGGGCACGCCCGCCAGGGCGAGGGCGAGACCTGCGGCGTCGCGGTCGAGTGCGCGATGAACACCGTCCTGGTCGTGGACCTGATCAAGGGCGTGCCCTGCCCGTGGCCGCGGCTCGAGTCGGACACCCACATCATGTCGGCCGGCTCGGCCCGGCCGCTGGAGGACGCGTTCCGCATCGCCCAGCACGACATGGTCAGCTGGGTGGCCGCGCTGTGCGGGCTGGACCCGCTGGACGCGTACCAGCTGGTCACCCAGGCGGTGGAGTCGCCGCTGGCCAACGTCTGCGACACCAACTACACCTCGATCGCCAAGATGGCCAAGCGCTACCTGGGCCTTGGTTCCGGCGCCGGCGCCCCCGGCGGCGCCGTCATGGACGACGCGCACGCCCGGCTGCGCGACCTGGCCGGCTCATACCAGGGCTAACGGCTGCGCTCGCTGTCCAGGGCGGCCAGCGCGGCGGTGTCGTACCGGTCTCCGGCGACCGCGCCGGCCGGCACGGCGGCCTCGATCTTGGCCAGGTCGTCTGCGCTCAGCGTCAGGTCGAGGGCCCTCAGCGCCTCGGCCAGCCGGTCCCGGCGCTTGGTCCCGATCAGCGGGATGATGTCCGCGCCGCGCGAGGCCACCCAGGCAATGGCCAGCTGGGCGGCGGTGGCCCCCTTCTCGGCGGCGATGGCCTCGAGCGCGGCGAGCAGTTCCAGGTTGCGCACGTGGTTCTCGCCGGAGAACCGGGGGAAGCGGGTGCGCGGGTCGCCCGCGGCCAGCCGCGCGGTGCCGCTGCTCAGCAGCCCGCGGGACAATATGCCGTAGGCGGTCACGGCGATGCCGAGCTCGCGCACGGCCGGCAGGATCTCCGCCTCGATGCCCCTGCTCATCAGCGAGTACTCGATCTGCAGGGCGGCGATGGGATGGACGGCATGCGCCCGGCGGATGGTGTCCGCCCCCATCTCGGACAAGCCGACGTGCCGGACATAGCCGGCCTGGACCATCTCGGCGACGGCTCCCACCGTGTCCTCGATCGGCACCCGCGGGTCGAGCCGGGCGGGCTGGTACAGGTCGACGTAATCGGTGCCGAGCCGGGTCAGCGTGTAGGCCAGCGAGTTCTTCACCGCGGCCGGGCTGGCGTCGTGTCCCACGAACGCGCCGGAGGGGTCCCGCTGGCCGCCGAACTTCACCTGGATGAACACGCTGTCCCGGGGGATCCCGCGGCGCAGCGCGTCCCGCAGCAGCAGCTCGTTGTGGCCCATGCCGTAGAAGTCGCCGGTGTCGAGCAGCGTGATCCCGGCGTCGACGGCGGCGCGGATCGTGGCGATGCTCTCGGCGTCGTCGGCCTCCCCGTAGATGCCCGACATGCCCATCAGGCCCAGCCCGGCCCAGGACACCACCGGCCCGCCCCGCCCCAGCGTCGTCGTCTGCATCGGGCTAGACCCCTGTCGCTTCGTAGCGGGGGCTGTCGTAGAGCACGAGAAGGCGCACCATGAGCCCGATCTTAGGACCGCCCCGTTTCCGCGCGTGCCGTGACGCCGGGGCGTGAGCCGGCTCGTTCGGCCCAAAGATCTTGGAAATTCCGGCGGCGCGGAAGATTTGGTGATCTATGCTCCCCCGAATCATCCGCGACGCCGAAATGTTCCGCGTTAATGCTGACTTATGGGGTTCGGAGTGGTTCTTGGGATGACGGTGAGAGCTCGGCGGATCCCGTAGGGTCGGGGCGTGACGGCCATCGTTCTCGCCTCGGCCTCGCCGGCCAGGCTCGCGGTGCTGCGTGCCGCCGGGCTCGAGCCCGAGGTCATGGTGAGCGGCGTGGACGAGACGGCGTTCTCCGCCGCCTCGCCCGCCGAACTAGCGGGGCGGCTCGCCCAGGCCAAGGCGGCCGCGGTCGCGGCCGGGCTGGCGGGCGGGCAGGGGAAGCGGCTGTGACTCGCTGCTCGACCTGGACGGGCGGGCGCTGGGCAAGCCTGCCTCGGTCGCCGAGGCGGTGGCCCGCTGGCGGGAGATGTCGGGCCGGAGCGGGACCCTGGTCACCGGGCACTGCGTGATCAACGCCGCGACCGGCCAGCGGGCCGCGGCGATAGCCGCGACCACCGTGCGGTTCGGCACCCCGACCGAGCGCGAGATCGCCGCCTACGCGGCCTCCGGCGAGCCGCTCGCGGTGGCCGGGGCGTTCACGCTGGACGGCCGCGGCGGCTGGTTCGTGGACGGGATCGACGGCGATCACGGCAACGTGCTCGGCGTCTCGCTGCCGCTGCTGCGGCGGCTGCTGGCCGATCTGGGGTTCGGCGTGACGGAGCTGTGGGCCTGCGGGCGGGCGCGCACATTACCCTGTAAGGGGAGCAAGCGACCTGGCACGACACGACCTCAAGCCGACCGGACGGATGCATGGAACCCGAACCCACCGTGCTGGACAGCCTGCGCAAGGCGGTCGAGGCGATGCCCGACGACGTGCCGCTCCGCCTGCACCTGGCCACGATGCTGCTGCGGGCCGGCCAGCGGGACGAGGCGATCAGGCACCTCGGCGCGGTGCTCCAGCGTGACCCGGGCAACATGGAGGCGCTCGGCCTGCTCCGGGCTCCGGGTCCCGGGCCGGCTGAGTCCGTAAGCCAGCCGCCGGCCACTCCCCCGGTCATTTCTCCCGAACGCACCGGGTCGCCCGCCCCGCCGCCGGAGCCCAGCTCGCCCCGGCCGGACGCTGGCCCCGGCCCGGATGCGGACCCGCCGGGCCAGCCGCCGCACTACGACTGGTCGCAGGCCGAGGACGAGCTGCGTGACGTGCTGCCCGCGATGTTCGTCGGCGATGGGGAGGCCGAGGACTCGGCCTCGGCGGGCATCGACGAGGCGGACGCGTACGACGCCGAGCACACCGGCCTCAAGCTCGCCGACGTGGCCGGCATGACCGAGGTGAAGGAGCGGCTGGAGGCGGCCTTCCTGGCCCCGATGCGCAACCCGGACCTGCGCCGGCTCTACGGCAAGTCGCTGCGCGGCGGGCTGCTGCTCTACGGGCCGCCGGGCTGCGGCAAGACGTTCATCGCCCGCGCGGTGGCGGGCGAGCTCGGCGCCCGGTTCATCGCGGTGTCGTTCGCCGACATCATCGACATGTTCGTCGGGCAGAGCGAGCGGAACATTCACGAGCTGTTCGAGATCGCCCGGCGGAACGCGCCGTGCGTGCTGTTCCTCGACGAGGTGGACGCGATCGGGCAGAAGCGCTCGCAGCTGCGGCACACCCCGATGCGCAGCGCGGTCAACCAGCTGCTGCTCGAGCTGGACGACGTCTCCGGCACCAACGAGGGCGTGTTCCTGCTGGCGGCCACCAACCACCCGTGGGACGTGGACAGCGCGCTGCGCAGGCCCGGCCGGTTCGACCGGACCCTGCTGGTGCTGCCACCGGACGCCGCCGCCCGCGAGGGCGTGTTCCGCTACCACCTGAAGGACCGCCCGGTCGCCGGCATCGACCTGGCCAAGCTGGCCAGGCAGACCGACGGGTACTCCGGTGCCGACATCGCGCACATCTGCGAGACGGCGGCCGAGCGGGCGCTGATGGATTCGGTCCGCCGCGGCGAGCCGCGGATGATCGGCACGCCGGACCTGGAGGCGGCCATCGGCGAGGTCAAGCCGTCGCTCGGCGCCTGGTTCGACACGGCCCGCAACGTGGCGCTGTTCGCCAACGAGAACGGCAGCTACGATGATCTGGCCGCCTACCTGCGCAAGCGCCGGCTGATTTGAGCGCGCCAATGATCGAGCTGCCGTGATCGAGCTGCCGTGATCGAGCTGTCATGATCGAGCTGTCATGATCGAGCTGTCATGATCGAGCTGCGCGAGGAGCTGGCACGGGCCGCGGCGATGCTCGACGTCAGGCGTTTCGGCGAGGCCGCGCAGCTGCTGGCCCGGCTGGTCGCGGCCGAACCGGAGAGCAGCCGGGCCTGGTGCCTGATGGCCCGCGCGCACCTGGGCGCGGAACGCTATACCGAGGCGGTCAGCGCCGCCACCCGGGCGGTGTCTCTCGACCCGGCCGACGAGTGGCCGCACCGGCTGGCCAGCAACGCCCTGGTTCACCTGGGCAAGTTCGCGGACGCGCTGCGGGCGGCGTACGAGGCGTGCCGGCTGGCGCCGAGCTACTGGCAGACGCACGTGTGCGTGGCGCAGGCCGCGCTGGCCGCGCAGCGGCTGGACATCGCCGCCGAGGCGGCCACCCGCGCCCGCGCCCTGGCTCCGAACGAGCCCGATGTGCACTTCCTGTCCGGCAAGGTGAGCCTGGCGCGCAACGACCTGACCGGCGCCCGCGAGCATCAGGAACGGGCGCTGGCGCTCGACCCTGGGCACAGCGGCGCGATGAACGAGCTCGGCCGGATCAGGCTCAGGCGGCACGACACGGCCGGCGCGATCAGGCACTTCATCAGCGCCGCCCGGGCCACCCCGGACGAGCGCATCTACAGCAGGAACATCGACGTGGTGCTGCTGCGCACGGTGTCCCGGACGATCTACGTGTTCACCTTGATCGCGCTGATCCTGATCTGGATTCCCGCGGTCACCCACGTGGACCGGCTGCCGTTCGTGATCGCGCTCGGCACCGCGGCCGTGGCCACCGCGGCCTGCTTCACCTGGATGGTGCTGCGGATGCCGCGCGAGGCGCGGCTGATGGTGCGCCGGACGCTGCGCAGCCCGCGGGTGGCGGCGGCGCTGGCCCTGGCCCTGGGCGGGGTGGCAGTGGCGTTCAGCCTGGTCGCGTTCACTCCGGCGACCGACCTGGCGCAGGTCCTGCCGGTCGCGGTCGTGCTCACGGTGGCGGCGCGGCTAGCGGCCTTCGCCGCGCTCCGGGGAGCGGTGCGCAAGCACTTACCGGCTCGTCTTTCCGTATACAGGTGCGTAGCAGAACGTGCCGATGGTCGCGACTACCACCGGCCGCCGCGGGCAGCGGCCGAGCGAGAGCGCCCCGGCCGCGATCGCGCCCGCGCCCTGCGCCGCCATGATCGCGCCCCACACCGCCGCGCCGCCGAGGTAGACGCGGCCCATGACCGGCCCGAGCAGCATCCACGGTGCCCAGGTGATCAGGTTGAAGAAGGCGAACTGCACGGTGACCACCCGCAGCCAGGTGCGGGACCGGGGCGAAGAACGCCTCGCCGGTGCCCTCGAGCGAGGCCAGCAGGACGAACACCCAGCGTGCGGGGCGGCCCGCGAACACCGCCAGCAGCAGCACCTGGGGCACGACGGCGGCCGTGAACACGTAGCCCAGGCCGGTGGCGCTCGCCCCGCTGTCCAGCACCGCCCAGGCGATCGCCACCGTCGACATCGACGAGCCGAACAGGGAGGTCACGTAGCCGGCGTAGAACCGGCGGAAGTCCGGCGCCGCCAGCACGCCCGCCCTGCGTCGAGAGACTCAACCCTGACGCCTTCCCGCTGCCTATCCGTGGCGGGGCCGCGCTCCAGGCTCCGGGCGGAAACGCCAGGGTCTTTCCCGTTCACTGGCTGCCCCGGCCAGCACAGCTGAACTTGTCTGAGGCGACTGCACTTGTCCGCAGCCGCTGCCCCCAAGAAGCGTCCGGAATCATCGTGGATCGTTACACCTGCCATGGCAGGTGTAACGATCCACGATGATGCAACCGCCCATCGGGCGCGGTGCGGAAGTTACACAGGAGGCAGGGGGTGCGATGTCCTGGGCGCTGCTGTGGACCGAGCACCAGGTCTTGCACGAGGACGACCTTCTCCTCCTGAACCGAGAGCCCTAGCGGCCCGATCGGCGGGTACAGCCCGGCCGGATAATTCATTACGGACTAAGAAGAACTCCTCTGCTGCCGTCCAGGCTACGCATCACCCGCGCTGCCGAGTTACGATACATCGCGATCATGGAATCGGACAGAAGGGAATGCCATGACGGCGACCGACGGGGGCGCTGGGACGCCAGAGGAGCAGAGGGCGTCAACGGAGCAGAGGGTGCCAGGGGGCCCGGTAACGGCGGGGAGCGGAACTGGGGCGGGGGCTGGGGAAGGCTCGCCGGGTGAGACCGGTCGCGGGGCGGGCACCCGGGCTTCGGACCGGGAGCGGGACGCAGTGGTGGCACGCGTGCAGGACGCGTTCGCCGAGGGGCGGCTGGACGACGCGGAATTCGACGAGCGGACCAGGGCCGCGCTCACCGCCCGGACGCACGCGGACCTGGACGCCCTGCTCACCGACCTGCCCGCGGCGACGGCGGCGCCCGGCACCGGGCCCGCGGTCCCGGGGCGGGGTCCGGGGCGGTTCGCGATCGCGCTGAAGAGCTCGGTCCGGCGGGCCGGGCGCTGGCGGGTGCCAGAGCGCTACACGACCGTCGTCTACAAGGGCGGCGGCTGGCTTGACCTGCGCACGGCCGAGCTCAGCGGCCCGGTCACCACGTTCTTGGCGGTGGCTTACAAGTCCCGGGTAACGATCCTGGTCCCGCCGAGCGTGCGGGTCGAGATGACCGGCTTCGGCGTCACCCAGGGCGCGGAGGACGAGGATCCCGGCTATCGCCTGCCGGCTGACGCCCCGGTGATTCACGTACGCGGCATCGCCTACAAGGGCGCGGTCGAGATCGCCACCCGGCCGCCCGAGCGTCCCGCCCTGCCCGGGTAGCCGGCCGACCGCCTCGCCGCGCGTGGGATGATGGCGCCGTGACTTGGAAAGCTCCGGATGTTGAGCGACCGGGAGGGCCGCTGACCGGCCCCGAGCGACCGATGCTGCAGGCGTTCCTCGACTGGCACCGCGCGACGCTGCTCTACAAGTGCGCCGGGCTGACCGGCGAGCAGCTAGCCGTCCGGACCGTGCCGCCGTCAGGCTTGTCGCTGCTCGGGCTGCTGCGGCACATGACCAAGGTAGAGCGGGCGTGGTTCCGCCAGCGGTTCGCGGGAGAGCCCGTCGACAACCCGTTCGGCGGCGACAAGGCAGCCGATTTCGAGCGCACCGACCCGGCCCGGGCCGCCGCCGACTACGCCCGGCTGACCGAGGAGTTCAAGCTCGCCGACGCCGCCGTAGCCAACGCGTCCCTGGACGACACCTTCACCCACAACAACGAGCTCATGTCGCTGCGCATGATCTACCTGCACATGATCGAGGAGTACGCGCGGCACCTGGGCCACGCCGACTTGCTCCGCGAGCAGATCGACGGCGCCACCGGCGAGTGACCGCGCGCTTGGTCACCACGCCGCGGCGACCAGCGCCGAGCCATCGGTAACGAAACGCGTCGGGGGCCGTCGGCCGCGGGGCGGCCGGTGTAGACGGCCCGGGGGCGCAGCGGGCCGGGGCCGGTGTAGGCCTCCAGGGCGTGGGCGATCCAGCCCGCCGTCCGGGCCACCGCGAATATCGCCTCTCCGGCGCCCCTGACCATGCCCGCCACCTGAGCCAGGGTCGCGACCGCGAGGTCGATGTTCGGCTCGGGCAGGCCCTTCTGCCTGACCTCCGCGAGCAGGGCGTCGGCCACCGCGAGCTGGCCCGACCTCGGCGCGGCCCGGCGCACCAGGTCGAGCAGCAGCGTGGCACGCGGGTCGCCGCCACGGTAAACGAAGTGCCCGAAGCCCGGGATTTTCTCGCCCCGGCGCAGCATCTCGGCCACCACCCGGGGCACGTCATCCGGGCCGCTGGCCGCGGCGATCAGCGACTCCGCGCCGAGGGACGCCCCGCCGTGCAGCGCCCCGCTTATCGCGCCCAGGCCTGTCCCGACTACCGCATACGGGTCCGCCCGCACCGAGGCGGCGACCCGGGCAGCCAGCGTGGAGGCGGCAAGCTCGTGGTCGGCCAGCAACACCAGGGCCGCGGACATCGCGCGCAGCAGCCCAGAGCTGGGCCGCCGATCGCAGAGCCGGGACCACAGGCGCCCGGCGACCGGCTGGCCCGGATCCGTTGTGACACCCGAGGGCAGGCAGTCCACCATGCCCGCGATGACGTTCCGGCCGGCGGCGAGTACGGCCGGCTGGTCGAGCTGGAGCCGGAGCGGATCGGTCGCCGCCATCGCCGGGACGATCACCTGGAGCCGCTCCAGCGGCAGCGTTCCGGCGGGCAGCGCGGCCTGCGCGGCCCGGCCCGCCGCCAGCGCCGCGGGCCGGGCCTGCCACGGTTCCCGCGCGGACCCGAACTCGCCGGTCCAGAGCAGTTCGGCAACCTCCTCGAAGGTCCGGCTGACCGCCAGGCGCGTCGCGTCCAGGCCGCGGAAACGGAGGCTGTCGCCGGTGATCTCGGTGATGGCCGACTCAACCGTGATGTCCGCGACCCCCGCGGGGCGCCGCGGGCGGCCCCGCCGGGCCAGCCGCTCGACCTCCTCCGCGCTGAACAGGCTGGCCCGGCCGTCCGCGGCCTTGGCCCGGCTCAGCACGCCGCGGCTGACGTAGGCGTAGAGCGTGGCGGGCTTGATGCCGAGCCGCCGGGCGGCCTCGGTGGCGGTCAGGAAGCTGGCCATGCGCCCCCGCGGTTCGTTCGGCATATTGAATTAAATCAATATTGATGAAGGTGCGCTTCTTGTCAATCTTTTACCTCTGAACCAGACAGCCGCGGCACACGTGTCAGGTACGGCGGGGAACATTCGGGACGGTTCGGAGGGAAATGTCATGTTTCCTGTGGCCGCTATCGTCGGCGCGGGATGGCTGCTCCTGTTCATCGTCCTGCTGATCGCCCCGCCCTCACCTGGGCCGCACGAGGGGGGTGGCCCGGGCGGGGGCGGGGCACCGCTGTCGCCTGATCCGCCGGCCGTGGTCAGCCTGCTGGCCAGGCGGCTGGCCAAGGCCGGGTTCGGCGCCACGCTGATCGACCTGGCCGTCCGGGGCTGGTTCGAGGTGCGTGCGCCTGCCGGGGCCTGCGTCATCCTGCTGGCCATCATGATCGCCCCGATCGTTTACGTCGGGGCCGCGATCTGGCTGGGCACGCACGGGATGGCGATGCTGGCCGAGGAACTAGTCGGGCTGGTCGTGGTGGCGGCCCTCGCGGGCGCCGGCGTGTGGCTGGCGCGGCGGACCCTGTTCGCACGGTTCGCCGAGTTCGACGGCCAGGTGATCAGGCAGTGGATGGTCGAGGGCGACACGCCCGGGTGAACCTGCGCAACCGGGAGCAGGTGACGGTCGAGCCGGTAGAGCCGCCGGCCGTCGCGCGCCCGCTCGCCGAGGTCGCGGCCGACCAGGAGCGTGCCGTCACCGCCCTGCTCCCGGCGGTGGAGGCACGGCTCCGCCAGCTGGGCGCGGATCCGTGATCAGGACGGATACCCGCTCCGTTCGGAATGATTGATTTTAATCAATATTGACGATAGTTGATCACCTCGTCAATCTGGGATCATGCCATCGATCCACTTTCTTGACGTGACCAACCGGGACGGGGTGCAGACCGCGCGGACAGGCCTGTCCAAATTCGGCAAGGTGATGGTCAACTTCTACCTGGGCCGGCTGGGCGTGGCCCAGTCCGAGATCGGGTTCCCTTTCCTGTTCCACGAGGTCCCGTACGTCCGGGCTTGCCTGGCGCTGGCCGAGGCGGGGGCGTTCGGGGAGCTGCGGCTGTCCGGCTGGTGCCGGGCCGTCCCGGCCGACGTGGAGGCGGCGGTGGCGGTCCGGGCCGGCGGGAGCGAAGGGGCCGGGCTGCGGCACTACAACCTGTCGATCTCCACCTCGGACCAGATGATCGCGCACAAGTTCCGCGGCAAAATGGACCGTGCCGCGATCATCAAGGAAATGACCGCGGCCGTGGCGGTTGCGAAGGCGGGGCTGCGTCGTGCCGGAGGCGCGCCAGGCGAGGGTCGTGCCGGAGGCGCGCCAGGCGAGCGTCGTGCCGGAGGCGCGCAAGAGGAGTACAGCATCGGGGTCAACGCGGAGGACGGGTCGCGGACCGACGACGGGTACCTGCTGGAGTTCGCGCTCGCGGCGAAGGAGGCCGGCGCGACGCGGGTGCGGTACTGCGACACCATCGGCGGCGACTCCCCCGGCCGGATCAGGGAGCGGTTCGGCAAGCTCGCGGCCGCGGCCGGCCTCCCGGTCGAGACGCACTGCCACAACGACCTGGGCATGGCCGTGGCGAACTCGGTGTCGGGCGCGCTCGGCGACCTGGACGCCGGGCAGGACGCCTGGATCAACACGTGCGTGAACGGGATCGGCGAGCGGGCGGGCAACGCCGACCTGCTGTCGTGCATCCTGGCGTTCCGGTACGGGTTCGGGGTCAGCGAGGTCACCGGGCCGGCGGCGATCGGGGATCCGATCGACCTGTCCTGGGCCAGGCGGTTCGGGCTGTGGGCGGCGTACGCGTTCGGTCAGCCGCTGCCGCCCGCCTGGCCGGGGGTGGGCCGCAACGCGTTCGCGCACGAGTCGGGCATTCACGCCGACGGGGCGCTGAAAGACCGGGCGAACTACGAGCTGTACGACGATGCGGCGCTCGGGCCGTTCCCCGCCGACTGGTTCGCGCGCGAAGGCCGGGTGGTGCTCACCGGCGAGTACGGCGGCAAGGCCGGGTTCCGGCACGTCCTGGACGGGCTCGGCATCGCGGTCGCCGACGGCGCAGAGGACCTGGCGTTCTCCCTGGTCCAGCTGTGCGCGTCCGCCACGGGAAAGCCGCTGACCGACGACGAGCTCCGGCTGATCGCCGGGTATCCGCGGCAGCTGGCGCTGCTGTTCCCCGGGCAGCTGGCCCCGGCCGGATAGGGCGCCTGCGGGAAGGGCGCCTGCGGGAAGGGCGCCTGCGGGAAGGGCGGCTGAGCGCGAGTGCCCGTCACCACAGCGTAAGGAACCCGTTGCCGCGAACCGTGCCCCCCCGGCCCGCGCCCCCTGGTACGCTCCCTCTCCGTGCGAAGGAGCAATCCGGGACGCGGGGGAAAACGACTGAACGGCCGCGGCCGCACGGGGCTGGTGTCCACGATCGGCCCGGTGGCGGCCGGCGTCGTGCTCGCGTTCGCCTGGAACATGGCGGTGTCCCAGTCGCAGCGCGCGGCCGAGGCCGGGCCCGGGGTGACCCCGCGGGTCGGGCTGACCGTCGAGGAAGCCGCGGCGCAGGCCTGGGCGAGCGCGACGCCACGCGCCGCGACCGACAGCGTAAGCCGCCCTGTCCCCGGCAGCAGCCGGGTCGCGGCTCATCCGCGCGGGACCGGCGGTGCCTGCAGCCGGGTGACGTGGCCGCGGACGCCGGAGCGGACCGTGCAGGTGCACGTCATCTCGTCCTGCGGGCCGCGCGGGGGGACGGCGGGGCACGCGCCCGGTCCGTTCGGGATAAATTCTTGATCTTGTGAAGGTCTTTATCTCGTTCGACATGGAGGGCGTGGCCGGGATCGTCGACTGGTCGCAGTGCCTCCCGCCCGGCCAGCCTTACGAGGAGGGCCGGCGCCTGCTGCTCGGCGAGGTCAACGCGGCGATCGACGGGGCAATCGCGGGCGGCGCCACCGAGATCGTCTGCAACGACTCGCACGGGACGATGAACAACCTGGACCCGGCCCTGCTGCACGGGCAGGCGACCTACGTGTCCGGACGGCACAAGCCCCTGTACATGATGCAGGGCCTGGACGACAGCGCGGACGTCGTGTTCATGGTGGGCTACCACGGGTCGATCTCGGGCGAGAGCTCGGTGCTGTCGCACACGTACAACCCGTCGGTGGTGTCGCACGTCACGCTGAACGGCGTCCGGGTCGGCGAGAGCGGCATCAACGCCCTGGTCGCGCTGGCCTGCGGCGTGCCGGTCGGGCTGATCACCGGGGACCGGCAGACGATCGACGAGGCCGGCCCGTTCCTGGCCGACGCCGAACGGGTCGTGGTCAAGGAGTCCTTCACCCGGTTCGGCGCGGTGAACCGGCACCCGGAGGCGGCCCGGGCGATGATCACCGACGGGGCGCGGCGGGCGGCCGCGCGGGCTGGTGTCTTCCGGCTGCCCGCGGTCACGCTGCCGGCCACCCTGGAGGTGCACATGCAGACGGCGGACATGGCCGAGGTGGCCTCGTGGGTCCGCGGGGCCGAACGGACCGGGGTGCGGACGGTGAGCATCGGCGGCGACGACCCGCTGGCGATGTTCCGCTCGTTCGTCGCGGTGACCTATATCACCCGGGTGGCCGAGGGCCGCTTACGTGGGCGAGCCGGCCGCCGCGCCGGTCGCCTGGTCCTGGCCCCAGCGGGCGATCGCGGCGTCCAGGTCGAGCGGGAGGATCATGTCGCCGTCGGCCGTCTCGGCGGCCCAGTCCTGCGCGGGCACCCGCCACATGACCTCGAACTCGATGCCGCTCGGGTCCTTGGCGTACAGCGACTTGGACACGCGGTGGTCGCTCTCCCCTACCAGCGCGCCCGCCGCCGCCAGCTTGGCCCGGGTGTCGGCCAGGTCGGCCAGCGTGCCGACTTCCCAGGCCAGGTGGTAGAGCCCGGGGTGTTCGGGCCGGTCGGGCGCGCGGCCGGCGCCGATCTCGAACAGGCCCAGGTCGTGGTCGTTGGACGAGCCGGGAGCGCGCAGGAACGCGGCCCGGCCGGGGACCTCCAACCGGACCTCGAGGCCGAGGGTGGACCGGTAGAACTCGACGGCCCGGTCGAGACCGTGCACGTAGAGGACGGCGTGGTTCAGCCGGCGAACAGCCATCTGCGGAGCCGGCGGCTACCGGATCTGGCCGCGCTGCCGGCGGCGGAGCTCGCGGTACCGGCGCCGCTGGGACTCGTCCAGCATCAGCCAGGCCCCGGCGGGGATGGCGATGGCGGCGATAATGAGCAGGCCTACTATCCAGAAGGGGATAGGGGAGGCCAGCAGGATCAGGCCCACGGCGACCCCTGCAATGCCCCACTTCGCGTGCGGTGTCATGCTGACTCCATATCATCCGTCCCGGACCGGGGGCCCCCAGGCCGGCCCAGCTGCTTCTAGCTTATAGGCGTTGGAGCATCGGTTGGATCTCGACGACAGCGGATCTTGGCGCGGAGTACGCCGCGGGCAGACCCGACCCTGGCGAGGTCACGCGGGTCCGGCGTGCGGGAAGCGCAGGCTGATCGTGGTGCTCTTGCCCTCGACCGAGTCCAGGGCGAGCCGGCCGTGGTGGATCTCCACGATCGCCTGGACGATGGCCAGGCCCAGCCCGGTGCCCGGAATGGCCTGGCTGGCCGCGTTGCTGGCTCGGAAGAACCGGGTGAACAGGTGCTCCAGGTCGGCTTCGGGAATGCCGATGCCAGTGTCCTCGCAGGTCACGACCACCTCGTCCGCGGCCGGGTCCACCCGGCAGGTCAGCCGGACGGTGCCTTCCCCCGGGGTGAACTTGACCGCGTTGGACAAGATGTTCACCAGCGCGCGCTGGAGCTGAGTCTGGTCCCCGGTGATTGTGGCCGGGTCGTGACCGACGTCGACACAGAGCCGGACGGCTTTCTTGTCCGCCAGCGGACGCAGTTCCTCGACGGTCTGGCCGACGAGTTCACGCACCGAGACCTCGCGGTTACCAGGCAGCAAGCCGCCCGCCTCGATCTTGTTGAGCGCGAGGATGTCCTCGATCAGGCCGCGCAGCCGGCTGGTGTTGCGCTCGATCACGCCGAGCATGTGCCGCTGGCCGGAGGACATCGGGCCGACTTCCCCTTCGAGCAGTAGTTCCAGGTAGCCCTGGATCGAGGTCAGCGGGGTGCGCAGCTCATGGCTCACCGTGGACAGGAACTCGGTCTTCTGCCGGTCCAGGTTTTCCAGGCGGGACACGTAGTCGTCCCGCTGCTCCTCGTACTCCGCCTGGCTGATGGCGCGAGCCAGGAAGTTCGCTACCTGCTGCACAGTCGCCACTTCGGCGGGTTTCCAGCGGCGGGGACCGGTGTCGCCGATCACGTTGAGGTTGCCGATGGCCCGCTCACCCAGGCCGATCGGCACCAGGATGAGCGCGGTCGCGCCGGTATCCCGGTGGAGCAACTGCGGCCAGACCTGCTGCTGGACGTCCTCGGCGAGCAGGTCCTCAATGACCAGCCGGTTGCCGCTGCTCCATAGCTCGCTGGAGAGCTGACCCAGGTACGGCACGATGTCATGGGGAACGCGAGCCAGGTCGTCCAGGCCGGGCGCGTGCCATTGCGCCGCCGCGCCTATCGTCTGCGACTCGCTGACGGTGGTGACAATGACCCGGCGCGCCGCCAGCGGCGGCCCCAGCTCCTGGCACGTGATGTCCATGGCCTCCTGGACCCCGGAGGTGGCACGGATCGTGCGGCCGATGTCGAAGGTCAGCTGCTGGAGCTGATGCGTCTCCGCCTGCGCAGCGGCCAGCCGGGCGTTGTGCGCGGCCAGCACGTTGAAGGTGACGGCGAGATCACGAACCTCGCTCGGGCCGCCGCTGGTATCGGCACGCGCATCCATATCCCCATGGCGGTGACGCTGCGCCACCTGATCCAGCTGTACGAGCGAAATCGTCACCGACCGGGACATGCGACTGACGATCCAGAAACCAGCCAGCACCGCGAGCACGCTCGTGGCTACCAGGATCATGGTCACGGAGATGATGCCGGCCCGTACCGCGCGGAGGCAGATCAGGCTCACTGTGATGAGAATCAGCGCGTTCAGCCACGAGAGCGCGACCGTCAGCCGCAGGTGCTGGCGGACCGGCCGGCTACGCATCCTGGCCGCCCTCGCCGCTGGCGAAGCCCTGGCGGGTCATCATCCCCCACACCTGGGCGCGGCCGCGCAGAGACGCCCACAAGCCTTCGGCCCGCCACCAGGCGGTCGCCTGACGGTAGCCGAAGTTCTCCGCGCAGCAGGCCAGCAGGGCGGTGCCGAGGTCGCGCCATCTCCGGTACTTGGGAAAGGTCAGTTCCTCGATGACGATGGCGCTCAGCGTCGTCAGGATGGCGAAGCCGTAAGCGACGGCCATGAACAGCCAGAAGACTGCCATGTTGACCACGCCGAGGGCCATCCCGAGGCCGATCACGACCAGGCCGGCCAGCTCCAGAACCGGGGCCATGAGCTCGAACAGCCAGTACCACGGCAGCGCCACCAGGCCCACGACCCCGTAGCGAGGCCGGCCGAGCACCCCGCGGTAGGCCCACAGCGTCTCCCACAGGCCGCGGTGCCAGCGCTTGCGCTGGCGGCGCAGCACACGGGAGGTCGTGGGCACCTCGGTCCAGCAGATCGGCTCGGCGACGAACTCGACCCGGTAGTCGCGGCCCGCGTCACGCAGGTGCTTGTGCATGCGCATGACGAGCTCGAAGTCCTCGTGCGGAGCGGCAGGCGGGAGCGCAGGGCTGACCGGGCCCGCTCGAACTCGCCGCGGGCGGCGAGCAGGCGGACGAGGGTTTCGGCCGTGTCGCCGCGTACCTTGCCGAGCAGCGCGATCACGGCGTGCCGGGCGGCGCGCCAGTCACGTGCCCCGGCGGCGCGCAGCGCGGCGCTGGCGGCGCCATCCTCGTCACCCTCGGCCGCGATGCTGAGTATCACGTCGCGGTACTGGTCAACCCGGGCCTGGCGGGCGGACGCGGCCGCCCGCCGAGCCAGCTTGATGACAGCTACAAGCACGGCCAGCGTCGCGCAGATCAGGCCGACGCCGATGTCAGCCACCCTGAGCAGGGAGGGACTAATCATGACCGGCCCGGGCCAGGACAGTGTTCACCCGGTGCAGCAGCTCGCGCGGGCTGAACGGCTTGATGATGTAGTCGTCCGCGCCAGTGGCGAACCCGGCGTCCACGTCGGTGTCCCGGGAGCGCGCGGTGAGCAGGATGACCCGGACGCCGCGCGTGCGCCCGGCGTCCCGGATCTTTCTCAGCACGTCGATTCCGGACAGGCCGGGCATCATGACGTCCAGGACCGCCAGGTCCGGCGGGTCTTCCTCGATGGCGGCCAGCGCGGCGCTCCCGTCGTCAACGGCCTGAACCCGGAAGCCTGCCTGCTCCAGCTTGAAGGTGACCAGATCGCGAATGTCACGATCGTCGTCGGCCACCAGGATGCGCGCCTGTTCGAGTGTCATCCCGCGGCTCCTCAGCTCCCGAGCCTGGCACGTCCTGGAGACGGCCAGGATCCTGAACTCTCACCTGGCGTAATACCTAAGAGTAATTGAGATACTACATTCAGTTCGGGGTAATGCGCCGCGGGCGCGGCGGGAGGGAGCGACCAGGTCTCGGCGGCCAGGTCTCGGTTGCGGAGTACGCTGCGGGCATACAGGATCCCCGGGGAGGACGCCGTGACCATCTGGATGCCGGTCGAGCCGGAGGCCAACGAGCTGCTGAGCCGCAGCCCGCTGGCCCTGCTCACCGCCATGCTGCTCGACCAGCAGGTCTCGCTCGAGAAGGCGTTCAGCGGGCCGCTGGATCTGGTCCGGCGGCTCGGGCACGAACCCACCGCGGCCGAGCTGGCCGAGTTCGACCCGGACCAGCTGGCGCTCATTTTTTCCGAACGGCCGGCTATGCACCGCTATCCGAGGGCGATGGCCGCCCGGGTTCAGGACATGGCCCGGCTGCTCATGGAGCAGTACGGCGGCGACGCCGCCCGACTGTGGGAGTCCGCCGGGTCGGGCGCCGAACTGCTGAAGCGCGTGGCGGCGCTGCCGGGCTTCGGGGCGCAGAAGGCGCAGATCTTCGTGGCGCTGCTCGGCAAGCAGCTGGGGGTCCGGCCCGACGGGTGGCGGGAGGCGGCGGGGGCGTTCGGGGCCGAGGGGACGCGGTTGTCCGTCGCGGACATCACCGACGAGGAGTCGCTCGGCGAGGTCCGGTCCTACAAGCAGGCGATGAAGGCCGCCGCGAAGGCCAAGGCGACGGCGTCGTAGCCGGGTCGGGCTCCGATAGCCGGGTCCTGGTTCGGGCTCCGTGGGCCGGGTCCTGGTTCGGGCTCCCGGCCCTGGCTCGTTAGGTTCCTATTCTTGACATTCTTCTGTTAGATACATGCCGGGTCGGCTCGGGACGTTGCTAGCGTCGAGGCCATGGAGTCCATCGACGCGTTCATCGACCGGCTGCCGAAGGTCGAACTTCACCTTCACCTGGTCGGTTCCGCGTCCGTGCCGACCGTGCTCGAGCTGGCCGGGCGGCATCCGGACGGTCCCGGGACCGGGGTGCCGGTGTCGGCGGCGGAGCTGGCCGCGTTCTACGAGTTCCGGGACTTCCCGCACTTCGCGGAGGTCTACGGCGCGGTCAGCAGCCTGGTCCGCGAGCCGGCCGACGTCGCCGAGCTGGTGCTCGGCGCGGCACGTGACCTGGCACCTCAGAACGTCAGGTACGCCGAGCTGACCGTCACCCCGTACACGTTCACCGCGGCCGGCCTGCCGGCCGCGCGGGTCAGCGAGGCGCTGGACGTCGCGGCCCGTTCGGCCCTGGCTGAGCACGGGGTCCGGATCGCCTACGTCTTCGACATCGCCGGCGAGTACGGCGGGCCGGCCGCGTACGCGACCCTGGAGCACGCGCTGTCCTGCCCGCCCGAGGCGCTGACCGGGTTCGGGCTGGCCGGGATCGAGCAGTCGCGGCCCGCCTTCGCCGACGCGTTCCGCTCGGTGTTCGCTTCCGCCATCGCGGCCGGGCTGCACAGCGTGCCGCACGCCGGCGAGATGTCCGGTCCCGCGACGATCTGGGAGGCGCTGGACGGGCTGCGGGCCGAGCGGATCGGGCACGGCATCAGCTGCCTGGACGATCCTTCGCTGGTGGCGCGGCTGCGGGAGAGCCAGGTGCCGCTGGAGGTGTGCCCGACGTCCAACGTCTGCACCCGCCAGGTCGCCAGCCTGGCCGCGCATCCGCTGCCGCGGCTGCTCGCGGAGGGCCTGTTCGTGACGCTGAACAGCGATGACCCGCCGATGTTCGGGACCACGCTGACGGAGGAGTACCGGCGGGCGGCCTCGGTGCTCGGGCTTCGGCGTGACCAGCTGGCGGGACTGGCGGCCAACGGGGTACGCGCCTCGTTCCTGGATTCGGCGTCGAAGCGGGCGCTGGTGGCCGAGATCGAGGCCGTGGCCGCGGACGCCGGCCCGGCGACGGAGGGAACCGTTTCCGCGGAAACGCGCGCCTGACTCGTGCCGCCGATAACCGTGGATCGCCGCTGCTCAGCCGGCCAGGACCTTCCAGGGCAGGATCGGCAGGTCACGCACCCGCACCCCGGTGGCGTCGTGCACCGCGGCGGCGACGGCCGCGTCGACCCCGGTGGCGCCGAGCTCACCGATTCCCCGCGCCCCGATCAGGCTGGCCGCCTCGTCGTACTCGTCGACGAACGAGACGTCGATGTCGGCCGGGATGTCGGCGTTGACGGGGACCGCCACGTTGGAGAGGTTCTTGGCCAGCCACCGCCCGTGCACCGGCTCCTGGTCGCTTTCCTCCATCGTGGCCTTCCCCCAGCCCCAGATGATGCCGCCGGTCATCTGCGCCCGGGCGGTGACCGGGTTGACGATCCGCCCGGCCGAGTAGACGCCGACCGCGCGCCGCAGCCGCAGCAGGCCGAAGTCGGGGTCGACGCCGACCTCCACGAAGATCGCGCCCCAGGTCCGCATCGCGTACGGCGTTCCCGCGCCGTCCGCACTGAACTCCGCGCCGCCGGGCAGGGCGAAGGTCCCGTCCCCGGCGAGCTCGTCGATCCCGGCCCGGTCGAGCGCCTCGAAGGGGTCGCGGCCGGCCTGGCCCAGCTCGGCGAGCTGCTTGGTCACGTCGCGGGCGGCGGCCGCGACCGCGCTGCCGGTCCCCACGGTCGTCGACGAGCCGTAGGTCGGCCCGGTCCTGGGCAGGTCGGTGTCGCCCCAGCGCATGTCGACCCGCTCGGCGGGAATGCCGAGCTCCTCGGCGGCGATCTGGCTCAGCACGGTCTGCACGCCGGTCCCGATGTCGTGCACGTTGGCCTCGACCACGGCGCCGTCGCGGTGCAGCCGGACCCGGGCGGCGCCCGGAAACCGGAAGCTGCCCATCGTGCAGGTGGCCATGCCGTGCCCGATAGCCCACGGGCCGTCCCGGCGCGGCCGTTCGTGCCGGCTGCGCCACCCGTACCGACGCGCCCCCTCCTCGTACGCGTCCCGCAGGCCGTTGCCCGACCACGGCCGGCCATCGGCGGGCGAGGTCTCGGCGAAATTGGCCAGGCGGACGTCGAGCGGGTCGAGGCCCGCGGCCTCGGCCAGCTCGTTCATCGCGCTCTCCAGGGCCCACAGCCCGGGTCCCTCCACCGGCGCCCGCATCGCCGTGGGCACGTTCAGGCTGACCCGCTCGATCAGCTGGCGTAGCCGGATGGCCGGCGCGGCGTACAGTGACTTGCTGGCCTCCGTGGCCGGCTCGACGTGCGTGTCGACCAGGCCGGCGTTGTTGACGACCACGTGCTCGATGCCGAGCAGTACGCCGCCCGCGTCGGCGGCCAGCCGGATCGTCTGCTCCATCCACGGCTGGTAGCCCACGCTGCTGAACTGGTCCGATCGCCGCAGGTGCAGCTTGACCGGCCGGCCGGCCACCCGTGCCGCGGCGGCCGCGAGGATCTCGTGCGGCCAGATGTAGCCCTTGGCGCCGAACCCGCCGCCGGTGTGCCTCGCCACCACGCGCACGTTCGCGGCGTCGACGCCGAACGCGGCGCTCACCACCGGGATGACGGTCGAGCTCGCCTGCACCGCATCCCAGAGCGTGAGCTGGCCTCCGTCCCACTGCGCGACGGTCCCGGACGTCTCCATCGGGTGGTGGTGCCGCGGGGCCTGCAGGTAGGTCTGCTCGATGCGGATCGCCGCGCCGGCCCGCGCCGCGTCGACGTCACCCTTGTCGAACACCACCTCGTCGCCGCCCATCGCGGGCTCGCGCCGGCCATGACCCAGCAGCACCGGCGTCCCGCGTTCGCAGTGGACCACCACGGCGGCCCGGCCGGCCTCGGCCGCCTCGACCGACTCACCGAGGACGATCGCGACCGGCTGGCCCTCGAAATCGATCCGGTCGTCGGAGAACGGCATTACCCGGACGGCGGACGGCGGCGGCAGCTCGGGAAACGACGGCAGGTCGGCGGCGGTCAGCACGGCCAGGACGCCCGGCAGGACCCGCGCCGCCGCAGCGTCGACGCCGCGGAGCCGCCCGGCCGCCACCGGCGCCCCCACCAGAACTGCGTGCAGGACCCCGTCGGGGTGATGGTCGGCGGCGTACCGGGCCGCGCCGGTCAGCTTCAGCGGTCCCTCGACGCGAGGCATGGCCGGCCCGGCCGCCCGGAACGCGGTCACCGTGCGCCGCCGGCCGTCAGCAGCGCCCGGACGGCCGCGTTTCTCGCCATGATCACCTTGAATCCGTTCTGCGGCAGGGGGACGGCGTCGGCCATCGCGCGCTCGATGACCGGGGTGAGTGCCTCGCGGATGAGCGGGGTGCCCGGCAGTTCGGCCTCCGCGGCGGATAGCCGCCACGGCCGCTGGGCGACCGAACCGAGCGCGACCCGCGCCGCGACGATCCCGCCCTGGGACAGCCGCACGGTCGCCGCCGCCGACACGATCGCGTACTCGTAGGATGCCCGCTCGCGCACCTTGACGTAGGCCTGCCCGTCCGGGCTGGCCGGCAGCCGGTAGCCGGTGATCAGCTCGTCCGGGCCGAGCCGGGTCTCGCGCGCCGGGTCGCCGGCCGCCGCCGCCTCGCGCTGGGTCAGGTGGAACTCGCGCATCGGGATGGTCCGGGCCCCGCCCGGGCCCAGCACATCGGCGTGCGCGTCCAGCACGGCCAGGGCGACCGCTGGGTCGGACGGCTGTACCGCGACGCAGTCCCCGGTCCAGCCGAAGATCGCCTGGCGCTCGTGCCGTCCGGCCAGCGACGAGCAGCCACTGCCCGGATCGCGCTTGTTACACGGCCACGGCAGCGGTTCCTCGGCCCGGAAGTACGGGCAGCGGGTGCGCTGCAGCACGTTGCCGCCGATGGTGGCCCGGTTCCGGACCTGGGCCGAGGCCGCCTGCAGGCAGGCCGAGGCGAGCGCGCCAGCCGTGCGGGTGACCAGCGGGTGCTCGCCGACCTCGTTCAGCGTCGCGAGCGCGCCGATGCGCAGCTCGTCTCCGTCCCGGACGATGCCGCGCAGCTCGTCGAGGCCGCCGATGTCGACGACGCGGTCCGCGGCCGCTATGCCCAGCCGGAACCAGTTGAGCAGCTCGGTACCGCCCGCGATCACCGACGTCCGGGCGTCGCCCAGCGTTCGTACTGCCGACCCGGCCGTGTCGGCTTGCGCGTAGCCGAAGTCCCTCATCGCTCCGCCCCCGCCGCCAGCACGGCCGCGGTGATCTGCGGGTAGGCCGAGCACCTGCAGATGTTGCCGCTCATCCACTCCCGGACACTGGCGTCGTCCGTGGCGTGCCCCTCGGCGATGCAGGCCACCGCCGACATCAGCTGGCCCGGCGTGCAGTAACCGCACTGGAACGCGTCGTGGTCGGCGAAGGCCCGCTGGACCGGGTGCAGCTCGCCGTCGGGGCCGGCCAGGCCCTCCACCGTGGTGATCGCCTGGTCCGCGCACTGCACGACCAGGGTCAGGCACCCGTTCATCCGGCGCCCGTCGACGAGCACGGTGCACGTGCCGCACGCGCCCTCGTTGCATCCCTTCTTGGCCCCGGTCAGCCCGGCCTCCTCGCGCAGCCAGTCGAGCAGGGTGGTCCGGGGCGAGACGACGGTCGTCAGCTCGCGGCCGTTGAGCCGCAGCGCGACCTGCACGCGGTGGGCGAACTCGAGCGTCATGTAATCCGCTTTTCTCGTTAGTCTGGCGGTGTCACCCTCCGAAGCTTGTCATGCGGGGAGGGGCACCCCGGGGGGTGGGGGGGACCTTGTCGGGATATACAAGAGGTGAGCCAGTACCCAGGTCTTCCCTGGAGCCTGACGGGTTACGGCCGGGGCGGGCAGGGGGGAAGATGGGGCTTTACGCGGACTAAACAGGAGGGCAGGACGCGATGGCTGAGATCATCAGGGCCGGGCTTATCCAGCAGCGCTGGACCGGCGACAAGGATTCGATGATCGCCGCGGCGGTGAGCCATATCCAGACGGCCGCCTCGGACGGCGCCTCGGTGGTGTGCCTGCAGGAGCTCTTCTACGGGCCATACTTCTGCCAGGTGCAGGACGCCGACTACTACTCCTACACCGAGGCGATCCCGGACGGTCCGACCACCAAGCTGCTGCAGGACGTGGCGCGGCAGCACGGCGTCGTCATCGTCGCGCCGATGTACGAGGAAGAGTACCCGGGCGTCTACTACAACACCGCCGCGGTGATCGACGCCGACGGTAGCTACCTGGGCAAGTACCGCAAGACCCACCTGCCGCAGGTGAAGGGCTTCTGGGAGAAGTTCTACTTCCGGCCGGGCAACCTGGGCTACCCGGTCTTCGACACCGCGGCCGGCCGGATCGGGGTGTACATCTGCTACGACCGGCACTTCCCCGAGGGCTGGCGGGCGCTCGGCCTGGCCGGCGCGCGGATCGTGTTCAACCCGTCAGCCACCAGCCGCGGCCTGTCCCAGTACCTGTGGCGGCTCGAGCAGCCCGCCTCGGCGGTGGCCAACGAGTACTTCGTCGGCGCCATCAACCGGGTGGGCGTCGAGCCGCTCGGCGACAACGACTTCTACGGCCAGACCTACTTCGTCGACCCGCGCGGGCAGCTCGTCGGCGACGCCGCGTCCGACGACAAGGACGAGGTGCTGGTGCGCGACCTGGACATGGAGCAGCTGGCTGAGGTCAGGAACCTGTGGCAGTTCTACCGCGACCGCCGCCCCGACCAGTACGAGTCGCTGGTCCGGCCATGAGCACCACGCTGATCAGGGGGGGCACGGTGGTGACGGCGTCCGGGACGCTGGACGCCGACGTGCTCATCGCCGGGGAGAAGATCGCGGCGGTGCTGGCCCGGGACATCACCGGGGAGGCCGGGCCCGCGGCGGACCAGGTCATCGACGCGACGGGCAAGTACGTGCTGCCCGGCGGGATCGACGTGCACACGCACATGGAGATGCCGTTCGGCGGCACGTTCTCGGCGGACACCTTCGAGACCGGCACCCGCGCCGCGGCGTGGGGCGGCACCACCACGATCATCGACTTCGCCGTCCAGGCCAAGGGCACCTCGCTGCTGGCCACGCTGGACAAGTGGCACGCCAAGGCGGACGGCAACTGCTCGATCGACTACGGCTTCCACATGATCGTCTCCGACGTCAACGACGCGACGCTGAAGGAGATGGACGCCTGCATCGACGCCGGGGTGAACAGCTTCAAGATGTTCATGGCCTACCCCGGCGTGTTCTACGCGACCGACGGCGAGATCCTGCTCGCCATGCAGCAGGCGGCCCGCTCCGGCGCGACCGTGATGATGCACGCGGAGAACGGCATCGCCATCGACCAGCTGGTGGCGCAGGCGCTGGCGTCCGGTCGCACAGAGCCGCTTAACCATGGGCTTACCAGACCACCAGAGCTTGAAGGGGAGGCCACCTCGCGGGCCATCACGCTGGCCAAGGTGGCCAACTGCCCGGTGTACATCGTGCACCTGTCCGCCCGGCACGCGCTCGAGGCGGTGGCGCAGGCCCGGGACACCGGGCAGAACGTGTTCGCCGAGACCTGCCCGCAGTACCTGTGGCTGTCCATCGACGACCTGGCCCGGCCGGACTTCGAGGGGGCCAAGTTCGTCGCCTCGCCGCCGCTGCGGCCCAGGGACCACCAGGACTCGCTGTGGAAGGGCCTGCGCACCAACGACCTGTCGGTGGTGTCCACGGACCACTGCCCGTTCTGCTTCAAGGACCAGAAGGAACTCGGCCGGGGCGACTTCTCCAAGATCCCCAACGGGATGCCCGGCGTCGAGCACCGGATGGACCTGCTGCACGCCGGGGTGGCCGCCGGCCACCTGCCCCTGACCCGCTGGGTGGAGGTCGCGTCGACCACGCCGGCCCGGATGTTCGGCCTGTACCCGCGCAAGGGCGTGATCGCGGCCGGGTCCGACGCGGACATCGTCATCTACGACCCGCAGGCACGGCAGACTCTGTCCGCGGCGACCCACCACATGAACGTGGACTACTCCGCGTACGAGGGCATGGAGATCACCGGCCAAGTGGTAACCACCTTGTCGCGCGGCCGCGTAGTAATCGGCGACGGCACCTACCAGGGCAGCCCGGGGCACGGCGCGTTCTTGTCGCGGGGGCCGAATCAGTATCTGGTGTAGCGGGAAACCCGGCCCGTTCGGTACCTAAAATCTTGGAGGGGCAATGGATTTCGGGGTGGTGCTGCAGACCAATCCGCCGGCCAGCGGCGTGATCGCGATGATGCAGCGGGCCGAGGAGGCCGGCTTCTCCTACGGCTGGACCTGGGACTCGCATGTACTGTGGCAGGAGCCGTTCGTGATCTACTCGCGGATCCTGTCCGCGACCACGGCGATGACCGTCGGGCCGATGGTGACCAACCCGGGCACCAGGGACTGGTCGGTCATCGCGTCGCTGTTCGCGACGCTGAACGACATGTACGGCAACCGGACGGTCTGCGGGATCGGCCGCGGCGACTCGGCGCGCCGGGTCATCGGCCAGAAGCCCATGACGCTGGCCACGCTGTCCGACGCCATGACGGTGATCAAGGGGCTGGCCGAGGGGCGCGAGGTGATGCTCCACGGCCAGCCGCTGCGCATCCCGTGGGTGCGCGACGGCAAGCTCGAGATCTGGATGGCCGCGTACGGCCCGAAGGCGCTCAAGCTGACCGGCGAGCAGGCCGACGGCTTCATCCTGCAGACCGCCGACCCGGACATCGCGCGCTGGACCATCGGCTCGGTGCGCGACGCGGCTGCCGCGGCCGGGCGGGACCCGGCCTCGGTGAAGATCTGCGTGGCCGCGCCCGCCTACGTGGGCACCGACCTGGCGCACCAGCGGGAGCAGCTGAGGTGGTTCGGCGGCATGGTGGGCAATCACGTGGCCGACCTGGTGGCCAGGTACGGCACGGACGGTCCGGTCCCCAAGGAGCTGACCGACTACATCAAGGGCCGGGAGGGCTACGACTACGCGCACCACGGCAAGGCGGACAACCCGATGGTGGACTTCGTGCCGGACGAGATCGTGGACCGGTTCTGCCTGACCGGCCCGGCCGGCGCGCACGCGGACCGGCTGCGCGAGCTCGCCGCGATGGGCGTGGACCAGTTCTCCGTCTACCTGATGCACGACCAGGAGGAGCAGACGCTCGCCGCCTACCGCGACAAGGTCATTCCTGCCCTGCGCTGAGCGAGGGCGTCGGGGACGGCGCCGGGACCAGGCCCTCCACCTTCGGCAGGGCCTGCTGGTCGGCCAGGGCGATGGCTAGCTCGCCCTGGGCGGTCGGGTGCAGCGGCGCGCGGTCGTCCGGCCCCTGCACGTAGGGGTCGGCGGTGCACAGCTCGTGCCCGCTGAACTGCGGGCCGGTGACCCCGAAGCCGAACGTCTGGGCGCCCTGCGCCAGCACCGTGTTCAGCTGGTTCAGGCGGGCCTCCAGGACCTTCGTCTTGGCCGCGGTGATCCCGTATCTGGCCAGGCAGCTCAGGTCCGGGCCGAACGGCGAGTAGTACTGGTTGATCAGGACGGCCGGGCTGCCGGGCAGCGCGGTCAGGTCGCCGAGCAGTTCGTAGTAGCTGCGGGTGAAGTCGCCGATCAGCTTCGCGAAGAAGGCGCCAGAGACCTTGTCGTTACACACCGTGCTGGCCACGCAGAGCTTGGTCATGATCGACCACTGCACGTCGTCC